>Ga0066797_1000194_pt1 | contig 18336 bp, 14 predicted proteins | sample PersoiDNA2013193_FD_76335 | JGI IMG/M metagenome (GOLD analysis project Ga0066797, IMG submission 76335) | Permafrost soil microbial communities from the Arctic, to analyse light accelerated degradation of dissolved organic matter (DOM) -... | ecosystem: Environmental > Terrestrial > Soil >... | reverse complement strand
TCCCCGCCGTGACGTGCGTGGCCGGTTCCTGACCGGCTGGGTGCGAAGCTCACGGAAGAGCCCAAGGGCCGCTGCCCCAGCCATGGCGGCCACAGGCGCGGGGAAAGACCGGATGGGCGACTATCAGGGAACCCTTGCTGATGCCTCGTCACCTTCACATCCCGGGCTGGGCTGTATCGCCGGGGCCCCTCCGTGGTGTCAAGATGTTGGCCTGAACATGACCGCATGTCAACCGGCCACGGCGGGTCTGCCGCGACAGCGTCACTTGCGGGGGGATTCCTCGCCAGGCGCGCCGTTCTACGGCTGCGCTCGGGGAGTCACCACCGTTCGTTCGAGATGATCTGCCTAAGACGGCAGCCGATCCTGGCCGTCGGGCAACGCGGACCGCCCGGCCGTCGAGCTCCACGACATCGCCAACCCGCAACTGCCGCCCGCGCCGGGTCTCCGGATCGCCGTTCACCAGGACCTCGCCGGCCGAAATCAGTTCCTTGGCGTCTGAGCCGGTCTCCGCAAAGTCGGCCAGCTTCAGGAACTGCCCAAGCCGGATGGACTCCTCCCGGATGGGCACGTCGACAGGTCTGCGCACAGGCATATACGGATCCTCCCACGGCCGACGGCCGGCCGGGTTGCCCTGGCCGGCCGGCGGCCGCGTTGCCGCGTTCGCTCGCGGGTTAGCGGACTAGCGAAACTAGTAGGAGAACTGCTGGATCTGGTCGTCGCCCGGGGCGTAGGTGTACCCCGCCCGGGTGGCGGGGTCGAGCTGGATCCCCTGGTCGGTCGGGAACGGATAGCCGTTCAGCGACGCGGTGCTGAAGCCCGAGAGCGTCTTGACGATCACCGTGCGCGAGGGTCTCTCGGTCGGGCAGCGCCAGGCATAGCGCGCGGACTCGCGCGACGATGTTCTCCGGGACCTCGACGGGCGCCCTCACACGAGACATCTGGCGCTCCGCTGGCGAACCATCGTCGTTTCGTTGCCGCACCGACGACCTACCGGCGGAACGCGGCCCGGGCTGCGGCTGCGGCTGCGGCTGCGGTGGAGCGTCCGGATGTACATGACCGCCTTGAGCCGGTCGAGTTCGTCGTCGGCCGGCTGATCGCGACTGGCCCTTGTCCGCTCAGGACGGTGTGATCGGGGACGTGGAGGAGATTTCCGGTCGGCAGGCTTTAACTTCGGCGCGATGCCCGGTGCGATGCCGCCTTGAACGCTGCTTTCCTGGCTGCCTTGGCGGTCTTCTTGTCGTCGCAGTGCTTGCCGAGCATGGTAAGCACGGTTTCCGCGTCCGGGTGGTCGAGCCGTGCCATGGCGTCGAAGAGCGACTCAGTGCTCGCGTCCCAGCCCGCGTCGGAGAGCTGGGCCATGTCGAACGGGAACGTGGCGTTCCGGGCGATGGTACGGGTAAGGGGGGCGAAGCTGTCCGCCATGAACCATGCGAGATCCTCGGTGGTGCGCTTGAGCTCAGCGGGTACCGGCTGCTCCGGGTCGCGGGCGACCAGTTGCTCGATCAGCGTCATCTTGGCGTAACAGCGCAGCTCAGGGCGCTCGAGTGCTTCCCGCAACGCTGGTTCGGCCGCGTCACCGAGCCGGGATGCGACCCGTACCGCCGCCATCCGTACCGCCGCGCCCTCGCCCGCGGCGAAGGCGAGCAGCTCCCGCGCGGCTTCCTCGGGGGTGCGTTCCGCCACCCAGGAAGCGAAGTCTGCCGCGAAGTCTTCCTCGGTCCCGAGCATGCTCAGCAGCACCACGTCGTCCGGGGTCATCGCGCCCGGCGGCGGGAGGTCCGGCACGTGCACGTCGCAGGCTCGCAGTTTGGCGGCGACCGCGTTCAGGGCGAGCGGTTCCAGTCGCGCCACCTCGTCGGCGACGGTGACCGCCGAGAGCTTCGCGAGCTGCCCGAGCAGCAAGCCGGCCGGGTCGCCGTGGGCACCGGCCCATTCCCCCCACTGGCGCTCGGCGGCGTCCGGCGGTACCTCGGCGATCGCCGCGCTCTTCAGGCTCTCCGACAGCTGCGTGACGGGAACTCCGGCCCGGCCGCCGAGGAACAGCTCCGTGACCAGGGCGATGCCGTGGCCTGCCAGGTCCAGGTCCTCGCCTGCCTGCGGCTCCGCCTGGCCTGCCGCCTCCAGCGTGGTGTCCAGGACCTGCGCGAAGGCATGGTCCCATGCGTCCAGGGCAGCGGCGCCCTCGGTGAGGTCGTCCAGCCACTCGACGTCCTCGCCTGGGACAAGCGTGTCGCCGTCGCGCTCCACGAGTTCGGCCTCCACCGCTAGCGCGAGGAGGAGCGGGTCCACGCCGTCGGCGCGTACCGGCGTCTCGCGGACGTCGCGGGCCAGGCCGCGCAGGTCGGCCAGGAGCGGCGCCGCGGCCGCGAGCGCCGCGAGCGCTTCATCATCCGGCAGCCGGATCGGCGCGACGACCTCCGGGATGCCGAAGGCTTCCTTGAGATCGACGCCGTCCCAGGTCAGCGGGTCGGCCGCGGGGGCAGCGAGCATGCCCGCGTTCTGCTGTGCGATCCACGTATCGACCGAGGCGCTGTCGCTGATGTCCACGCCGTCGCGGTGCATGGCGTGCATCATTGCCGTGGCCGGCCCCCAGCTGGCCGGGTCCATCACCGCGTCGGCGAAGTCCGGCTCGATCTCGTCCAGTTCCCGGTCCATGGCCCGCGCGGTCGCGGCGGTGATCGCCCCCGTGTCGGCCAGGTAGGAAGTCAGGTCCCGCAGCGCGGGGACGGTGGACGCGATGTCCCTCCGGTCGAGCACCGTGACCTTGCGCGGGTACACGTCCAGCAGGAGCTCGTTAAGGCTGCCTGCGGTCAGCCGGGACGGAGTGTCGATCTCCAGGTAGTCCGGCATCAGGCTGAACACCGTGTAGAGTTCCGCGGCGTCCTCCTCCGGGTCGCCGCTCAGCTTGCGTTCCGTCGTGCCCGCCCAGCGGCGGAACCCGGCCAGGGTCTCCTCGAATGCGTTACCCGCCATGGCCGTCACCCTACCGCGCGTGGACCGCGGCGTTGCCCGCTCATGAAAACCACGGCGCAGAGCGTTACCGCCGGTGCGGCTTCCTTGGCCGGGGACGCCGCGTGCCCTGGACGGCATGCGGCCGGGCCGGCGCGTGCAGGATCGGTTCGGCGACCAGGGTCCGGAACTCCTCAAGGGTTTCCGGCGCCGGGTAGCCCGAGGCCGACACGGCGCGGACGATGTCCTTGCGTTCCGCGGGCGGCAGATTCTCCAGCTGCTCCCTGACGGCCGCGGGGCCGCCGATCTCCAGCAGTTCCAGCAGGCTTCCGGCCATGATCCAGGCGGCTTCCTCCGGGCTCGCATCCTGGGGGCGGCGGTTCGCCCTGTCCGCGAGCAGGACGACAGGGCCGAGGGCCGGGTCGCGGATCAGTTCGGCGAGCAGTTCGGTGCCCTCCGGCACGCTGCGGGCGAGGGTCGTCAGCAGCGCCGCGCGCCGGGACAGGAACGGGCAGTCGCGGACCGCCTGCACCAGCGGATCCAGCGAGCCGCCGTGGGCGGCACGCCAGATGGCGATCTCTTCCGGGGCGCTGGACGTCGTGTAGTGCTCGGCGACCGTGCCGAGCAGTTCCGCCGCGGTGGCACCCGCGAGTTCGCCGACGAGCCCCGCCTCCCGGCCCTCCGCGAGCATGCGCTCCCGCATCGCGCGGGTGCCAAGAGGCGTGAGGCTCACCAGCCGCGCCGGCCTCGCCAGCCGTTCGCGCAGCGCGGCCGCCTGGTCGGCCCCGAACGGCGACTCGATGCCGAACGGCAGCGTGGTTTCGTCGTCCAGGTCCATCGAGAAGATCTCGCTGGCCATGCCCTGGACCGTGGTCACCGCGCCGAGCGCCTCGAAGGCGTCGAAGATGTGCTCGACGTCGTTGTCCGCCCGTCCCCGCAGGCCCATCAGGCCGAGCGGGCTGAGGAAGCCCAGGTCGAAGTGGGCCTTGACCGTCTCCCACACGGACTCCGCCAGCCGGGGCACCGGGACGGGCTCTTCCATGCTGTAGATCGTGGCCATGAGGTCGGGCACGATCACGTCGTACAGCTGCTGCGCCGGCGAAGGAGGCTCGTCGGCCCAGATGGGACGGCAGACGGCGGGGCCGATGCCGAACGCCGCCTCGAACGCACGCTGCCACAGGGCCTCGGCGTCGGCCAGCAGCGGACTGGCCTTCGCCACCGGGAGCAGGCAGGTGCCCTGCCGCCGGATCAGCCGGGCCTTCAGCGCCCAGCTCACGACCAGGTTCAGGCCGGGAAGCTCGGCGGCGCTGTGGAACTTCAGGCCCTCGTCGCCGGTGCCGAGCAGCGCGATGAGCTCCCGGGCGTCGGCGGGCCTGATGTTCTTCGCCGGCGTGAGGGCCCGTCCTTTCGGGCCGAGCCACGCGGCCAGGGCGCGGAACTGGCCGACCACCGTGCTGCGCTCCGCCGCGTCCGCGAGCTCCTCCCGGGCCGGGAGGCTCACCGGGAGCTGGGGATACGTCCGGTCATGTCCCAGGCCGGGCAGCATGAGCTGCCGCTCCAGAAGATCCTCAAGCCCGGCCGCGTCGAATGCCGGCAGGTCCCCGTCGATCCCCTGCAGGAAGCTGGCGAGGCCGTCGGGAAGGCGGATGCCCGCGTCGCCGTAACCGGCTGTCAGCGCCGCCGTCTTCGCGAGCCCGTAGCCCTCCTCGTCGGCTATCGCGGTGCCGAACTCTTTCGCCGCGGCGTCGATAGCTGCCTCGTTCTCCGCGGTGGCGGCACCGCGAGGGTCGCGAAGCCCGGTTGCGTCCAGGTATCGAAGCACGGACCGCAGTGTCTCGGGCGCGGCTAGCAGGTCCTCCCGGGGCGCCGTGACCTTCCCCGGAATCCATTCGAGCAGTGCCCGGCGTACCTGGGACGGGGTCCAGTATCCCAGGCGTCCGTCCGGGCTGAAGTGCCGTGAGTCCAGCAGGGCACCGGCCAGCGGCGGCGACAGCGCGCGGTCGTTGGCCGCGGCCCAGGATCCGCAGCGCCGCAGCAGCAGTTCGCGGGCGGCCGGGTAGCCGTCGGTGTCCTCGATTTCGTACCTTGTGCGCACTGCTGAAAGATACCGGCCCGCGGGTGAACTCGCGCGCTGGATGCCGAACGAGCCGGCCCACGTCACGATTCGACTGGTAACTACGTGCGGTAGGCGTCTGCGCGGTGCCTGATGGTGCGGATCTCGATCGTGTGCTTGCCTTCGTTGATCTTGTAGATGATGCGGTAAGTGCCGCGCCTGGCGGTGTGCAGTCCCTCGTAGGGGCCGTGGAGGGGCTTGCCCACTCGCCAGGGGTCGGCCGCCAGCGGGCCGCTGATCAGCTCCCACGCGGCCGCGGCGACACCCGGCGGCAGTTCGTCCTCAAGCGCGCGCCTGGCGGGCGGTGCCAGCCGGATGATATACCGGTCGGTCACCGCTCGCCGCTCCGGCGAAGGCGCGCGTCTAGAATCGCCTGCATCTCATCTTCGGTGGTGAAGTCGCCGCGCTCGGCCGCCTCGGCCGCCTCGGCCAGGTCGGCGCGGGTCTGCGGGTCGGACAGGACCGCGAGCGTCTCCTGCAGTTCGTCCCATTCGGCGACTGACACGACCATAACGTGTGGCCGGCCGTTCCTGGTCACGGTGAAGTGATCGTGCTCAGCGGCAGCGCGGTCGGCGATCTCCGTGAACCGGTTCTTCGCCTCGGTAATCGACAAGGTGTCCATAGCCATAATTCTAGCTATCGGATGCAGTGCGTGCCAGCCACATGTGCCGCTGCGGCCGGTGTCACCGGTGCCACGTCATCTCGACGAGCGCTTGCGCAAGTTCCCCGGCGCGGCCTTCGCTCCGCACGAGCGGCAAGGTGCTGTCGCGGTCGGCCGGCGCGGTCGCCAACGCCCTAGACCGCTGGGAGCACGCCGCGCGCACAGCGCTGCCGCGGTGTCGAGCAGTGCCACCGACTTGCCGATGCGCCCGGGGACCGGTCAGGACTGCGAGCTGGTCCGTCACCGGTCCGGACTGGACGTCATGCAGGACATCGGGTCAGAAGGGGACGTCGGCGGGCAGCTGGGTGATTCCCGGCACGTACGGGTCGAGTTCGCCTGGCTCGAACCGGCACGAGCCGATGACGTGCCAGAACTGCCCCGTCATCGCCCCGTCGGCCTTGTACCGGCCGTCGGCGGCGAAGGCCGCCCAGCCGTCGCTAGTGCCGAGCAGCGTCACCCGCAGCGCGGGCTCGGCCGCCACCTCCCACAGCCGGACGGTGCCGTCGTCGGAGGCGCTAGCCAGCAGCGGCCCGGCAGCACCAGGCACGCCGGAGCTGAACGCGATGGCGGCGACCCGGCCGGTGTGCCCCTCGAGGCTGCGCAGCAATGTCCCGTCCGGGACGGACCACAGCCGGACGGCACCGTCGTTGCCGGCGCTGGCCAGCAGGGTGCCATCCGGGCTGAACGCCACCGCGTAGACCCGCTCGGTCTCCATGTTCATCTTGCGATCGCGCATGCCAGTGTCGGCGTTCAGCAGGTAGACCCCGCCGTCGTTGCCGCCCGCCGCGAGCAGGCCGCCGTCCGCGCTGAAGGTCACGGACGTCACCCGCCGCCCGTGGCCGCGCACCACGTTACGGGGCTGTCCGGTGGCCGTGTCCCACAGCCGGCATGTGCCATCGATGGACGCGGTCGCGAGCTGCGTCCCGTCCGGCCGGAATAGCGGGCGCCAGACCGCGCTGCGGTGCGCCGTCAGCTCATGCCGGATCCGCCCGTCGGCGACCGCGGTGATGCGGACCAGCCCGTCGAGGCAGGCGCTGGCGAGCTGCGAGCCGTCGGGGGAGAACGTGAGCCCGTACACCGCGTCCGGGTGGCTGGCCAGCACGGTCCGCTGCGAACGGGTGGCTAGGTCCGACAGCTGGACCTCGCCCTTGGTGTCGCCGCTGGCTAGCAGTGGCCGCGAGGGATGGATGTCGAGCGCGTAGATGGCGTCGGCGTGCCCCGCGAGCCGGGTGACCTGTCCCTGCTCGTCGATCAGGAGCAGCGTCCCGGCGGCGCCAGCCGCAGCGAACAGGGGGCCGCCCCGGGCACTGGCGATACCCGTGGCGAGGAGCCGGTAGACCGCGCCCTCGGGCAAGCTGAATCGCGTCAGCAGGTTCTCGCTGTCTAGGTCCCACACCCGGATAATTCCCGCCTGGTCGCCCGTCAGCAGCCGGCGCCCATGCAGGCCTGGGCCTCCACCGCCGGCGAAGGCCGCCGTGTACACCAGCGACGCGTGCCCCGGCAGCTGGCGCCGGATCTCCCCGCTCGCAACGTGGAGCACCCGGACGACGCCGTCGGGCGCGCCGTACGCGAACAGTTCCCCGTCGGGGCTCACCTCGCCGGGCCAGGCGCCGGTGCCAGGCACGGGGGTGACGGTGCACTCCCCAGTGGAGACGTCCCACAGCCGGAGCGTCGCATCGCTCGCGGCGGTCACCAGCACCCGGCCCCCGAGGGCGAAGCGGGTACTGTACACGCGGTCCTGGTGCCCGCGCAGCGTCCGCACCGGCAAGCCGGTCTCGGTGTCGCACAGCGTCACCCCGCCGTCGGAGTTGCCAATGGCCAGCAGCCCGCCGTCTGGGCTGTAGGCGAGCGGCTCCGGCAGCCGCGCGGTGGTCTCGTCGTACCCGTAGGGCACGCCGATGTCGGCCGGGGCGACTTCGGTCCGCACCGGCATCCCGGGCGCGATGGCCGCTCCGTACAGTTCAGGCCGGGCCTGCGCGTCTGGCGGCAGCCCGGTCGCGTCAATGATCGCGGCCCGGTTCCACTGGCTGCCCGCGAGTTCGGCCCCGGTCAGGTCGGCGCGAGTCAGCCGCGCGCCGGTCAGGTCGGCCCCGGTGAAGTCGACCGGCCGAACTCACGGTGGGACAGGTCCTCGCCACGGAGCTGAGCGCCGCGCAGGTCACAGCGGGCGGGGATCCGCATCCGGGCGTTGAGCCGGAGCGCGTTCGCCCGAGCGGCGCTGCCCGTACCCGCCTCCTCCAGGCCGGGGTCCTCGAGGACGCCGATCACCCACTGGCGCAGTTCCAGTGGTGCCGCCAGGTCGCATAGAAAGTCGATGGTGAGCGGCGACAGAGGCCGGCGTTCCAGGGCGGCCGCCGGGCCGCCCTGCTCCGTTAGATGTGCCGCGATCTGCCGGGCCACCAGCCACTCGGCGACCGAGGAGTGGATGAAGCCGAACACCCCATCCTCGCCGCGCACCAGCAGCGACCCCGCCCCGATCGCGTGCGCGCCCTGCTGGGCCGTGAGCTGTCCGTCGGCCAGCCCGGCCAGCGAGGCCGCTACCTCGTCGGTGAGATCGTCAAGCCGGATGATCGTCTCACCGCAGTCATTGAGCCGCATGGCGAGCGCGGTGACCAGCTGCCACAGGGCATCGAGCGACAGCCCGGCCGGGGCGCCGGGAATGCCCTGCGTCCGCTGGTGCTCGTAGCTGAGCCAGGCATCAAGGATGACCTCGTACAGCCCAGCCGCCGACAACGTGCCCCGAGCCCCGGCGACCGAGCTCAGCCGGTCGGCGTCCAGGGCCGCGATGAAGCTGAGCATGCGGGGATTGCTCGACAGCGCGGGCAGGTCCTCGATGCTGCCGATTAGCCGCAGCCGCTCTTCGGCCGCCCGTTCCTCGCCGTACAGGTGGGCGAGGTAGGAACGGACCTGGTCGGAGGTGAAGTCCTCGATGCCCACGACCAGGCGGCTTGGCAACTGCCCCACCCGCTCCCCGACCGCGGTGAACACCTGTTCCTGGGACCGGAAGTGCTGCGTGCGGCTGGCGACGACGATCTTCGCCTTGCCTTCCGCGGCGGCCACCAGCGCCTGCAGGTGATCGGCCGCCCGGTCGTAGGTGACCCGGGTCGCCAGCTCATCGAACCCGTCGAACAGCAGCACGATCCGGCCCTGTTGCAGCATGTAGCGGAATGCCTTGAGGTCGATCACGTCTTCGCCATGGTTTGCCAGGTGCGCCGCGACGAGCGCGTCCACGCTGTGCGCCTTGTCCAGCTCGCGCAGCTCCACGTAGATGGGGATCAGATGCGGCAGCCGCGCCGGGATCTGCCGGGCCAGCTCGCGGAGGGCGAACGTCTTGCCCCGGCCGAAGTCACCGAGGACCAGGACGAACCGGCCGGCGTCGATGGCGAGTTCGCGCAGGAGGTCCTCGACCACGTTCTCCCGGACGCCGATGCTCTCCGCCTCCAGGTCACGGTATCGCTGCGGGACATAGAGGGCATGCGGATAACGCTGGTCCGACTGGAGCCGGGTGGCCTGCCCGGCGACATAGTCGCGAAGGTCAAGCAGCCCCTGGAACTCGGTGAAGGTGCGCAGCCGGATGCCCCGGCGCAGTGCCAGCGACTGTAGCTGCTGTCCCGGGCGGGGACCGGCACGGACCAGCTCGGCGCCGCCTTGCGCCTCCCCCGAGTGGACCTGGGCGGCGAACGCCTCGACGACGTCCTGGGTGATCGCGCCGACGTGGGCGGCGACGCGCCACTGATGGCCGAAACCCTCCTGGAAGTGGGTGATCAGCAGGTGGGACGGCCCGTCGGCCGACTCGATCCGGCGTACCCGGGCACCCGGATGAGCGGCCTCGATCACCTCGACCATCTGGTCAAGCAGCTGCTCCAGGGGCGAGGCCACGCGGCGCACCTCGTCGCTCGGCCTCTGCCGCGGGGGCGCCAGGTCTCCGGGAGCATCGGCGGGTGGCTCCGGCGAGATGCCCGGCGGGAACGTCGCGGCGGCTGACTGCCAGACGTGCTTGACCAGCTCCGGGCGAAGGATCATGTTCCCCGCCCGCCACCGGGTCACGCCGTCGGCGGTCAGGTGCACGATCTCATGCTCTCCCGTGCTGCCAGCGGGCACGGTCAGGAGTGGCGCGGACCACGGGCCGTCGTGGGGGGCGGCGCCGCTGGGAGGGGACTCAAGGCCGCGCCCGGACTGACCGTGTAGCAGGAGGTTGACGCGGCTGCTGAGGAGCTGCGCGGTGGCCGGGGAATCACGCAGGACGGCGGGGTCGTGGGCGACCGCGGCCAGCCGGAGCCAGCCCTGCTCGGCATAGGGCCGCAGTTGCTCGGCGAACCAGGCGGCCTGCCCTTCGCCAAGCTCCCCGTGGCGGTTCTCCGGCCGGTGGGTCTCGGCCATCGTCGAGTTAAGCCCGGCTATCACGACCCGCAGGTCAGGAACGGCGTAAACAGTCCACGGCTGTGACCATTCGAAGGTCACCCCGTCGAGGTCACGGTACAGCTCATCAAAAGTGCGGCTGAAGTGCCGCCACTTCGGCCAGTACGGCGGCTGGGGCGCGATGTCGTCGGCCTCGCACGAGTCAAAGTACGCCTGGCACGCCAGGCGGGTCAGGTCATCGCTGCCCGGGACGATGATGCATCGGTCCGGCTCCAGGCCGAGCAGGGCGCGCAGCCCGGTCAGGAACGTGCTCGCCTCGTCAAACTCGCGCACGGCACCGGACTCGGTAAGACTGCCCGAGACGACGATCAAGTCAGGCCGCGGCGCGCCCGCGTCCAGCAGTCGGTTGACATCGGCCCACAGGCGGGCCTGCAGTTCGCTGGCGGTCGACGGCACGCCTGGCCCGGGTCGGCCGCGCCCGAAGCGCGGGCCGGGCACGTGCAAGATGGCTACACCGTTCGACGACGGCTCCGCCTGCTGCCGGACGGGCGGGTAAAGCGGGCGGACAAACGGGCGGCGGCGGTTCCGCTGCCGCCCGGCCTCCCGCTCGCGCGCCGTTTCCGGCTGGCCTTTCCGCGGGCGGGGGCGCGGGCGCCGGGCGTGCGCCCGACGGGAAAGCGGGGCCGGTGTCCGGCTTGGCCCGTCCGGCGAGAGTGTGCCCGACCCGGTCCAGGAGCAGGCGCCGGGCCTGCCGTTCTTCGAGGGGGACGGCCAGGTCCACGTAGGTTATGGTGGATAGCAGTCCTTCCAGGGAGCACTCCCGGACGCGGACGGTTGTCAGCTTGGCGGACGGGTTATCCGGGTTGGCGAGGATGGCGGCCTGCCACTCCCAGCGGCCGAACCGCGAGGAGAGGTAAGACTGTGACAAAACGGCGATTGCCGCCATCGCGTCGGCCACGCCCCGGTCCATAAAATCAACAAAATTCGTGCCGGGGACAAAATCCCAGGCCTGCAGGACCACGCGGTAGCCTGCGCTCTCAAGTTCCCACGAAATCCAGCTGGCCCAGTCTTCATCGGCCGGGGTGTAACTCACGAAAAGCAGCGGTCGCGACTCCACGGCACGCTGTGCCCGGTTCCCGGGCGTCCCGGCATCCTGTGCCCGATCGCCCGGACCCTCATTGTCGTGCGTCGGCATGGAATTCAGTATGCTCGCCTTGGTCAGGCGATGTCAGTACGCTCTATGCTTTTAGCGATGAATGATGAGGTTAAATCAATGAATGATGAGGTTAAAAAGGACGGATAGGGCTGACGCTAAGAGATCGGCAGATGTTGCTGAGGACTCCGCGCGTGGTGTGCGCGAGCGGTAACCTGGCCCGCGTGCGCCAGGCAACAGGACCGCTGCTCGGCGGTACACCAACGCGGCTCTTTGCGGGCGTCACGACGTCATGAAGCGGTTCGGCTTCCTGACCGCGCTTGGCGCACTCGACTGGGTCGCGATAGGACTCCTGGCGGTCGGGCTGGTCTTTCTCGCCAGCGGCCTGCTTCCAACGGCTGACGCGTCCGCCACGATGGGCCGGATCCTGCCGATCCTGCTGTTCCTGGCCACGATCTTGATCGTGGCGGACCTGACGGCGGAGGCGGGCCTCTTCGACCTGGTCGCGACGCGGGTGGCGATCACGGCCCGGGGCCACTTCGGCCGGCTCTTCGCCGCGTGCGTGGCGTTCGCGGCGCTCACCACCATCGTCCTTAACCTGGACACGACCGCGGTGCTGCTCACGCCGGTCATGCTCGCGCTCGCCGGGAAGCTGCGGGTGGACGGGGAGACCGATCACGTCCCGGCGCTGCCGCTGGTTCTGTGCACCGTGTGGCTGGCGAACACCGCATCGCTGCTGCTGCCGGTCTCCAACCTGACGAACCTGCTCGCGGCGGGCCGGGTCAAGCTGTCATTCGCGGCCTTCGCGGCCCGGATGAGCGCGGCCCAGGCCGCATCGCTGCTCGTTACCGCCGCGTTGCTCTGGGTATTTTACTGGCGGCGGAGCCGCCGGGGAGCTGACCACTACGAGCCGCCCCCGCCGTATCGGCCTGCCGACTGGTGGCTGCTGCGCATCACGGCTCTGGCCTGCTTGTTCTTCATCGCGGCGATCCTCGGGGGCGTGCAACTGGAGGTCGCGTCCACGATTGCGGCGGCCATGGTTGTCCTCGCATTCGCGATCCGCCGACGGTCCGCCCTGCGCTGGTCGCTCATCCCCTGGCGGCTACCGGTATTCGTCACGGGCCTGTTCTTCGTGGTGCAGACGATCAGCCTGCACCTGCTCCACCCGCTCACGTCCGCGCTGGTCAGTCAGTCGGACGGGGCGATGGGGACTTTCCGGGCGGCGGCCACGGGTGCCGTGCTGGCGAACTTGGTGAACAACCTCCCGGCCTACGTGGCGGGCGAGGCCGCGGTCGCGGCGGGCAACCACGTCCAGTTGCTGGGCCTGCTGATCGGCGTGAACGTCGGGCCCGTTATCACGCCGTGGGCATCGCTGGCCACGCTGCTGTGGTTCGAGCGGTGCCTGGCATTCGGAGTAAGGATCCCCTTGTTGCGCTTCACGCTGACCAGCGCCTGCCTGGCCGTTGCCGGAATCACGCTGTCAACCGCCGCCCTGTTGTTGACATGAGGCTATTAACGATCAAGGGCACGGGGGACTCGCGCCCCGATTTCACTACGGTGAACTGTCCCTAGTCAAGAAATTTTGCCTAGCCGCGATATCGTGGCATCAATGTACCATGGTGCTGGACGGAGGCGATGATAACCCTGTGAAGCTGCACGCCTGGCGGGCGATCATCGAATACATCGTTGAATACGCGGATTCACTCCTTGCGCTACTTGTCGCCCTGGTGTTCGCTGTGCTCGGACCACTCGGTCTTGTCTCTCAGGCGGCCATCAATGGCAGCATCCTGGGCACCCTGGCAGTCATCGCAATCATGATGCTCCGCGATCGCGGCAACGCTAAATCGCTCAGCCAGAAAACCAGAGAGGAGCTGCGCAGAATTGTTGCCGATGGTGCGACGGTCCTGATACTGCGGGGCACCGAGGTCCAGGCGGCGCACGCCGAAGCCCGGAAAGATACACACTACTGGTTCTTCAAGGGCGGCACGGGTACGTACCTGCGGGCGGTGACGCTGCCGAAGTGCCTGGAAGACCGGCGGCGACGAATGGAGTTCCGGATTGAGATCATCGACCCCAGGGACTTTGACGCCTGTCGGCGTTACGACAACTTCCGGCTCTCTCGCTCGCAGGGAACCAACGGCACGGGCGACTCCTGGACGGAGGGGCAGGCCCGCCTGGAGTCCTACGCGACGATCTTTGCCGCGTGCTGGTACAACCAGTACAGGGACTTCCTCATGATCAGGGTCGGCCTGACCCGGATCGCATCGACGTTTCGCTATGACATGTCCTCCAGGCAGCTGATCATCACGCGCGATGATCCCGAGCTGCCCGCCGAGCTCGTCCCCCACCAAGCTGCGCTGTTCGCCGCGTATGACCGTGAGCTCGAAACCAGCTTCGGCCAGGCGGAGCCCGTCGATGTCGTGCTCGCGAGACAAAAGGTGAACCTGAGCGCGCAGCCTGGTCCCGGCGAAGTGCAAACGCTGCTGGACGTGCTTGGCCTGGCCCCGGAACAGGGGTTGTCCCATCGCGACGCAGCCAGCATCGTAGAAAAGGCACTGAATGCCCAAAACCCCTACCCGACAAAGCATGAGTCATGACCGTGCGGATGCCAGAGAGGAGCTCGTGGTGGACGCTGCCGGGCTAGAGCTGGGGATCTACCGGAGGGCCGCGGTCGAAGCGGCAGAGGCCGCCGGTCGGGTAGTCCGCGATTCGTTCAGCGACACCATCACTGTAGAGCCGAAGGGGACAACCGGGGACGTGGTCACCTCGCTCGATAAAGAAGCGGAGAAGCTGATCACTGGTCAGTTGCGACTCGCGTTTCCGTCCCACAATATCGTCAGCGAGGAGTCCGGCGCGTCGTGCGAGCAGGACAGCGCGTGGACCTGGCTGATAGACCCGCTCGACGGCTCGAACAACATTGTCGTCGGGCTGCCGATCGTGGCCATCGGATTGGCGCTCTGCCGCGATGACCGGCCGGTAGTAGGGGTCATCCATGAGCCTCTGGTCGGCCGTACCTGGTCGGCCGAGCGCGGCGCAGGCGCCTGGCAGGCCGCCGACAAGCCACTACAGCGGCGGCCCGCCAATTCCGAGCATCCGGTCGTCGCCTGGACGCAGGGCTATGGCGTGACGAGCAAGGACCGGACCGCGGCGGCCGTGCGCTTGAGCTTGACCAGTTATGCCCGTCGCGTGCTGGAGCTCTGGGCTCCGCTGTGCGGCTGGGCGATGCTGGCCCGGGGGGACATCGAGGCGATCGTGGGGTATCAGATCGGCGAGCTCGACCTGCATGCCGGCGCGCTCATCGCGAGCATGACGGGAATCGAGATCCGCGATTTCGACGGGAGGCCGTTCGACCTGCGGTTCAGCGGCCTGACGGAGAGCCGGAACCTGGTCGCCGCGGTGCCGGAGCGGATGCCCGAAGTGCTGGAGCTAGCCAGCAGGACGCATTCGGGGTAACCCTCCCGCGTCCTCGCCGGCCGTCAGGCCGGACAGGCGGCGGCCGTCAGGTGGCGCAAGATGATGCGGGCGATCGCGGCCGTCTGGTCAGCATCGCACAGGCGCCTTCGGACCTGGTGCGGGCCAGCCCCGGGCGGACCGAGCGAATAGTCGGGGGCACCGGGGACAAGCCGTCCCAGCGCGACCGTCGCGGCCTCGGTGTCCGCCGGGACGTCAGTGGCGTGAAACACCCCGGCCGGGACCGAGTAAACATCTCCCGCGCGCACTGCCTGGCGCTGGCCGGGCCAGCAATGCACGAACCGGACCGTGGGCACGAGCTCGTCCGCCTCTTTCTGGGTGCGCACGTCCAGCACGCGGTACAGGCCGCGCCCGTCAGCGAGGCTAGCCCACGGGATGACGCCTTCCCGCGCGTCGCCCACCTCCATGACCCGGTTGTCCAGCTGTCCGAAGAGGGCGTAGCTGGTCAGTTCCCAGCAGTGCGCGTGGACCGGGGAGGTCGTCGGCGTGGCCCGGTCGATCCGGGGACTCCACAGGTGGACGCAGACCCCGTCCCGGCCGGCCCGCTCGACTGGCAGGCAGGTGAAGCCGAGCGGATGCTGGACAGCGCGCAGCGGACGGATCCCGTCCGCGATGCCCCGCAGCGCGTCGACGGCCCAGTCGGTAACGGCCGTCCGCGTGACCGCGGCAGCCTGCTCGTGGCCCCCTGGCTGCAGCGGCCCGACTATTTCGGAAAGATGCCTATAGCCCATATCAGCCGTGCCCCTTCGGCTGCCGTGTCGTCGTACCTGTTGTTGTCGTAGGGTTTGCTGGCGTCAACTTCCGAATTCGTATCTGGCCAGCGCCTGCACGCAGGTGCCGTACGGCCCGAGGACGAACATCGCCAGCGTCGGGTACCTGCCGCCGAGCGACCGGACATCAACGGGAAGGTCCTCGCGTGATACGTCGACATGAGTGCCGGGCACGAACCAGTTAAGGGTGTCATGCGGGCGGAAAAGCTCGCCAACCTCCGCGTAGCCGGTGCGGCGGATGTTCTCGCCGAGTGTGCCCGGCGCGGCCAGCAGCTCCCGCACGACATTTCCGGCTGGATCACGCTCCAGCAAGATGCTGTCCCGCAGGGGATTCGCGAAGTCGATCACGCGCGCCTGAAGGGCTGCAAGAGCCGCCGGCATCTCCGTCCGGGCTTCTAGCGACGCTTCCCCCGCGTTATAGGCCAGCCCGGTACAGGCAAGCGAGATGGCGGATTCCGCGCTCGCGATCTTGTCCAGCCCCTCATCAAGCGAGGGCAGCACGCTTAGGGGCACGGCCAGCTGGTAAAGGGTCAGGTGCGGTGCGAGGGACAGCCGGGAATGAACGTCGCCAAGCCGCACGATGGCGGGATACCTCTCAGCGAACTCACGGCTCGCGGCCACCAGGTGTTCAGCAATGCCCGGCTCAGGCAAAAGCGCGATGTTCAGCTCGATACGGAGGCTGTCCATAAGAGAAGGGTAGTAGATTAAGCGACCCGGCGGAACGGCACGAGAGATCTCATTCATTGATACAGGGTATATGGGGCGCGCGTGGGCGATGATGTCGGATATATCCCGGTTGCGAACGCTCGCTGGCGCCGCGACAAGCCGCGACAGCAGCCGCGGGCACGCTTACCAGGAATTAGTAAGAGTGCCCCTGGCCTGTGTATCCATCGTCTCCCCGCCACGGCGCTGGCCTGGCGCCGGAGAATCCAAGCTTGGGTGTCGGCGCATTCAGGGCGAGTTGGCCGGCCTGGGCTACCGGGTGGGGGTGGAGAGGATCCGCCGGATCATCGAACTGCTCGACGATCTACAGACCGGACGTCTTGGGCGTCGTCAGAATGGAAACCATTCGAACGATCCAGCGTCGAGCCGATAGCTGCTCGTTGAATATATGTCAAAGCTCTTACTGAGGTCCGCGGGCAGCGGCCCGGCAAGCATCGTGTCGATCATGGCATCGGGGGCCTGACCTTGTTGACCGGGCATTTCGCCATCAGTTCCCGCATTTCCGGACCGGGATCGTAGGGCACAGGGGAGGGGCGGAAATGGGAACCTCGGAGCTTCGGACTGAGCAGACATGTGCGCAAGACCTCCGGATGCCGCCTTACTCCGCTTCGACTCTACAGCTGAGCGTGTTTCATCGACTACCTGGAACCATGATCAATTTGCCGGAAGAAAATTTCGCATGGAATGTCGATTTCCCGTTGAAAATGGCAGCCTGTGCTGTGCCAAAACCCTGCGCATAGTCTGACCTGCTGGTTTATGCTCGGCGCTCGTGCTTATCCGTCTTGTCTACCTGTTCATAGTCCGCGTGCTTGGCTGGCTGGTGCCACTGGCGCGCCGCGATGCCGCTGTAGCATGGCGTTCGGCGGACCCCGGTGGTGGACGGCGGCCACGCGGCGACGTCCCGACTGCGCGCCTCAATGCGGAAATGGTGCAAAACTTAGGTTATGCCTACATCGGACGAGGGTCTCCTGATCGATGGCGCGATCAGCCAGCGTAAGTCGCACAAGCGGGGCGCGAACCTGCTCGCCACCTTCGCCTTGGCCGCGGTCTTCGCCGCCGTCGGCTGGTTCTTGGTCTTCTGGCTGCGCCCGCTTGTCAAGTCCATCCCGTTCCTGCCCCTGGGGACGGTGACGACCGGCCTGCTCGTCATCGGCGTCATCGCGTTCGCGATCGCCGGGCTGCTGATAGCGGGTGCCTTGTTCTTCGCTAACCCGCTGGCCCGGTGGGGCGGCGCCGTCCCGGGTACGTGCCCGCTGTGCGGCAAGCGCGCCCTGCGGCAAGAGAAGGTCGAATACGCCGGCTGGGAGGAAGGCCACCCCGAGGCCGGCATCAAGAAAGGCCCCCGGGGCTTCGTGACCCTGTGCGAGACCCCCGGCTGCCCTTACGCCGCCGCCACGGTCACCACCCCAAGGGCCGGCTGAGCTGGCATGGGAGGCGATGCTCCGGAGAGATCATCCCCGTGGCCGATTCCGCTGGCTGTCCGGCGTGGACTTCGTGGCCGCCGGGCCGGAGTTGGCCCGGCGGCCCTAGGTGGAACCACGGCCCGTTCTGGCGGATGATTTTTGATTTGTCCGAACGAGATGTTGTCTTACCTGGCCAGACGGGGCAGTTTGCCGGGTGCCCGCACCAGGTCAAGGCGGGTTACCCGGCCGGTGGCCAGGGGGATTGCCCGCGGACGTGCCGCCTTGCCCGCCGCGACGGGCAGCCGCACCGAGACGACCAGGCGCCTGTCCCCGCGTGCGCGAACGACCTGGCCGATCATGTCCGCCATCATCTCCGCCCGGACATGGCCACGGGCACGCCAGCGGGGGACGATCACGACAGGCCCGGGCAACGTGGCCAGGTACTGCCCGGGGAACTCATGAAACTGCGCAGCGCGCATCAGCGACCGCGTCGTTGCCTCGAAGAACTCGCTGCTGGCCCGCTTGCCCGACGACGCGACGTTGGTCGCGTCGATCACCGCGTCGACGCCCGCGAGCGCGGCGTCGACGCCATCACCTGTCACCAGGTCAGTGCCGGTCTCCTGACCAGCGGTTCTGGCTGCTGCGCGAGCTGCGGGAATCCCTCGAGAAAGCGGTGTACCGCGCACGGCTGCTTGTTGTCGTCGATGACCTGCAATGGGCCGGCGCCGGCTCCG
>Ga0066797_1000193_pt1 | contig 18434 bp, 8 predicted proteins | sample PersoiDNA2013193_FD_76335 | JGI IMG/M metagenome (GOLD analysis project Ga0066797, IMG submission 76335) | Permafrost soil microbial communities from the Arctic, to analyse light accelerated degradation of dissolved organic matter (DOM) -... | ecosystem: Environmental > Terrestrial > Soil >... | reverse complement strand
CTCACACGCATTTGAACGGGTGGGATTCATTTTTACAAAATTGAGCGTTTCAAGTGACGGCAAGAAATCAATTATTTTGGCCAGCGGCTACGAGCCTGTGTCAGACGAAGATTACATTGAAGATCAAAACGTGGGCGCGAGAATAAATTCAACGGCAATTCGCAAGGTAATGCAGAGGGTGCTGACAACAGGTGAGGGCGCATTTCATGTTCATATTCACGATCATGACGGAACACCTGGTTTAAGCTATACCGACAGGAAGGAAATTCGACCGATGATGCAATCGGTCAGAAACGCATCGCCACAGAGCGCGCATGGATTGATAGTCTTGAGTCGAAATGCAGCGTATGCAGAAGCATTGGTGCCAAAACATTCAACATTTAGCCCAGTTGGTAAAATCATAGCAGTCGGATTTGTAATGACGTTATTGGCCGGTGATTTTACGAGTCCCGATGAGGGCGAGCGGTTCACCAGACAAACATTTCTCGGCCCTTCAGCCGAATCAAATATTGTAAATTACCGCGTTGGAATTGTTGGCCTGGGTGGAGGCGGTTCACACATTGCCCAACAGTTGGCACACGTTGGATTTCAAAATTTCACCTTGTTTGACATGGATGTTGTTGAAAGCTCCAATCTTAATCGTTTGGTCGGAGCTACACAGGAAGATGTCAAAACTAGAACTGCAAAAGTTGATGTCGCGGCCAGACTGATCCACGGCGTTAATCCTGACGCACAAATCGAAAAAATTAAATCACGGTGGCAAGATGCCCCCGATTTCGTGCGAAACTGTGATGTTGTTTTTGGATGCGTGGACAGTTATGCAGAGAGGCGTGACTTGGAAATAGCAACGCGCCGCTATTTGATTCCATATTTGGATATTGGCCTCGACGTGCATCAATCCGGTGATGAACCACCGCGCATGGCCGGGCAAGTCATACTTTCGATGCCTGGCGAGTTGTGTATGTCATGCCTAGGTTTTTTGACCAAGACGAATCTCGAAAGAGAAGCGGAAAGATATGGGGTTGCCGGCCCACGCCCGCAAGTGGTATGGGCAAACGGTGTTCTTGCTTCGAGCGCGGTTAGTATTGCAATTGATCTAATCACAGATTGGACACGGTCGCTGCGTAGTCCTGTTTATTTGAGCTACGATAGCAATACATGCAGTGTTCAACCACATAAACGTCTGCAATATTTGAAAGAAGCGCGATGCACACATTTCCCGTTATCTAATTTGGGAGAACCAACTTTCTATCGTTTGTGATTTTGAATGAGCTGTAATCAAGGCGATTGAGTGATCTTCAATCCTACTGGCGTAATGCGCAAAAGCAGAACGGAGGACGCATTGCAAAAATTTGCGTGGTCAATCTGGTGGCTGAATCAATTTCAAATTTATCCATACATTAGCAATCAAGCTTGCAACAGGATTTGCGCGGCACGTGCAGGCAGCTTGGTAATGACATCATCATCGCCATTACTGGTAGAACCAGAAAGCGGCTTAAAACCATTGTGATTTGTGCGCCACCTGGCGAAATCCTGCCAGAAGATCACGCCGCGAAATACGGGAAAACCAGGTAGCCGAAACCACTCTCGTGCCGTCGAATATGAGATGCCGGCTGCAACGGCAAATTCCTTGGCATTCAACGCCTGGTCCAAGCGGCGTTTCTCCAGAACATCCTTTAGCTTGATGCTGCGAAGCTGTTTATCCAGCGGCATATTTACCTCCGGCCCGTGTTCATATTTCTTGCTTGGTAAATTTGACCGTTACAGCGGCGACGTGAGTCTTGAGCGAGGCCGTGAACCGCCGGTCAACCGCCTTCACAAAATTCAAGTCACACTTCTGAATCTTCCGCGCGACAGCTTGGAGGCCACTCCCCAGCACCGTGACTTCGGCCGCGGCAAAACAGATCGAGAGCTTTTCGGGCGGTACATCGGTATTCTTTTCCAGTGCCGGATTGGGAATTGTCTCCGCATACAGCAATTGCGCGTAGGGCAGAAGATAGCTGTGTTCGTCGTCGGCATGCACGTTGAGCGATGCCACGTTCGGATCAATGCCGTAACAGGGATTGTCACGCGTGCTAGACACCGATGCTTCGTCCGGGTTGGGGTTTGTGTTCATAGGATATTTTACGTGTTTGTTCGATGCGTTTGCGGTGCGAATGGGATTGCGTTATGCGCTGGCGGAATTGCTTCAGGAAACGATGGCCGAGTTCCATGACCCGCAAGATGAATTTCTGGCGGTTAAAATGCGGGACCACTTCCACGGCAGCAAGTCGCTCGCTGGAATGGGTGACATGCGAACGCAGTCGCTCGGCATCATCGGTGAAAACCCGGCAGCGTTCGCGACCGCGCGAGATGCTGACGTAAAATTGCTGCTGATTGACGGCGGCCAGCGAACGGGACGACGCCACAACCAAAACCTCATCCACCGTCTTGCCCTGGGCGGCGTGCGACGTGACGGCGTAGCCATGCGTGAATGTGCGGTAATTTTGAGGAATCACGCGGCCATCGGCCAACACCACGGAATCGCCCTGAATCGCCCGCACCTCGACAAGTTCGCCATTGATAAACCGCTTGCCGACCGTGTTGGCTTGCAGCAACAGCTTGTCACCAGCGGCGACTTTCAATTTCCGTTTCTCCCCCACATCAAACGAGGCGAAGCCTCGACCCAATGGGAAAAGGCCTTCAGAGCCGTCCGCACGTTGAACTCTGATAGAATCGTTTTCGACCGCGACCACCGCGACCGTTTCATCTTTGGCGAAATCAGCCCTCCGCTGGTGAAATCGTATCGCCATGCCGGGCCGGTATTGCCGCGCATCTTGTTTTTGCGCTTCCGTCCACGACAACGAATCAAAAACCTGAAATTCCTTTTCCTCACCGGCGAGCCGGCCAGCCGTTTTCATTGCGGCCCTGACTTTCTCTGTGACCGCCTCGATTTCATTCCACGTCGGTGCGACTAGCAGCGCTGATTTATTTTGCGCCACCGCTTTCAAATACGACTGCGCGGCGGATTCGTGAATCTGACGGTCAGAAAGTTCGACCACCGCTCCCATGCGTTCCAGTTGGGCGAACGCCTCCAGCGGCCGCTTCTGCGCGGCCAGTTCAACCGCTTTGCGATACTCGGCTTTGCGCTGGCGACGGATGCGGGTCAGTTGGCCAGATTGGAAATTGGAATGTTGCTCCAGAATCCGCAACGCATCACCACGCACCACCGATGCGTGCTGGCCGGTGTCGCCTGAAAGCACCACACGGGCGTCACGAGCCAGGTCAAACAGCCGCTTCATATCGTCAATGCCGACCGCCCCGGCTTCGTCCAGCACCACCAACCGCCGTTCGTCCAGCTTCGGTTTCGTCAGCAGCAAACTTTGCAGTGTCTTCGCCTCGAATCCTTCCTTGCGGAGCACATCCGTCGCCGCTGCCGTCGGCGCGCAAAATAGCGGTTCGATTTTTACCTCGGCACAGGCGGCGACCAACTCGCGCAATGCAGTAGTTTTGCCCGTGCCTGCCAGACCTCGCAGGCCGGTGATCCGGTCATGCGTGCGGAGGACATGATAAATGGCCCGTTGTTGATCCTCGCCCAGCCAGTCGGCGGGTTTGTATGTTGGATGAATCGGCGCAACGGTGTTGCAGGCCGCATTGACCGTATGAATCAAATCCAGTTCCGTTGCCAAAATCTGTGGCGTGGATAATCCACGCTCCGTTTTGACCAGTTGATCCGAATACTTTGCCGCTTCTTTCAACGCCGGCAAATCCAATTCACCTGGATGCTGCGCCAGCGCCACGCCCAACAGTTCATGCTCCGGCACGACCGACTTGCGCTCGAAGACATGGGCGACGGCGTAATTCAGGGCTTGGTTTTCGGGTTCAAACCGGCGGATTTTTCGGATGGGTTGAACCGTCGCCGTGAGTTTTTGCAGCGCCTGAAATTCATCGGGCTGCAATTGTGCCAACTGCTGCTCGCGAACCTCAGCAGTCGAGATGCCTTTGATCTTTTTCGCACGGCTCTGATGCACCGCCAGGGCGATGGCGTTATTCGACAATTTGCGCCCCAACTTTTGTTCCAGTTCCTGAACCACTTTTTTTGTCTCCTGCGACCGCTTGGAAAATAGTTTTAACACTGCATCGCTGACGCCCTCGATTTCAAAACCGTGTTTCGCCGGACGAATGCGGTAGCCGATTTGCTGAACACGCTTCGCCAGTTCATTGCGATAAACTGCCGTGCCATAACGAATCGCGTCATACATGCCGCCCGCCTGTAAAGCCTTCCAGCATTTTTCCATTTCATCAAACGTGGCATTGAACACCGTAAGATGCGTGTGCAACAGCGGGTCGAGCGCCCGGCTGCTCGTGTGCGTGAACGCGGCGGCGACCAGATTTCCGGTGGTGCGGTCACGTTGGTTGCCATGCTTGCGAACTCTGGTTGCGGCGAAGGTTTCAAGTTCGCGGAATGCAATCCGCGTCGCCTCTTCATGTGCCGACACCAGCCGGTCATCATCCATCGTCACTGCCAGCACCGAAACTGATTTCGGTGCGGAACAAGTGAAGTCATAAAATACGCGCCGCTGGTTGGGCTTTTCCTGTCGCAATGTCAGGCGTTTATCGTCATTCGGATTTCTATTTTCACACAGCGCATGAAATTGATCACGGGTGACGGCATTCCTTAATCCGAGCCGTTCCGCGCCCGCGCCGATCCACTGGCCGGGGCGAATTTCACCAGCGGCGTAGTAATCGTTCTGCGCCAGATGCTCGTCGAAGTAGTTCTCGGCTTTGGCCAGCTTTTTTTGTGCGACGGCTGTGAACATAACGCGCGATGTTAGCGGCTTTTCAATTGGCTCGATGCCCCGTTGGCAAATTCGTTATTTTCTTTCTGTCATTCATTTTCCGATGGCTCATTCTGCCTGAACCCATTCGGCGCATGGCGTGCCTGGCACACGAAGCGTGGTTCAACCACAGAACCAAGACCGAATCCGGTTTCATGTCTGGCAGTTTGCCTGAACTTTCCCCCGTTGAGGTGTATGTGATACACTTTATGCACTTGGCCGATGAATTTTTTCATTCGGCATCCAGTTTGGCGGAGAAGAAGCCCGCTTTTATGTAATCTTTACACAAAATGAAACCTCACTATTTGGATGTAATAGCGCGCATTCCTACTGGTTTTATTGGTGATTACAGCTTTCCATCCGGCAGAACCCGAAATTTTTTGCAGTTTTCGTATCGCAATGATGCTACCTGGCGCTTTGACTGGCCGGCTTTCCTGCGGGCAGTCGGAAACCGGCCAGACAAATCGCCGTGATGGAAACCTAGCCGGCTACGCACTCAACGGGTGTTTTGAAAATCCCGCGACTCCACAGCCGTTCCGTTCGCTCCGATTTTCAAACCGCCCGTTCAGTGCCGGCGCAAACTTGATTCCGTCACGGATTGACAATCAGTGTTCATGATTTGTCGCGGCTTGTCAGTTGATTCCGTGGTCGGCACAATATGGCCATGAACAATCAACCCGATACGCAAGCCAAGCGCGAACGGTTGACCAAACTTTTTGAATTCCTCAAGGCATATACCGATCTCCGGTATCCTCCGGTGCGAGATATAAATCAGCAGCTCCGCACGATTTGGCTCAAAGATTTGCCCGCCCATCCAAGCGTCGAATTATTTCACGATACCGGCAAAACTGACGATGATACCGACGACAGCGATGTCGCTCTTCGTCTGACGCGACCAACAATCACCGCTTGTCCACCACCGCCAGGATCATTGTCAGAGTGGTTAAAGCCCGGTTGGCGCGATTTCCCAGGCAAGATTGAAGTTGAAAGCTCACGCAATATCATTGGCAACGATGGAAAAACACGCTTGGAAAAATTTGAGTCTGATAACCAGCGGCGAACGCAGTTGCAGAGTTGGCAAAGGCAACGCGAGCAGTGGGTGACAAATGAGCGTCCCGCTCGCCACGCGATGACATTTTTCCAAACGGTTTACGAGTGGTATGGAATTTTGGAGCGTGAGGGCGAAAAGATCGAGTTGATGGTCGGTGACGGATTACTTTGCTGCCGGGATGTGGCTGGCAATTTTCGCCATCCGGTTTTGCTGCAAAAGTTGGAATTGGAATTTTACCCGGAAAAGAAGCAGCCACAGTTCGTTTTTCGCAAACGCGAGAAGCCACCGGAACTTTACATGGAGTTTTTGCGCATCCTGCCGGAAGTGAACAATCAACAACTCGCTCGATGTGCAGATGAACTGAAGAAGACGGAATTCGCACCACTTGGCGAGGATGACACGGATGGTTTTTTGCTCCGCCTGATTCAAGGTTTGTTTCCCAGCCGTGGTGCAGTCCGCGACGGCACTGACCAACTTGACCTTGAAACACAGGCGGACAGCCCGACTATTGAGCGCCTGCCGGTCATCTTCATGCGCCAACGGCGGACAGGGCCGAGCAGTATTTTTGATGCGGTATTGCAAGATATTGCTGGGCGTCTCGATTTTTCGCCGGCGCTATTGCAGATCCTGGGCTTGGCGGGAAGTGCGCCAAACCAGACGGAATCAATCGGGGGAGGTCTTGGCCTTGGTAACGAAGATACGGATGTTTTGTTGAGTAAGCCGGCCAATCGGGAACAACTCGAAATTGCAAAACAACTGGCACGCAGGGATTGCGTGCTCGTCCAAGGCCCGCCGGGCACAGGAAAAACCCACACGATTGCAAATTTACTCGGCCATTTGCTTGCACAGGGCAAGCGCGTGCTCGTGACCGCGCACACGCCGAAAGCATTGCGCGTTCTGCGTCATAAAGTTGTGGAAGCGCTTCAACCGCTTTGCATCAGCGTCCTTCACAATGACAAACAAAGTCAGGAAGACCTGCAATCTTCCGTTCGGACTATTCACTTACGACTGGCAGAAGACGACCGGCACTTGGAGCGCGAAGCGCTACGATTACAGGATGAACGCAAACGAACTATCTCTGCGTTGAGCGACGTGCGCGAAAAGTTTCTCGATGCCCGCCAGGACGAAATTCGGGATGTGGTGTTCGGTGGCAAGGCAATGCGCCCAATCGAAGCGGCAAAGCGGGTGAAAGAGGGCACCGGCAAGGATGACTGGATTCCAAGCCCGGTGAAGCTGGGAGAATCTTTGCCGATTTCGTATGCAGACGTGGTTGCACTTTATCAAACAAATGCCCGAATCTCCGCCGGTGACGAGCGCGAATTAAACGGCTTCAGGCCGGAAATCACCGCGCTGCCAACACCCAAGGAGTTTCAAAGTGCCATCGAAGAACTGAATTCACTTGCTACTTATGAGCTACGCTTTCGCGAGGAACTTTGGAACGCCACGCTTGAACCGGAGGATTTGAAGGAGTTCGAGCGGATGCTCGAAGCGGCGAGCAAGACGATTGAATTTTTGCGGGACAGCTCGCCGTGGCAATTGGAGGCGATTCAAGCTGGGCGTGATGGCGAGGAAGCGCGTCGCGTGTGGTTGTCGCTTACGGAGCTAATTGAAACGACATGGCGGGAGGTGCATGAATGTCATGCGCTCGTGTTGGAACACGGGCCGGTCATTTCTGACAGTCGGGCAGCCCATGAACTAATTTTGGTCGTCGAGGAAATCATTCGTCACAATGATGCCGGCAATTCCTTTGGGATGCTCACCAAACTAACCAAGAGACATTGGTTTGAGTTCAGGGAAAAAGTTCAAGTTGGAAGCCGTGTCTTGGACTTGAACAACTCGACCCATCTGCGCGCTGTGCGCGCACTGCTGCGGATGCGGCAACTTCGTTCCGAATTGACGGAACGGTGGGAACGTCAGATGGCCAGTCAGGGTGGCCCGGCCTGCTCAAAACTTGGCGACCGCCCGGAGCAAGTCTGTAAACAATTTGTCGGCATTATTCAAACCTGCTTGGAATGGCATAATTCGACATGGCAACCACTTGAATCTGAATTCCAACGTCTGGGTTTCATGTGGCCTGAGTTCCTTGAATCTACGCAACCGGAGACGGGTGCTAACGCTGAACTGAATCGGCTTCGCCGCGCTGTGACTGGAGACCTCAGTGCGATTCTCCAGTCACGCAGCGGTTGGCTTCGTCACAAACGGCTCGGAGCCACCATTGCCGCATTGCCTCAATCAGTCCCGACTTCGGACATGCAGGATGCGTTGGTGACGCAAAATTTGCGCCGAGCTCTCCGTGAGATTTCACCAACCGATTACCAAGCTGCATACGAGGAATTGGTGCGACTGAAAAATTTGGAGCTAGATTTGGCCCGCCGCCGCGAGTTGCTAAAACAAATTGGCCGTTCCGCACCAGCTTGGGCTTCTGCCGTTGAAAACCGACATCCCAAACACAACCACCCCGAACCGCCGGGCGAGCCGGAAACAGCTTGGGAATGGCGGCAAATTCACGATGAACTGGAAAGGCGGGCGAACGTGTCGCTCGACCAGTTGCAACGGCAAATTGAAAATCTTGGATATCAGCTTCTCGAAGTTACCGCACAACTTGTCGAAAAACAGACCTGGATGAAGCAAATCCGGAAAACTGGCAGCGAGCAAAAACAGGCTCTCGGCGCTTATGCCGCAATGCGAAACAAGCTGACCAAAACAGGCAAGGGAGTCCGCGATGCTGAACTTCGGGCCGCTGCTCGCCGTGAAATGACGACTGCCAAAGATGCAGTGCCGGTATGGATCATGCCGCTGGCGGAGGTGGCTGACACTTTTGATCCTAGCAAGGCGCGATTTGACGTGGTGATTATTGATGAAGCCAGCCAGTGCGATCCAACATCATTGTTCGCATTGTATCTCGGCCGGCAAACCATCGTTGTGGGTGACGACGAGCAGGTGACACCCGTTGCTGTCGGCGTGCAGGCGGAAGAAGTGACCAAACTCATCCGAATTTTCTTGGATGGTGTGCCTCACAAGGAACTTTATGACGGCGAAACGTCTGTTTATGAACTGGCACAGATCGCGTTTGGCGGCGTGATACGGCTGACAGAGCATTTTCGTTGTGCGCCAGACATCATCGCGTTCAGCAACAACCTCTCATACAAAGGCGAAATCAAACCGCTTCGTGAGGCTTCTTCGATACCGCTGAACCCCCACGTCGTTCATTATCGCGTTCAAGGCGGACGTGATCGCGGCGACAATGTCAACGAGGTTGAAGCCGAGAAAATCGCCGCGCTCATCTGTGCGGCAACAGAGCAACCAGAATTCGCAAAAAATGATGAAGGCAAACCGGTAACTTTTGGGGTTGTCTCATTGGTCGCTGACAAACAGGCCTTAAAAATAGACAGCATACTGCGGCAACGGCTTGATTTGAACGAGTATCGGCGCAGACAAATTCTCTGCGGTGATTCTGCTCAGTTTCAGGGTGACGAACGCGATGTCATGTTTTTATCCGTCGTGGATTCGCCACCCGCCGAACCTCCACTGACCTTGCGACAGGAAGGCGGAAAAAAGATTTTCAAAAAACGGTTCAATGTTGCTGCGAGCCGCGCCCGCAATCAAATGTGGATTGTCCATAGCCTGAATCACGAAACTGATTTACAGGCCGGTGATTATCGCCGCCGTCTCATCGAACACGCGATTGACCCGAATGCCTGGGAACGAGAATTGCGTAAACGTGTTGAGCGCACTGAATCCATCTTTGAGGAGCGCGTGCTTCGGCGTCTCATGGAATCGCACTACAATGTAATTCCACAATTTCACGTCGGAGCATATCGAATTGATCTCGTCGTTACTGGAAATGGCCGCCGTCTTGCCGTGGAATGCGACGGCGAGCGATACCACGGACCGGAAAAACTCCAAGAAGACGCAGAACGTCAGGCAATTCTCGAACGGCTCGGTTGGAAGTTTGTGCGGATTCGTGGCAGTCTATTTTTCCGTGACGAAGACCGCGCTTTGAAGCCGATGTTCGGACGGTTGGCAGAACTGAACATCACACCCGAACTCGAACCGGCATCAAAGTCCCCGACTAAATCTGAACTGGTTGACCGAGTAATTCGGCGAGCACAGGAATTGCAATCGGTTTGGCATCCGGTCGAAAATGGAATCCTGACTGACCCGAAACAGCAACCCACCAACCCCTGGCACCTGTCGCATCTTCCTGGTAGATGAATTCCGTCATAAACGGCGCTTTGACTGGCCGGCTTGCTTCCAGGTATTCAGCAACCGACCAGACAAATCGCCGTGATGGAAACCTAGACGGTTACGCACTCACCGGTCGTTCTAAAACCGCGCTCTACTCCGCCGTCGTCCGTTCATGCCACTCCCGACCTGCTCCGTTTCGCTGCCGGTTTCAGAACGCCCGTTCAGTGCTTGGTAATTTGCTCATGGACGCATCAATTTGAGGTGTTCAGTCGAACGGAATCTTTGGCGGCTTTCTAGAATTGGAAAGCCGGTCATTTTGGTTAGACACCATCCCCTTATCAAAAAATAAGGCCGCAAGACGAGCAACGGCCGCGCAATTTCCGCGCAGCATCCGGCGTGGCGTCCAGTGCAACGTCCGCCGAATCATCCGCGCAGCATCCGGTGAATCATCCGGGCAATTTCCGCGCAACATCCGGCGCAACGTCCGCCGAATCATCCGCGCAACATCCGTTGAGTTATCCGGGCAACAGCCAGGCAGTATCCGGCTAACGTCCGGGCAATGGACGGGAAGCGTCCAAGCCCATGCCGGCGAATGTCCGCAGCCGCGTCCAGTCCCATGACCAGTCCACAGTCAGTCCGCAACTGTGACCGCAGCCAGTTCGTTTCCGCGCAATTTCCGCGCAGCATCCGGTGAATTATCCACTGAATCATCCGGGCAATTGCCGGGCAACTTCCGAGCAGTTGTCGGGAAACGTCTCACACAACGCCGGTGAATGTCCGCATCATGGTTGACGCAACGGCTCGCAGGCGACTTGGCAATTTCCGCCGAAGTCCACGCCGCAGATTACGAAGCAGACAGGTTGGCATCCACGAAGCGGTCCGCGTGGTGTCCAGCTTGGCGTCCGGGCAACATCCGATGAATCATCCGTGCCATTTCCGGGCAACGTCTGGGCAATTCCACATAAAACGTGTAGCGGCCAGAAACTTTCCAGAGTTATTCCACCTTCTATCCACGGCCACGATTAGCCACGCTTTTCCATGGCCACGCACATTCCTCGTTCGCGAGCTGTCCGCAAATATGTCTGCGTCCAGTCCGCAGCCGCGCCCGTGGTCAGTCCGTGGCCGCGCACACTCCACGTGAGCGACCTGTCCATGATTTGGATGTGGCTATGTCCTGTCCACATCCGCGTACCATCCGAATCTAAAATAATTCCGTGGCATTTCTTCGATCTGATCGCTCGTTGTAATCAGGATGACCTGCTAATACCTGAAACCGGCTCGGCTCAAAACTTGGTGATTGGCTCGCCGACGCAGTGAAAAGAGGGGCGAAATGATTGTCGGTTTCAAATCTTGATCCTTTCACCTCGTCGTCGTTGCACCCGTTGCTTGCTTTGACTAGCATGACATAAAGTTTAACGCAATGCAGCCCGTGAAGTTGGTGTTCGTCGAGAGTAAATGAGATTTTGAACGCATGAATCCCGATGATTCGACATACCGCCAGCCGGAAAAAGATGCCGTCCGCCAGCGCATCGTTACTCACGCAGTCAACAGCCTGACCGTCGAGCGTGCCTCCAGCCCTGCCGTCACGGCTCACGAATTTGACCACACCATGGACTATTGCGTGCGCTTGCTCCACGAGCACTGCGATACCGATTTGGGGGAAGCTCTGAAATTTGTGATGGAGGACTGGCATTCCCTGCACCAATCCCGGGTTGGCACCCGTAAGCCGGAAGATTTGAATGTGCTGTTTCTTTCTGGTCCAGACCCGGTTCCTGACCTCATGGCCTTCAAACGCGCAGGCGTGCCGTTCACCAATATCTGGGCCATTGAAAGTGACAAGGATACCTTCGCCAAGGCCATAGGCGTGCTGGGCCGCGAAGGATTGCCGCTTAAAGTTCACAACGGCAGCTTGCAGGATTTCTTTTCCATCGTCCCGCAGCAGTTCGACATTGTTTATTTTGACGCCTGTGCCCAACTCTTTGGCGGCAAGCCGAACACGATTCATGTTTTGCGCGAACTGTTCATTAACCAACGCCTAGCCCCACTCTCGGTTCTAATCAATAATTTTTGCGAGCCATTTCCCAAAATGGATCCTGAATTGCCTGCTCGGATGACCGTCCGAAATCGCTTGCGTAAAAATCAACCGGCCCTTGCCAAGTTGGCCAGCTCCCCAGACATTCCCGACCTCGGCATTATTCAAGGCAAACTCACCGACCTCACACCGGCAGAAAAAGAACTGCTCAAGTGGGGAAACACGATTGGTCTGTGGAGTTATGCCAACGCCGACAACGACACATGGACCGAGCATTTCGATAAATTTGTTGAAGAGGACGTGTTCGCTGACATCCTGGGGCATTATAGTCGTTTTACCACGGAGTTCGTCATCCGTTTCGCCGGCCAACTCCTTCCGTGGTGGCGAGTAGTCGCCCTGCCGGGCTCCCGCAGAGAATATTTCAGCAATGAAACGGAACTGACCCAGGCGATGGCCGATTCCAGACAGATTGCCGAGGCTTGGTCCAATCCACTCTATCCAGCCTTGCGCCATGTGTATTTCACCGAAGGCTTGCTTGACGCCAATTCCCCGTCACACCAGTTCTATTTCAAGGAAACGCTCGGCAATGGAACAAAGCTGGCTGAGGCTGTAAAAATTAGTTCTTTGATTCGCACATTCTATGAGTCTCAATGGGGCGACACATTTTTCCCCACCCAACATATTCGCAATGCCTGTAACCCGAATCTCGTCAAGGTTCTGGAAAACTTCAAATGGTTCGATGAGTCAAAACGCCTGTTCTGTGATATCCCCATGCCAAACCTGCTAACCGACCTGCTGACGGGACTCTACGGCTACCCTTACCACGCCAACATGCGCAAACAGCTTCGGATCGCGTATCTGGCCAAAGAAACCGTGATGTTCACGGACGCCTTCGTGCTGGATCAAGCCCGTTACTTATACGATCAACTCCCCACGCTGCCGTTTTTTTCGGAATCTTTTTCCGTCCCTCAGCAGTTAGTCCTACGTGTTTGTATGGATGCGATCCGGCGGCATTCGCATTACGGTTGCGACGACCTTTTTTATGGTTGCGCCCTCGCCGGGTTCGGCGAGTCGGGATTTAGGCAATGGTCGCCACCCGACCGTGAATCCATTGGCCCCAACTGTCCGAAAATTGAGGGCAACGATTCTCCGCCTCAGACTGACACCGCGCTATTTTGATTCACCATGAGATTTTTAAATTTTCGCACTTCATGAAGCCAGGGCTTGGATGGACAATGCTGTCGCGGGAGGAAATGCGGCAGGTGGAACGCTCACTGGCCAACAGCGAGCAGGATACCCGTGATGAAATCGGTTTTCTCCTGATTCATCAGGGCTTTGCCGACCGCTTTTTTCCCGGCACTTCGGTGCTCCATGAGCGGATTCGCTATGCTCTGTTCGTTCCTTGGCTCTATTTGCGAGCCGCAGAAAATCCCCGTCGCGGCAGTGACTTGGAGTCAACCATTCGCCATCTGCTCATTGAGTTGGCCCTTCGCCTCAAGGTAATTGGCGGCGAACCAAAAAATGTCATCGGCGGCGAAAAGCTTCACCAGTTGACTTCTCAACCGCCGGACCGCGTTTATTGGAGCGCTCTGCGCCAGTGGCGTATCTTGCTTCCCGAAGTGGATTCGCGCGCCGAAGCCCTCCGCCGACTGAAGTTGGCCGGAAAGACTTCAGTCAAAGACGATGACGGCGGCAGGTTGACGGATGACCCCGTCGAAGTGTTCTGCAATTTGCCGCCGCTCCCGCCACGTTGGGACGATGCTAAGGGACCATTGCATTTCAAAATGCCTCGGCCCGAGCGTGTGTTTCTGCGCGACAAACTCCGCCAACTAACCCGGCTGGATGGTAAACCCACGTTACTTGCACGCCTCGTCGCCTCGGAAAAAACCTTTCCCCAAGTAGCGATGGGCCTGCCTCCTGAACTCGATGCTCACGCCGCTGACGATTTGGACACAACCGCCCTCCGGGTCGCCCGCGATGCGGCTGCTCTCGCTGCCATCGGCCGTGCGGTGTATGGGGCATTGGTTGAGCAACTCATTGCCGCCGACGGCGGTGACGCAAACCATACCTATCGCGACCGGCTCGAAACCCATTTTGAACGGTATGCCGAGCCGGCAGCCCGTTGTGACCTGGCCGCCGCCGAAAAATTGCTCCCCGAACTTCCCGTTTACGTTCGGAATGTCCTCCGCGAAACCCAGGCTTACGTTCTGGCCGGTCGGCCCGGCAACTTCGCGGACTTGCGGGCAGCCTACGAAAAATCTGAATACCAACGGAAGAAAAGCCGGGCGCGTTTGTTGCCAACGGAACGCGCCAAAGTGCGCCGCGCCGAATGGGAACCGGACCGTCATAACACGACACCCTTGCACTACCGTTGGCAAATTGTCTACCAGATGTTGGAGGACTTGAGGGACGAGCCATGAAACACGAAAGTTGGCCCACATTTTCCTTCACCGATTTGCTTCGTCCTCCTGAAGGCTGGCAGGTCGAAAATGCCATCCTGACGACCTATTCCGCCGACCTGGTGGTAGTCGTAACTGCTCTGCTGGCTCTCACCGGATGTGATCTGGATTACCGACGCACAGGTAGTCGTGTTGAACTCGTTAAAGCAATCGAGGCGCTTCGCGGTCGGGTGCGCATCATCGCCCAGGCCAATCGTGTCGCTGTCCCTGAAAAAAACCGCCCCATCCTCAAGCTGCTAGATAATTTTTTGGCCGTCGTCGAGACCGACGAGAACGAGAGTTCATGGCATCTCAAGATTGCGATGGTGCGTTACTATCGCACCAATGATAAGACGGATCGCCAGTGGCGCGTTTGGCTGGGCAGCCGCAATCTAACCCATGCCATGAATTGGGATGCCGGTTTGACCCTCATCAGTCGTGCCGATGGCCGCGGACATTCAGTGGCCGGTCTCGCCGATCTCGGCGCCGCGTTGGCCGCCCGCGCGAAACTGGCCGCGCTGAGTTCCGCCGATGTCCAAAACGAACTGGCGGCGTTGACCTGGGAGTGTCCGCCCGGCTGCGAGGTGCAGAAAATTAGTTTGTTCGGACCAAATCTCGCGGCTGGCTTTCCCACGCCACCCGCCGACACGGACCGCGTTCTCGTCGTCAGTCCTTTTCTTGACCCGACTGCGGATTCAAGCATCGTGCGGCAAATTGCTCAATGGGGAGGCCCCCAAACCCAACGCACGCTTATCTCCACTGCATCCGAATTGCAACGTTTGTGGGAGGCGGATTCGGATGTGTTCAATGGTATTAAGGTTTGCACGCTCCCGTTTCCGGAATTGCCGGTCGAGGGCACGGAACTGCTCGCAGAGGACACCCCTAACGCTGCCGTGGAAACGGCGGAGGGTGAGGAATTGCCGCCTGCCGGCCTCCACGCCAAGCTGTTTCTCGCCGCCAATCGAACGTACCGTCAGCTCTGGATTGGCAGTGCCAACGCGACTCGGCGCGGTTGGGACGGGCGCAATTTCGAGGTCGTCGCCGCGACGTTGATCGGACGCGATGCCGCCGATGCGCTTTTGGAATTTGCCGCCAGCGGCGAGGAGTTTAAGCCCAGTTCGTCGCCCTCTGTCGTTGACGAGAACGAAAAAACCATTGAACACGCGCGGAAGCTTCTCTCACGTGGTTGGTCGCTCCGCCAAGAAGTGCGCGAGGATGAATCGTGGATTGTCGCCTCATCGACCCCGCCGATGGCCGGTCTCGCTGTCCGTCTTGAGGTCGCGGCTCTTGGCGGAACGTGGACCGTCTGGCCCGACGGCGACAGTCGTTTGTGCCTTTCAGGCTTGCGCCGGACAAACCGTTCGAATCTGCTTCAGGTCCGCTTGTCCTCCGGTGACAGAATGTGCGAGTGGCTCCAGATTGCGCCATGCGACCCGCCCCCGGATGAAGCGCGTGATCGTGCCCTCATCGCCCAATATCTTGACCCGCGAACTTTCCTTCTTTGGGTGCGCAGCCTGCTCGCCGACGAAGACACGCATCCAAACGACGCCGATTGGGATGATGATGGCGACGGCCACGGTGGAAAGGGCAGTCATGCGGACAACAGGCCGGACACAGGTCTGTTGCCGACCGTGGAAGAAATTTTGCGGGCATGGGCGCGCGACGAGGCGGCGTTTCACGCCGCCGATGAAAAAGTCAGAGCTTACCTCTCGGACCTGGAACGTCGGGCGGCTGAAAATAATCGGCCTGCCGATGTCGAATTGCTCCAGACATTCCAGAAAACCTGGAACACACTGGCAGTGGAACTGCGATGAGCACACGCCAGATCAGCGAACCCAAAGGTTTCCAGCGCGCTACCGCGCAGGCGGCGATAGCGACTGTCACCGCCCCCGAAGGGCCGAAACGATTCTTGATTGCCGACGAGGTCGGGCTCGGCAAGACAGTCGTGGCTCGCACAGTTGTCGCTGAAATGATGAAGGGGAAAAGAACCCCTTTGGTTGTCTTTTATTTCGCCTGCAATCTTAACATTGCTCGCCAAAACCGTGCCAAACTGCTGGAGATTCTGGAAACCGAGGACGATCAGAATTCGGCAGCATCCCCGGCCGACCGCCTGACCCTCGCGGCCAATTCAGCCAAGCGCCCGCGCCACGAACGTTTGCACCTTTATACCCTCACCCCGGACACATCCGTGCCACTGTATCGCCGTCGGGGTGGATTCGGCCGCATGGAGGAACGGGCGCTTATCTTCCGCCTACTTTCTGCACGTTTCCCGTCTCTTGACACAAAAGCCTTTTCGGATTTCTGCAGAGGCACACAAGCCGGCAAAACCGGCTGGACGTGGGCGCTCGCCCAGCAGGAGGCTATCGCTGGCGTTCGTGAAATTCAGGAAGCTTTTCTCGAAGCACTCGACGGCGACCAAATCCTTAATCTACCCAAGGTGGACGCCGAATCCATTGCTGAGGCCATCAATCAACATACGAGATCACGCCTCATGGGCAGCTTGCGCACGGCCCTCGCCTTAGCGGCACTCCGGAGTGTGCAACCTGATTTGATCATTTTTGACGAATTCCAAAAATTTCGTGAGCTCCTGATTGACCCGCAACCAAAGCCCGGCAAGCCGAAAGTTTCACCCGATCTGCTCACCCTCGCGTTGCGCGGTGGAGTTAAACGCAGCGACCCCGCGTTGCTGCTTCTCTCCGCTACACCTTATCGCCCGTATTCCACCCGTCAGGAGGAGCGCGAGGGTTTCTCGCCTCACAAGGAGTTTTTCGAACTGATAAATTTTCTCTTTGGGCCGGATAGCCAAGAACCGAAAAAAATCGAAAAGGCACTGCGGGAATTTGGCGTCGAGATACTCGCCAAATCGCCTGCGTTTGATCGGCTGGCCGCCTTGAAGACCGAAATCCAGAACCGGCTCAGTCCAGTCATGAGCCGAACCGAGAGGGTCGATCTGATGTCCGCCGTTTCATCCCCGCAAACCAGCCACCCGCGATCCGAAATCCTCCCGGATGATTTGCGGTTGTTTAAGCATTTTGTGGCCCGATTGCGGGAAACCTCGCGACGCAGACGCCGGAAGTTCGATATAATGAGTTACGCCGTGCCCTTTTGGCTTTCGATTCCATATCCCATCCAGATGCTGGGCCGGAGTTATGTCGCTTGGAGACTTGCTGCCAAAAGCAAACGGCGGAGAAACGAGCCAACCCTCCGGCAGTCACACCGCGATAATCTGCAAATTCCAGCCACGCTGCCGCACCCGCAACTTCGCGTTCTTTCAAAGATTGTGGATTCTCCCCGCTTGGCATTGCCCTGGGTTGCCCCCTCCATGCCGTGGTGGAGTTTGCAGGGGCCATGGGCTAAACCGGGAGCGAACGGAGGCAAGTTGCTCGTCTTTTCCCGCTTTAAGGCGGTGCCGACCGCGCTTGCCAGTCTTTTGAGCTTTAATCTTGAGGCTTCGTTCGCCCACCGTCTTCGCCGCAATTACCGCTTGGCTGGCAAAGCGCAACCCCTCCAGTTCAAGGATGATCGGCCAACGCTGCCCGCGCTATTCTTCCCGTCGCCGACCCTCATCGCGTTCACCGACCCTCGCCTCAAACCGGCCTCCAGCCTTGGAGAGGTGCGTGCTTCCATGCGTAGCCAGCTTGGCCGGTTAGTGCGCCAACAACTCGGTTTCACAGTTCGCAAGCGCGGAGGATGCCGTCCGCTATGGAAACTCATTGCGGCGTTGGAATATCGCCGTTCCCGAATCTTGGAGAATCAGGACCTACCGTCTTGGGACGAAATTCGTGAGCATTGGCTCGATGCCGCCGACGAGCAACGAAACATCATGCGGGAAGTGCTCAACCAATGGAGTCAATTCGCTAGGCAGGAGATTGATTCGTTTACGGAAAGCGAGGTTGCCGCCCTTGCCG
>Ga0066797_1000192_pt1 | contig 18448 bp, 24 predicted proteins | sample PersoiDNA2013193_FD_76335 | JGI IMG/M metagenome (GOLD analysis project Ga0066797, IMG submission 76335) | Permafrost soil microbial communities from the Arctic, to analyse light accelerated degradation of dissolved organic matter (DOM) -... | ecosystem: Environmental > Terrestrial > Soil >... | reverse complement strand
GTGGCCGGCGACTATGGCCTGACGGTCCCGGAAGTCGAAGCGATCCGCCAGGGAGCGTGAACGGCGGCGGGGGAGGCAGCAGCGTCCGGGCTGCGCTTCTTCCTTGACCGCGGCCTCGGCGCGGTCGTCGTCCCGGGAGCCCTGCGGGCGGCGGGCCGGACGCTGGAGACCATGGACGAGCGCTACGGCGCCGGCCAGTCGCAGGGCGTCTAGGACGCGCAGTGGATCGAGGAGGCGGCGCTCGCCGGGGATGTCCTGCTGTGCAAGGACCTGGCGATCGCGCAGAATCCCCTGGAAGCGCAGGCTGCCTGCATGACCGGCGCGAGAGCGTTCGCCCTGTCGAACGCGCAGATCACCGGGAATATCATGTTGCAGTGGTACCTGGACGACGAGGCGAAGATCGTCAAGACGGCTCTGCGGGCCAAGGGGCCGTACGTGATGGCGGTCAACCCTGCGCCGGGCGAGGCTGGCTTATCCGCCCGACTGACCTCACCCAGTCCGGCACATCCCTGACTGGCCGTGTGGCCTTGCAAGCCTTGAGGTCAGGTGAGGCAAGGCGAGGACCGGGATGGCCCCGCCAACACAAGACCAACACAACCGTGCCGATGAAGGGTCCACTAACACAGATTCAGCACGGACGAAACGGCATTTCCCGGTACGCGGCGGCACGACTGGTAACATGGAGATGTCCTGTCACCGTCGAAGTTTGCCCAGTTCAGACAGGCTTTCGGTAGTAGGAGCCCGGTGGAAGGCCCGTAACTACCGGCCTTCTTGTAAGCGGACGGTCAGCGGTTCGAATTCGCTCACCGGCTCAAAGTATCTCTGACGTGCGGAAACGCGACCTGGCGGTACCGGGTGCGCCGTCCGCTCGGTGCGCACAGCGCTTATCGAGTTTCCGCGTCGCATGCGTGCCCTGACGATGCTCGCCGCCAACCGCTACGTCACGTGGAACGGCACCGAGGAACGGGTCACCGTTCGTCCAGAGCCTGGCGATGTGTTCCCAGGGGTCGTGCATTTGATGCTTTCTGTGACCCAGGGCGACGCCACCGCTCAGCTTAAGCGCCAAACGACGCCGGACGCTGAGCCGCAGACCAGCGGAGTGATGGGCCCGTGCTAACGCCGCGCTAGCAACGGCCTTGGGATCTCCGCCTTAGAGAGTGCCGAGGATCAGCTTGATGGCGCGGTCGACTTCTCCGGTCTCCGCTGCGTCGAGGCGGCCTGCGAAGTCTCCGAGGCGGTGGGCGTCGACGGCTCGCATCTGGTCGACCAGTACGAGGGTACGGGTGCCGTCCATCTCGATCTCGGGGCGGAAGATCGCGGGCTGTGCGCTGGTGGACGTCGGGGCGACGATGAGGGTGGAGAGCAGGATCGCGTCGCTTTGGATCGCGACTGCGTACCGCGGGCCGCGCTGCTCGTGGCCTGCGGCGTCCTTGGCGGGGCGCAGCCGGTAGAGGTCACCACGCACTGATCTCGTCCAGTTCCTCGTTTAGGGCTTTGATCTCGGCTAGGTCGGCTGGGTGATTGCGCAGCCGTTCGGCGTCGCGTGCTGCCTGTGCGTAGAGCCGGGCGGTGTATTGCGCGTGGATGAGCTCGCGGATCGCGTCGGACAGGTTCCCGTCGCCAGCCAGCTGGCGGAGCTCGGCCATCGTCTGCTCGTCGGCGCGGAAGCTGATCGTTGTGGCTGTCATACAACCACTATAAGACAGGCGCGTACTACAGGATAGGCGTCGTTGGACCAAGAAGTAGAGCAAGGATGCGCCAGTCGGACGACCGGTCTTCGATCAGAACGGGCGCGCTCCGTGGCTTCTCACGACCGCGCCGCCCGCACGCGTCCCGCGCGAGAAACGTTCTTAAACAATTCGAGGGAGATCCTCGCCCTCGCCGCAGCGGCGGAGGCCCCCTCCGAGCACCCGTTGGGCCGCGCGGTCACCGCCGCCGCCCGCGACGCCGGGCTCGCCCTCGCAGCCGCGGACGAGTTCACCGCCGCCCCCGGCCGGCCAGGTCGGCATAGGCGACGTCCGCGCCGGCCTGCTGCCGCAAGACGAGGTCAGCGCCATCAACGACCTTCAGTCCCGCGGCGCCAGGGTCCTGCTCGTCGGCGACGGCATCAACGACGCCCCCGCACTCGCTGCCGCCGCCACCAGGGCGGCGATGGGCCGCGTCGGCTCCGACCTTGCCCTGGACACTGCCGACGCCGTGATCATGCGCGACGACCTCGCCACCATCCCCGCCGTGATCACCCTGTCCCGCCGCACCCGCAGGGTGGTTACCGCCAACCTGGCCATCGCCGCCGTCATCATCACCGCCCTGGTGACCTGGGACCTCGCAGGCCACCTGCCGCTGCCGCTCGGCGTACTTGGTCACGAGGGCTCCACCGTCATCGTCGGCCTCAACGGCCTGCGACTGCTCCGCGCCGCCGCCTGGCGCAACGCCGTCACCGGCAGCGCGGCCAGCCCTCGCGTAGAGCTCGCGAGTGCGGGGGTCACGAAAGACCAGACGCGCTGAGCACGCGCAACGGGTGATCAGCCCGCGGGGTCCTGGCCCGGCGGGTGTGCCGGGGTTGGTATGAGGACGGAGAACACGGTCTCTTCGCCGGGGATGCTGCGAGCGCTGACAGTTCCCCGTGTGCCTCGACCAGCTGGCGGACGATGGCCAGGCCGAGGCCGCTGCCTCCCGCCGCCCGGCTGCGTGACTTCTCTGCCCGCCAGAATCGGTCGTAGATCCGGGGCAGGTCAGTGGCGGTGATCCCGGCCCCGTGGTCGATGACGTCCAGGCGGAGGCATTCGTCGTTAATCGTTGCCCGTAGGTGCACGAACCCCGCGGGGCGGCTGTGGCGTATGGCGTTCGAGACTAGGTTCTGCACGATCTGCCTGAGCCGATCCGGGTCGGCGACCACGACGGTGTCGGGACAGGCCAGGTTGATGGTGACCCCGGCTGTTTCGGCGGGCCCGGAGAGGGCGGCGCGTGCCTGCCGTAGCAGCGTGGCCAGGGGAACGTCTTGGAGGTGGAGCTTGAGCTGCCCGGCGTCGGCCAGGGAGAGGAGCTGGAGGTCATCGACGGTGCGCTGCAGGAGCATCGCCTCTTCGAGCAGCGAGCGGGCCAGTTCGCTGTCGTTGTCGGCTAGGCCATCTCGGGCGGCCTCGAGCCAGGCCCGGATGTTGGCCAGCGGGGTGCGCAGTTCGTGCGCGATGTCGCTGATGGCGATCTTTCGCTGCTCTTCCATCTGGGTTTGCGTCCGCGCCAGGTGGTTGAAGGCTCTGGTCAGGTGGGCGATCTCGTCGTTGCCCGAGACCTCGGCCACTTCGGTAAACCCGTTCGCTTCGACGCCGCGCGCGGCGGCGGTGAGGGCCCGCAGCGGCCGAACCAGCCGGAAGCCGGCCAGCAGGGTCGCCCCGATGGCGAGGGCGATGATGGCCGCCGCGACCTCGGCGATGCGCAGCTCGTTATGGGGGGAGAACACCAGGGCGCGCTGCTGCCCGGGTGGGGTGGCCAGGGTCAGTGCGGCGAACGCCGGTTCCTGGTCCGACATGATGGTGCTTGCCAGCTTATCGGCACCGCAGCTGCCGGCCAGCGCAGGATCCGTGCCCTGTACCTCGGGCTGGCCGAGCAGGCCGAGCACGACGCGTCCGCCACCCTTGCCTTTCATGCAGCTCAGGACGCTCCTGGCCAATCTGCCGAATGCGGTCTTGTCCTGAGCGGAAGGTGCCAGCGGTCCGGCCACGGCGGGGTCGATGCGACTGGCGGGAGCGCCGGGGTCAAGGCTGGGATCGACATGGAGGGGGTCAACCACGGCGACTGGCGATCCGAGCGGCAGCGCCTCGGGGGCGGCCGAGGCGAATGCCAGTCGATGATCCGAAAGGTCAGCCAGCTCGATCTGCTGCCCGGTGCGGCGGCTGAGGGAGTCCGCGACCGGGCCTGCCCCAGCCCAGTCGCGGTGGGTGGCTCCGTAGTGCAGGAGCGTCCCGTAGACCGAGGCGATCTCGGCCCGGGACTGGCCGCTGGCCTGCTGGATGCCTCGGTTCAGGACCAGGGCGGCCAGCCACGCGGTTGCCGCCACCGACACGACGATTACCGCCAAGGTGAGCACCGATAGGCGAACGAGCAGGCTACGGTGCATGGTGGGGCGGCGCCGGATGGCCGAGTTTGTAGCCGACGCCGTACACGGTGATCAGCAGCTGGGGCTGGCGCGGGTCGGCTTCGAGCTTCTTGCGCAGGTTCTTGACGTGTCCGTCGATGGTACGTTCGGTAATGAACCTGGCTATCCCGTGCAGGTAGTCCAGGAGCTGGGTCCGGCTGTAGACCCGCCCGGGGGTGGCGGCCAGCACTTCAAGCAGGCGGAACTCGGCAGGCGTGCAGTCGACTACGCGACCGTCCAATGCCACCTCGTGGCGGTCCGGATCTATCACCAGGGGTCCCACCCGCAGCGGGGCAGGCCCCGACGCCACGTCCGACGCCACGTCCGCCGCTCGTCGCCGCAGCACGGTCCGGACCCGGGCCATCAGCTCCGGCGGCCCGAACGGCTTGGTCACATAGTCATCGGCGCCAAGGTCAAGCCCGAGCACGATGTCGTCCTGGGTGGAGCGGGCGGTGAGCATCAGGATCGGCACCTCGGACTCCCGCTTCAGGACCCGGCACACGTCCCACCCGTCGACCCTGGGCAGCATGAGGTCCAAGATGATGAGATCGGGCGGGCGCTGGCGGGCGCGGTCGATGGCCTGGCGGCCGTCGGGCACGAGCACCACTTGATAGCCCTCTCGTTCGAGGTACCGACGCAGCACCTCGGCGAGCTTCGGGTCGTCTTCGGCGACCATGATTTCAGTCGGCATCGAGCAGTGATCCTACGAGCCGTCCGCCCCGGTGGGAAGGGCGGCGGGCGCCGCCAGCCGGAACCAACACAGGATGCACACAAGTTCCCCACCGTTGCGCCATTTCTGTCTGCCAGCCTCTCGGGCCATGGAGATCCGGAAGAGACGTGTGTGGCGGAGCATGCCGTTGGCTGCCGGCCTCGCGGTCGTGACTGCGGCGGGTGGGATGGCGCTCGGGGCAGTGGCCGTCTCCCATCGCCACCCCCAGAGCGCTCCGCCCAGGCCCGTGCTTTCGACCACCACCGTGGTCCGCACCGACCTGACCGCGACGGCTACCTACACTGCGACCGTCGGCTTCGATGCGCTGCGGACCGTGACCGGGCCGAGATCGGGAACAATCACCAGGCTCCCGGCGGCCGGCGGCGTGGTCAGGCGGGGGCGGTCCCTCTACTGGGTCGATGACGAGCCGGTCGTCGTCTTCTACGGCCCTACCCCGCTATTCCGCACGCTCGGGATGCCAGATTCGAGCACCGCTCAGGTCTCGCTGCAATCGGCCAAGGCCGGCCTCCTGGCTGCCCAGCAGGTGCTCACCACCGCCGAGAACCAGAGGAGGCCGCCCGCTAGCGCCGCCACCCTCGCCCAAGACCAAGCCGCGGTGGCGCAAGCCCAGAACGCGGTCGGCACCGCGCAGTCGGCCCTGGACCAGGCCGCCACGCCGCCCACAGGCCAGGACGTCACCATCGTGGCCGCGAACCTGGCCGCTCTCGGCTACCTCCCCGCCTCCGCGGCGGACACGTCGACCTGGACCTATGTACTCACGCAGGCCGTCAAGGACTTCCAGCAGTCCGCGGGCATGGCCGCCACCGGGACGCTCACTCCCAGCCAGGTGGTGGTCGTCCCTGGACCCGTCCGCGTAGGTGTGGTCACCGCCAACGTCGGCGACCCCGCCGGCTCCCCCGTGCTGACACTCACCCGCACGACCAAGCTGATCACCTTCACCGCGACTAGCAGCCTGCGCACCGGCGAATCCCTCAGCGTGAGCACGGCCGACGGTGCTTCGCTGAATGGTCGGATCGTCGCCCTTGCCCCCGTCGGCGGTAAGCTCCAGGCGCAGGCGACGGCCGACGACTCAGGTGCCCTGCCCGCGTCCGGCTCGGTCAGCGTCACCGTGACCACGGCGAGCCACCCCGGCGTCCTGGTTGTGCCCGCTGAGGCCCTCCTCGCTCTGGCCAACGGGGGGTACGCTCTGCAAACCCCCGCCGACCAACTGCTGCCGGTAAGCGTCGGCCTCATCTTGAACGATCAGGCAGAGGTCTCGGGTCCCGGGGTGCACGTCGGGCTGCACGTGGTGACCGCGGCATGATCGCCGGGCCGCCAACTGTGACTGGCAACGAGGCGTTCCCCCGCCGGGATGACCGCCCAGCGGTGGAATTGCGCAACGTCACCAAGTCTTACCCGGGGCCAGTGGTCGCGCTTGACCACGTCTCTCTCACGGTACGCCGGGGCCAGGCGCTGGCCATCGTCGGGGCATCCGGGTCGGGCAAGTCCACCCTGCTGCATCTCATGGGCACGCTCGACACGCCCACCGTCGGTGAGGTCCTGCTGGACGGCCACCACACCGGGCACCTCGGTGACCGGCAGCTCGCCGCGCTGCGATCCCGCCATCTCGGCTTCGTGTTCCAGAATTTCCATTTCTCCGATCGCCTGACCGCCATCGACAACGTTGCCTCCGGACTCCTCTACACCGGCGTGCCCCGCCGCCAGCGCCGAGCCCTGGCATTCGACGCGCTCGATCTGGTCGGCCTGAGCCGGCGAGCCGGGCACCTCCCGAGCCAGCTCTCCGGCGGTGAGCGCCAGCGAGTCGCCATCGCCCGGGCAGTTGTGCACCGCCCCCTGCTGCTGCTCGCCGACGAGCCCACCGGCGCCCTCGACTCGGCGACCGGCCGGGCCGTGCTCGACCTGCTGCTCGACCTGCACCACGCCGGCACGACCCTGGTCGTCATCACCCATGACCCGAACGTCGCCGCGCGTCTCCCGGCCCGGGTACGGGTCGCAGACGGGCGCATCCAGCACATCGAAGGACTCCAGCTATGACGACGGGACAGCGTGGCCGGCCGGGAGACCCCGCACGGGCGGTGAGCATTCCAGCAAGGCACATGCAAGACTCATCTCCGCTGCCCGACCCGGCGCGTCTGTCGCTGCTCGATGTCGTCCAGCTGGCCACGCTCGGGATGCGCTCGCGCCCCTTGCGCGCCGTCCTGTCGATCCTGGGAGTGGCAGTCGGCATGGCCACCCTGGTCCTCGTCGTGGCCATCCCCCAGTCCGGCAACGCGGCGCTGCTGGCGAAGTTCACCGCGCTTGGCAGCAATCTCCTAACGTCCAAACCCCGACACCGAAGGTGCTCTAGAGGCGGAGGCACAGCCCCAGAACGGCCTGGCGGTGTCCTTCCCTCCCGATGCGGCCGCCATGGCCGCCCGCATCGGGCCGGTCACCGCAGCCGCTGAGCTGGGCAACACCAGCACCGTGGTGCGGCGCAGCCCTCTAGTCGACCCCGCGGCCACCGTCGGCCTGAACGTGCTGTCAAGCAGCTCCAACTTGCTCGCTGTGGTCAGCGGCTCGATGGAAGCCGGACAGTTTCTCTCCCCGGCAACCCAGCGCTTCCCCGTCGCGGTTCTCGGCTACCAGGCAGCCGGCAGCCTGGGCATCGGACGGCCCTCCGCGCCCGGCCGGCCCGTGCGCGTACTGATCGGCTCGCGATGGTTCACGGTGATCGGGATCGCCGCTCCCATGCCCGTCACCTCCGACCTCGACTGGGCCGTCTTCGTCGGCTGGAACGCCGCTCGATCCGATCTCGGCTTCAACGGACGGGCGACCGTCACCTACGTACGCGCCCCTGACAACGAGCTCGGTGCGGTGGCCACCGTACTCGGACCGACTCTCTACCCGCCCGCTCCCGGCCTGGTCAACGTCACCCAGCCGTCCGACGCACTGGCCGCCAAGCAGGCAGCTCAGGCCGTCAACGCCGGGCTGCTCATAGGACTGGCCGCCGTGTCGCTGCTCGTCGGCGGCATCGGCATCGCCAACACCATGTTCGTGGCCGTCCTGGAACGCAAGCAGGAGATCGGCCTGCGCCGCGCCCTCGGCGCCACCCGTGGACAGATCCGCCTTCAGTTCCTCGGCGAGGCCGTCACGCTATCCGCGGTCGGAGGTCTCACCGGCGCTGCCATCGGTTCCCTGGGCGCCACCGGCTACGCCCTGTGGGAGAGCTGGCCGCCAACCCTGCCCGTCGCTGTCATCGCTGTCAGCGTGCTTAGCGCGATCGCGGTCGGCGCTCTCGCGGGCCTCCATCCCGCAATCCGCGCCGCCCGCCTCACCCCCACCGAGGCGCTCGCCAGCCCCTGAACCCAAACCCGCGAAGAACTCATCCACGAAATTCTCCACACCAGTAAGGACCGGTCCCGTCCCATGTCACTGCGCTCCCGTTCCCCGCTCGTCGCTGCCGCCGTCCTCATCGTCATCGCTGCGGCCGGCTGCTCCTCCGGTAGCTCATCCGGCAGCCAGCAATCCCAGGTCGCCGCACTGCCGACGAGTGCCCCCTCCGCTGGCTCACCGAGCGTCAGCGCGTCAGACGGCACGCCAACGGGCAGCCGGCCCCGTGAGCGCCTCGATGAGTCCACCAGCCAGTTGATCTCGCTGGACGCCCCCTGGGCTCATTGCATCGCCGCCCATGGAGGCGGCAATAGCATGAAAGTCGACGGAACCAGCGATCCCTCGGCATTCCCAGGCTTGGCCGCCGCGCAGGCCGCAGGTGCGTACCTGAAGCCCCTCCCGCCCTGGCAGTACGACCCGGCCAACCCGAAGGCGATGGGATTCGTGCAACGAGTCGTAGCCTGCCTCCACCAGCACGGCGTCAAGTATGCCCAGGTGCAGAATTCGCCAGGCGAGGTGGAAATCGGGCTCACACTTGGCGGCCCCCAGAACGATCAGGCTTCGATCAGCGAAGGGGCGCAACTCATCCCCGTCTGCGACCAGCAGGTCCTGCGCGAGAATGCCAGCAGCACGTCAGCATGACCGTCCAGCCAATTACCGCAAGTGGCGGCAATGGCGCGGGGTCAAAAACCTCGAATTCAGCAGCGGCCCGAGGAGCGCGCAGACCAGCGCCCAACTCGACGCCCTGCCGACGGACCCGGCGAAACTGCGCGCCGAGCTGGCTCCGTGCGGGCGATGAGAAGGGCAGGATCCCGCACGCGAGCCCCTACGAGGGCTGACCGCCCACCATCACGGGAGAGCCGCCGACGACGGTACAGGTCGCCGGCGGCTCTCCCGTCGCGCCCGGCTCGCAATCAGCCGATAGGGAACGGACCCTGCCTGCTCCCTCCGCCATCACCGCGGCGGAGAGGGGGGACGGGGAGCCGGCCGGGAACCCGGGCGCCGGTTTATGCAAGTTCAAGACCTCGCCAAGAGCATCCACGTATTGCAGATCCGCGAGGCTAACGCAGGATGAAAATGACTCGATCGTGATTCTGTAACAGCGTGTACATGGAAGCGACCGCTTCGCGATGACCTTGCTCGCCCAAGAACTGATCATCACGAGCAGTCACGAGGGTAATGGTGCCGCATTCCCTGGCGGACGAGGAAGCCTGCCGTCTTCGGTAAACGGCATGGCCTTTTCTTAGGGAAGTCACGCGCGACTGATGTTTCTTTCTGGCATCGTGGTTCGGCAGTGGTAGATGGGTGCGGCACACACGCGACATGGACCGAAGGGACTGCGTTGTCACGACACCGAGCGGCGATGCTCAATGAGAGCAGGCCCGCAGCGGACGATGACTCGCTGAACTCTGCTGTTGACCCGGCCGGGTCACGGAGCGCCAGCGGGCCGCTGAGCGCTACCGGGCCGCGGAGTGTCAGCGGGTCGCGGAGTGCGCGGAGTGCGCGGAAGAAGCGTGGCCTGTTCCGGCGGACCGGGGTTGTGCTGCCCGCCGCGGGCATCGCGGCGTCGCTTGTCGCCATAGTTGTCGTGGCCTCCTACCTGACGGCGCCCGGGGGCGCCGGGGCGAGCAGTCTCTTCACGTCGATTGACGACCTCGGCCACAGCGGCTCGGTCACCGCGCTCGAGCAGGAGCGGCTGACGATCATCGCGATGGACGCCGCCGCGAGCACGCTGACGGTCGCCGCCAAGCCGACGATGGCGAACCCGACGTCGATCCTCGCGGCTGAGTCGGCCGCCAACTCGACGGCGGGAACAAGCGGGACAAACCAGACGGGCGGCGGCACCACCGTCAACACGCCCGCGGCGCCGGCCGACCCGACCGGTGCCGAGGCGATCGGCAAGTCGCTGCTTCCCTCGTTCGGGTTCAATCAGACTACGCAGTGGGGTTGCCTGTACAACCTGTGGATGCGGGAGAGCGGCTGGAACGTCTACGCCGAGAACACGGCGTCCGGCGCCTATGGCATCCCGCAGGCGTACCCGGGGAACAAGATGGAGTCCGTCGCCTCCGACTGGCAGACGAACCCGACGACCCAGATCAAGTGGGGCCTTGGCTATATCGCGGCGAGATACGTGACGCCGTGCGGCGCGTGGCAGAACGAAGTGAATTTGGGGTTTTACTAATACCCTCATTAATTCCATCGCCGCTCCGGTCATCAACGCGGTCATCTGCCAGGACATCGCGGTCAGCCACACGCAGAAGATCGTCAGCGCCGCCCCACCGCGAGCGAGGGCGACCGGGTCCACCGGATGCTGTCCGCCCTGGCCGGCGCGGGCATCAAGGGCGCCTACCTGGCCAGCCCGATGCTCGCCGAGGCCCACTGGCAGGCCGGGGACCGCCCGCTGCCCGCCCCGAAGGTCACGGCGGCGGGAGAGTCGGCGCTGCTGGTCGATCCCGCCGAGATCCCCTCCAGCGGCGACGTCGGCGGGCACCTGTACGCCGAGGCACCGAAGAACCGCAAGTACCGCCGCACCATCTACCCGCGCCGGACCCCGGACGGGTACCCGCTCGCGGAACGGCTCGCCGCCCGCATCGAGGAAGCCCGCACCGAGCAGAAGGCAGGCACCAGCCCGCACGGCATCCTCTTCCCCTCCAGCAGCGGCGCGCACTGGCGCTCCTCGAACTTCAACCGCCGCATCCTCCAGCCCGCCTACCTGAAGACCGGGTGGCGCAACAGTACCGGCGAGGGCCGGTGGACCTGGCACAGCCTCCGCCACGTCGCCCGACGGGGCCAACGCGTACTGGCTCAGCATTCCTAAAACAGTCCTTTGTTCATCCCCGCCGCTTGCTGTCGGCGGTCGCCGGAACTCAGCCGCCGGCGGCAATCAGAAGCTGCCTGGCCGCAGAACGTGACATCCGCATGCTCGCCGACCGCGCCTGATCCGCCGTTCTGCATGCCGGACTGGCGTGTGACAGCATGACCTGTACCGCCTCGCAGATCAGGATGATCGGCGCGGGTGTCAACGGCTTGGGAGGGAGTAGCCGGAAAGAGCAGCGTACCCTCACGCCGCGATGGGGAGCTCCGGGTCATCAAGCGGCCACCGGGGCAGCTGCCGTGTGGGTGCCACCGTCGCGTATCCACGCTGCGATGGGATCCGAGATGGACGCGGCGACAGCGCTGGCAAAGGCAAGGGATCTGGGCCGGGGACTGGGCCGGGACGAGACATTTATCGAACAGCTTCTGACAGACACAGGCCCGGATGCGCGATAAGAGTGAAGGGCGGACTTCACCTCTTGGCCGCGGGCGCACATCAGCATGGGATGAGTCAATGAAAACAGCGGTCATTATTCCCATCTTCGGACGTCATGATCTGACACGCGCGATCCTACGAGATCTAGAGCCCGAGGTGCAGCTAGCCGATATCTGGCTGGTCGACAATCAGGGCGGATTCGAGTCCGAACAGGTACCGGTCACAGTCCTGACCCCGGGTAGTAATCTCGGCTGGTGCCGCGGTTCTAATTACGGCGTGACGGCAGCTTGGGACCACGGCTATGAAGTGTTCATCCTGCTTAACAATGACGTACGCCTTTCCCATTCGTTCATCGGCGGTTTGCTTGAGGCGGCAAGCGCGACCGGGGGAGACGTCATCGGCCCTCTCTACGATCACAACTGGCCGCACCAGAGGAGCGCGTACACGGGAAGCGCCCGGGACTACGCCGGGCGTCCGTTTGACCAAGTGGTTCCTTTCATCGACGGCACTTGCATGGTGATCCGCAGGACTACGTTCGAATCAGTGGGCCTCCTCGAGGAGCGTTACTGGCGCAAGTACTCCTGGGGCTGCGACAAGGATTTCGCGCTGCGCGTCAGGACTGCGGGAGGGTCTGTCTGGGTGACAGAACGTTCTTACCTCAACCACATAGCCCGGCAAACCGCCAGGCAGTTCCAGGATTTCAGTGAACTTGATGCCGAACGTGAAAATGATGAAGACATGGCCGAAAAGTGGGGTCCCAACTGGCGTGATCTGCTCTACGCAGGCTTCGGGAGCTTCTCCCGACTAGGCATGGTGCAGCAACGGATCCAAGAAAAGGGGATCTAGTCTCCATCTTTCGTGCATCGGACGCGCTGGCCTGATTCCTGGTTGTCGCGCCGGGTGGGCGGGGTTCCACGATCCGCTGGTGTTCTTCTTCAGGACGTATAGGCGGCAAGGTTCCACTTCGAGCCGACTGTGTTCAGGACGGTGCCGGCGAGCGCGTAACCGTGGAACGGCACGCCGAGCATCGCAACTCCGGCGGCACTCCAGGTCCGCGTATCGTTGTTGATCTTTGGCACCCGGGGCGAAGATAACCGGTTCGCAGCCTTCCAGCTCGGCCATGGCGGTCGCGAGGACTCGCCCCTTCGGGGCCGCGAGGAACGTGAGCACGAGGGCCGCCGTCCCGCTCCCGCCGAGGCCGCACTCGCGCGGGCCAGGCGGGAAGGCCGGCAGGGAGTTGACCATCGCGGTGATGCGGCGGACCATCTCGCTGGCTTCGCGGGCCGGCAGCCAGGTGACCTGGGCGTCCACCCGGATGGCGGTCTGGCCGTTGCCCGCGTCCGCCACCTCGACGGTCAGCTCCCTGGTGTCCTCGACGGCGGGGACGGGCGGGATCTCGGCGGGATCGACCCACAGCCGCCGTCCAGGCCCGCGCTGACCAGGGCCGAGATCATCCGCCTGGCCCGGTTGCCCTCGCCCGCCGTGGGCGCGGCGCTGACGATCGCCTGGGTGTGCCCGGTCTTGATGTCCTGGCAGGTGACCGCGCCGATGACCGGGGCGGCGAACCGCTCGCACAGCCGCCGCTGGGTGTCCGCGTGCTTGCGCGACCACCGCTGTTCAGCCGGCAGCCGGTCCGGGTTGAGGTACCAGGAGATCAGGTCCGCGCCGGGCCGCCTCATGTTCGGCGCGCCGGCCGCCAGCCGCTCGGTGACCTTCTCCAGCTTGCCGGCCAGCCTGTCCTCGCTCACCGCCTCGCACTGCTGCCGTTCGCCGTCCTCGTACCAGGCCGCACGCCACCTGCCTCCCGCCCAGCGGGCCGGGTAGACCGTGATCCCGTGCTCCAGCTCGATGACCGGACGGTCAGGGACCGAGCCGGGCACCGCGGAAGCGGCAGCCAATAACACGGTGAGATGACACGGTGAGATAGCGGGAAAAACTTGACCATTTCTCCCCTGCCAGGCCGCCGCAGGCCGAAGACCGAAATCCCTTTGCCCCGAACGGTCCGTGGTGACCGCCGCACCGTACCGTCCCCCTCGCGTCCTCGCCGACAGCATTCGCGGCTTAAGCAATATCACGAACAATTACTCGCCAACCCGCCCGTTTTGTCCAGTGACATCAAACTCCAGTTCCCTTACCCTTGTAGCAGCAGCCTGAAAAATCAGGCGGGCCGCCGAGGTGTGCAACCACCGCCGACGGCCCTAGACCCCCACCAGAAAGCACCTGGAGGAGACCATGTCACCCATCATCACGCAGCCCGGGGCACCCGCGCACGTACCCCCCGACGAAGCCGCCCGCAAGCGCCGGGACCGGCTGGCCCGGGCCACCGCCGAGCAGGCAGAGGCCGCACTGGCGTACTTGAGCGCGATCGACCCGCTGATGTTCGAGATCGCGATGGACGCGGCCGACCTGATCGTCGGCGTCGCTCCACGGGATGAAGCGGCCGGGGACGACGAGGCCGTCCCGGTATGCCGCCGGTGCGCCGGCCAGGTCGCGATCTTCCCCGATCACGGGCTGGAGTGGCAGCACTTCCGCGGGGACTGGACCACGTCCGGCGCCCAGGAGACCTACGACCCAGGCCACCCCGCCGAGGTCACCTGGCGTCTCCCCGGCGAGGGACCGGAAGAGCCGTAACCGGAGGGTCTCACCCGGTGCCCCGCCGGCCCGTGCCGGGCTCGGCGGGGCACCGGGACGCGGCTCACGTTCCTGGAGCCGGCTTAACCGCTCCGCTAGTGCTGCCGGGCCGCTGGCCTGATGCTTCGTGCAGCCCGGACCCGGAGCAGCGACGAATGCCGGGCGGCACTGCAACGCGATGCGCGGCAAGCCGCCATCGCCCGCGCCGAGCGCGCCGAGACAGCCCTGGACGCCGAGCGCGCCGAACGCCGGGCCCTCACCGACAGGCTCACCTCCGTCCAGCCCCAGCCCAGGCCCAGGAACCGCACCGCCGTCACACCGGAGAACGACAAGCAGCGCAAGGAAGGCCAGGTCGGTACGCTGCGTGCAGCTCGGTGGTCAGGCCTGTTCGACGCCGTCGATGCTGAAACCGTGGAGTTCCTCGAATGGGGGGAATTCGCCCGCGACCCCTTCGATGATGTCCGCGAGGCGGGCGGTTTCGTCGTTGTCGTCCGCGATGGGGAGGATGTCGATCTCGGCGGACATGGTGGCTTCCGCTGGCAGTTGGTCCTCGCGGAAGGTGCCGAGGATGGACTGGGAGCCGACGACGATCACCGCTGGCTTGCCGATGATCTGGCAGGCAGTGCGGATCGCGTGCTCAAGCTGGTTGCGTCGCATCAGTTTTCTCCCTAGAGAACGGCTTGGCGCTCGCTTTCGGGGAGCAGCCCGCTCATGGGCGATACCTCGCGCATCTCGATGGAATCGCGGTCGAGTCCGGTGAGGACGCGGTGCAGGCCGAGCACGTCATCATGATCGACCAGCAGGCCCCAGCGGTCGAGGTTGCGACTGTGCGGCTGGCCGGTGATGCGGCTGCGGAGCCGCTCAAGGTTGCGCTCGATGGTCGGGCGCCATTCCTCCAGGCTGGTCGGGGTCAGGCGGCTGGAGAGCCGGCAGTGGAGCCGCCAGGACCGCCGCTCGGCGCGGGTGAGGTCAGGGACGACGGGCCGCCGGATCACTTCAAGGCGGTAACCCATGCAGGACAGCAGCCGGTCGAGCTGCTCGTCGCTCAGGTCGACCTTGCCCGATAGGAACTGGCTGATGCTGGGCTGGCGGACGCCGCTGAGACGGGACAGGCCGACCTGGGTGGTGCGCGTTTCGCGCATCACCTCGCGGAGTACATCGTCTCGTCCGAGCACCTGAAAATTATAGCATCAGCTGCTATATATTTCACGGTCGAGCCTAGGGCGCTCCGCGAGCGGACTGCCTTGATGTGGCGGCCGATCCAGGACAGGTCTCCTGGATCATGAACGTGCCGGGCGTACGACTTCCGCGGGCTGCGCCACCTGGCGAGACGGCTGGGTGACCGATTCCGGGCCGGGATCGTGCTGTACGCCGGCGAGCAGCAGCTCTCCTTCGGCAACCGGCTGGCCGCCCTTCCGATGTCAGCTCTCTGGGTACTAGCCGATTCCGCGTAACCAGTAACCGCCGCCGCCGTCATGCGAACGCTTCCGTGAAGCCAAGCCGCTCCGTCGCTGGCGGCCGATCTTGTTGGTTGGCCAGCTCGCAAGATCGGAGGGTCCGCAGCTCTCTCGCAGAGCGTGACCGTCGGCATTAAGACGCCGACGCGATATCCGCCGATAGGTGCGGCTTCAGGATGCGGGAACTTCCGGGGTACGTTCCCGGTCGCAGGTCCGGCATGTCAGGATGAGCGAGTGCGCGATGGCAGGGAGCTGGACCTCATACTGCTCGGGGCGACCGGCTTCGTCGGACGGCTCACGGCCGGCTATCTAGCCGGGCATGCGCCGCCCGGCCTGCGCATCGGCCTGGCTGGCCGGTCTGAGCGGCGGCTGGCCGAGGTCCGGGCCGGGCTGGGCACCGCCGCGCAGGCGTGGCCGCTGCTCGCGGCGGACTCAACGGATCCGCGGGGTGCGCAGTTGCTTGCCCGGAGGGCGGGCGCGATCGCGACCGCCGTCGGCCCGTACCGCCGGCTCGGCCTGCCGCTGGCCCAGGCATGCGCCGAGGCCGGGACCGATTACGCGGACCTCACCGGTGAGGTGCTGTTCATCAGGGACACCATCGGCAGCTGTCACCAGGCGGCCGTCCGCACCGGGGCTCGCATCGTGCACAGCTGCGGGTTCGACTCTGTCCCTTCCGACCTCGGTGTCTTGCTGGCCCATCACGCGGCCGCCGCCGACGGCGCGGGAGACCTTGAGGACACCACCCTGGTGGTGATGGCCTTGCGGGGCGGAATCAGCGGCGGCACCCTGGCGTCCGGTCTGGGGCAGGTCGACGATATGCGGGCCAGCGCCAGTACCCGCCGGCTCGTCGCCGACCCGTACGCCCTGAGCCCGGATCGCGCCGCGGAACCCGCGCTCGGCGACGAGCGCGAGCTGTCCTGGGCCCGCTACGACCCCGGCCTTGATCAGTGGACCGGGCCGTTCCTCATGGCCGGCTTCAACACCCGGATAGTCCGCCGCAGCAGCGCCCTGCTGGGATGGGCATACGGCCGCCGGTTCCGGTACCGCGAGGTCACCGGCTTCGGCACCGGTCCTGCCGCGCCGGTGCGGGCGCTAGCGGTCACGGCCGCGTTCACGGCGCTCCTTGCCGCGGTAGCGCTGCGGCCGTCCCGGGCGCTGCTCCGGCCGGTCCTGCCCAAGCCTGGCGAGGGTCCCGGCGAGAAGGCCCGCCGTGCGGGCTTCTTCCGCATGGAGGTCCATGCTCGCACCTCAAGCGGCGCCCGGTACCTGACCAGGGTCGAGGCCCGCGGTGATCCCGGCTATGCCGCCACCGCGGTGATGCTCGGGGAGAGCGCGCTGTGCCTCGCGCTCGATCGCGACCGCCTGCCCGATCGGGCCGGCGTCCTCACGCCCGCGACCGCGATGGGCGCGACGCTCGCCGGCCGCCTCCGCGCGGCTGGCCAGACATTCGAAGCACGCAGGGTCACCACGCCCTAGCGGCCGCCGTCCCGTTCATGCCAGGCCGGAGCTAACGGACTGCGGTCTCGGCGACGGCGGTTCGCGAACGTCCCCCGCGGCTGCCGCAAGCGCATGCTTATGACAGCATGGGCGGCCTAGTTCCTTTCTGTCATGTTTTGATGCTGTTGGAGTCGGACGTCAGAACAGTTATTGATGAGGTTAATTGTGACGATTGGTGTTGCCGGCAGGAGCTGGCCAGCTGCTGTGGCCGTGGCGTTGTCGGCTGGATCACTGGCTGCGTCGCTGGCAGGCCGCGGTGTCCCGGCGCAGGCCGACCCGGCGGGGGCCCGCGCGGTCGTGGCTTCGCTGGTCAGCCCCGAGGCCACGGCGCCTGGCTGGCGGATCGTCGCGACCCTGGGGAGCGCGGCCCTGGTCGGCGACTTGTCGGCATCGGGAAAGAGCAACGCATGGGTGTCGGAGGTGATCTGCGCTGCCAAGACGTGCACGGACCTCACGGACCTGACTCGCCGGCAGCTACGGTGGAACGGCACCGCCTGGCGTTCCGTGGCGCTTCCCAAGGCCTATGCGGGCGGCATCGTTGCATGACACCGGCGGCACCTGGCGGCCGGTGAAGGTCCCCTTCGTCGGCGCGGGCGCGGGCGCGAGCGCTAGCTCTCCCGCGAACGTCTGGGTGAGCGGCTACCTGCCCGACGACGATTCGGCGGGCGGCGCGACCGCCACCCACAATCCGTGGATCACGAGATACGAGCCAAGCGCCGGAATGGATGATCTGCGCTCCGCCGCGCCGCGAGATCCTCCCGGCCGCCAGCCGCTCATACTCGGCAGGCGCCCTCACGTGAGGAACTGGGCCGGCCTGGCGTCCCCCGGCGCGCCGGGCATACGGTGAGGGGAAGCTAGCTGCGGGAGGCTGTCGATGACCCTGACGTCGTGGGGTGGGATGCCGGTGGCCGGTCTTGCGCCCGTCATGCGGCTGGGCGGCGTGCTGCTCCCGCTCGCGGGGCGTGCGCGGGTGTACGCGTGCGGCATCACTCCCTATGACGTGACGCACCTGGGGCATGCCGCGACGTTCGTGTGGACGGACACGCTGTGCCGGGTGCTGCGGGCGGGCGGCACTGAGGTGATCTTGTGCCGCAACGTGACCGATGTCGATGACGTGCTGCTGGCCGCGGCCGGCCGTGCGGGGGAGCGGTATGACAGCTTCGCCGCGGTCCAGCAGTTCTACTTCGACCAGGACATGGCTGCCCTCGGCGTGGGCCGTCCGTCGCAGGAGCCGCGGGCGCACGCTTACATCGGGCAGTTCATCGCGCTGGCCGCGGGCCTGCTGGCCCGGGGCGCCGCGTATGAGCGGGACGGGCGCGTGTACTTCCGGGGCGCGGCGGCCGCGCGCCGGGCGGTGCCTGACGAGGCGGTGCCTGACG
>Ga0066797_1000191_pt1 | contig 18506 bp, 18 predicted proteins | sample PersoiDNA2013193_FD_76335 | JGI IMG/M metagenome (GOLD analysis project Ga0066797, IMG submission 76335) | Permafrost soil microbial communities from the Arctic, to analyse light accelerated degradation of dissolved organic matter (DOM) -... | ecosystem: Environmental > Terrestrial > Soil >... | reverse complement strand
GAGTCCGCGATGGCGTGGCTGTTCGGCCCGGACGACTCGTTCCCCGGAGGTTCGCCGATCGCGGCGCTGCGCAGCGGCCACAAGACCGAGGTGCGTCGCCGGGCCCAGGCACTCGCACTCTGACTTCTCGGCGGCCATTCGCCGGTAACCGCCGCGTGGTGCTCCGATGTGGCGACCGCCAAGGTGGTCAGGCGGAGCGGTCCACCAGGGCTTGAGCGAGCCGTCTCATCATCTCGGCACCGTCCGAGGTCCCGTCGATCGTTCCGAGCGCGGCCATCGCCTCGGCGCGGAGCGAGGCGATGAGCGCCTCGACCCCAGCCACCGCCCCTGAGCCGAGCAGGATGCCGCGGAGGCGTTCGACGTCGTCGGGAGTCAGGCCCGGATCGCCCAGTCGGGTTGCGATGAAGGCTCGGTCATTCGCATCGGCGTGCTGCAGTGCGAGGGCGACGAGCACGGTGCGCTTGCCCTCTCGGAGGTCGTCGCCGGCCGGTTTCCCGGTCGTCGCCGGCTCGCCGAACACGCCGAGCAGGTCGTCCCTGAGCTGAAAGGCCTCGCCGAGCGGCAGGCCGAACGCACGGCACCTGGCGAGCTGCTCCGCGGACGCGCCGGCCAGGGCGGCGCCGATCACCACCGGGTGCTCGACGCTGTACCGGGCGGCCTTGGCGCGGATCACGGTGCGGGCCCGGTCGAGGTCGGCCGCCGGGTCGTCGCCGAGCGGGAGGGCCTGGGCCCGGATGTCGAGGAACTGACCGATCGTGACCTCGGTGCGCATCTCGTCGAACGCCTCGCGCGCGTGCTCGAACGCGCCGTCGTCGAGGCCCGGCCGGGCGCTCGAGAACTTCTCCTCGCTCGCGACGAGGCACAGATCGCCGAGCAGGATCGCGGCCGCGGAGCCGAAGCGCTCGCTGCTGCCGCGCCAGTGGTTCGCTCGATGCTGCTCGGCCAGGGTGCGGTGCGCCGTCGGGACACCCCGACGCCGGTTCGAGTCGTCGATGACGTCGTCGTGGAACAGTGCGGCGGCCTGGAAGAGCTCGAGTGCTGCGGCAACCCTGATCACGGAGTTCGCGTCGGGTTCAGCGGCCGAGCCGCCATGCAAGCGCCAGGACCAGTAGCACAGGGCGGCCCGCAGCCGCTTTCCGCCGGTCAGCATCTGGTCGACCGGTTCGGCGAGCGCGAGCGCATCGGTGCTGATCGCGTTCAGGTGTTGGCGCAGGGTGGCGGCCTGCTGAACGAGTACCGCGTCGACGCGGGCGCGGACGTCTTCGACGTCGGTCAGCGTGCGGCTCGTCACACCATCAGCCTAGGGGGAGCGGGGGGCGCCGCGCGGCGCTTGCGTGATCGGGGCCGACGGTCGCCGGTTGTCCCGCTGGAGCGGATAGCGCACTACTTCGACACCCGCACGCGACCGCCGATGGTGACGGTTCGGGCGTCGTTCTGGTCGAGGATCCCGACGACCAGGATCTCGTCGCCGGCCGACCGGGTGAACGTGGTCTCCTCGGCGAGACCGGACTGCACCGCAGCGGGAGCGACCTCCTGGAAGCCGGCTGCCGAAAGGGTGGAGCGGTAGATGCTCATCAGTGCCTCGGCCGTATCCGAGCTGCGGAGATTGAGGCTGATCTCGTACACGCCGTTGTCGCCGATCGGGACGGCGGAGGAGACGAGAATCTCGGCACCCTTTGGTACCGGCAGCAGGTTCGCGGGGAAACCCGGGGCGAGGGTGCCCACCGTCGAGTACGGGGGCGGTGCGGTCGGCAGGAGGGTCTCGCTCGGGCTCGAGGCGCGCGTGTCGAGCTGCGCGCTTGCGCTCGAGGCCGGCTCCTGCTCCGTCTGCACGGTGCTCAACGCGGCGGGCGCGGCCCCGGCGGCGTCATTGGCGCCGCTGTGTTCGCACGCGGTCAGAGTGCCGGCGCCGACGAAGGCGAGAATAGTGATTCCCACAACGCGGCCGGCCCAAGACGGGGCAGATGGGGCGTTTCGCACAGGGCAACGGTAGTGCCACGTCCGGGCTTCCACAGCGAGTCCGAGCCGCATTCGCGCCCACAGGGGGAGGCAGGCCACCGGTACCGGGCGACCCGCGACGGCTCGAATGGGGTCATGTCGACCACAGCGATCCGCTTGCACGAGCCGCGGGAGCTGCTCGCTTTCCTGCCGTATCAGCTCGGCTTCCGGCCGACGGAGAGCCTCGTCGCGATCTCGCTGCGCGGGCGACGGTCGGAGGTCGGCCTGGTGGCCCGTGTCGATCTTGACGACCTCGGCGAGGAGCACGGCGGCCCTGGTCTGGCACGAAGCCTCGTCGGTCACCTGGACGCCGATCACGCGAGTGCCTACGCGCTGGTCGTGTACTCGGCCGGTGGACTCGGAGCGCCGACACCGGCGGCGGATCGGGCCACGAAGGCCGTCGAGCACCTGAGGGTCGCCGCCGAGGCCCATCTGCCGGAACGCGGCGCATGGGTGGTGGCCGAGACGGGGTACTCGGCGCTCGGGTGCGCTGATGCGCGGTGCTGCCCGCCGGGCGGCCGCCCGCTCTCCGAGCTGGAGTCGACGGCGATCGGAGCACACATGGTGCTTGCGGGGGTGGCGATCGCCGATTCACGCGAGTGCCTGGGCAGGATCGCGCCGGCGGGCGCGGCAGCACGGCGTTCGGCCTCGCGGGCCGCACGGCGCTGGGCCGCGAAGCTGGAGGCTGCTGAGCGCGGTGAGCCGCGAGGGGGAGCTGCCGCCTCCGCGATCGCCTGGCGGCGCTCGTCGCTCGAGGCTTGGCGCGAGGAGTGGGAGCAGGGCCGTGCCGGGTACCCGTCCCGCGCGGTCGGGTATGGGCGGCTGGCCGCGGCGCTGCAGGACGTCCGGACCCGCGACGCCGTGCTGCTCAGCCTGATCCCCGGGACCGGAGACCTGGCCGAGCGTTCGCTCTTCGAGGACGCCGACGCAGAGGTCGGCGCCGCGCTCGCGCGGATGATGGACCCGCGGACCGGCGTCGCCCCGCGACGCGACGAGCTGGAGACAGCGCGTCGGTTGTTGGAAGGGATCGTCGGTCACGCGCCGCGCAGGCTCGGGGCTCCGGCGCTCACGCTGCTCGCGATGCTCTCCTGGTGGGAGGGCGACGGAGCACGTGCTGGCGTGTTGCTCGGGCGTACCGAAAAGCTGGCCCCCGGCTACCGCTTGGCGGCCCTGTTGCAGCAGGCGCTCGACGTCGGCATGCCGCCAGGTTGGATCAGGCGGGGGCGCTAGGCTTCGAGTTCGGGCGGACCTGCGAGATCACCCGTTCGTGCGTGGGTCGCTCGAGCGGAGACAATCAAGCGCGGCGGGTACAATATCGGTCTACCTGTGCGTTGAATCTTCGCCTGACGTTGCCGAAAGGTCGTTTGTGTCGCCCCTCCCTTCCTCCGCTGCACTTCCGCGCGAGTTCGACAACGCCGTTCTGCAGGATCTCGTCCGCCTCGGACGCACCCACGGGACCCTGAACACTGCTCAGGTCCGTGCGGCATGCGACGCAGCTGCCGTGGCACCCCGCAGACTGACGGCCGTCCTTCGTGCGCTGGAGAGCCTCGAGATCTCCGTGACCCTCGAGGCCGCCCTCCAGCCGCGCGCCGCGGCCGCTACCACGCGCCGGGCAGCAGCCACCACGGCGACCGCGGATGCCTCGAAGGCACCGGTCGCGAAGCGGGCTGTCGGCAAGGCTGCCGACGCGGGGGTATCGACCGTTGCGGCCGGACCGGCCCCGGCTCAGGCCGCCGCCCGAACTGAGACAACGGGCGCCCAGCGCCGCGCCGGAGCGCTCGCCGATGCCGCCGCACTTCGCAAGGAGCGGGCAAAGGCCGCGGCCGTCGGGCAGCCGACGGCAGCCGCGCCGGCTCGCGCGACGAAGGCTCCGGCGAAGACCGTCAGCAGGACGTCCGCCGCCAAGGCCGCCGCCGCACGCGCCGCCGCCGAGGCCGGGCCCGATGGGTCCGAGGAGGACGTCGTCGTCGACGCTCCCGAGGTGGTTGTCGATCTCAAGGCAGTCGGCGCCGTGCCGGCCAAGGTGGTTGAGGTCGAGAACGAGACGGCCACCGAGGACGACACCGGTTTCGTGTACTCGGACGCTGACGACGACGACGCTCCCGCCCAGACCGTCATCACGGCTGGTGCGACCGCCGATCCGGTCAAGGACTACCTCAAGCAGATCGGCAAGGTCGCGCTGCTCAACGCCGAGCAGGAGGTCGAGCTCGCGAAGCGCATCGAGGCCGGCCTGTTCGCGGAGGAGAAGCTGAACGCCGGGATCACCATCGAGCCCAAGATGCGGCGTGAGCTCGAGTGGATCTCGAACGACGGGCGGAACGCCAAGAACCACCTGCTCGAGGCGAACCTGCGCCTCGTCGTCTCGCTCGCAAAGCGCTACACGGGCCGCGGCATGCTCTTCCTGGACCTGATCCAGGAGGGCAACCTGGGTCTGATCCGCGCGGTGGAGAAGTTCGACTACACCAAGGGCTACAAGTTCTCGACCTACGCGACGTGGTGGATCCGGCAGGCGATCACCCGCGCGATGGCCGACCAGGCGCGCACCATCCGGATCCCGGTGCACATGGTCGAGGTCATCAACAAGCTCGCTCGGGTGCAGCGGCAGATGCTCCAGGACCTCGGACGCGAACCCACGCCGGAGGAGCTCGCCAAGGAGCTCGACATGACCCCGGAGAAGGTCGTCGAGGTCCAGAAGTACGGGCGCGAGCCGATCTCCCTGCACACCCCGCTCGGCGAGGACGGCGACAGCGAGTTCGGCGACCTGATCGAGGACTCCGAGGCCGTAGTCCCGGCCGACGCCGTGAGCTTTACGCTGCTCCAGGAGCAGCTGCACGCTGTGCTCGACACGCTCTCCGAGCGTGAGGCAGGCGTCGTCTCAATGCGCTTCGGTCTGACCGACGGTCAACCGAAGACGCTCGACGAGATCGGCAAGGTCTACGGCGTGACCCGCGAGCGGATCCGTCAGATCGAGTCCAAGACCATGTCGAAGCTCCGCCACCCGAGCCGCTCCCAGGTCCTGCGGGACTACCTCGACTGAGGATCCGGCTCGCTTCAGCGTGTGTGCCCAGCGAGTTGTCGGCACCCACGGGTACGGTCGCAGCAAACGCGGCCGGATGGCTGGCGTCGGCCCGGAGGAGCCCGATCATGAGCGTTCAGTACTTCGCGGCGGAGCAGGACGATTCTGACGGCCTCACGATCGCGTCACCTGCGCGGGTCCCGCAGCTCGAAGCAGCGCAGCGCGGTCAGATCCGGATCGGTCTGGCCGATGGCTCGACGCACGTGATCCTGGGTAGCGGCCGCCTGAGCCGGGTCATCGGCTACCGGCTGAAGGACGGATTGGTTGAGGTCCGCGTCAACGGCAGAGGCACCGTTCTGCGGACCTATGGCACGTGGATGTGGCTCGAGGGCTCCGAGTACATCGGTGCACCGACGACCGTCGTCTAGTCGCGACCCGAACCGGGGTCCGCACCGCCGTCGAAATCCCGCCTCAGAACCGCCACGCGCGCCAAGGCGCCGGCCCTAATCTGAGCACGGCTCGATCCGTCTCCCGGTGGGATGGACGGCCTGCGGTCGCTCAACCGGAGGAGGCACCGAACATGGCGGGGTGGGTCCGCATCATCGCCGGGCTGTTGCTCGTCGCCCACGGACTGATTCACGTGATGTTCCTCGTGAAGGGTCCGGACGATCCGAGATTCCCGTTCAAGCTTGCGGACTCGTGGCTGGTGCCCGAGTCCGCGCGCCGCCCGCTGGCCCTCGCGCTGGTCGCGGCGACCGTGGCGGCGTTCACACTCCTGGCGCTCGCGGTCTGGGGAGTCCCCGGACTCTCCGGCGCGTGGCCCGCGCTCGCGATCGTCGGATCGGCGCTGTCGCTCGCTGTCCTCATCGTGTTCTGGGACGTGCAGCTCGTCTTCGGGGTGTTTCTCGACCTCGCGCTGATCGGCGTCGCGGTGATCCGCCCCGAGTGGACGGACAAGATCGGCCGCTGAGCCGAAGCGTTCGGCACCGGAGCGCCGCTCGTCAGAGCGTCGAACCCGCTCCGCGCTGCTCCAGTAGGCGTTTCGTCTCGTCCTGGACGTCGAGAGCGACGTCGGCGAGCGCGGCCGCGTGCTCGCGGGCGTGGTGAGCGCAGAACAAGAGCTCGCCGGTGGCCAGGACCACTCGGACGTATGCCTGAGCGCCGCAGCGGTCGCAGCGGTCTGCTGCGGTCAGGGTCTCAGTCGTTGTCGCGTTCACGGCTCCATGAAAGCACCTGCGGACGGGTCCTCCCGACCATTTTTCGCTCAGTTCGCTATCCGCGAAGCAAATCTCACCCGCCCCGGGCCCGCGAGCGCGGGATGCGACCCGCGCCGGGCTCGCCCAGCCCCGGCATGGCAGCACGGCTTCGTCGCACCCAGCGATTAGTGTCAGCCGGGTGTCCAGCACTGCGTCGCCGTCCGACTACACCGCCCGCCACCTCTCAGTCCTCGAGGGGCTCGAGGCGGTCCGCAAGCGCCCGGGCATGTACATCGGCTCGACCGACGAGCGCGGCCTCATGCACTGCATGTGGGAGATCATCGACAACGCGGTCGACGAAGCTCTCGCCGGTCACTGCGACCGGATCGAGGTTGTGCTGCACGAGGACTCGTCCGTCGAGGTCCGCGACAACGGACGCGGCATCCCGGTCGACATAGAACCCAAGACCGGACTGACCGGCGTCGAGGTCGTGCTCACGAAGCTGCACGCGGGCGGGAAGTTCGGCGGCGGCTCGTACGCGGCGTCGGGCGGGCTGCACGGCGTCGGTGCGAGCGTCGTCAATGCGCTGTCGGCGCGGCTCGACGTCGAGGTCGACCGTGGCGGCGCGACCCACCGGATGAGCTTTCACCGCGGCGAGCCGGGCAACTTCGCCGACGGCGCGGGTGGGCCGGACCCCGATGCCGTCTTCACGCCGTTCGTCAGCTCCTCGGAGCTCGCTGTCGTTGGCAAGGTGCCGCGGGCCCGCACCGGGACTCGGTTGCGCTACTGGGTGGACCGGCAGGTCTTCCCGAAGAACGTGGCGTTCTCCTACGAGGACCTCATCACTCGGGTGCGCCAGACGACGTTCTTGGTCCCCGGTCTCGGAATCGTGGTGCGCGACGAGCGGCGGAAGCCAGGCACGCCGGGCGCCCTCGGGACGCACGTCGAGGAGTTCCGCCACCTCGGCGGGACGGTCAACTTCGTGGACTACCTCGCGACCGATCCGCCGGTGACCGACACCTGGCGGTTCGCCGGCTCGGGGTCCTTCACCGAGACCGTGCCGGTGCTCGACGATCACGGCCACATGTCTCCCCAGGAGGTCGATCGGACCTGCGAGGTCGACATCGCCCTGCGTTGGGGAACCGGCTACGACACCAGCGTCCGGACCTTCGTGAACATCATCGCGACGCCGAAGGGCGGCAGCCACCTCGCCGGCTTCGAGCAGGGACTGCTCCGGACGGTGCGCAAGGCCGTCGAGACGAACGCGCGACGGCTCAAGGTCTCGATGAAGGACGGCGCCGAGCGGATCGAGAAGGACGACGTGATGGCCGGCCTGACCGCCGTCGTCACCGTCCGGCTGGCCGAGCCGCAGTTCGAGGGCCAGACCAAGGAGGTCCTCGGCACGGCCCAGGTGCGCGCCATCGTCGCGAAGGTGATCGACACGGAGTTCGGCGCGATGCTCACCTCCACGAAGCGCGACGCCAAGACCCAGTCGACGCTGCTGCTGGACAAGGTCGTCTCGGAGATGCGGGCTCGCCTCAGCGCGCGCAAGCAGAAAGAGATCTCCCGCCGCAAGAACGCCCTCGAGACGTCCTCGTTGCCGGCGAAGCTCGCGGACTGCCGCACCGATGTGGTCGAGCGCAGCGAGCTGTTCATCGTCGAGGGTGACAGCGCGCTCGGAACGGCAAAACTCGCGCGCAGCTCTGACTTCCAGGCCCTGCTGCCCATCCGCGGGAAGATCCTCAACGTCCAGAAGGCGTCCATCACGGACATGCTCAAGAACGCCGAGTGCGCCGCGATCATCCAGGTGATCGGCGCCGGGTCCGGGCGAACCTTCGACCTGGACGCGGCGCGGTACGGCAAGGTCGTGCTGATGACCGACGCCGACGTCGATGGCGCGCACATCAGGACCCTGCTGCTCACGCTGTTCTTCCGCTACATGCGGCCGCTGGTCGAGGACGGCCGGGTGTACGCCGCCGTGCCGCCGCTGCACCGGGTCGAGCTGATCGGGACCACGCGGAGCAAGAACGAGTACGTGTACACCTACTCCGAGGCGGAGCTGGCCGGCCTGCTCGCCAAGCTCAACCGCGCCGGTCGGCGCTTCAAGGACGACATCCAGCGGTACAAGGGCCTTGGCGAGATGGACGCCGACCAGCTTGCCGAGACCACGATGGATCCGCGCCACCGCACCCTGCGCCGCGTCACGCTCGCGGACGCGGCGTCGGCCGAGTTCGTGTTCGAGCTGCTGATGGGCACCGATGTCGCGCCGCGCCGCGACTTCATCATCGCCGGGGCGCGGAAACTGGATCGCAGCCGGATCGACGCCTGACCGGCGCAGACTGCTGTTGCCAGACTCCGGCGGCCCCGGCCCGGCGGCTCAGCCGACGGCGTGCACGGGCGCGGCCAGCGGGACCCCGGAGCCGTCGCGGCGCAGGTCCGGCTCGGGCAGCGGCATCGGCTGTCCCGCCGAGCCCGTCGCCCGTGCGGGAGCGGCCCCGACCCAGGCGAGAAGCAGGGCGTCCTCGCCCCTGATGAAGCGGTGCGCGCGGACGCCGCCGGTACCGCGCCCCTTCGCCGGGTACAGCTCGAGCGGCGTCACCTTGGCGCTTCCCGGCTGCGTCCCCGGGAGGGCGCTGGAGGTCCCTGCGACGGTGACGACGAGCGCGTCCGAGAGATCCGTGACGACGCCGAAGCAGATCGCCTCGACACCGGCGCCGAGCTTGACGCCGGCCATGCCGCCGGCGGCGCGGCCCTGTGGGCGAACGGCACTCGCGGAGAACCTCAGCAGTTGGGCGTCGCTCGTCACGAAGACCAGCTCGGCGTCGTCGGTCGCGGAACCGGCGCCGACGATGCTGTCCCCGGGCTTGAGTGCGACCACGTCCCACCCGTCGCGATTGCCTGGGTGGTCCGGGGTGACGCGCTTGACGATGCCCTGGGCGGTGCCGAGTGCAAGTGGGGCTGCGTCGGGGTCCATCGAGGCGAGAGCGATGACGGTCTCACCCGGCTCCAGCGAGCACAGCTCGGCAACCGGGATCCCGCCGGACAGGCTCGGGGCGCCGTCGGTTGGCGGCAGTGCGGGCAGGTCCAGTACCGCGATCCGCACCATCCGCCCCTTGGACGTCACGGCTGCGACCTCGCCGCGGGCGGTCGTGCGCACGGCCGTACGCAGCACATCGTGCAAGGCGCGGCGCTCGATCCGCGCCGGCGCGTTCTCCTCGCCGGTCCGGGCGAGCAGGCCCGTTGCGGAGAGCAGCGCCCAGCACGCCGTGTCCTCGACCTCGAGCGGGGTCACAGCGGGCGTGGCCGCGGCAACCCCGGCCGACTCGAGCAGGATGGTCCGCCGCGGCGTCCCGAACTGCTGGGCCACCTCGGCCATCTCCGCGTCTACGACGGCCCGCAGGCGCGCGTCGTCGCCGAGGATCTCCTCGAGTGCCTCGATCTCCCTACGCAGCTCGTCCTGCTCCTTCTCCAGCTCGATGCGGGAGAACTTCGTCAGGCGCCTCAACCGCAGCTCGAGGATGTACTCGGCCTGCACCTGGGTGAGGTCGAAGACCTCCGTCAGGCGGGCGCGCGCCGTCTCGGCGTCGTCCGAGGACCGGATCAACTGGATGACCTCGTCGATGTCGACGATCGCAAGGAGCAGGCCGTCGACCAGGTGCAGCCGTTCGGTGCGGCGTGCGAGGCGGTGGGCGCTGCGGCGGCGGGTCACCGTGAGCCGGTGGTCCACCCAGACCTGCAGCAGCTCACGGAGACCCAGGGTGCGTGGCTCGCCGTCGACCAGCGCGACGTTGTTGATGCCGAAGGAGTCCTCGAGCGGGGTGTGCCGGTAGAGCTGCTCGAGCACGGCGTCCGGATTGAAGCCGTTCTTGAGCTCGACGACGAGCCGGAGACCGTGCTTGCGGTCGGTCAGGTCGGTCACCGCGGAGATGCCAGAAAGCCTCTTGGATTGCACGCCCTCCTTGATCTTCTCGATCACCTTCTCCGGCCCGACGAGGTACGGCAGCTCGGTGATGACGATGCCGGTGCGTCGCGCCGTGACGTTCTCGATCCGGGCCGTGGCGCGGGTGCGGAACGAGCCGCGGCCGGTTCGGTACGCGTCCCGGACGCCGTCGAGCCCGACGATCTTGCCGCCGGTCGGGAGGTCCGGTCCGGGGATGAATCGCATCAGGTCCTCGAGGGTCGCCTGGGGGTTCACCAGCAGGTGCCGTGCCGCACTGATCACCTCGATCAGGTTGTGCGGCGCCATGTTCGTGGCCATCCCGACCGCGATGCCGGTCGTGCCGTTGACCAGGAGGTTCGGGATGGCGGCCGGCAGCACCTCGGGCTGGGTCAGCTTGTTGTCGTAGTTCGGCACGAAGTTCACGACGTCCTCGTCGAGGCCCGCCGTCATCGTCAGGGCCGACGGCGCGAGCCGCGCCTCGGTGTACCGCGCGGCCGCCGGGCCGTCGTCGAGGGAGCCGAAGTTGCCGTGACCGTCCACCAGTGGCAGGCGCAGCGAGAACGGCTGAGCGAGCCGGACCAGCGCGTCGTAGATGGCCTGGTCGCCATGCGGGTGCAGCTTTCCCATCACCTCGCCGACGACGCGAGCGGACTTCACGTGGCCGCGGTCCGGACGCAGCCCCATGTCGGCCATCTGGTACAGGATCCGGCGCTGCACCGGCTTGAGCCCGTCGCGCGCGTCGGGCAGGGCCCGCGCGTAGATCACCGAATACGCGTACTCGAGGAACGAACCCTCCATCTCGCGCGAGACGTCGATGTCGACGATCGTCTCGACGATGTCCCCGGCGTCGGGGGCAGGGGTGGTCTGTCGCGCCATGAGGGCTCGGACTCCTGGGTCAATCGGTACCGGCAGCTGGGGTTCGGGTGCGGGCGCGCCCATTGTCGCCGGTTCTCGCACCGATTGGCGCCAGGCACGCCACACAACCGCGGACCGGCCACGGCACTTGCCGGAAGGGCCCGTCGCCCGGGGGCTTCACTGGCCCGCGACGCGAGGTGGGAGACTGACCGGGTGCGAGCAACGACACCTGAACTGAACGAGGAACTTGGGCGCGCCGGCTACTACCCGGAGCTGGTGGCCGACGTCATGGACGTCGCCCTCGCCGGCGAGCCGGTAGCGGCCTTCCTGGTCCATCCCGAGACGACCTTCGACGAGGATGCGGTCCGGCGCCACGTCACGGTGCTCGCGCTCACGGCGACCCGGCTCGTGGTCGCCCACGTGGACGACCACGCGGCCGACAGCGACAACCCCGCCACGACTGCCGCCGCGACGACGGAGGCCGTCGCGTTGCGCCTGATCCGCTCGGTCATGCTCACGCACGTGGTCGAGGACCCCGAGCGGCACCGGGTGGGTGGGCCGCGCAGTGAGGTCAGTCTCGGCATCGGCTGGGGCGCCGTCTCCCGGGTCGACCTCGAGCCCGCGACGTGCGGCGACCCGTCATGCGAGGCCGATCACGGCCTGACCGGGAACATCACTCCCAACGACATCATGGTGCGGGTGAGCGCGCAGGCCGAGGGCGTCGAGGCGGTCCGCAGCGCCACCGCGTTCGCGGTCGCGTTGTCGGCCGCGACGGCGGGCACCAGATGACGGACCTCGCGCGGCTCGGGCTTGTCGCGCCGGACTACGACGGCCTGGGTCTCGGTGCGGTCCTGCCCGCCTGCGCGGATGCCCTAGGTGTGCGGATGTCGGTCACCGGCATCGACGGCGGGACGCGTCGCGGTCAGCTCGGACTGCCCCGATCGGAACGCATCTGCGTTGTCCTGGTGGACGGCCTGGGTCACCAGATGCTGACCGAGCGTGGCGGGCACGCGCCATTCCTGCGCGACCTGCTGTCGTCCGCACGAGTGCTGACCGCGGGTTTCCCGTCGACCACGGCCGCGTCGATTGGCCTGTTCGGCACGGGTTGCGCACCCGGGCAGACGGCGCTCGTCGGCTACACCGCCCGGAACCCCGCGACGGGTGCCCTGGTGAACCTCGTCTCGTGGGACGGCCTGGAACCGGGGGAAAGGTGGCAGCGTGAGCCGCGCCTCCTGCACGAGCTCGTCGACGAGGGTGTCACGGTCACCGCGACCGGCCCGAGCCGGTTCGCGCGCTCCGGTCTCACCGAGGCGGCACTACGCGGCGGCACCTACATCCGTGCGGAGACCCTGCCAGCGCGCGTCGACGCGGCGGTCCGGGCCCTTCGCTCGCCGGGACTCGTGTACCTGTACTGGGGCGAGGCAGACAAGATCGGGCACCACCACGGCTGGGGCTCTGTGCCGTGGGGCGAGGCGCTGGCGACCATCGACGCGGAGCTGGCTCGGCTGCGGCACGACCTGCCCGCCGGCACCCTGCTCGTCATCACAGCTGATCACGGCATGGTCGATGTCGATCCGAACCTGCACCGCGACGTCGCCACGAGCCCGGCGCTCGGGGCCGGCGTCGAGCTGGTCGCGGGGGAGCCGCGCGCGATGCACGTGCACTGCTCCGAGGGTGAAGCCGCGGCGGTCGCCCGGCGCTGGACGGACGAGCTCGGGGACGACGCCGTGGTCCTGTCACGCCAGGAGGCGATCGCCGCCGGCCTGTTCGGCCCGGTCGCGGAGCATGTGCGACCGATCATCGGCGACGTCGTCGTCGCGATGACCGGGGCCGCCGCGGTGGTTGACTCGCGGACTCAGACGTCGTCGTCGCGCGGGCTCATCGGGCTGCACGGTTCGCTCACGCCGGGTGAGATGTACGTCCCCCTGCTCGTCGCTGGTTAGGGTGTCGCCGTGGCCGAGATGGTGTTCTTCTGCGGAACGATGGATTGCGGCAAGTCGACGCTCGCGCTCCAGATGGACCACAACCACGCCGCGCACGGTCGCGTCGGGCTGATCTTCACCCGGCAGGACCGCGCGGGCCGCTATCGACTCTCCTCTCGGCTCGGCCTCGAGGTGGTTGCGCACGAGGTCACCGACGAGACCGATTTCTGGACCGAGGTGCTGGACCGCCGGATGCGCGGCGAGCGGGTCGACTACCTCGTCTGCGACGAAGCGCAGTTCTACTCACCCGAGCAGATCGAGCAGCTCGCCCGGCTCGTCGACGAGGTCGGTGTCGACGTGTTCGCCTTCGGGATCACCGCGGACTTCCGCACCCGCCTCTTCCCGGGCTCGGAGCGACTCATCGAGCTCGCCGACCGGGTCGAGGAGCTGCAGGTGCAGTCACTGTGCTGGTGCGGTGCCCGCGCGACGCACAACGCCCGGACCATCCGCGGTGTGATGGTCGTCGAGGGGAAGCAGGTGATGGTGGGGGACACCGGCGTCGACCCGGAAGCGGTCGGCTACGAGGTGCTCTGTCGTCGGCACCACATGCGCCGGATGACCTCCGCGGCCGCCCGCGCTACCGCGTCCGGACCCGACGCGCCGCCGTCCACCCTCGCGGCGTGCCCCTTGCCGCACCCGCTCGACGCCTGAGGCCGGCCGGGACGCTGCGCGAGAACTGCGGACGCCGAAGGCGCCCCCCGGCCGCGGGCCAGGTTCGAATTGAGAGTGGGGCTCGGCTACTCCGGCTTGGCTCCGAAGACGATCTCATCCCAGCTGGGCACGCTCGCGCGCTGCTTACGGGACGTCCGGTGCGTCACCCGCGCCGCGGGCTCGGCTTCGGCCGCGGGCTCGGCGCCCGGAATGGGTGAACGCAGCGGGAGCACCGTCGCGTCGACCGCTTCTTCGGGGCGGGAGTGCGCCGGGTGTGCGGCCGGCGGGTCGCCGAAGCTGGGGTGTCCCGACGCCTCGATGTCGAAGAGCTGCTGCGGTCCGAATCCCTCGAAGTCGTCGTCGTCATCGTCGAGCTCGACGAGTTGCTGACGCACTCCGCGCTTCTGGTGAAGGTCGGCCAGCAAGGTCGCCGTCGCGTCGTTCGGCTTCCCCGGCTCGGCTGCCTCCGGCGGCTTCGACCCGGCGACGTCGACCGCCGCCAGCACCGGGCGGATCGCCCCGTCCGCCTCGACGTCGTAGACCATGTCGCGCACCGCGGCCAGGTGGCGGCGCGGGATCGGCTCGTCGACGATCTCCGTCTCCGAGAGCCAGCGGGCCTCGTCCTCGAGGGCGTGCAGGGTCTGACGCTGCGGGTCGAAGCTCCACTGCGCCTCGCGGGCCTCGTCGCCGACCCGGAACCGGGCGACGACGGTCCACGGTTCGTTGCCCTGGCGGTAGGTGTCCCAGGCGAGCGTCTCGAGGTCGACGCCACGGGCGCCGAGACGGTCGGTGACCAGGTCACCGAGGGATGGTGCGCTAGGTTCGCGCCCGATCCGGGTGCCCCGGGCCTGGCCGGCGACGAACGCGCGCTCGTCGACCACCGCACCCTCGAAGCGCCGCACGTGCTCGATCGGGAGACCGGTCTCCTCGGCGAGAGCCTCGGCCGTCGCGCCGGCACGGATCCGCGCCTGGATCTCGCGCGGCGGCAGACCACCGGCCTGCTCGACGCGCAACTGCTCCAGCTGCGGGCGGTCGCGACGCACGGCGGCGCGCAGCGCCTCGTCGATGCGGAGCCGATACTTCTGACCGTCGGACGCGGAGAGTACGAGGTGTTCGCCGTCCTCGTGCAGCCCGACCAGCTCTAGCTCGCCCATGTGCCCTCCCGGGATCCTCAGTGACGAGCGTGCCACCTCGATCGGCCGAGAGTGTGGAACTGGCTCGGTGTGCCGCCGGGCAGCCGCGCTCGGGTCCGGCGTGGGGCAGGATGGTGGCATGTCCATCGCCACCCCCGCCGCAGTCCCGACGGCGGCCGTCATCACCGAGCTGACCAGCATCGCCGAGCGGATCGCCCGGATGGCGGGGCAGCTCATCCTCGAGGGGCGTCGGTCGCCGGTTGAGGTCGCGTCGACGAAGTCGAGCGCGGTCGACGTGGTCACCGCGATGGACACGGCCTCGGAGAAGTTGCTCCGGGAGATGCTCGCCGAGCTGCGCCCCTTGGACGGCATCCTCGGCGAGGAGGAGGGTTCGAGCGCGGGCAGCTCCGGCATCACCTGGGTGATCGACCCGATCGACGGCACGGTGAACTACCTGTACGGCATCCCGAACTACGCGGTCTCGGTGGCCGCGGTCTCAGGGCCGCCCGATCCGGCGACCTGGACCGTCCTCGCGGGCTGCGTGCACGCTCCGGCGCTCGGAGCGACGTACACCGGAGGCGCTGGGCTGGGCGCGTTCCGGGACGGTCTCGCGGTCCGCGCGAACGCGCCGCAGCCGCTCGCGATGTCTCTGCTCGGCACCGGGTTCGGCTACGCCCGGAACAGGCGGGTGGTCCAAGCCGAGGTGATTGCGCGGCTGCTTCCGCAGGTGCGGGACATCCGACGGCTCGGCGCAGCGGCGCTCGATCTGTGCGCCGTGGCCGAAGGCGGGCTCGACCTCTACTTCGAGCGCGGACTCAAGCCCTGGGACCTCGCCGCGGGCGCCCTGATCGCCACCGAGGCCGGTGCCAGCGTGGTCGGCCTGCGCAGCGATCGACCCGGCGAGAACCTGACGATCGCGGGGCCTCGCGAGGGTGTCGAGACCCTTCGCGGACTGCTTCTTGAGCTCGCCGCGGACCGCGACGCGCCGGACGTGGTGGTCTGAGGCTGCATTTTCGCTCGAAATGGTGCACAATCCCCATCGCCTCGCGGGAACAAACGCGGGCGGTCATGCATTGATCACGCGTATCGCGATGCGCGCACCACGGAACCGGAGAGAACCCGCAGATGGCAACTGACTACGACGCACCACGCAAGACGGAGGAGGACCTCAGCGAGGACTCGCTGGAGGAGCTCAAGGCGCGTCGGTCGGACAAGTCCTCTGGTGTCGTTGACGAGGACGAGACCGAGGCCGCCGAAGGCTTCGAGCTGCCCGGCGCCGACCTCTCGGGCGAGGAGCTCTCGGTCCGGGTGCTGCCGCGCCAGGCGGACGAGTTCACCTGCATGAGCTGCTTCCTCGTCCACCACCGTAGTCAGCTCGCGTACGTCAAGGACGGACAGCCGGTGTGCTCGGAGTGCGCCGCCTAGCTCTCGGGATGCTGCGCTGTCCCGACCGCGGCGAGCAGTTCGCGCGGTCGGCTCGTCGAGATGAGCCAGTACGGCGTCGGGTCGTTGGTGTCGTTCACGTCCCAACGCACCATCGCGGGAATCCACGCTCGCAGGCAGACGTAGGCGCGCGCGTCGAGATCTCGGCCGAGTGCGTCCCGACGAGCCTCGGGCGCGACGGCGACACCCTCGCCGAGCAGCGCGACCGGGATGTGTGCCCGCCCGGCGCGCAGCTCGCCCGCACGGACCTCGACCACCGGCGCGGTCGCGACGGTGACCGCGATGCTGAGCGCGAGAACCACCGCGCCGACGGTGATCGCAAGGGTCCGGTCCACCGGGATCAGAGCCAGCACCGTGACCACACCGGCGCCGGCGGCCATCGCCCAGCCGAGTGCGCCCGGCCACAGCCGTTCCCGGTAGTCCCAGAGACGTCCGGAAGACACTTCGGTCATCTGGTCAGCATGCCAGGTCTCCGCCCGGCTAGAGTCGTGCGCCGTGACTGACTCTCGCCGCGACGTCGGCCACCCGCCCGCCGGGTGCGAGGTGCTCATCCAGCTGCTGGACCCAGAACTCCCGCTCCCTGCCTACGCGCACCCTGGCGACGCCGGAGCAGACCTGGTGACCCGGGTCGATGTCGAGATCCCGCCGCACGCGCGGGTGACCGTGCCGACCGGCGTCGCGATCGCGCTGCCGGATGGCTACGCGGCGTTCGTGCACCCGAGGTCTGGCCTGGCGGCCAGGCACGGCCTGACGATCGTCAACGCGCCGGGCACGGTGGACGCGGGGTACCGCGGCGAGATCAGCGTCACACTGCTGAACACGGACCCCGAGCACACGCTGACGCTGCGCCGGGGCGACCGGATCGCGCAGCTCGTGATCCAACGGGTCGAACGGGCCCGGTTCGTGCGCGCTGAACGGCTGCCGGGTTCGCACCGAGGCGACGGAGGCTTCGGGTCGAGCGGTGGTTGGAGCTCGTCGTGACTTCTCCGGGAAGAGCGCGCAGGATGGTGCCGAGGTCGGCTCGGGTACAGATGGCGAAAGGACACCAGCGGTGAGTCTGTTCCGGCGGGGGAGCCGAGGCGCCGACGACCAGGGTGCACTCGAGGACGCACAACCGGCGGACCTCGAGCAGGCCGGGCAGACGGACCCCGAGGACGCGCGGGCTGCGGCAGCGACCGGCCGCGGCCCCTGGGACTCGGCCGAGGTTTCGGAACCCGGAACCCGGATCGACCTCGGGGCTCTCTGGTTGCCGGCCCGCGATGCGATGGAGCTCCGGATGGAGCTCGAGCCGGAGAGCCAGCGGGTGACGGCCGCCGCCATCGCGCTGCACGGCTCAAGCCTGCAGGTTCAGGTGTTCGCGGCACCGCGCCGCGAGGGGATCTGGGACGAGATCCGCGCCGAGATCGCGGCTTCGGTCACGAAGCAAGGCGGCACCGTCGACGACCTGCCCGGTCCGTTCGGTCGTGAGCTGCTCGCGCGCCTGCCGGTCCGGACGGCGGAGGGCCGCACCGGTCATCGTCCTGCGCGCTTCCTCGGCTACGACGGGCCGCGGTGGTTCCTTCGTGGGGTTCTTACCGGGAATGCTGCGGTCGACCCGGTCGCGGCGGAAGAGCTCGAGGCGGTGTTCGCCGATGTCGTCGTCGTGCGGGGGAGCGAGCCTCGCGCCCCGCGCGACCTGCTCGATCTTCAGCTCCCGGGTCAGACGCCGGACCTTGCGCCCGCACCTGCCCCGGGGGAAGAGATCCTGACCCGAGGCCCCGAGATCACGGAGATCCGATGACACGCAAGCCGGGCCCGAGCGCGGTCCAGCAGCCAGTTCGCGAGGGCGTGCGCACGGTCGGCCGCTTGCGCGAGCGGATCGGCGCCTTGCTCTCCTCGCGCGCCGAGATCGAGGCGGTAGAGGAGCGCGCGGAGACGCGCCGACAGGGCACGACGGAGGTCGCGGACCTGGTGGATCGGCGCCGCGCCCTGGTGTCGGGCGTGCTGCGCAGCGTGACCCTTCGGCCGCGCAAGGGCGTGCTCGCCCTGGAGGCGGGACTGTACGACGGCTCGGGAACACTCGACCTGGTCTGGCTCGGTCGGCGCGAGATCGCCGGGATCGAGCCGGGCCGACGGGTGCGGGTCAGCGGGCTGGTCTGCGTCCTGCACAGCCGGGCCACGATGTTCAACCCGCGCTACGAGCTGCAGCCGCGTGCCGGTGAGTGACCGGTCCGCGCCGACCACGGGCCGCGGGATCGGCGCGGTGCTGGGCGAGGAGTTCTCGCTCCAGGAGGCGGTCGGCGGCGTGCGCGG
>Ga0066797_1000188_pt1 | contig 18603 bp, 19 predicted proteins | sample PersoiDNA2013193_FD_76335 | JGI IMG/M metagenome (GOLD analysis project Ga0066797, IMG submission 76335) | Permafrost soil microbial communities from the Arctic, to analyse light accelerated degradation of dissolved organic matter (DOM) -... | ecosystem: Environmental > Terrestrial > Soil >... | reverse complement strand
GAGGGTCACCGGGGGGTCGGCCCCCGGGGGCTAGCACTGTGCCGATCACGACTACGCATCTTCTCGTCCGGTATGCTAAACGAGGAAAGATGCGTTTTGCCAGCCAGTTGGATGTGGCGCGGGCCTTCGAGCGGGGCGTGCGGCGGGCAGCCCTGCCGATCGCGTACTCGGTCGGGTTCACACCGCATCCGAAGATTTCCTACGCGGGTGGCGTCCCGACCGGGGTCGCGAGTGAGGCGGAGTACTTGAGCCTCTTGCTGACCAGCCGGGTCGAGGCGGCTGCCGTACAGGAACGGCTGAACGCGGCGCTGCCTGATGGGATAGACGTGATCACTGTCGCTGAGGATACCGGTGGACTGCCGGCCAGTCGGCTGACCGCGTCCGAATGGCAGGTAAACCTTCCCGGCCTGAAGCCGGACAGTGCGGTGCTGGTAGTACAGAAGTTTCTTGCCCTTGAGGAGGCGCTGGTGGAACGGCTGACCTCCAAGGGCATGCGGCGCATGGACGCTAGATCCGCCGTGGTCACGCTTGACGTGCACGGCGGCGATGACGGCAGCGAAACTGCGAGCGGCAACACGATGCTGCGAATGGTCCTCAGGCACACCGTCCCGGCCGTCCGGCCAGACGACGTGCTTAATGCGCTACGAGACGTTTCCGACGTGATCCCTGCCGCGGCGCCGCTTATCACGCGGCTTGCGCAGGGATCGCTCGGCGAATCCGGGGTGGTCAAGCTATGACCGCCGCCATCCCGGGCCTGACACACGAACGAACACTACGAGCCTCCGTGCGGCGCGCCGACGCTTTGCGTGCGATCGCGCCCGGAGGCCTGACTGGAGATTGCCCGGATGCTCGACAGCGAGCTGAATACCCACGCAGATAGCAACGAGGCCGCAGGCCGTGCCGCGGGACCCGCTCCCGTGCCCGTAGCGGTGTTTCAGGCACCGCAGGTCGTGTTCCAGCCTCCGGTACCGGCGGCGACGCCGTCCGGCGGGGGACCCGGCAGCGCCGACGAGGGCGCCGGCGGCGGGGACTCCCATGGCAGGGATTCCCGTGGCAGGGAACCGGGCGCGAGCGATTCCGGTGACGGCGCCGAGCCGGGAACCGGCGCGGCCCGCGCGGCCCGCAGGACCCGCGGCAGCCGTGCCAGTGAGGACGGCACGGATGATCCGGGCGCGAATGGCGACGGCCGACCGGCCCGCAGGACCCGCGGCAGCCGTACCCGCGCAGCCCGCGGGCGCGACGCGGGGACAGACGACACCCTCTTCAGCGTTGATAGTGCCGACTCCGGCGGCGCGGTAGCCGAGTTTGGCGGTGCCAACCGTGATAGCGCTGCTGAGGAGGGCGGTGCCGATAGCGGCGGAGACCGTGGCAGCGAGGTCGATGCGGGCGCTGCCGACGACGTGGACGAGGTCGCGGGCAGCCGCCGTCGGCGCCGCAACACCCGCAGCCGCAGTCGCAGCCGCGGCGGTGTCGCGCCGGGCTACGACGACGCCGACGACTCGGGCGGTGCCGAGGACGCGGCGGCGGACGACTCGGGTGCGGCCGCCGATTCCGACGCGGAAGGCGACGGAGGCGAGCAGGCCGACGGCGCGCTTGGCGACGGGAGCGCCTCGGGGCGCCGCCGCCGGCGCAAGCGGCGCAGGGGCTCGGTCGAGGTGGACGTGCTTGCCCCCGACGACCCGCCGGACACCGTGGTGCACGTGCGCGAGCCGCACAACCTGGCCGACGACGTGCGCTCCATCAAGGGATCTACCCGTCTTGAGGCGAAGAAGCAGCGCAGGCGAGAGGGCCGCGAATCCGGCCGTCGCCGTCCTCCGGTCATCACGGAATCGGAGTTCCTCGCCCGCAGGGAGTCCGTCGAGCGGTCGATGATCGTGCGGCAGCGCGGCGACAGGACCCAGATCGCGGTGCTCGAGGACGGCGTGCTCGTCGAGCACTACGTGAACAGGACGACGCACCAGTCGTACGTCGGCAACGTGTACCTGGGCAAGGTGCAGAACGTGCTGCCCTCGATGGAGGCGGCGTTCGTCGACATCGGCAAGGGCCGCAACGCCGTGCTCTACGCCGGCGAGGTCAACTTCGACGCCAGCGGCCTTGAGGGCCAGCCCAAGCGGATCGAGTCGGCGCTCAAGCCCGGCCAGTCGGTGATCGTGCAGGTCACCAAGGACCCGGTGGGGCACAAGGGTGCGCGGCTCACCAGCATGATCAGCCTGCCTGGCCGGTACCTGGTCTACGTGCCAGGCGCGTCGATGACGGGCATCAGCCGCAAGCTACCTGACACCGAGCGGAACCGGCTCAAGCACATTCTCAAGAAGGTAACGCCAGAGAACGCCGGCGTGATCGTTCGCACCGCCGCCGAGGGCGCCGCCGAGGTCGAGCTCGACCATGACATCACGCGGCTGGCCGCTCAGTGGGAGAGCATCGAGAAGAAGGCCAAGACCGCGTCCGCGCCCGCGCTGCTGCACGGCGAGCCCGACCTGACGGTCCGGGTCATCCGCGATGTCTTCAACGAGGACTTCGGTCAGCTCATCGTGTCGGGCGACGATGGCTGGGAGATCATCGACGAGTACCTCAAGTTCGTCGCGCCGCACCTGGCCGAGCGGCTGAGCCGCTGGGAGGACTACGCGGAAGCCGGCGAATGGGACGCCGACGTCTTCGCCGCCTACCGGATCGACGAGCAGCTCGCCAAGGCGCTCGATCGCAAGGTGTGGCTGCCGAGCGGCGGCTCGCTTGTCATCGACCGCACCGAGGCGATGACGGTTGTCGACGTCAATACCGGCAAGTTCACCGGCCAGGGCGGAAACCTCGAGGAGACCGTCACAAGGAACAACCTTGAGGCCGCCGAGGAGATCGTCCGCCAGCTCAGGCTCCGTGACGTTGGCGGCATCGTCGTGATCGACTTCATCGACATGGTGCTCGAATCCAACCGCGATCTCGTGCTCAGGCGGCTGCTCGAGTGCCTGGCAAGGGACAGGACCAAGCATCAGGTCGCGGAGGTGACCTCGCTCGGCCTTGTGCAGATGACCCGCAAGCGGGTCGGTGCCGGCCTGATCGAGGCCTTCTCGCAGCAGTGCGAGTGCTGCAACGGCCGAGGCGTCATCGTGGCGCTTGACCCCCCGGCCGAGGCCGCGCACCGCTCGTCGGCCGGCGTCATCCGCCGGCCCATCCCCGTCCCGCCGCCCGCCGACAACGGCGGCAACGGTAACGGCGGCGGCAGGGGCCGCGGCAACGGTTCAGGCGGCGCCAAGGGCGGCCACGCCAACGGCCACGAAAGCACCGGTCAGGGCAGTGCGGCGCAGAATGGCGCCGCTCAGGTCAGAGCTGGCGCGGAGCTCCTCGCCGCGGACGACCGCTCCGCTTCCCCGGACAGTGCCGTCGCCACTGCCAGTGCTGCCCGTGACAGTGCTACCAGTGAAGGCGGCGCTGCCCGTGAAGGCGGCGGTCGCCGCACGCGTCGCGGTACCGCGGGCGGCACGGCCTTCGCCGCGGCGGTCCACGTCGATGACGTCGCCGCGCCGGCCGCCACGACCCCGGTTGTGACGGTGCCAGCCGAGGTCACGCCGCAGCAGGAAGCCGTCGGCTCCGTCCCGGCCGTGGCCGGCGCCGCGGTGGCCGCCGATCTCGCCGCGGACCAAGCACCGCCGGTCCGCCGCACCAGGACCCGCACCGGTTCCGCGGTGGCGCGCGTCGCCCAGGAGCCAGCGGAGCCGGTCATCACCGCCGAGCCGGTCACGCCGGCCGAGGCGGTCATCCCGGTGGAACCGGCGGAAGAGGCGCCGGCCGCCGATGCCGTCGTCCCCGTTGAAGCGGTAGCCGAGCCGGCGCCCGTGGACGCGGTCACCGTGGCCGACGCGCCCGCCGAGCCGGAAGAGCCCGCCGAGCCGGAAGCACCCGTGCTTGAACTCGTCTCCTCCGCGCCTGAAGCCGCCGTGCTTGAGGCAGTGCCCGCCGAGCACGAAGCGCCGGTCCTGGTGGTCGTTCCCGCAGAACCGGAGGCGCCCGCCGCGGCGGTGACCCTTGAGGTCGTGCCAGACCCGGTGGAAGGCGAAGAAGGCGAGAGCCAGGACTAACCGCTGGCCGGCTCCATGATCACGGAGGTTTTGCGCGTGCGGGCGCTCAATCTCCGCCAGGAACAGAGCTTCCGTGATCATGGGGTCCGGCGCCCCCGCGTAGCCGGGTACGCCGGTGGTGCAGGTACTGGTACTCTATTGGCGTAGCGACCAAGGTGACGTTCGGCTGGTGTGTCTTGAGAATGCTGTTTCTTAAGGACCGTGTCCGCTAACAGTGCAGCCGCGGTCGTTTCTTGCACGTAAGATGGCATGTCAGGTTCTTGGCATGTGAGGTTCATGGCGGGCCCGCCGCGGCTCTGTCGGTCACTGATTTAGATACGGCCGATGGATGTCCAGCGATGAGCGGGGCACGCATACAGGGAGAGGCAGTTCTCGGGTGTACGCGATTGTGCGCTGCGGTGGCAGGCAAGAAAAGGTCGCTCTCGATGACGTGCTCACCGTCGACAAGCTTGCAGACGAGGAGGCCGGGTCGAGCATCATGCTCCCCGCGCTTCTCGTGGTAGACGACGGCACGGTCATCAGTGACGCGGCTGAGCTCAGCCTGTACGAGGTGACGGCCGAGATCGTCGGCCCGACCAAGGGTCCGAAGATCAACATGATCCACTACCGGAACAAGACGGGCTACAAGCGCCGTCAGGGACACCGGCAGAAGTACACGCAGGTCCGGATCACCGGCATCGCGAAGTCGTCGAAGTCGTCGAAGGCGTAGGGACAGCACAGATGGCACACAAGAAGGGCGCGTCGTCCAGCCGCAACGGCCGTGACTCCAACGCGCAGCGACTCGGCGTGAAGCGTTTCGGCGGTCAGCCGGTCAACGCGGGCGAGATCATCATTCGTCAGCGCGGCACGCACTTCCACCCCGGCCAGGGCGTCGGCCGTGGCGACGACGACACGCTGTTCGCCCTGGTGGCGGGCACGGTCAAGTTCGCTCGCTTCCGCGGCCGCCGCGCGGTGAACATCGTTCCCGTCGCTGACAGGGCGACGGTCAGCACCACGGCCTAGCCGACGGCCGCACGGCCAAGCAAGCAACGTAAGCCAGAAGGCGGGCCGGACCCCGGCCCGCCTTCTGGCATGTGAAGGGATTGATCATGGCGGAGTTCGCTGACCACGCTGTGCTTAAGGTGCAGGCAGGCCACGGCGGTCACGGCTGCGCCTCGGTCCACAGGGAGAAGTTCAAGCCCCTGGGCGGCCCCGACGGCGGCAACGGCGGTCGCGGCGGCAGCGTGATCCTCGAGGTCGACGCGTCGAGCTCGACGCTGCTCGACTTCCACCGCCGCCCGATCAGGAAGGCCGAGAACGGCCATCAGGGCGAAGGGAACAACCGCAACGGGGCCGCTGGTGACGATCTGGTCATCAAGATTCCGAACGGTACCGTGGTTCTCTCCAGCACAGGAGAGATACTCGCCGACCTGATGGGAACGGGGACGCAGTACGTCGCGGCGGCGGGCGGCCGCGGCGGACTCGGCAACGCGGCGCTCGCGTCGCGGACCCGCAGGGCGCCCGGGTTCGCGCTCAAGGGCGAGCCAGGGGATGCGCACAATCTCACCCTTGAGCTCAAGACGGTGGCCGACATCGGCCTCGTCGGCTTCCCGAACGCGGGCAAGTCGAGCCTGATCGCCGCCATGTCCGCCGCCCGGCCGAAGATCGCCAACTACCCCTTCACCACCCTGATCCCGAACCTCGGCGTGGTCGAGGCCGGCGACGTTCAGTACGTTGTCGCGGACGTGCCAGGCCTGATCCCCGGCGCCAGCGAGGGCAAGGGCCTCGGCCACAACTTCCTCAAGCACGTCGAGCGCTGTTCCGCGCTCGTGCATGTGCTCGACTGCGCGACGGCCGAGCCGGGTCGCGACCCGATCTCCGACCTGGACACGATCGAGGCCGAACTCGCCCGCTATGAGGCGATCGTCGGCCCGGGCCTTTCCGGCACCTCCATGATGGACCGGCCGAGGATCGTCGTACTCAACAAGATCGACGTCCCCGAGGCACGTGACCTCGCAGACCTGGTCAAGACGGAAATAGCGGCCCGCGGGCTCGCCGTCTACGAGGTCTCGGCCGCGACCACCGAGGGCCTGCGCGAACTGCGGTTCGCGATGGCGCAGACCGTGGTGGAGGCCAGGGCCACGCGCTCCGAGCCCGTTGCCGAGCGCCTGGTAATCCGGCCGACGGCGATGAACGAGCCCGGCTTCGAGGTGGTCATCACGCCGGACGGCAACTACCTGATCCGCGGCGAGAAGCCGGTCAGGTGGGTGCGGCAGACGGACTTCACCAATGACGAGGCGGTCGGCTACCTCGCCGACCGGCTGGCCAGGCTCGGCGTCGAGGAGTCTCTCGCCAAGGCCGGCGCCGGCGCGGGCGACACGGTGCTGATCGGCGACTACGACGACGCGGTCGTCTTCGACTGGGACCCGGAGCTGATGGCAGGCGGCCGCGCTCATGTGGCCGGCCCCCGCGGCACCGACCGGCGTCTCGGCTAGCAGAAGCAGCTCGCCGCGGAGCCGTCGACCGACGAGACGGAACGGAAAGACATCGAGATGGACGGTGCTGACCGGGACCAGGCCGAGGCGGGAAGCTCGGGGCGCCCCGAGATCGCCGCGTCGCCAAGGACCGTCGTCAAGATCGGCTCTTCCTCGCTGACGACGCGCGACGGCGCGATCGACGACGCGCGCATCGCCGCGCTTGTGGGCGCCATCGCCGGGCGGGCGCGGGCCGGCCACCAGGTGCTCCTGGTCTCCTCAGGCGCCATCGCGGCCGGGCTGTCCCCCCTCGGTCTCACCAGGCGGCCCAGGGACCTGGCCACCCAGCAGGCGGCCGCGAGCGTCGGGCAGGGGCTGCTGATCGCCAGGTACACCGCCGCGTTCGCCGCCCATGGCCTCGGCGTCGGCCAGGTGCTGCTGACCGCCGACGACCTGATGCGCCGCGGCAACTACAGGAACGCGCAGCGCACCCTCGACCGGCTGCTGGAGCTCGGCATGGTCCCGGTGATCAACGAGAACGACACGGTGGCCACCGACGAGATCCGCTTCGGCGACAACGACCGCCTCGCGGCCCTGGTCGCCCATGTCTCCAGGGCAAACGCGCTGATCCTGCTCTCCGACGTCGACGGACTGTACGACGGAGACCCGAGAAAGGGCAACGCGCGCCGGATCGACGTGGTGGCCGGGCCGGCCGACCTGGACGGCGTCCGCGCGGGCAAGACCGGTGCGGGCGGCGTCGGCCGAGGAGGCATGTCCACCAAGGTCGACTCCGCGCTGATCGCCACCTCGGCCGGCATCCCCACGGTGGTGACCGCGGCGGCGCAGGCGGCCGCCGCGCTGGCGGGCGAGCCGACCGGCACCTACTTCGCGCCCACCGGCCAGCGCCAGTCGACCCGCATGCTCTGGCTCGCCCACGCGGCGGTCGCCCGGGGCAGCCTCACGCTCGACGACGGCGCGGTCGAAGCGGTGACGGCCCGCCGCGCCTCCCTGCTCCCGGCTGGCATCGCGGCGGTCCACGGCGCCTTCGAGGCCGGCGACCCGGTAGACCTGACCAGCATGGACGGCAAGCCGGTCGCCCGTGGCCTGGTCAACTACGACGCCAAGGAGATCCCCGCCCTCATGGGCCGCTCCACGAGATGGCTGTCAACCAAGCTAGGCCCCGAATACGAGCGCGAGGTAGTCCACCGCGACGACCTGGTCATCCTGTAGCCCGGCGCGGTTGTGGTCGTGATTATGGTCAACTATAATTCTGGTCATGACGATACTGCCGCTAAACGATGTCAAGACACGATTCTCTGCCATCGCCGACGAGGTGGCTGCTACCCATGACCGGGTGATCGTGACCAGGAACGGCAGGCCGCATGTCATGGTCATCGCGGTCGATGACTTCGAATCCCTGCAGATGACACGCGAGCTGCTCGCCGAACCTGGAGCGGTGGAGGACGTCCTGGCCAGTGACCGCGAGGTCGCGGGCGGCCAGTTCCATACCGTGGATGAGCTGCGCGCCTCGCTGGAGGCGCGGCAGCGACGGGAAGATGCCGACGAGTGAGCGACGCATACACCGTCCAGCTCGCGTCGGGGGTGTTGCGCACTCTCCAGGCTGGACCGCCCAAGGGAGTCCCGCTGAACGCGAGCTGGGCAATCTTCGAGTTCATCAACGGGCCGCTCAGCCAGGATCCGTGGCGCGTCTCCAAGCCGCTCCACGACGAACTGGACGGCTTCCGCGGCGCCCGACGTGGCGAGTACCGGCTGGTCTTCCGGATCGATGAGGAGCAACGCGCGGTGCGTGTGGTCCGCGTCGATCACCGATCGGACATCTACCGGTCAACCTGACGGAGTATGCGGCAATCCGGCGCACCCCCTCGCCACTTGCGGGCGCATGACTCACGGATCAGTCGTGGGCAGACGCGTCGGCCTGGCCGAAGCCCAGTCGACCTCACCGGCAGACGGCAGCACCGAGGTACGGAACAAGGCGCTGAAATCGATAGTGCTGAAGATTTGACCGGCTATCACCGGTCAAATCTTCAGCACTAGTTCGATCTTGATGTATTTATCTGGATAAATCCGGCAGCGCGCCGTCACGGAAACCTAGTTGTCGCCAGAGCCCGAGCCGCGGTTGTTGCCGCCGAGGCGGTCGAACAGGCCGGACATGGCGCGGCCACCGGTCTCGGCGACGCCGCGGAAGATCCCGGCCAGGGGGTCTTCCGAGCGGTTCCACGAGTCCTGGTATGACTTGGCGGCGTTGCGCGCCTCGTCGGTGAACGATGCGTTCCTGTCGTCGGACCGCTGCGGGTAGTCGCCCGACAGGATCGCCTCGTACTCGCCGCTGGTCGCCCAGCGGTCGAGCTCGGCGAACCTGACGACGGCGAACGGGTGGGTGGTCCCCTGGAGCTGGAGCAGCTTGAGTATCGAGTCCCGCAGGTCGGGAACCGCGTCGTACTCGCGGGCCTGCTCGCGGAACGCGTCCGGGTTGAGCTCGGACAGCATCGGGCCGCCTGCCAGCTTCATGAGCGCCCGTCGCGCGGCGTCCACGTCCTGGCCTGCGAGGAGCCCGGCCCGGTCGCAGGAGAGCTCGGACTTGCGGAACCACTCCTCCAGGCCCCAGATGATGGCCCGCAGCCCGAAGAAGCCGATCGGCATCCAGGCGATCCGCGCGGCGAGCTGAATCAGGATCAGCAGCATCGTCCGGTACACGGCGTGCCCGGACAGGATGTGCCCGAGCTCATGGCCGATGACCCAGCGCAGCTCTTCCTCGTCGTTCAGGTTCACCAGGCCGGTGGTGACCACGATGAACGGCTTGTCCTTGCCGATCGCCATGGCGTTCACTATCGGGGACTGCATGACGAAGACATCGGGCACGTCTGGCATGTCGAGGATGTAGGCGCCGTCCCGCACGAGCGCGTGAATGTGCGGGAACTGGCGCTCCGAGGCCTTGACCGCGCCTGCCAGGAAGCTCAGCCGCAGGGCGCGTTCGTTGAAGAGACCGAAGAGTTTGCTCAGCAGCACGTCGAAGCCGCTCAGCTTGCGCAGCGCGACAAGCGCTGAGCGGTCGGCGGGATGCTCGTAGGCGCGGGGCGAGATGCCGGTGAGCCGGACTCGTGCCCGATCGGGAACTGAAGTCATATCTCGAATGGTAGTACTTCCCGCCGGATGCACGCATCGTCCTACGGGCGTAACTCCGAGGGATCACCGGAACATTTTCCGCCTGCCGCGCCCTTGTACCATCTCGGTACTATGAGGCCCTCCACGAGGCCTTCGCGAGCTAAGGAGATGGCGGTTGGCTATCCGGCGCAGGCGGGTTGGCGTGATGGGCGGCACGTTCGACCCCGTCCACCATGGCCACCTGGTGGCCGGAAGTGAGGTTGCTCACATTTTTGACCTCGACGAGGTGGTCTTCGTGCCCACCGGGCAGCCGTACCAGAAGGATGGCAAGGCCGTGTCGGCGCCGGAAGACCGCTATCTCATGACGGTGATCGCCACAGCCTCCAACCCGCGGTTCTCCGTCAGCCGGGCCGACATCGACCGCCCTGGCCCGACCTACACGATCGATACGCTCCGCGATCTGAAAGCCGCGAGCGGCCCGGACACCGACCTGTACTTCATTACCGGCGCGGACGCGCTGGCGAACATCTTGACCTGGCACGATGTGGACGCGCTCTTCTCGCTCGCGCATTTCATCGGCTGCACGAGGCCCGGGCACCGGCTGACCGGCGCCGGGCTGCCCGACGGGAAGGTCTCCCTGGTGGAGATCCCCGCGCTGGCGATATCAAGCAGCGAGTGCCGGAACCGGGTGGCCGCGGGCGAGCCGGTCTGGTACCTGGTACCGGACGGCGTCGTCCAGTACATCGCCAAGCGCGGCCTGTACGCGCGCACCGCCGTCCCCGGCGCCGTCGGCGTGGGCATGATCGGCTCGACCGCGGCAAGCCAGGTAACAGCGGGCCACGCAACAGCGGCCCTGGCCGCGGCAGGCCAGGACAGCGACGCACCGAACATGCCTACAGGCCCTGCCACGCCGGCTTAGCGGCGTACACCTCCCGGTAGTACTCACGCCGCTCCAGGCGGGCAGCCGCGGCCGGGTCGAGCAGCACCGTGACGTGCGGGTGCAACTGCAGCACCGATCCCGGGCACGATGCCGAGACCGGTCCCTCCGCGGCGGCCGCGACCGCGTCGGCCTTGCCGTCGCCGGTGGCGATCAGCAGCAGGTGGCGAGCCCGCAGGATCGTCCCGAGCCCCTGCGTCAGCACATGGGTCGGCACCTCCTCGGGTGAGTTGAAGAAGCGCGCGTTGTCCTTGCGAGTCTGGGCGGTGAGCGTCTTGATCCGGGTGCGGCTCGCCAGCGAGGAGCCGGGCTCGTTGAACGCCAGGTGGCCGTCGGAGCCGATCCCGAGCAGTTGCACGTCGATGCCGCCGGCTGACTCGATCAGCGCCTCGTAGCGCTCGCCCGCGGTCGGCAGGCCGCCCGGGCTGGGGTCGGGGCCGTTGACCCGCTCCGGGCCGATGCCCAGGCCGTCGGTTACCTCGCGGGCGATGGTCGCCAGGTAGCTCTGCTCGTGGCCGGCCGGCAGGCCGACGTACTCATCGAGGTTGAAGCAGGTCACCGCGGCGTAGGACGGGCCGGTCCCGGCCGCGCGCCGGCGGATCAGTTCACGGTATGTCGGCAGCGGCGTCGAGCCGGTGGCGAGTCCTAGCACCGCGGCCGGCTTGCGGTGCACGACCGCCTCGCAGACGCTGGCCGCGACCGCGGCGATCTCGTCGGCCGATCCGAGCGGCACGACCTCCATCAGCAGCTTCCCTTCACGTCAGTCAGCCCCGTCGCGTCGACGGGACCGGTGATCGTCGACGGGACCGGTGATCCGCAAGGCACTCACCGCGCGTCCCCGATCATGGCGGCGCCGATGGCGCCGACAGGGACACCGTCCGGCACCAGCCGCACCCGGCTGGCCAGGTCGAGGGCGGCAAGGAACGGCGACACGGCGGCCTGGGCCTGCAGGGCCGTGACGACGACGCCGAGCAACTCCCCGCCCAGGTGCGCGACACCGCCGCCGATGATGATCGCGGCCGGGTCGACCGCCAGGCCGAGCATCCGGATCGCGTCGGCCACCCCATGGGCGAAACGGTCGCGGGCCGCTACCGCCCGCGCGTTCCCCGCGGTGGCCGCGGCGAAGAGGGCCGCCGCCGGGGATCCCCCGCCCATGACCGGCCAGGCGGCGGACAGGGCGGAGCCGGAGGCGCTCAGCTCCAGGCAGCCGCGCTGCCCGCACGAGCAGAACGGACCGACCGGGTCGACGGGCACGTGGCCGATCTCGCCTGCCGCGCCGCGGGCGCCCCGCCGCAGCACCCCGTCGAGGACGAAGCCGGCCGCAAGGCCGGTGCCGAGGCTGACGTAGGCGAGATCGTCGTCGCCGCCGAGCACATGGGCGCCCCAGGTGGCCGCGTTGAGGTCGTTCTCGACCACGACGGCGGCGCCCGTGCGGTCGGCCAGCCGGTCGGCAAGCGGAAACCAGTCGCTGCCAAGGCCGAGGTTGACCGCGTGTCTCACGGCGCCGCGGTCACGATCGACGATCCCGGGGATCCCGATGCCGATGTACGGCGGCAGCGTGCCGTCGAGCGCGGCGGCGAGGCGGTCGAGCACGGTGGCCGCCGTGGCGAGGACGCCCTCGGGGCCGGGCACGGTGGCCTCCCTTGACTGGGCCACGACGGTGCCGTCGGCGGCCATGACCGCGCCAAGCATCTTGGTCGCCCCGATGTCGAGGCCAACCCGCAGGCGCCGGGGGCGGGCAGGATCGGTCCTCACGAGACGCCCAGTTCCGCCGATAGCACAAGCACCGCGGCGCCGACGAGCACGACGTCGTCGCCGAGCGGTGACGTGCGCACGATCAGCTCGGCCGACGAGGCCGCGATCACCCGCTCGCGCACCGTCGAGTCGAGGGCTTCGCGCAGCTCGCCGTCGAGCAGCTGCGGCGGTCCTGCGAGCACGACCTCACGCAGGTTGAGCGCGGCGATCACCGGCGCGAGTACCTCGCCGAGCATGGTGCCGACGGCCGCGAGCGAGCGGTCGCCCCGCCGCAGGGACGGGACGGCGAGTACCGTCTCCAGGCAGCCGGCCCGTCCGCAGGCGCAGCGCGCGCCGGCCGGGTCGATGACGACGTGGCCGATCTCGCCGGCCGCCGAGGTGTGCCCCTGGACGAGCGCGCCGCCGACGACGAGCCCGGCGCCGACGCCGGTACCGATCCGCAGCAGCATCAAGTCAGCCGCCGCCGTCTCGCCGAAGGTGTACTCGCCAAGGACCGCTGTGTTCGCGTCGTTGGCGACGTAGACGGGCGCACCGAGCTCGCGGCGCAGGATGCCGGTCAGGTCGACGTCTGCCCAGCCGAGGTTGGGCGCGTCGATCACGACGCCGAGGGAGTCGACGACACCGGGCGTGCCGACACCGATGCCGAGCAGCGGCCGGTCGGTAGCGCCGCGCAGCTGCTGCGCGAGGCGGACGGCGAGGCGGACCGCCTCCTCCCCGCAGGCGCCGTTGCGCGGCACCTCGGCACGGGCCTTGACCTGCCCGAGCAGGTCGAGCACGGCCCCGGTCATCCGGTCGTCTGGCGACAGGTCGAGCGCCACGATGTGGACGGCATCGGCCAGCAGGCCCACCAGCGTCGGCGGCTTCCCGACCTTGATCTCCGCCGGCGCGCCGAGCTCGCCGAGCAGGCCGTCGGCGATGAGCGCGCCCACCAGGTCGGAGACGGTCACCCTGGTCAGGCCGGTGGCGCGGGCGAGATCGGCCCGGGAGGCGGGCCCCGCAGCGAACAGGTGCTGCAGGATCAGCGCCCGGTGGTGGCGCCTGGTGTCCTCGGCGAGGAGCTTGCCGATGGGGCGAAGCGGGCGGGGGCGTACGCCGCCCGTGGTCACTTGATCGCTCCCGCCGTGAGGCCGCCCACGACCCGCCGCTCGATGAAGGCGAACAGGATGATCACCGGCACGGTCGCGACAAGACCGGCGGCGAACAGGTGGCCCCAGTCGATGGAGTATTCCCCGATGTACTGGTTGATCGCGACCGGCAGCGGCTGCTGCGAGGTCTGCTCACCGAGGCTGAGCGTCAGCGCGACGAGGAACTCGTTCCACGCTGAGATGAAGGTGAAGATCAGCGCGGTCACGATGCCGGGCGCGGCAAGCGGCAGCGTGATCCGCAGCAGGGCGCCGAGCCGTCCGAGTCCGTCAACCATGCCCGCCTCCTCGAGCTCGACGGGGATCGAGGAGAAGAAGGCGTTGAGTATCCACACGGCGAAGGCGAGGTTGAAGCCGGCGTTGATGACGATGAGCGACAGCGTCGAGGCCAGGCCGAAGTCGGTGAACTCCCGCTGCAGGCCAACCAGCATGGCCGCGGGCTGGAACATCTGGGTCGCGAGCACGAGCAGCAGGAAGGCGGTGCGGCCGCGGAATCGGTGGCGCGCGGTGTAGTAAGCCGCAGGCAGAGCGACGAGCAGCACGACCGCGGTGGCGCCAGCGGCGATCTGGAGGCTCTCGCCGATGCTGCCGCCCAGGCCGGTGCCCGACCACAGGGTGGTGAAGTTCGAGAAGGTGAAGTGCTTCGGGAAGATGGTCGGGTCGCCGAACTCGCTGTTGGGCCGGCCGGCCATGACGATCATGTCGAGGTAGGGCAGCAGGAAGACCGCGGCGACGACATAGGCCGTGCCTGCGATGAGCCAGGTGCGCAGCGACCGGCGCGGCCGTGTGGCGGCCGTGGGCAGGGTCGTGGGAAGGGACGTGGCGCTCATCGGTCGACCTGCTCCTTCCAGCGGGTGGTGGCGAGGTAGACGACGACGATGACGATGACGAGGAGGAAGTTGATGACCGACATGGCCGCCGACTCGCCTACGTCGCCCTGCTTGAGGTCGACCATGAAGATGGTTGAGGTGGCGGTGTCGTAGCCAGGCCCGCCGCGGGTCATCTCCCAGATGATCGGGAAGGAGTTGAAGACGTTGATGACGTTGATGAGCGTCGCCACCAGGATTGCCGGCCGCAGCAGCGGCATCGTGACCGCCAGGTAGGCCTTCCACGAGGTCGCCCCGTCGATGGCGGCGGCCTCGTACACGTCATCGGGGATTCCCTGCAGGCCCGACAGGATCGCGTAGGTCGTGAACGGCAGCGAGACGAAGACCGCGACGGCCATCATCCACGCCAGGGCGCTTGTCGGGTTGCCGAGCCAGTCCGCCTGGCCCGAGCCGAGCTGCTTGACCACGCCCAGGTGGTGCAGGATCACGTTGATGACCCCGACGTTCGGGTCAAGCGCCCACCTGAAGATCAGCGCGGTCATCATCACGGAGGCGGCCCACGGGATGATCAGCGCCCACCGGGTCACGGTGCGGCCAGGGAACCTCTGGTGGAAGAGCTGGGCCAGGGCCAGCGAGATGAGCATGGTCACGACCACTACGACCACGACCCAGAGCAGGGTGCGCTGCAGGACCGAGACGAAGTCGGGCTCGTCGAAGAGGTGCCGGAAGTTGGCAGTGCCGTTGTAGCCGGCGACGAAACCCTCGCCGCCGATGGCCTGGAATGACGACTGCACCATGACCACGACAGGCCACAGCACGGCCACGCCGATGAGCGCGACGGCGGGGCCGAGCCATAGCAGTGGCGAGAGCCGGCGAAGGGCGGACATTGAGATCATCCTCATGTGGGTCTGCGCGGGGCGCGGGGCAGCGTGGGGCCCGGGTGCCCGGGCCCCACGCGGAATCGATCAGCCAGGCCTAGCTCAGCTGGCCGACATGGCGGCCTGCTCAAGCTGCGACAGCACCGTGCCCGGGGTACCGGTGACCGCGGTGCCGATCGTCTGCTGGACCTTGGTCTTCACGTTGGCCCAGGAGGTGTCGCTCGGGTACTGTACCGAGTTCGGCAGCGCGGTCAGGAACGGCGAGAAGACCGAGTCCGAGGCGAGTGCCTTCGTGGCGGAGGTCGTCGCCGGGAGCAGGTCGTACTCCTTGTCGAAGGCGAGCTGGTACTTGTCCTGATAGGCGAAGTCGAGGAACTCCTTGATCTGCGCCTGGTGACCGTTCGACTTGAAGGCGGCGACGTTGTCGCAGACGCCCAGGGTGGTGGTCAGCGGGCCGGCCTTGCCCGCGATCGGTACCGAGGTCCAGTCGGAGTCCGTCAGGACGTGAGCAGACTGGATGATCGGGATGAGGGCCGGCGAGCCGTTGATCATGCCGACGGTGCCCTCGGCGAACTGCTTCCACAGGTCGGTGCGGTTGACGGTGCCCGGGTTGGGCTCGGTGTCGCCGGCCGAGACCAGCCCCTTGAGGAAGGTGAAGGCGCTGACGTTGGCCGGGCTGTTGATGGTGTACTTGCCGCCGGTCTGGTACCCGCCGCCGTCACCGAGCATCCACAGCAGCGACTCGGCCTGGGCCTCCTCGGCGCCGAGCGGGAGCCCGAAGCCGACCTTGCCGAGCTTCTTGATCTTCGCGGCGTCGGCCTGGACGTCGGCCCAGGTCTGCGGGGCGGCCGCGATGCCCGCCTGCGCGAACAGCTTCTTGTTGTAGAAGAGCGTGCGGCTTGAGGTGGTGAACGGCATCCCGTACTGGGTGCCGCTGTAGGTCCCCTGCGTCTTGAACGCCGGCAGCAGGTTCGCTGGGTCAGACAGCACGTCCGCGGCGGAGTAGAGCAGGCCGTCCTTGGCGTAGTTGGAGAAGTAGTCGCCCTCGGTGACGTCCGGGTACTGCTTGTTCTGGATCATCGTCTGGACCTGCTGGTCGAAGTTGGTCCACGGGATCGAGGTGACGGTCACCTTGATGGTCGGGTGGGCCTTCTCGAAGGCGGTGACGATGCCGTTCCAGTAGGTCGCGCTCGCGTTGGCAGGGCCGGTGCCGTAGTCGGCGACGACGAGCTTGAGGGTGGTCGTGCCGCCGCCAGCGGACGACGAGCCGCCGCTGCTGCTGCTGCACCCGGCCAGGGCCAGCGCGGCGGCGGCCGCGAGCGCGACACCGCCGGAGAAGCGGCTCGCGATCTTCTTGTTCATCAAGGTCTCTTCTCTGTGCAATGAGCTGGGCCGTCCGAGGCCGGCCACCCAGTGGAATTTTTGTTAGTTCACCGTACTTACATATTCCGGTCAAGGGTTTCCGGCCAGATTTACCAGAATGTAAAGCGCGGCCAGGATCTCCCGGCACTGTTCACCCCCGATGCGCACGCCGGTGACCGAGGGAGGGCTGACCCGGCCAAAAATTAGGAGGCGGGCTCGTTCGAGTGAACGTGAGATGCTGTAGGAGTAAGCACCCCCGACCGAGGAGGCCGAGTTAGACACGTGACCGCCACCCCAAGGGCCATCGAGCTCACCGAGATCGCCGCGCTTGCCGCGGCGGACAAGCTGGCGGGCGACATCGTCGCCTACGACGTGAGCGACCAGCTCGCGATCACCGATGTGTTCCTGATCTGCACAGGAGCCAACGACCGGCAGGTCCACGCGATCGTCGACGAGGTAGAGGACAAGCTCAAGCAGGCCGGCGCGACGCTGACCCGCCGCGAGGGTGGGGCCGAGGGCCGCTGGGTGCTGCTCGACTACAACGACGTCGTGGTCCACGTGCAGAACAAGGAAGAGCGGGTCTTCTACTCCCTCGAGCGGATTTGGAAGGACTGCCCGCCGGTCGTCCTTCCCGCCGCGGTCTTCGCGGTGGGCGCCGGTACCGGGGATCAGCGCTGAGCGCCCCGAAGCGGCTTGTGCTCTGGCGCCACGGCCAGACGACGTGGAACGCCGAGCACCGGTTTCAGGGTCACACGGACATCCCGCTCGACGAGACGGGAGAGGCCCAGGCCGAGTACGCGGCGCGGCGCCTGGTCACCCTTCGCCCGGCGGCGATCTTCGCCTCCGACCTGTCACGGGCGCAGCAGACCGCCGCGCCGCTCGCCCGGCTGACCGGCTTGCCCGTCACGCCGGACAAGGGGCTCCGCGAGCGGTTCGGCGGCGACTGGGAGGGCCTGAACGACGCGGAGATCCGCGAGCGCTACCCGGCAGAGCGCGCCACCTGGAGCCCGCCGAACGGCGAGACGACCGCCGTGGTCGCCGACCGGGTGAGCGCGGCGATCACCCGCATCGCCGGCACCATGGAGGCAGGAGATCTCACCGTGGTGGTCAGCCACGGTGCGGCGCTCCGCATCGGGATGGAGCGACTGCTCGGCCTTCCCGCGCAGGGGAGGGGCGTCCTCGGCCCGCTCTCCAACTGCTCCTGGTCCGTGCTTTCCGTGGCCGACGGCCACTGGCGGCTCCTTGAGTACAACGCGGGCACCCTCCCGGAACCAGTCATGGGCGACGACAGGTAGCGGAGGCTTCCCGTCGCGACTAGCCGCGGCGGTCCGTCCGTCCTGTCCTGGTCATATGGAACGGTCCCGTGCTTCGATGGCCACCTACCGCTCGGTAAAACCCTAGATTCCTACAGGCGCCCGCTGGGGACGAGGACGCGGACTGCAGCCGCTGCCCGCCACCGCGTCCGCCTCGTGGGACTGGTTCCACATGAACGCCGTCAAGCTGGACACCAACGGCAACATCTTCATCGACTCGCGTGACGCCTGGACCACGTACGAGGTATCGCCGCGCACCGGCAAGATCCTCTGGCAGCTAGGCGGCAAGGCAAGCTCGTTCACGCTCAAGGCCGCCAGGGGCCAGGTACTCGACATCGCCGGGGACATCTTCGCCTGGCAGCACGACCCAGAGGGCCACGGGGACGGCATCTACACGTTCTTCGATAACGACGCCGCGGGCACCGCCAACACAGCGACCAACACGCTAGTCGACCTCCCCTACAGTCGCGCGGTCACCGTCAAGCTCAACTTCCGCACCCGCGTGGCCACGCTGCTGGCCGCCGACAACCAGCCGGAAGGGCTGAGCGCCCCCTCGCAGGGCAACGCCGAACTGCTCCGCGGCGGCGGCCTGTTCGTCGGCTGGGGCTCGCAGCCCTACTTCTCCGAGTTCACCAGCTCAGGCAAGCTAATCTTCAACGCCACGTTCCCGGCCGGCATCAACTCCTACCGCGCCTACCGCCTCCCCTGGCACCCAGCCGCCCGATAGCTCACCCCCCAGCGTC
>Ga0066797_1000186_pt1 | contig 18716 bp, 24 predicted proteins | sample PersoiDNA2013193_FD_76335 | JGI IMG/M metagenome (GOLD analysis project Ga0066797, IMG submission 76335) | Permafrost soil microbial communities from the Arctic, to analyse light accelerated degradation of dissolved organic matter (DOM) -... | ecosystem: Environmental > Terrestrial > Soil >... | reverse complement strand
TTGCCCGCCGGTCGTCGCCCTCCGGCAGGCTCACCGCCACCTCTTCGATCGTCTCGACGCGGTCGAACAGGTTGCGTATCCGCCGTTCCTCGGTCGATACAGACATGGCCGGATCCCTCCTCGCTGCTACTACCGATTATCAGCCATTTTCTCGGTAGAAGCTAGCTGGTTCACTTGCGCTGCGGGTCTCGGTGGTGGCGCCTCGCTCGTCCGAGGCTCTGAGCCGACCACGTTCCGGGTAATACCCGGCTGGCGGTCGGGCTGCTGAACCAGCCAACTGCGACGGCTGGCCCAGCCAGTACCTGTAACCAGGGTGCGGCGATCAGCCTCCCGGTTCCCTGTCCCGGTCGCGGTCGGCGGTGAGCTCGAGGATCCGGGCCGACGGGGTGATCTGGGGCGTGGGCGGCTGGAGGATCGCGTCTCGTCTAGTTGGCGTCCAGGCGGGGAATGGCTGGGCGAGGCCGTCATAGTCAGGGTCGTCGGCGGGGATCATGATGCTCTGCCGGTCGGCGAGTTTCGCGGTGAACGCGCGGTGGCGGGCGGCCAGGTCGTCGATCAGGCGCGCTGTCGCCGTCATGTCTACCTGTGCAGCGCTGCTTTCGGGTTCGGGTTCGGGTTCGGGTTCGGCGGAGCGGAGCGGGGGCCAGGGCTCCTTGGGGTGGCGGCGGCGTAGTTCGGCGTCGGCTGCTACGGCTAGCTGCCGTTGCCGCCGGGTGGCGCGTTCCCAGTCCGTTCGGTCTTCCATCGCCGTGGCCAGCGCGGTCTCGCGCTGACGGTAGGCGTCGTGCATCGCCTGGCAGCTGGCGGCCAGCGACACCTGACGGTTTGCTTGCTCATGCTCGCCGCGGCGGCGGGCCGCGCCGGCTTCGGCGGTGGCGCGGAGTGCTGCCAGGCGGGCGTCCCGGGCGCCGGTACGGGCCTGGCGGAGTTCGTCGCCGGTCCACGGCGGCGCCCAGGCGGTTTTCGACGGGGTAGGTGTCGCGCAGGCGGAGCAGCAGGCCGTCGGTCATGCCCCGGACGTCGGGGCCGCCGGCCGGGCCCAGGGCGGCCAGGGCCTCGTGCCAGGCGGCTCGCAGGTCAGGATTGTTAGCAGCGGGCTCGGGGCCCACCGGGTCGGCTGGGTCGTCGTAGCCGGACAGCTCGCGGTAGGCGCCGGCCGAGGCGGCTTTCCGCCGCCATTCCAGCCGGCCTGCCAGATCATCGGGAACCGGTCCCAGGACGCCGACTGCCCAGGGGAGGGCGCTGGCGGCGTGCACGCCGATGCGTTCCTTGCGGGCGTCCATGAGCGCGGCGACCTCGGCGAGGTACGCGCGGCGTCCGGGGTCGCTGATCTCGGGAACCTGCTGCGACCATGCGGGGGCCGGAAGCGGGACGAGGGCGCCGGCGCGGCGGCGGATCCGGGAGTCGACGACGGCGGGGAGGTCGCGGGCTCCGGCCAGGTCCCGTTCGGCGACGGCGGCTGCGAGCACGTGGCGGGCGTCCAGGCCCGCCAGTTCCGCGGCGTGCAGTGTCTTCCACAGCCACTTGTCGCGGTGGCCCGGCGCTTCCTGCTCCCATCCCGGCGGGAGCGCCGCCGTGAGCAGGTCCCGGTACCGCTGGTCCCGGGCCGGGGAGGTCTCCGCAGTCCAGATTGCGTTCAGGACGGCCAGGTGGTCGGCGTCGGCGAGCTCCTGCCGCCATGCCTGGGACGCCGACAGCGCCTGGCCGTCCCGGCCGAGTATGCCGGCGAGCACGCCCAGCGCATCCGGTTCGCGCTCACGGCGGCGGCGATGTCGGCATCGTCGGCAGGCCAGCCATCCGAGGCTCGTACGCTTGGCCGGTGAGCACCGAACAGCGCCGGATCTTCGCGTTCTCCGGAATCCTGAAGCCCCAGCCCAGCGGGCCGCCGCCAGACGCGCTGGTCAACTTCGCCATCGGCCTGGCCGCCACCAGCCGGCCCGTGCGGCGGCTGTGCTACATTCCTACCGCTGTCGGTGACCGGCAGGATGCCATCGACCACTGCGCGGCACGGTTCGCCGATCGCGACGACATCGAGTTCAGCGTCCTGCGGCTGTTCACCCAGCCGAGCGTGCCCGACGTCCGGGCGCACCTGCTCAGCCAGGACGTGATCCTGGTCGAGGGCGGCAGCGTGGTGAACCTCATCGCCGTCTGGCGCGCGCACGGCCTGCCGCAGGTCCTGCGCGAGTGCTGGGCGGCGGGCACCGTGCTCACTGGCGCCAGCGCGGGCAGCCTGTGCTGGCACGTCGGCGGGCCAACCGACTCCTACCGCGACAGTCTCGATCCGTTCACCGGCGGGCTGACCTTCCTTCCTCACAGCAACGGCGTCCACGACGACCTGGATGACCAGCCACGCCGGGCCGCCTTCCGCGAGCTCATCGCGAACGGCGAGCTGCCCGCCGGATACGCGACCGAAGACGGCGTCGGACTGCTCTACGCCGGAACGACCCTCCTCGAAGCCGTCACCATCCTGCCCGGCAGGCACGCCTGGCACGTCACGCCCGACGGCAACGGCGGCTACGTGGAGCAGGCCATCGTCCCCCGCCTCATCACCACCACCACCACTGGCCAAGGCTTAGCCCCAACCCGGCAAACGAGGGCCAGATTCCGGTCGCACAGCCGCACCCGGCGACAGCGATCGGCCCGCGAGGCATCTACAGCTCACAGTCACACGGCGCCGGCTCGATGGGAACATCACGGTGACAGATTGCTTGGCCAGGTGACAACTATCGTGGCCCGACACAGCCGATTCAACTGACAAAAACAGCGAACGGGCTGCGCTAACTGGCAACGGGCCGACATGCGTGTCACGGGACACTCGGCCAGGACGCGGGTCTTGCCGGCACCGGCCGGGGCGTTGATCACCGACACCCGCCGGCCGTCGGTCAGCACCGACAGCGCCGCGGCGGCCTGGTCCTCGCGCAGCCCGGAACCGGTGCGCTGTGCACCTGTGCCGGCTGCGCGGCCGTCCAGAGCCGCCACCAGCCGTTCGGGATCCGCTTGGAGAAGACGGGCGGCGGCGGCGCGGGTCAGGCGCGGCGCGCCTTCGGCTGCGGCCTGCGCGACCAGGCGGTCGTCCGCGGTCAGCTGGGCGCGCGCGGCGTAGCGGACGCCGCCGTGCCGCCGGTAGACGGCTGCGCCCGTCGGCGCGCAGCAGGCCGCGCGGGACCCCGGCGGGCTCGGGTGCCTCCAGGCACAGGACCGGGCCGGACTCCGAGCGCAGGATCCGGTCGGCCATGGTCTCCAGCAGCGCGGCGGCCTCCGCCGGGTCCCGGCCGGCGCGGGGCAGGACCCGGCCCAGGCACTTGACCAGGTCCGCGCGGGTGGCTCCAGGTGCTCTTCTCCTGCTGGGCCAGCGCGACCGCCTGCCGCGCGGCCCGGGCCAGCGCGAGTTCCTCCGGCACGGCGCCGCCTGCCTGCGCGCCGCGCGTGGCCGCGCTGGCGGCGTGCCACACCGACGGGGCGACCGACGCGAGCGGGACGCCGAGCGTCCGCGCGAGCTTGCCCGCCCAGTCCGCGTGCGACTGCGCCAGGTCGAGCGCGCCTTCCTTGCCCTTGCGCGTGGCGAAGTTCGACGCCTGCGGCAGCTCGCGCTGGGACGGCGGGCGGCCGTAGCGCTGCTCGAACCGCGCGGCGCGGGCGCGCAGCTCGGCGGTGATGGATTCCCGGCGCGAGGAGAACACCCGCATCATCTCCCCGGAAATGCCCTTGATCTCGAAGCCGTTGCCGTCGTCGCGGGCGCCCCACTCGATGCCGAACCGGGCCGTCAGCGCCTCCTCCAGGTGCTGGGCGGTGATCGCGCCGACCGCGCCGATGTGCTCGCGGTAGCCCAGAGAGTCCGGGGCGCGCCACTTCCCGTCTGTGCCTGTCCTGGCCACGTGGGCGATCTGGGAGTGAACGTGCAGCTGCATGTCGCCGTCCCGTGAGGTGTGCTGCAGCCAGTGCGCCACCGCCAGGCCGGCCTCGTGCCACTGGCCGGTCTCCCGGCCGCTGGCCCGCGCGTTGTGCGAACCGGTGCGGGTGCAACCGGCCTCCCGCTGGAAATACCCGAAGCCCGCGCGGACGGCCTGGTAGATCATCTGGTCGACCTCGGCGACCAGGCCGGACCAGTATCCTTCGCCTTCCTTGTCGCCGGCCTCGCGGGCAAGGCGGGCGTTCTCGCCGAGGGAGGCGTGGAAGATCGAGATCGACTTCGACAGGGTCAGGGGCACCTCAGGTCGAAGAACAGCGGGCTCTGCCTGGCCTGGCGGGTGGCCTCCAGGAGCAGCTCGCGCTTGCGCTCGGCGGTGGCGTGCGGCTCGGCGGCCAGAAGCTGCCCGTAGAGGTCGGCGGCCTTCCTGCCGCTGGCCGGCGGCCTGCCCAGCTGGGTACCATCGGGGGCCTTCCGCTCGCCGAACAGCAGGTCGTACGGCTCCCGCTCGATCACCTCGCCCGGGCCGAAGCCGAGGGCCCTGGCGCCCGGGCCCCACCAGCGGCCGGAGGGCTCGCCGCCGGTCTCGCTGGCCTGGATGTAGTAGCCGGCCGCGCTCGCTTCCTGGCTCGGGTCGACCTGCTTCCAGATGTAGTCCAGGTCGTAGCCCTTTCTCAGGGTCGCGATAACTGCCAGGCGGCGTACCTCCGGCAGGCGGAGGTTGCGGCTGAACTGACCATGATCATCAGGTGGTGCATGGGTGTTTCTCTCGGGTCCGGGAGGTGCTGAGCCGGTGTTTTCGCTGGTAGATGGCCTCCTATGGCGATGCTGTGGTGTGCGACAGTTGTCGCGCACGGCGTGGTCACTCAGCGGCGGAGTGGCCGGGCGGCTGCATGGCTGCTTTGATGATGGCGCGCAGGAAGGGAAGGCTGCCGATGGCGTCGGTGCTGTCGGTGAACTGGTCGATCGCGCCGATGGGCGGCAGGTGCCTGATCTGCGGGTCGGTGATCTCCTTCCGCAGTGCGGCGGTGAAGCGGGCGGCGTCGATGACCTGGTAAGGCCGGTCATAGAAGCGGCGTGTCCGGGTGTCCAGCGGCGGGGTGAGCCCCAGCTGGTTGTGCTTGGCAGCGACAGTCTCGTAGGCGTGGCACAGATGCTGCTCGCGAGTGGGCCAGTCAGTGGCGGAAATCGCGGCAGTCAGGGCGGCGGAGAGTCCGGCCGTCTGCGGGAGGCGGGCGAAGGCGGTGCCGAGCCATTTGCTGTAGGGCGGGTAGCGCCGGTGCATCAGCAGCCACAGCCGCATCAGGTCGCGGGCGAGCCGGGCGGTGACGACGACGGCGCCGAGGTCATCGCCGGCCTCGGCGCACCGGCCGGGGAAGGCCTCTTCCTGCCCGATGCGCTGCCACTGGCAGGCCAGCAGGCAGAGCCAGACGTCGCGCGGATACCACGCCAGGCGGGCGCGGGCGCGGGCGCGGGTCAGGTCGCCGGGCCCGTCGTGGAAGACCGCCCCGGTGGTGACCTCGGCGAGCCGCTGTGCGGGGGTGGCGAGCCAGTCCAGCAGGGTGACGGCGTGCAGCGGGTCGAACCCGAGCCGCCCGGTGAGCCATTCGCCGAGCTCGGCGGCCTCCACGCGGTGCCTGGGCGTCCCGCCGGGCTCCGTGGTGAGGGGGAACGCGACGGGATAACCGCGCAAGGATGCCGGGAGGCGGCTGGCGAGCATTGCGGTGATCGCCGCTGCATGCCGGGCGGAGTCGTCCGTGCCCAGGAAGACCTGCAGGCGCGGGCCCCAGTTGTGGTCGGTGGAGCGCTCGGTGTCGAGTCCCGCTACCTCGGATCCGGGTCCCAGCAGCGCTGCCGCGTACTGCACCTGGGGGAAGTGTTCTTCCAGCAGCGGGTACACGGCCTCGGCGTAGAACTCGCGTGCAAGCTGGAGGCCAGGAACGAACTGCGGCATGCCGGTGATCCTGCCTGGCCGCGTTCCGTTTGTCGCCTGGTTTTCCCGGCCGGCTGCTCAGCCGGTGAATCCGTCGCTGTCGCCGGCCTCGCCGGACAGGAACGCTCGTGCCCAGGCGGCCACGTGGCTGGCGGCTTCACCGACGCTCAGCGTGCTGGTGTCGAAGCTCGGGCGGATGTGGGTCCGCAGCCAGGCGGCGAACCGCTGATGCTCGGCGATCTTTTCGCTGCTCGACGTGCCGCGCCAGGCTGGGCGGCTGCCGAGCCGCGCGGCCAGGACGTCATCGGGACAGTCGAGGTTGCAGAAATGGATGGGGCCGATGAGCGTGCGGGCGGGCAGCGGTTCCAGCTGCGCGGGCAGCCAGGAGCTGAGCAGGACGGTCGCGCGGCCGTTCAGCGCGATTGCGTAGGCCAGCTGGAGCCAGGTGTTCTGCCAGTTGTCCCCGCCCAGCGCGGCCACGTGCAAGATGATGTCGGCGTCGAAGACCTCGAAGTCCGGCAGCCGCTGGGACAGCGGCCCGGTGATGGTGGTCTTGCCGGCGCCGCTAGCCCCGGTCACGACGAACAGCGGGAGTGCGGGAACCTGCTGGACCGCGCCGCAGCGCGGGCACTTCAGTTCGTGCCGGCGGTCACGCCGCAGCACGGTCTCGGGGCCGCACTGCATGCAGAAGACCTCGGGTGGCGGATGCCGCTGAGCGCTCACTTCCGTGCCTCAGTCATCACGCCCGGCCTGCGGTGCAGGTTGCTTGCCTGCGGTGCCCGGCCGCACGGCTTGCGCTTGCCGCTGGTGGTCGCGCCGCAGGGCTTCGAGGTCGAGGTCGAAGTCCATCTCCGCGAGGTGGATGGCGGCCTCGATCACGAACAGCTTGCAGAACTGGTATTCCTCGTCGCCTGCCTGAAGGCCGGGCATCGGCTGGACGGAGCGCCTTCCGTCCCAGTAACGGCTGAACCATCCACCGCACTGGCTGCGGCAAGGCCTCGATCTCCTGCCAGGTGTCCCCGGCAAAACGAACTAGGCGATCACTCACTGATTCCCCAGGCCTCCGCGAGCTGACTGCGCGAAAGGGTAAGCGCGGCATCACCAGGACCAGCGTCCGTCTCAATGCGCGCTCTGGCCACGCTCCGCCCGACCTCGCGCCGAAGCCTCCTCACCTCAGCCTTCAGCGCGTCGAACTCGGCACGAGGGACAGTGACCATCTCGGATGCTTCGACGCTCACGCGCAGCTCCCTCCGCTCTACGCTGATACAGCCAAGTCTAGACGCGAGATCATCTGATCGCGGGCACCCCACGACGCGCATCTCTGGTCACCGCGTGCCCGTAGGGACGGATTCCCGACCCGGTCCACGATGAGGCCTGCCGCGAGCCTCTCCCGGACTTGGATATAGACCCTGAACCGTTCTGACGCGACGCGGCTACGCGCTGACCTGGAGCAGGCGGGCGTCACGCCGGATCATCAGCGTGAGTCCCGATACGCCAGTGCGGGAGCCAAATGGGAGCCATCACCTAACGACACGGGGCCACACAAGGCCTCGCTGAACGTTCGACATATGCCATTGAGCTGCTGTCTAGCTACGGTGAACCACACTGGCCGATAACCATAGCCTCGTTCGCATCGAGGGGTCAAGGAAGCGGACGGGTGCGGCTCTTACGAGTGAGCTGGTGGGCCGTTGTCAGGCTCCAGGAGTATCCGCGCGGTTCGCGCGAACGCTTCGCTCAGCGCCGCCATGCGTGCTGCCCGTTCCTCGGGCGGGCAGATGAATGCCCGATTGCCGGTGCTGGAGGTGGGCACGACTTCGAGCCGGGATACCAAGTCAGGATGCCGTCGTGCCAGCCGTTTCCAGCCGTCCCGGGCTTGTACTCCGTGGAGCATTACCACCCGCAGTCCAGGAAGGAGACCGAGCAGCCGCCGGAGCGGTTCGACACCGGCCTCCAGCTCGGCTGCGCCCGGCTTACGGTCGTAGATGTACCAGGGGTAGGCATTCCAGGACAGCGTTTCACCCACCGGTATGCCCGCACTGTCCAGCAGGGTTGTGAACCGCTCCGCGCTGGGGTCGTCGTTCTCCGCGCACAAGAACCCGCTGCCGTCGTGCTGGCGGTGGGTCATCGGGCCGGGGGATTGGAAGATGTTGAGGACGCGCACATCCACGCCGCCATAATCAGGCGACACGTAGGGAACCTGGCCCCGGCCGGAGGGATCATCTCTCAGCTCATCTACCAGAGCGTTGATAGGCGCGACGTGCGGCAATTGCAGGCCGTCTACCTGCTGTTGCCTGAACTGCGGATCACGCATCCGCCGGTGTGCCACCAGCACATGATCTCATCTAGACGTCCTGGGGCCAATTGTCCCGGCAAGGCTTCCCCGTCGCTCACGCTGGTTGCGGTTTGGGTTTGTTGGTGACAGGGTGACAATCTCCATGCATCCGGCGGTGTCTACACCCGTCTACGTAACGTAGCAATCCGCTCCCGGACCGCGCGATGATGGCAACAGGTCCGGCACTCGAACTCGGCTCCGTCGCTGGTGCGCAGCGCGCCCAGCCCGTCGACCCAGTCCCGGTGCCGTCCTTCCAGCGCGGCCAGGGAAAGGGGGCGGCGCCCGTCGGGGTTGGCCCGCGGGGAGGGCAGTAGCTTCAGCTCGCCGGGCGGCGTGTCAGGGAACCGTGCCCGGACCCGTGCCTGCTGGGCGCGGATCACCGCGACGGTGGCATCGCCGATCGGCAGGCGGCGGGCGAGCCGGCCGGCCTTGGCGTTGTCGTAGACCAGGACCGCGCCGCCGCCGGGGTCGTGGTCCAGGCAATCCAGGGGCAGGCCGGTGATGTCCTCGGGCCTGCGCCCGGTATCGATCCCGATCTGGACGGCGGCCCTGGCCTCCGCAAGCCGCAGCGCGTCGAGGTTCTCGCACAGCACCGTCATCTTGCGTTTTAACCTGAGTCGCCCATTAAGGCTGGTGGCGGGCGTTTCGCCTCTTATGCGGATGTAGCGGGTGATGTACGGGGTGTTACGGCGTGGCGCCGTGGCAAAGGGGTGCGGCCAGGAGCTGTCACTGCACGACGACCAGTACGGGCAGGTCAGCGTGAAGTCCTGGGACGGGCTGCACCCGAGGCTGATCTGCCGCGGCCGGTTCGAGGGCTTCGCCAAGCCCCCCGTCATCAAGTGCCACCTGGTCCGCGTCACCGTCACCCGGCTCCCGAACGGGCGGAAGGCCCCCGGCCCGCTATGGCTGTGGTGGGCCGGCCCCGGTGTCAACGGACCTGGACCTCATCTGGCGCGCCTACCTGCACCGCTTCGACATCGAGCACACGTTCCGCTTCCTGAAACAGCAGCCCGGCTGGACCCGTCCGAAACTCCGCGAACCCGAAGCCGCAGACCGGTGGACCTGGCTCGTCATCGCCGCCTATGCCCAGCTGTACCTTGCCCGCGACCTCGCCGCCGACATCCGGCTGCCCTGGCAGCAGCCCTGCCCGCCCGGCCGCCTCACCCCGTCCCGGGTACGGAGGGGGTTTCGCCGCATCCGCCAGGACCTGCCCGTTCCCGCCAGCGCGCCGAAACCCTCCCGGCCCGGCCCCGGACGCCCCGCAGGCTCGAAGAACCAGCGTCCCGCCACCCGCCACGACGTGGGCAAGACCGTCAAACGCGAAGAACCAAAGAAGAAGACCAGCGGGCAGACAGGTTAAATAACAAGCTAAGACGGGTGACGGCTGATGCAATGATCGATTGGGTTACGGGTTCACGAGCCGAAGTCGCCGTCGCGGCCAGAGTCGCTTCCGTTTTCGCTGTTGGCCCATAGGCCTGTGCCAGGTCGGGAACTCCGCCCGGACGGACCGCCCGGGCGTTGTCGACGAGATCGGCTACGTACAGTTCCTCACGCCGCATACAGGACCTGCGCGTCGGCCAGCACCTGATCACGGATCACCCGGTGCAGGCCGTCCTTCGGGACAAGGTCAACTGGCCGCCCGAAGAGCGCCTCCAAGTCCTCCTGCAGGGCGAAGTACGACATGCCAAGGTCATTGCCGGGAGCCCGCACGTACAGCAGGTCCACGTCGCTGTCCGGCTGGGCGGAGCCGCGCGCGACCGAGCCAAAGACGGCCAGCTCGGCGATCCCGTACTTGCGACACAGATCAGCGAGCCGCGCATCCAATGCCCTGATCTCAGCCAAGGTCATCGCGCCGCCCTCCTTCCATCGCGTTAGTAGCAGTCTACGACGCGCCGCGCTTGCGGGCCTTGGCGACGTTGAGCCTGGCGGAGAGGCGCTTGGCCGCGTTTCGGACGAGGATGGCGCGCTCCTTCGGCGGAAGCTTTCCGTCCGGGTCGACCTCGCGGGCCAGCCGGTCATAGATTGCTTGGCGGGCGACGTAGGCCTCGAAGCCGAAGCATCGCTGATCCGCGAGTACGCCGCCGAACTCGTGCCCGGACTACTGCAGACCGAGGACTACTACCGGGAGTTCCTGTCCACAGCACCCGCCGACCCGGGCACCGCCCGCATCCTCGAACTTGGAGCACTGCAAGGGGTGACGGTCCAGGTGCTGCCTTTCACCGCTGGCGCGCACCCTGCGATGGAAGGGCCGTTCAGCATCCTCGGTTTCCCCGAGCCCGTCGACCCGGACGTCGTTTACCTGGAGAACCAGGCCGGTAGCGTGTACCTCGAGGATGCGGATGAAATCGACCGCTACGCGCAGGTCATCACCCACTTGATCGCCAGGGCACTGAGCCCCGACGACTCGGCCAGCCTGATCAGGAATGTGGCGGCGAGCCTGTGACCCTGCGGCGGCAGACCCGCCGGACAAGCGAACGGACGACCCGAAGAAGGAAGGTGCGCGATGGCCGCCACGAATGACCCGGGCTTGCCCCGTGCGCCATGGCGGAAGAGCAGCTACAGCGGCAACGGCAACAACTGCGTGGAAGTCGCCGCCAACGGCGAACGCGTGGCCGTCCGCGACACTACGGACCGCGACGGCGCGACCGAGACCTTCAGCGGCCAAGCGTGGCGGAATTTCACGGCCTACGTCAAGCGCGGCGAATTCTAGCTGGTAGGTCGCGGATCAGGGTACGCCTCCCGTTTCAGCATCGACCGGAACGCGAACTGGTTCATCCTGAAGCTGCCACCCAGGCGAATGGTGTCGATAAATTGACCGGCGGGGACGGTCATGCTGGTGATCTCCGGCCCATCGCAGGATGATCTTTAACATGCGGGGTCTAGCCCATTGCATCACCGCCACTTCTGAAGTTACCATCCATATGGATGGTCAGGAGATGGTGGGCGGATGGCCCGGGGTGAGAATGAAAAGACCGAGAAGATCACTATCAACCTGGGACTGGTGGACCTCGGGCAGATCGATCTGCTGGTCCAGGAAGGCTTCTATGCCAACCGCACCGATTTCATCCGCACGGCCATCCGCACCCAGCTCGCCGCCCGGGGCGAGGCGCTCGACCAGACGGCGGCCCGGCGCACCCTCACTCTGGGCAGCTGTCACTACGCCCGTCGCGACCTGGAGGAAATCCGCGGCGCCGGGCAGATGATCCATATCCGGGTGCTCGGGCTGGCGAGCATCGCCGCCGATGTCTCCCCCCAACTGGCCCTGGCCACGATTGCCTCGGTTGAGGTGCTCGGCGCCTTCCGGGCCCCCGCAGCAGTCAAGGCCGCCCTGGCGCCCCGCACCGCCTGACCCACCGCGATCACATGGCTGCCCGACCCGCCGGCCCCCGGCAACGTCCAGGCCGTCCCGCCAGCAGACCAGCGAAGACAACCACGAGAAGGGACACCGCCATGCACGCACGCCAGATGGCGGCGATGGCTGAGGCCACCCGCCTGACCCGCCAGGGCCGCCTCATCGAGGCAACCGCGCTGATCCAGCAAACCCTGGCCAGCCCGGCGGTGACACGACGGCCGCCGGATGCGCCCTCCGCCGGGCAGGAGACCGGCGGCGCGCCCGGCCGCTATCCCGCTCCCCCGCCAGCGCTGCAAGCCGGGCAGGGGACACAACTGGGGCAGGCCCATTCCGGCTGGGTTACCCGCCGCGCTCTCCCCGGCCGAGGCGCCCGGGATCTGCGCCGGCCGCGCCCGCCCGCGGCTCCGGCCATGAAGCAGCCGGCGGGCCGGTTTGACGCCTTCTCCTACACCAGCGCCGCCGGCACCCGCGCCTACCGGCTCTACGTTCCCGCCGGCCACGCCGGCAGCCCGCTGCCCCTGGTCGTGATGCTGCACGGCGGCACCCAGGACGCCGCGACCTTCGCCGCCGCCACCGGCATGAACGACCTCGCCGAGCGTCAGGCATTCCTTGTCGCCTACCCTGAGCAACCCGCCTCGGCGAACGCAGGCAGGTACTGGAACTGGTTTGTCCCCGGTCACCAGCGCCGCGACGCCGGCGAGCCGTCGCTGATCGCCGGGATCACCCGCCAGGTCACCGATCGCTACGCGGCAGACGCCACCCGGACGTACGTGGCCGGGTTCTCCGCCGGGGGCGCGATGGCCGCGGTGATGGCCGCGGCCTACCCCGATCTCTACGCCGCCGTCGGCGTGCACTCCGGGCTGCCCTACGCCGCCGCCAGCGACATGGCCTCCGCGTTCGCGGCGATGAACCAGGGCCCCTCACAGCCGGCCCGGTCCCCGGCCCGCCCGCTCCCGCTGATCATCTTCCATGGTGACCGGGATGCGATCGTGGCCCCCGCCAACGCCGCCGGCCTCATCGACCACGCCTTGGCCGCAGCCAGCCCAGACCGCCGCGCGGGCACCCTGTCGACCACGGTGACCAGAGGGCAGGTGCCCGGCGGGCATGCCTACACCCGCACCTGCTATCAGGACCCCGCGGGCCCGACCCTGGCCGAGCGCTGGACCATCCACCAGGGCGGCCATGCCTGGTCCGGTGGCATCCCGCACGGCTCCTACACCGACCCCCGCGGGCCGGACGCCAGCGCCGAGTTCATCCGCTTCTTCGACGAGCACCCCGCCGTCCCGCCAGCCCGCTAACCGCAACCGGGCCGACCCCGCAGCAGAACATGCGCGGTGGCTGACCTGGAAGAGCCAGGTGAGCACGACGCCGGCCAGGGCCGCGAACTGGCCCATGCCAGGACCAGAACTGGCCGATCTGGGTGCCGTCACCCAGTCGGCCGCCCGCTCTCGCGGTCGCAAATATTCGGCAGGGAGACTGTGGATAGCGGGTCTCGCCATCCGGGTGATCCCGCGCGCTCGCATGATCGTGCATGCCGTACTCGGAGCGGACGCCCGGTCCTGCCGCAGGGCGAGACGTTAACTTGTGCGGGTGGCCTGGATTACTGGGTGCGCAGGGAGATCCCGTCGGACTCGGCGATGTGGTCTGCCTCGATGGCCCGCAATCCCTCCCCTAGGTGCTCGCGAGCTTGCCGCAGCAGCTTGAGGGAGTTGCTGGAAGGGCTCTGCGGGGCGGCGCGCTCCGGATCAGCTCCGTGTTCCTCGATGAGGTGAGCCTGGAGTGCTGCCGCGACTTCGTCGGCCGCCTTCAGAGCGTGGTAGATGGCCCGGTCCCGTGCAGTGTCGTCAACCATGCGGCCAGTATCGCGCATCGGCTCACTCCGGGGGCGCATGCGAGCCCGCCGGAGGGTGATCCAGTCGGCGCGGGCAATGACAGCCAGGGCCATCACCGGGAAGGCAGGCTGACCTGGGCGCGACGGACTGGCGAGTGAGGGTGTCACAGTAATTAGGCCAGATGCGGGTGTTCTGTGTGCGGTCCGGCGCGCCTCTACCCGGGCGCGGGACTCACAGCTGGTCTTGAAGCAGCGTGAGGGTCAGCAAGAACCAGCCGATCTCCAGCGCGATGATCGCATATGCCGTAACCGCGGCGCCGCGGTGCCAGTCGGAGTGCACCGCACCTGCGATTAGGCGACGAAGGCCACCGGCTTGTTCCGGAAGCCGAACGAGAGCCACACGGTGTCAAGCGCGTTCTTCAGGCCATAGAAGCGGATGGCGTCGTGCCGGCGCTTGTCAGAGGTCAGCTGGACCAGGCTGCAACCCTGCTCGCGCGCCGCCTCGATGGCCCATCAGATCATCTGCCTGCCCAAGCCCGCGGCCGCGCCGCGCCGCCGCGACACGGACCGCCTCGATCTGATCGAACGCCGCCAGGTACGCGTCGTCGTCCAGCCCTTCCCTGCCCGCGCCGAGCACATCATCGGCGAGGAGCGCCACGATCTGCGGCACCTCCTCGCGCCGCGCATCACGAAAGGCAACCATACGCTCGACCCTACTCAGGCCTATGGCCCTAGCGTTTGCCTTTTCTCGCGCGTACCCCGGCGATCTCATACAGCGCGATCGACGCGGCGATCCCGGCGTTCAGCGACTCGACCTGGGACGTCATCGGGATCTGGACGAGCAGGTCGCACGCCGCCGCGACCACACGCGACAGACCGCGCCCCTCCGACCCCACGACGAGCACCATCCGCCCATCGGCGATCGACATCTCCCGCACGCTGGTGGTCCCCGCCGCGTCAAGCCCCGCGACGAAGAACCCGCGCGACTTGTACCCTTCGATCGCCCGCGTCAGGTTCACCGCCTGCGCCACGGGCAGCCGGGCGAGCGCCCCGGCCGAGGCCTTCCAGGCGCCCGCGGTCACGCCGGCGCTGCGCCGCGCGGGCACCACCACGCCCGTCGCGCCGAAGGCTGCGGCCGACCTGACCACGGCACCAAGGTTGCGCGGGTCCGTCACGCCGTCAAGAGCAACGATGAGGGGGAGAGTCGGCCCCGTCCGTTCGGCCAAATCTTCTGGGTGCGCATATTCGTAAGGACGCACCCGCAGCGCGACACCCTGGTGGATCGCGCCGCCTGTCATCCGGTCGAGCTCGGGCGGACCCGCTTCGAGCACCGCGATGCCCGCGTCGGCCGCGAGGTGGACGGCCTCCGCGACCCGCTCGTCCTCCTGCGCCCGGCCTACCACGTAAAGCGCGATGGCCGGAATTCCGGCACGCAGTGACTCCACCACGGAGTTGCGGCCGGCGACCACTTCAGGTCCCTCGCCGCTGCCGCGTTGCGCGGGGCCGGAATTCGAGTATCCGGAATTCGAGTATCCGGAATTCGAGTATCCGGAACGGTCCCGGCCGCCTCCGGTCCGCCCATTGCTCCTGCCCGCTGGCTTTCCAGCCGCCCCCGGCCGAGTCGCCTCGGCGCGTGCGGCTGCCGCCGCCGCACGCTGTGCGGGATGACCGGGGCGCATGTAGGCGGGCGGCGTCGGGCCCTTGCCCTCAAGCCGGTCACGGCGATAGCCACCCGTGCCAGGACGCGGCTTGCCGCGCTTGGAGACCCCGCCGCTGCCCGCGCCGCGGCCGTCGTCGCCGCCCTTTTTCTGCCCGCTCATCGTCGGTTCCGCCAGTTCATCGCTTGAGTTCCCATCGCGGGCCTTCCGGTGTGTCCTCGACGGCCACTCCGGTGTCCTCCAGTGTGTCCCTGATGGAGTCCGCTGAAGCATAGTCGCCCCGGGCCCGCGCCGTTTCCCGCTGCCGCAGCGCGAGCGCGACCAGCGCGTCGACCACAGAGTGCAGCCGTCCGCCTGAGTCGCTCGTCCGCCAGGCGGGGGCGAGGGGGTCGAGACCGAGGACCGCGAGCATGACCCGGACCTGCGCCAGGCAGTTTCCCGTGCTCTCGGTGTTCCCCGTGCTTAGAGCGTAGTTGCCATCGCGGACTGTGGCGTGCACGGCGGCGAGAGCGGCCGGGACCCCGAGGTCGTCGTCCATCGCGGCGGCGAAGGAGATCGGCAGCCGCCCGGCGGGCGCCGCTGGCACGTCGGGCGCCGCTGGCACGTCGGGCGCCGCTGGCACGTCGGCAGGCGCCTGCGCGGCGGCACCGATCGCCAGCTGTGCGCGGGTGACGAAACGTTCGATGCGCTGGTAGGCCGCGGCGGCATCCTCAAGCGCGTCCGGTGAGTACTCGAGCGTCGAACGGTAATGTGCCTGCCCGAGGTAGTACCGAAGCTCCTGCGGCCTGGCGACGCTCAGCGCCTCGGCGGCCGCGAGCAGGTGCCCCTCGGACTTGCTCATTTCCCCCCCGGCCGGCACGACCAGGCCGTGGTGCACCCAGTACCTGGCGAAGCCATCGCCCGCGGCGAGCGACTGGGCCCGCTCGTTCTCGTGATGCGGGAAGGTCAGGTCGACGCCGCCGCCGTGGATGTCGAAGGTGGCCCCGAGGTAGCCGGCGGCCATCGCCGAGCACTCCACGTGCCAGCCGGGGCGGCCGGGACCCCAGGGGGCAGGCCAGGATGGCTCGCCGGGCTTCGCGCCTTTCCACAGCGCGAAGTCACGGGGGTCCGTCTTGCGGGCCGCCCTGTCGCTGCCGGTGTCTGCGGTGTCAACGGGCCTCATGCCGGCGAGCCGCTGCCCGGACAGCGCGCCATATCCGGGAGCGGACCTGACGTCGAAGTACACGTCGCCGCCGGCGGCATAGGCGTGCCCGCGCTCGATCAGCCGGGTGATCAGCGCGATCATGTCGGGGATATGGCCGGTGGCCGCGGGTTCCGCGTCGGGCGGGCGGCAGCCGAGCAGTTCGTGGCCGTGCGAAAAGGCGCGCCTGTTCCGCTCGGCGAGCGCCCACCAGGGGATGCCCTCGGCAGTTGCGGCGCGCAGGATCTTGTCGTCGAAGTCCGTGACGTTCCTGCAGTAGGTGACCTGGTAGCCGGACGTCTCAAGCCAGCGCACGAGGATGTCGAAACTTACCGCGGAACGCAGGTGGCCAAGATCAGGCGCGCCCTGCATGGTCGCGCCGCACAGGTAGACCGATGCCCGCCCTGCCGTGACTGGCTGGAACTCACGCACGGCCCTGCGGGCTGTATCGTGCAGGCGGAGCGTCACCTGGGAAAGCGTACGGTATCCGATCTCGCGCTGCCCTTGATGCGACACACGTCGCTAAGCACTGAAATCGTTCCAATCCAGGACTAACACCGATACCGTGGCACCGAGTAACGGGAAAACTCGCGCAACCCCCCGGCCCCATTGCAGCGGCAAGTCTGGAACGACGCCCCGATGAACCTTCCTTATCCGGCCCCATCACAGCCGGCTCCTTCGCAGTCCGCTCCATCACAGCCGGCTCCATCACAGCCGGCTCCGTCGCAGCCGGCTCCGTCGCAGCCGGCTCCGTCGCAGCCGGCTCCGTCGCAATCGGGACAGCGAAGCAACTGGTCTCGCCTTCTCGCGAACTTCGCGGTCGCGCTGGTGGTCCTCGCCGTGGCCGCGGCCACCTTCGTCCTGTCGTATTCGGGGGTGCACGCGATCGCCATCCAGGGTGGCGTGTCCGTGCGGCTCGCCCGGATCTATCCGGGGCTGTTCGACGCCGTGCTCGTGATCGCCTGCGTGGCCGCCGTCATGCTCAGGGATGGACGCTGGTGGGCGCGGTGCTGGGCGTGGCTCATCATCATCGTGGTGCTCGCCGCCATCGGCGCGACCGACGCGGCACACGCCATGAGCTACGCGCTGCCCCACCGGCAGACGGAAGGCGCGGTCGCCGCGGCCCCGGTGGTGGTCGTGCTGCTCGCCTTCAGCCTGCTGATCACGCTGCTCCGCACCTCCCGCACGCAGCCGCCGAACGCTGCGCCCGGCAGGCGAGCCGCCCGCCGCGCCGCCAAGCAGCAGCCCGCCGCGCCGGCAGCCGCCATCGCCCCGGTACCGGGCGCCGCCGCCGTTGCCGCGGTTGCTGCCGGGGCAACTCCCCGCCCGCCCGCGCCGCCTATCGCCCTGCCGGCGGCAGCCGCACCGCTTTCTACACCCACCGTGGCGTCGCCGACCGTGTCTTCGCCGACCGTGTCTTCGCCCGAGGTGACTTCACCCGAGGTGACTTCACCCGAGGTGCCCGCACCTACCATGCCGGCATCCGTTCTGCCTGAGTCCGCTTCCGGGGGCTCGACGCCTGTTGCCGCCGCCACGGAGACCACAGCGGCACCGCCGGCCGCCATGCCAGCCCCAGACACGCAGGCCATTCCAACCACGCCAGCCACGCCAGCGACCCGTGCCACGACGGTAACGCCAGCCGGTGGTATGCCGCGACTGACCGATGAGGGTGCCGTCGGCCGAGACACGGATGCGGACCTTGGGCAAGGCGAAGGTCCGCATGAGACCGGTCCGCTTGAGACCGGTCCGCTTGAGACCGGTCCGTTCGAGACCGGTCCGTTCGAGACGGGAGAGGTTGCGGCTAGTCCAGTAGCTGCTAGTCCAGTAGCGGCTGGACCGGTCGAGACTGGCACGCTGGCCGTCCCGCAGCCCCCCGAGCCGGCGCCCCTATCCGACACGGCCAGCGAAGCCAGCGTGGCCGCGTCGACAGAGGTCTCGGACACGGCCGTTGTGCCGGCTTCGACCGCTTCGACGGCATCAAACGCAGCCGAAGCTCCCGCCCCAGCCACCGCTTCCGCCCCAGCCGATGTGCCACCTGTGGCTGACGTGGACGTGAACCCTCCGGCCGTTATCGCCGATGGCCATGGCGGTGAGCAAGCCCAGGGAGATCCGGCCGGCACGGAGACGGACCCGGCCACGAAGGAGCGGTCAGCCGCGGACGACGCGCCAGGCAATGGCGCCTCGAGGCGCGGGCGCTCGTCGCTGTGGGAGCGGACATCGCAGCAAGATTACTGGGATGCCGAGGACGATGCCCAGCTCGCAGGCCAGGTTTACCCCAAGGAGGCGGCGGATACCGAGGTCGACATGCCGGCGTCCCAGGCACGGACCGCCGACGGCGACAGCGACACGAATGGTTCCGCGCCTCAGCCTCAGCCGCGAGAGCTCGATGATGACGCCCCGCCCTTCGCGACGGCCCCGTTCGCGACGGTTCCCCGCCTCAACCGGGTGCGCGCCACTCCAATCCCGCCGACCGAGGCGGATGAGGACGAGGACGACTAACGCCGCCCACCCGCGGTCGGGGTG
>Ga0066797_1000183_pt1 | contig 18916 bp, 9 predicted proteins | sample PersoiDNA2013193_FD_76335 | JGI IMG/M metagenome (GOLD analysis project Ga0066797, IMG submission 76335) | Permafrost soil microbial communities from the Arctic, to analyse light accelerated degradation of dissolved organic matter (DOM) -... | ecosystem: Environmental > Terrestrial > Soil >... | reverse complement strand
ACCTGCCGCCTGCAGCGCCGCTCGCTCTTCGCCTACCTCAGCGAGGTGCTCGCCGCCAAGATTCGCGGCGACCCCATCCCGCTGCTCACCTGATTCAGCGGGGGACCGACTGAACGGTTACGGCGCTGAGGCCCTGTGCAGCACTTCCTGGCGATCCGCAGGTTCGCGTGATCTGTCGCTGGCGCATGGTCGCCTTGACACTGAACCCGGCGGTTCAGGGCGCTGTCCGCGGGAGTTTCCGTCCCCGCCCTCCGTACAATGTAGGATGACTACGGGCTACTTCCGTGAGCACTTCAGGATACCCAGGGGGCCAACTTGGGGGACGCACTGCTCTTGTGGGGCAAGTCGGGTGCAGACACCGCGCCGCACCCGCTGCTTTGTCACATGCTCGACAGCGGGATGGTCGCAAGAGCTCTTCTTGACGCCCCTCAATGGCGGCGCACAAGGGGGCTCCTAGTCCGCCTCGGGGAGCTTGATGCAGCTGCCGTTGACCACGCCATGCCGTTTCTTGTGGCTCTCCATGACATCGGAAAGGCAGCGCCCGGCTTTCAGCGGCTGGTGCCTTCTCTCTGGGACTCGGTTCAAGCTGGCGGCTTCACCGATTGTCACCCTCTCTGGGGCGGAGTGCGCTTTCGTCACGACGTCGAGGGATACGTGACGCTGGCCGACACCGTGCTTCCAGCGTGGGTCGCGCCCCGCGGGGCAGAGTCGATATCGCGACGCACCCGTCGCGTGTACGCTGGCTTGGCGCAGGCGTTCGGTGGGCATCACGGAGGCTTCGTGTCTGCTGCCGAGGTCGAGGAGTACGGCTACCCCCAAATCAAGCTCGACTCACCGGCGGACGGTGATCAAGCGTGGAACGAGGCGCGCGCGGAGCTGGTGCACGATCTCGCTCAAACGTTCGAGGTAGAACGACCAGTCGAGGTCGCAGCACATCACCTGTCCGCACTGTGCTCCATCCTGAATGGGTTCACTACCCTTTGCGACTGGATCGCATCAAACGAGGACTACTTTCCGTGCGCGGGCGAGACGCCTCCCGACACGTACTCAGCCGAGTCGTGGTCGCGCGCGCAAGCGGCCGTCGATGCGGTGGGCCTGCTGCGTTTCCCCAACCTCCCAGCCGACATCTCGTTCTCGGCGCTGTTTCCCAAGTACGACGCTCGTCCAGTACAAGCCGCGCTCGACATCGGGGAACTGAGCGAACTGTACGATCCGATGCTGGCCGTGATCGAGGCGCCGACCGGGGAGGGCAAGACCGAGGCCGCGCTTCTGCTCGCACAGCGGCTCATCGGGCAGAGCGGCGGAGGCATCTACTTCGCCCTTCCAACGATGGCCACGAGCGAACAGATCTTCCAGCGTGTCGCCGAGTTTTTCGCCGACAGCTACCCCGGAGAAGGGACGGCCGGAGTAACGCTGATACACGGTCAGTCCGACCTGTCACCCGCCCTTCAGCGGATAGCGCGGCACACCGAGCCTGTCGTCGGCGAGGCGACTGACCGCGTCGTTGTGGACTCCTGGTTCCTGCCGCGCAAGCGAGCCTTGCTAGCTCCGTTCGGCGTCGGAACCGTCGACCAGGCCATGCTCGCTGCGCTTCGCGTCCGCCACGGGTCGCTGCGGTTGCTGGGGCTCGCCGGGAAGGTTGTCATCATCGATGAGATCCATGCTTACGACGCCTACATGAGCGTCATCATCGAGCGCTTGCTTGAATGGCTCGCCGAGCTTGGCGTCAGCGTGATTCTGCTATCCGCAACGTTGCCGGCGGCCACCCGGCGGCGATTTCTGACTGCATACGGAGCCACGGATGTGAGCGGCGGCCAGGCGGAGGCCTATCCGCTGATCACCCTCGTGCGGCCGGGCGCCAAGCCGGACTGCCTCGAGCCCCGGGCGTCAGGTACCGGGAGATCCGTCGCGCTTGAATTCGTGCAGGCGGAGAAGTCATCCCTGATGGCCGCCGACGCGGTGGCGGCGGCGACAGCCGGCGCGGCCGTCGGCTGGGTGTGCGACACCGTCGGCTCAGCGCAGGACGCATTCAGGGAGGTTCGCGCCATTCTCGACGGGCTGTCGCCTGACGAACGACCGGATGCCCTGCTCTATCACGCGCGCATGATGGCGGGCCGGCGCCGGGGGATAGAGCAGCGAGTGCAGGATCTCGTGGGTAAGAAAAGCATCAGGACCCGCGGGTGCATCGTAGTGGCGACGCAGGTCGTCGAGCAAAGCCTCGACATCGACTTCGACCTCCTGCTTACCGAGCTAGCTCCGGTGGACCTCCTGATCCAGCGCGTCGGCCGTCTGCATCGGCACGACAGGCAACGGCCAGCGCACGTTGCGCGCCCTCTCTGCCGGATCCTTCTGCCCGCACGACTGGGCGGCGCTGAACCGGCGTCGCCCGTGGAGTGGGTCTACCAGCCGTTCGTTCTCATCAAGACGCTGGCGGCCCTCCTCGACAGGTCCGCGATCGAAGTGCCTGGTGACGTGCGGCCGCTGGTCGAATCGGTGTACGACGACGCGATGCCCGACGCCGCGACGCTCGAACGAATCGGCGTCTCAACGGACACGGCCGCAGGCGCCTGGACGCAGCTTATGTTCTCGCGGCAGATCGCCGGTGATGCCGCGCGCATGTTTGTCTTGGGCCCTCCTGACGGCGATCACTTCACGGCTGGCGAACGCGGTGTGCCGCTCTTCGACGACCTCGCCGACGACGATGTCCTTGAACGGGACTCGGTGATCGGTGCCCAGACCCGGCTCAGCGGGCCAGCGGCTCGAATCGTGTTGGTGGAACATGATGACGCCCAACTTCGCAATGGTTCGGTCGTCATGAGGGACGAACGATTGCCCGACAAGCTTGCCCGCTGGCTGCTCGATCGCAGCGTCTCCATCTCGCACTATGCGTTGCTCGCCCACATCGCCTCCGGGCCGCTGGCCCGGCAGCCCAAGTCATTCTCGAGAACTCCGGCGCTGCGCAATCACACGCTGCTGCGGACGGTCGAGAGCACATACGAATGGCAATCCAGGGGCCGCGCCTATTGCCTTTCAGTGAACGAAGAACTCGGCGTGGTCATCGAGGGGGTGGATGGTGCCCAGTGAATGAGAATGTGCAGCCCGTAGACGGTGGTTTCGATGTCTTTCGTGAGCCGTGGATCACGTGTGTCTCTATCGGTGGAGACCTCAGCGACTACGGCATTGAGGAGCTCCTGGAGAGAGCGCATGAGTTGAGCGAGATCGTCGATGCGTCGCCGCTGGTCGTGGTGAGCGTCTTTCGACTCCTCGAGGCGGTGCTTCTGTCTTCGTTGAAGATCGATGGCGAAGACCGCTGGCTCGACCTCTGGGAGGCAGGTCGATTCGATGACAACGCGATGGCACAAATACGGGAGTCGTGCTCAGGCCGGATGGATCTCTTCGATGACGCGCGGCCGTTCTATCAATCGGCTGACATTGACAGTGTGGGAGTGGCAGAGCGCGCTAAGAGCGTCGGCTATCTGTTTCCTGATACGGCGACTGGCACCGCAGTGGTGCACTACGCTCACGCGGCCGAAGCAGCGCATGCTTTCTGCCCAGTTTGCTGTACCAAGGGATTGGCGATGTTGCCTGCCTTCGCGACGTCGGGAGGTCAGGGCATCAAGCCATCCATCAACGGCGTGCCCCCAACGTACGTGCTTCCGGTCGGCAGGAGTCTCTTTGAGACGCTGATGCTCAACTGCGTGGTGCTCGCGTTTCGACCGCCTCTGGCATGCGCGCTCGATCCAGGTCCGTACTGGGCGACTGAGGGCATCGTGGGCCACAAGGAGGAGCGCGTCTCGGCCGGCTTCGTCGAGAGCCTGACTTGGCAGCCGCGGCGGGTGCGCCTCCTGGCCCCCTGCTCGGAGGGCGTCTGCACGCGGTGCGGTCGCGCGTCCGGCCACCTCACCCGGCGCATCGTTCTCGATCAAGGCCTCTCGAGACCCAAGGAAGCCGCTCCCTGGACCGATCCCTGGGCCGCCTACGTCTGGCGGACAGACAAGGCTGGAGTGACCACCGTCCGCCCCGTGCGGCCCCAGGAGGAGAGGCAGACGTGGCGCGAGACTGGCGCCCTCTTCCTCGCTCGCGTCCCGGATGCTGAAGTGGGTTCGCGTGGGCGCGTTTCGCGACCGGCGATAGTCAATCAGGCCGCCGCTCTGATGCGGGAGGTGAGGAATGAGGGTCTGATGGAGACCCCGAGCGAGCGTTTCGTCACTGTCGGCATCCGCACTGACATGAAGGCCAAGGTCTTCGAATGGCGCATGGACCGCTTCGAGTTTCCGGATAGCGTGCTTGGGTCTGCCGCCGCGGTCCCAGTGACGCGTGCTCTTCGCCACGCGGAGACAGCAGCCGACGCAGTCGGCACCGCGCTTCTGCGGCTGCACCCGGGCACCGAGCGTGCCAGCCCCTCGTGGACCGATATTCGCTCCGCGATGGCCGATGTGGCTCTCACGGCCGCTCGCGAGTACTGGACCGCTCTCGAGCCCAAGTTCCGCTCGAGGCTCTTCGATCCGCGGCTGGGCGGTCGCGAGGAAGCGCAGGCGGAGTGGCTGGCTGAGTGGATTCCGGCAGTTCGAGTGACTGCTGAGAGCGTGCTCGAGCGAGTGCTCAGTTCCAGTGACGACACTGCGGACGGGCTGCGTCGCCAGGAGGCGGCGCGGCATGCCCTCTATTCACAGCTCAAGAAGGGAGGGGTCGCATGATGGCTACCGACACGGCAGCGACTCCGGTCGACGAGTTCGTTGGCAATCTGGAGGCGTTGACTCAGCGTGACGCGGCGCGAGCCGACCTTGCGAGGCTTCGGCGCTGCGCGGGACGCTCGCTCGCGGAATGCCCGGAGGTCTTTGGGCTCTTCTACCGCCTCCTGCCATATCCGGTGCGCGGCGACGATCGCGAAGAGGAACGCTACTTCCTCGTGGCTACGCTCTTCGCCCTCGACCCCAGGTCGTCAGGTGCGCGCGACTTCGGGGTAAGCATGGCGGCTGTCGCCGGCTCTCGCGGAGCCGGTCGCGAGGGAGTCGACAGGCGCATGGCAGTCCTGCTCGATGCGCCGGCTGACGATCTCGCCTTTCGCCTCCGCCAAGTCGTGGCTCTCGCGGCCTCGGCAGACACAGGCATCAACTGGTGCTCGCTGCTCCGCGACATCTTGTGGTGGGACCACCCCGCCCGCCGGGTGCAGAGAAGGTGGGCACGGAGCTACTTCGGGGGCGGGCCGGCAGCCGCTCCAGAGCAGACCGCCACAGCCAAGACCAGCGAAAGCGAGGACTGACGCATGCTCGTTCAGATCCACATGATTCAGAACCACGCCCCGTCGAACCTCAACCGTGACGACACCGGCAGCCCGAAAGAGGCCGTGTTCGGCGGCGTGAACCGTGCGCGTATCTCCAGCCAGTGCCTGAAGCGTTCGATCCGCCAGTCTGAGGTGTTCCGCGAGACGATGGGCGATCATCTCGGCGTGCGGACCCGCCGCATGCCGCTTGAGCTGGAGGCCCTTCTCGAGGGGCGAGGAGTGGCAGCGGACGCCGTTGAGGCCATCATGCGGAAGGCGACGATCTTCGGCAGCGACAAAGAAAGCGAAGACGGCACGACGCGCCAGCTCATCTTCCTGGGCAAGGACGAGCTGGCCGGCCTTGCCGATCAGCTCCTTGATCTCTATCAGGCCGACCCGAAGGCCTTCGCGAAGATGAAGCGGGACGAGCTCGAGAAGCAGGTCAAGAGCGTCTTGCCGCGCTCTGTGGATATCGCGCTCTTTGGGCGCATGACGACGTCGGCCACCTTCGAAGACGTGCAAGCGGCGGCGCAGGTCGCTCACGCCATCTCCACGACGAGGGTCGAGCATCAGTTCGACTACTTCACCGCCGTCGACGATCTCAAGACCGATGCCGACGACGATCATGGGGCCGGAATGATCGGCGACGTCGAGTTCAACTCGGCGACCTACTACAAGTACTTCGCAATCGACTTCTCGGCCCTGACCGAGAACCTCGCTGGCGACGCGGAGACGGCTCGGCGTAGCGTCGCGGCGTTTCTTCGCGCTGCCGCGCTCGCCACGCCGACGGGCAAGCAGAACACGTTCGCAGCGCACAACCCGCCCGACGCGGTTCTCGTCGAGGTCAGCGAGTCGCATGTTCCCGTGAACTACGCCAACGCTTTCGTTGAGCCTGTTCGCGCAGCGGCCGGCAAGGACGTCGTGGCGGCGAGCGTGCAGCGTCTCTCCGACTATTCGGTAGATCTGAACCGAGCATATGGCCTCGCCCGTGAGCGGGCAGCGCTGACGACTCGCGGCATGAGCGTCGCGGGCGCTGAAGCGGCCGAGACCCTCGACGCTCTCGCTCAGTGGATGACCGCGAAGCTAGCTGACGCGCCGCAGGCGTGATCGCCATGCTCACTCCGCAAGTGCTCGCGCTGCGCCTCGAGGCCCCTCTGCAGTCCTGGGGGGACAGCGCCAAGTGGAGCATTCGTGATACGCGGCCAGAGCCCACCCTCTCCGGCGTGCTCGGCCTGGTGGCTGCTTCTCGCGGATGGCGGCTCAGCGACGACGGTGACCAACGTGTCGCCGAATTGGCGAAACGGGTGCGCTTCGGCGTCCGGGCTGACCGCGAAGGTGCGCCCCTACGCGACTACCACACGATCGGTGGCACGCGCAGCGGGCGCGAGACGCCATGGACCGGGCTTCTCACGGCCGAAGGCAAGACCAAGCGCAACCCGTCGAACGCAGCGCTGCACACGGAGGTGTCGGAGCGCAACTACCTCTGCGACGCCTGCTTCCTGGTGATGCTCGAGGCAGACGAGGCGACGCTCAAGGAGATAGAGGCCGCTATGCGCTCGCCGATCTGGCCGCCGTTCCTGGGGCGCAAGGCGTGCGTGCCTACTGCCCCGATCTGCCCGGCGCACCCGCATGGCTCCGCCACGGTGCCGGGTACGCTCGTTGACGCGATCTCGGCGTTCCCCTGGCTCGGTCGATCTCTGGACGAACAGCCCGAGCGCCTTCGCCTGGTGGTGGATGAGGCGGCGGGCGCCACCCTCGGGCTGAGGGCTCTGCGACACGATGTGCCCGAGTCGTTCCAGCACCGACGCTTCGGTCACCGGTACGTCCGTGAATTCACCGTGTCGACGGTGAGACCACCAACGGAGGCGTCGTGATGCACCTCTCACTCCTCGAGGTCGACCCACGATCTCACATCGCTCGCACGTGGCTTGGGAATCCGTACCGCGTGCATCAGCGGCTGCTCATGGCCTTCCCCAACGCGGACCCAGGCCGGGTCCTATTCCGCATCGAGGATGAATGGGCGCCGCCGCGCATCATCGTGCAGTCCGAAGCCGAGGCCGAGTGGGCCGCTGCCTTCGGCGACTTCGCGGTGCTCGCCTCCCCGGTCCAGCAGAAGACGCTAAGCATAGATGTCGCCGCCGGTGACGTGTTGCGGTTTCGCCTGCGCGCCAACCCCACCAAGCGCCTCTCGGCCGGGTGTCCGGGTAAGAAGGTGGACGGGGCCCGGGTGGGACTGTTCAAGGAGGAGGATCAGCGCGCCTGGATGGAGCGCAAGGCGAGCAGTGCGGGCTTCGAGCTCCTGTTTGTCGAAGTGCGTCCACTGAGCACTATCGTTAGCCGCAAGAACCCGGCGAAGGACCGCGCGCGCCAGTCGCATCTCGCGGTCCAGTTCAACGGTCGCCTCAGGGTGACGGACCCGCGTGAGCTGGAGGAGGCGGTTCGCTGCGGTGTCGGTAGCGCCAAGGCATACGGCTTCGGGCTCCTGTCGCTAGCTCGGTAGCCCATCATGGACGACCTGCACAAGCTGCCTCGGTTCCAGGACTCCCTGAGCTTCGTGTATCTGGAGCACGGTCGCATCGACCAGCACGAGAAGGCCATCGCGTTCCACGACAAGGGCGGCGTCACTCCGATCCCGGTTGCAGCGACCACCGTCCTGATGCTCGGACCGGGGACGCGCATCACGCACGCAGCGATGCGCACGATCGCCGAAAACAACGCCCTGGTCGAGTGGGTCGGCGAGCAGGCTGTGCGCTGCTATGCCGCGGGGATGGGCGGTACGAGAAGCAGTGGTGCTCTTCTTCATCAGGCCGCTATGGCGAGTGACCCGCAAAGACGCATCGAGGTGGTGCGTCGTATGTACAGACTGCGATTCAGGGAGGACGCGGACCCCACTCTAACCATCCAGCAGCTACGTGGCGTCGAGGGCGCTCGCGTCAGGACCTGCTACGCACAGATGAGCAAGGTTACCCGAGTGCCGTGGAGCCGGCGCAACTACGATCGCGGAAGCTGGGACTCTGCCGACCCCGTCAATCAAGCCCTGTCCGTCGCCAATTCGTGCCTCTACGGCTTGTGCCATGCGGCCATTCTCTCTCTTGGCTACAGTCCGGCGATCGGCTTCATCCACACAGGCAAGCAGCTCTCGTTCGTCTACGACGTGGCCGACTTCTACAAGACGGAAGTGACCATCCCGATGGCGTTCTACGCGGCCAAGTTGGGCACTCGTGATCTTGGGCGCTCCACTCGCCTCCTTTGTCGCGACGCCTTCCGGCGACTGCATCTGCTTAAGCGTGTCGTTCCCGACGTCAGGGAGGCGCTCGGCAATCCGGGGGACGGTGACGACGACTTCGAGGTCGACCACGACCCCGCTCTCCCTACCGAATTGTGGGAGCCACCCGAGGGGCTGGATGGAGGTGAGCAGGACCTTGGTCATCCTCTTCCTGAAGAGAACGAGTCCAAGCCTGAGGGGTGAGCTCTCGCGCTGGATGATCGAACCACAGGCCGGGGTGTTCGTGGGCAACATCTCTGCGCTTGTCCGCGACAAACTATGGGCCTACGTCTGTGAGGAGGCTCCGGAGGCCAGGGCGATGATGCTCTGCGGTGCCCAGACCGAGCAGGGCTTCACGATTCGCTGTGCCGGCGACGACACGAGACGACCGCGTGACTTCGACGGTCTGACGCTGGTGGAATACGCGCGCGAGCCGACCCCCGAAGGGTAGAATCGCGCCAACGGTCGCAGAAGTCCCTGCAAATCAAGTGAGGTCCCCACGCGCGTGGGGATGGACCGGAGTTCGTCGCGCTCCTGGACGCGATTGAACTGAGGTCCCCACGCGCGTGGGGATGGACCGACTTCGCCGAGTCATGGAAGATGCTCGCCAACGAGGTCCCCACGCGCGTGGGGATGGACCGTACCTGACCGGGATCGGGCTTGTCACCTACACGAGGTCCCCACGCGCGTGGGGATGGACCGTTCTGCGCCCCGGAGATGCCAGACTTGAACGCGAGGTCCCCACGCGCGTGGGGATGGACCGGAAAAGGCGCTCAAGATCAAGGAGACGGCAGAGAGGTCCCCACGCGCGTGGGGATGGACCGGTTCGCCGCGCGATAGGCAAGGACGCTACACGGAGGTCCCCACGCGCGTGGGGATGGACCGTACGACGAGCAGCCGACAGCCGCACCGCTCGTGAGGTCCCCACGCGCGTGGGGACCTCACGAGCGGTGCGGCTGTCGGCTGCTCGTCGTACGGTCCATCCCCACGCGCGTGGGGACCTCCGTGTAGCGTCCTTGCCTATCGCGCGGCGAACCGGTCCATCCCCACGCGCGTGGGGACCTCTCTGCCGTCTCCTTGATCTTGAGCGCCTTTTCCGGTCCATCCCCACGCGCGTGGGGACCTCGCGTTCAAGTCTGGCATCTCCGGGGCGCAGAACGGTCCATCCCCACGCGCGTGGGGACCTCGTGTAGGTGACAAGCCCGATCCCGGTCAGGTACGGTCCATCCCCACGCGCGTGGGGACCTCGTTGGCGAGCATCTTCCATGACTCGGCGAAGTCGGTCCATCCCCACGCGCGTGGGGACCTCAGTTCAATCGCGTCCAGGAGCGCGACGAACTCCGGTCCATCCCCACGCGCGTGGGGACCTCACTTGATTTGCAGGGACTTCTGCGACCGTTGGCGCGATTCTACCCTTCGGGGGTCGGCTCGCGCGCGTATTCCACCAGCGTCAGACCGTCGAAGTCACGCGGTCGTCTCGTGTCGTCGCCGGCACAGCGAATCGTGAAGCCCTGCTCGGTCTGGGCACCGCAGAGCATCATCGCCCTGGCCTCCGGAGCCTCCTCACAGACGTAGGCCCATAGTTTGTCGCGGACAAGCGCAGAGATGTTGCCCACGAACACCCCGGCCTGTGGTTCGATCATCCAGCGCGAGAGCTCACCCCTCAGGCTTGGACTCGTTCTCTTCAGGAAGAGGATGACCAAGGTCCTGCTCACCTCCATCCAGCCCCTCGGGTGGCTCCCACAATTCGGTAGGGAGAGCGGGGTCGTGGTCGACCTCGAAGTCGTCGTCACCGTCCCCCGGATTGCCGAGCGCCTCCCTGACGTCGGGAACGACACGCTTAAGCAGATGCAGTCGCCGGAAGGCGTCGCGACAAAGGAGGCGAGTGGAGCGCCCAAGATCACGAGTGCCCAACTTGGCCGCGTAGAACGCCATCGGGATGGTCACTTCCGTCTTGTAGAAGTCGGCCACGTCGTAGACGAACGAGAGCTGCTTGCCTGTGTGGATGAAGCCGATCGCCGGACTGTAGCCAAGAGAGAGAATGGCCGCATGGCACAAGCCGTAGAGGCACGAATTGGCGACGGACAGGGCTTGATTGACGGGGTCGGCAGAGTCCCAGCTTCCGCGATCGTAGTTGCGCCGGCTCCACGGCACTCGGGTAACCTTGCTCATCTGTGCGTAGCAGGTCCTGACGCGAGCGCCCTCGACGCCACGTAGCTGCTGGATGGTTAGAGTGGGGTCCGCGTCCTCCCTGAATCGCAGTCTGTACATACGACGCACCACCTCGATGCGTCTTTGCGGGTCACTCGCCATAGCGGCCTGATGAAGAAGAGCACCACTGCTTCTCGTACCGCCCATCCCCGCGGCATAGCAGCGCACAGCCTGCTCGCCGACCCACTCGACCAGGGCGTTGTTTTCGGCGATCGTGCGCATCGCTGCGTGCGTGATGCGCGTCCCCGGTCCGAGCATCAGGACGGTGGTCGCTGCAACCGGGATCGGAGTGACGCCGCCCTTGTCGTGGAACGCGATGGCCTTCTCGTGCTGGTCGATGCGACCGTGCTCCAGATACACGAAGCTCAGGGAGTCCTGGAACCGAGGCAGCTTGTGCAGGTCGTCCATGATGGGCTACCGAGCTAGCGACAGGAGCCCGAAGCCGTATGCCTTGGCGCTACCGACACCGCAGCGAACCGCCTCCTCCAGCTCACGCGGGTCCGTCACCCTGAGGCGACCGTTGAACTGGACCGCGAGATGCGACTGGCGCGCGCGGTCCTTCGCCGGGTTCTTGCGGCTAACGATAGTGCTCAGTGGACGCACTTCGACAAACAGGAGCTCGAAGCCCGCACTGCTCGCCTTGCGCTCCATCCAGGCGCGCTGATCCTCCTCCTTGAACAGTCCCACCCGGGCCCCGTCCACCTTCTTACCCGGACACCCGGCCGAGAGGCGCTTGGTGGGGTTGGCGCGCAGGCGAAACCGCAACACGTCACCGGCGGCGACATCTATGCTTAGCGTCTTCTGCTGGACCGGGGAGGCGAGCACCGCGAAGTCGCCGAAGGCAGCGGCCCACTCGGCCTCGGCTTCGGACTGCACGATGATGCGCGGCGGCGCCCATTCATCCTCGATGCGGAATAGGACCCGGCCTGGGTCCGCGTTGGGGAAGGCCATGAGCAGCCGCTGATGCACGCGGTACGGATTCCCAAGCCACGTGCGAGCGATGTGAGATCGTGGGTCGACCTCGAGGAGTGAGAGGTGCATCACGACGCCTCCGTTGGTGGTCTCACCGTCGACACGGTGAATTCACGGACGTACCGGTGACCGAAGCGTCGGTGCTGGAACGACTCGGGCACATCGTGTCGCAGAGCCCTCAGCCCGAGGGTGGCGCCCGCCGCCTCATCCACCACCAGGCGAAGGCGCTCGGGCTGTTCGTCCAGAGATCGACCGAGCCAGGGGAACGCCGAGATCGCGTCAACGAGCGTACCCGGCACCGTGGCGGAGCCATGCGGGTGCGCCGGGCAGATCGGGGCAGTAGGCACGCACGCCTTGCGCCCCAGGAACGGCGGCCAGATCGGCGAGCGCATAGCGGCCTCTATCTCCTTGAGCGTCGCCTCGTCTGCCTCGAGCATCACCAGGAAGCAGGCGTCGCAGAGGTAGTTGCGCTCCGACACCTCCGTGTGCAGCGCTGCGTTCGACGGGTTGCGCTTGGTCTTGCCTTCGGCCGTGAGAAGCCCGGTCCATGGCGTCTCGCGCCCGCTGCGCGTGCCACCGATCGTGTGGTAGTCGCGTAGGGGCGCACCTTCGCGGTCAGCCCGGACGCCGAAGCGCACCCGTTTCGCCAATTCGGCGACACGTTGGTCACCGTCGTCGCTGAGCCGCCATCCGCGAGAAGCAGCCACCAGGCCGAGCACGCCGGAGAGGGTGGGCTCTGGCCGCGTATCACGAATGCTCCACTTGGCGCTGTCCCCCCAGGACTGCAGAGGGGCCTCGAGGCGCAGCGCGAGCACTTGCGGAGTGAGCATGGCGATCACGCCTGCGGCGCGTCAGCTAGCTTCGCGGTCATCCACTGAGCGAGAGCGTCGAGGGTCTCGGCCGCTTCAGCGCCCGCGACGCTCATGCCGCGAGTCGTCAGCGCTGCCCGCTCACGGGCGAGGCCATATGCTCGGTTCAGATCTACCGAATAGTCGGAGAGACGCTGCACGCTCGCCGCCACGACGTCCTTGCCGGCCGCTGCGCGAACAGGCTCAACGAAAGCGTTGGCGTAGTTCACGGGAACATGCGACTCGCTGACCTCGACGAGAACCGCGTCGGGCGGGTTGTGCGCTGCGAACGTGTTCTGCTTGCCCGTCGGCGTGGCGAGCGCGGCAGCGCGAAGAAACGCCGCGACGCTACGCCGAGCCGTCTCCGCGTCGCCAGCGAGGTTCTCGGTCAGGGCCGAGAAGTCGATTGCGAAGTACTTGTAGTAGGTCGCCGAGTTGAACTCGACGTCGCCGATCATTCCGGCCCCATGATCGTCGTCGGCATCGGTCTTGAGATCGTCGACGGCGGTGAAGTAGTCGAACTGATGCTCGACCCTCGTCGTGGAGATGGCGTGAGCGACCTGCGCCGCCGCTTGCACGTCTTCGAAGGTGGCCGACGTCGTCATGCGCCCAAAGAGCGCGATATCCACAGAGCGCGGCAAGACGCTCTTGACCTGCTTCTCGAGCTCGTCCCGCTTCATCTTCGCGAAGGCCTTCGGGTCGGCCTGATAGAGATCAAGGAGCTGATCGGCAAGGCCGGCCAGCTCGTCCTTGCCCAGGAAGATGAGCTGGCGCGTCGTGCCGTCTTCGCTTTCTTTGTCGCTGCCGAAGATCGTCGCCTTCCGCATGATGGCCTCAACGGCGTCCGCTGCCACTCCTCGCCCCTCGAGAAGGGCCTCCAGCTCAAGCGGCATGCGGCGGGTCCGCACGCCGAGATGATCGCCCATCGTCTCGCGGAACACCTCAGACTGGCGGATCGAACGCTTCAGGCACTGGCTGGAGATACGCGCACGGTTCACGCCGCCGAACACGGCCTCTTTCGGGCTGCCGGTGTCGTCACGGTTGAGGTTCGACGGGGCGTGGTTCTGAATCATGTGGATCTGAACGAGCATGCGTCAGTCCTCGCTTTCGCTGGTCTTGGCTGTGGCGGTCTGCTCTGGAGCGGCTGCCGGCCCGCCCCCGAAGTAGCTCCGTGCCCACCTTCTCTGCACCCGGCGGGCGGGGTGGTCCCACCACAAGATGTCGCGGAGCAGCGAGCACCAGTTGATGCCTGTGTCTGCCGAGGCCGCGAGAGCCACGACTTGGCGGAGGCGAAAGGCGAGATCGTCAGCCGGCGCATCGAGCAGGACTGCCATGCGCCTGTCGACTCCCTCGCGACCGGCTCCGCGAGAGCCGGCGACAGCCGCCATGCTTACCCCGAAGTCGCGCGCACCTGACGACCTGGGGTCGAGGGCGAAGAGCGTAGCCACGAGGAAGTAGCGTTCCTCTTCGCGATCGTCGCCGCGCACCGGATATGGCAGGAGGCGGTAGAAGAGCCCAAAGACCTCCGGGCATTCCGCGAGCGAGCGTCCCGCGCAGCGCCGAAGCCTCGCAAGGTCGGCTCGCGCCGCGTCACGCTGAGTCAACGCCTCCAGATTGCCAACGAACTCGTCGACCGGAGTCGCTGCCGTGTCGGTAGCCATCATGCGACCCCTCCCTTCTTGAGCTGTGAATAGAGGGCATGCCGCGCCGCCTCCTGGCGACGCAGCCCGTCCGCAGTGTCGTCACTGGAACTGAGCACTCGCTCGAGCACGCTCTCAGCAGTCACTCGAACTGCCGGAATCCACTCAGCCAGCCACTCCGCCTGCGCTTCCTCGCGACCGCCCAGCCGCGGATCGAAGAGCCTCGAGCGGAACTTGGGCTCGAGAGCGGTCCAGTACTCGCGAGCGGCCGTGAGAGCCACATCGGCCATCGCGGAGCGAATATCGGTCCACGAGGGGCTGGCACGCTCGGTGCCCGGGTGCAGCCGCAGAAGCGCGGTGCCGACTGCGTCGGCTGCTGTCTCCGCGTGGCGAAGAGCACGCGTCACTGGGACCGCGGCGGCAGACCCAAGCACGCTATCCGGAAACTCGAAGCGGTCCATGCGCCATTCGAAGACCTTGGCCTTCATGTCAGTGCGGATGCCGACAGTGACGAAACGCTCGCTCGGGGTCTCCATCAGACCCTCATTCCTCACCTCCCGCATCAGAGCGGCGGCCTGATTGACTATCGCCGGTCGCGAAACGCGCCCACGCGAACCCACTTCAGCATCCGGGACGCGAGCGAGGAAGAGGGCGCCAGTCTCGCGCCACGTCTGCCTCTCCTCCTGGGGCCGCACGGGGCGGACGGTGGTCACTCCAGCCTTGTCTGTCCGCCAGACGTAGGCGGCCCAGGGATCGGTCCAGGGAGCGGCTTCCTTGGGTCTCGAGAGGCCTTGATCGAGAACGATGCGCCGGGTGAGGTGGCCGGACGCGCGACCGCACCGCGTGCAGACGCCCTCCGAGCAGGGGGCCAGGAGGCGCACCCGCCGCGGCTGCCAAGTCAGGCTCTCGACGAAGCCGGCCGAGACGCGCTCCTCCTTGTGGCCCACGATGCCCTCAGTCGCCCAGTACGGACCTGGATCGAGCGCGCATGCCAGAGGCGGTCGAAACGCGAGCACCACGCAGTTGAGCATCAGCGTCTCAAAGAGACTCCTGCCGACCGGAAGCACGTACGTTGGGGGCACGCCGTTGATGGATGGCTTGATGCCCTGACCTCCCGACGTCGCGAAGGCAGGCAACATCGCCAATCCCTTGGTACAGCAAACTGGGCAGAAAGCATGCGCTGCTTCGGCCGCGTGAGCGTAGTGCACCACTGCGGTGCCAGTCGCCGTATCAGGAAACAGATAGCCGACGCTCTTAGCGCGCTCTGCCACTCCCACACTGTCAATGTCAGCCGATTGATAGAACGGCCGCGCGTCATCGAAGAGATCCATCCGGCCTGAGCACGACTCCCGTATTTGTGCCATCGCGTTGTCATCGAATCGACCTGCCTCCCAGAGGTCGAGCCAGCGGTCTTCGCCATCGATCTTCAACGAAGACAGAAGCACCGCCTCGAGGAGTCGAAAGACGCTCACCACGACCAGCGGCGACGCATCGACGATCTCGCTCAACTCATGCGCTCTCTCCAGGAGCTCCTCAATGCCGTAGTCGCTGAGGTCTCCACCGATAGAGACACACGTGATCCACGGCTCACGAAAGACATCGAAACCACCGTCTACGGGCTGCACATTCTCATTCACTGGGCACCATCCACCCCCTCGATGACCACGCCGAGTTCTTCGTTCACTGAAAGGCAATAGGCGCGGCCCCTGGATTGCCATTCGTATGTGCTCTCGACCGTCCGCAGCAGCGTGTGATTGCGCAGCGCCGGAGTTCTCGAGAATGACTTGGGCTGCCGGGCCAGCGGCCCGGAGGCGATGTGGGCGAGCAACGCATAGTGCGAGATGGAGACGCTGCGATCGAGCAGCCAGCGGGCAAGCTTGTCGGGCAATCGTTCGTCCCTCATGACGACCGAACCATTGCGAAGTTGGGCGTCATCATGTTCCACCAACACGATTCGAGCCGCTGGCCCGCTGAGCCGGGTCTGGGCACCGATCACCGAGTCCCGTTCAAGGACATCGTCGTCGGCGAGGTCGTCGAAGAGCGGCACACCGCGTTCGCCAGCCGTGAAGTGATCGCCGTCAGGAGGGCCCAAGACAAACATGCGCGCGGCATCACCGGCGATCTGCCGCGAGAACATAAGCTGCGTCCAGGCGCCTGCGGCCGTGTCCGTTGAGACGCCGATTCGTTCGAGCGTCGCGGCGTCGGGCATCGCGTCGTCGTACACCGATTCGACCAGCGGCCGCACGTCACCAGGCACTTCGATCGCGGACCTGTCGAGGAGGGCCGCCAGCGTCTTGATGAGAACGAACGGCTGGTAGACCCACTCCACGGGCGACGCCGGTTCAGCGCCGCCCAGTCGTGCGGGCAGAAGGATCCGGCAGAGAGGGCGCGCAACGTGCGCTGGCCGTTGCCTGTCGTGCCGATGCAGACGGCCGACGCGCTGGATCAGGAGGTCCACCGGAGCTAGCTCGGTAAGCAGGAGGTCGAAGTCGATGTCGAGGCTTTGCTCGACGACCTGCGTCGCCACTACGATGCACCCGCGGGTCCTGATGCTTTTCTTACCCACGAGATCCTGCACTCGCTGCTCTATCCCCCGGCGCCGGCCCGCCATCATGCGCGCGTGATAGAGCAGGGCATCCGGTCGTTCGTCAGGCGACAGCCCGTCGAGAATGGCGCGAACCTCCCTGAATGCGTCCTGCGCTGAGCCGACGGTGTCGCACACCCAGCCGACGGCCGCGCCGGCTGTCGCCGCCGCCACCGCGTCGGCGGCCATCAGGGATGACTTCTCCGCCTGCACGAATTCAAGCGCGACGGATCTCCCGGTACCTGACGCCCGGGGCTCGAGGCAGTCCGGCTTGGCGCCCGGCCGCACGAGGGTGATCAGCGGATAGGCCTCCGCCTGGCCGCCGCTCACATCCGTGGCTCCGTATGCAGTCAGAAATCGCCGCCGGGTGGCCGCCGGCAACGTTGCGGATAGCAGAATCACGCTGACGCCAAGCTCGGCGAGCCATTCAAGCAAGCGCTCGATGATGACGCTCATGTAGGCGTCGTAAGCATGGATCTCATCGATGATGACAACCTTCCCGGCGAGCCCCAGCAACCGCAGCGACCCGTGGCGGACGCGAAGCGCAGCGAGCATGGCCTGGTCGACGGTTCCGACGCCGAACGGAGCTAGCAAGGCTCGCTTGCGCGGCAGGAACCAGGAGTCCACAACGACGCGGTCAGTCGCCTCGCCGACGACAGGCTCGGTGTGCCGCGCTATCCGCTGAAGGGCGGGTGACAGGTCGGACTGACCGTGTATCAGCGTTACTCCGGCCGTCCCTTCTCCGGGGTAGCTGTCGGCGAAAAACTCGGCGACACGCTGGAAGATCTGTTCGCTCGTGGCCATCGTTGGAAGGGCGAAGTAGATGCCTCCGCCGCTCTGCCCGATGAGCCGCTGTGCGAGCAGAAGCGCGGCCTCGGTCTTGCCCTCCCCGGTCGGCGCCTCGATCACGGCCAGCATCGGATCGTACAGTTCGCTCAGTTCCCCGATGTCGAGCGCGGCTTGTACTGGACGAGCGTCGTACTTGGGAAACAGCGCCGAGAACGAGATGTCGGCTGGGAGGTTGGGGAAACGCAGCAGGCCCACCGCATCGACGGCCGCTTGCGCGCGCGACCACGACTCGGCTGAGTACGTGTCGGGAGGCGTCTCGCCCGCGCACGGAAAGTAGTCCTCGTTTGATGCGATCCAGTCGCAAAGGGTAGTGAACCCATTCAGGATGGAGCACAGTGCGGACAGGTGATGTGCTGCGACCTCGACTGGTCGTTCTACCTCGAACGTTTGAGCGAGATCGTGCACCAGCTCCGCGCGCGCCTCGTTCCACGCTTGATCACCGTCCGCCGGTGAGTCGAGCTTGATTTGGGGGTAGCCGTACTCCTCGACCTCGGCAGCAGACACGAAGCCTCCGTGATGCCCACCGAACGCCTGCGCCAAGCCAGCGTACACGCGACGGGTGCGTCGCGATATCGACTCTGCCCCGCGGGGCGCGACCCACGCTGGAAGCACGGTGTCGGCCAGCGTCACGTATCCCTCGACGTCGTGACGAAAGCGCACTCCGCCCCAGAGAGGGTGACAATCGGTGAAGCCGCCAGCTTGAACCGAGTCCCAGAGAGAAGGCACCAGCCGCTGAAAGCCGGGCGCTGCCTTTCCGATGTCATGGAGAGCCACAAGAAACGGCATGGCGTGGTCAACGGCAGCTGCATCAAGCTCCCCGAGGCGGACTAGGAGCCCCCTTGTGCGCCGCCATTGAGGGGCGTCAAGAAGAGCTCTTGCGACCATCCCGCTGTCGAGCATGTGACAAAGCAGCGGGTGCGGCGCGGTGTCTGCACCCGACTTGCCCCACAAGAGCAGTGCGTCCCCCAAGTTGGCCCCCTGGGTATCCTGAAGTGCTCACGGAAGTAGCCCGTAGTCATCCTACATTGTACGGAGGGCGGGGACGGAAACTCCCGCGGACAGCGCCCTGAACCGCCGGGTTCAGTGTCAAGGCGACCATGCGCCAGCGACAGATCACGCGAACCTGCGGATCGCCAGGAAGTGCTGCACAGGGCCTCAGCGCCGTAACCGTTCAGTCGGTCCCCCGCTGAATCAGGTGAGCAGCGGGATGGGGTCGCCGCGAATCTTGGCGGCGAGCACCTCGCTGAGGTAGGCGAAGAGCGAGCGGCGCTGCAGGCGGCAGGT
>Ga0066797_1000181_pt1 | contig 18951 bp, 17 predicted proteins | sample PersoiDNA2013193_FD_76335 | JGI IMG/M metagenome (GOLD analysis project Ga0066797, IMG submission 76335) | Permafrost soil microbial communities from the Arctic, to analyse light accelerated degradation of dissolved organic matter (DOM) -... | ecosystem: Environmental > Terrestrial > Soil >... | reverse complement strand
GTCGACGTGATCATCCTCGCGACGGGGTTCCGGGTCACCGAGATGCCGTTCGCCAGGCGAGTGACCGGGCGCGACGGGAGATGCCTTGCCGACCAGTGGAGCGGGAGTCCGGCCGCATATCGGGGGACTGCGGTCGCGGGCTTTCCGAACCTCTTTTTCCTACTTGGCCCGAATACCGGACTCGGCCACACGTCGGTCCTGGTGCTGGTGGAGGCACAGCTCCGCTATGTGATGGGCTGCCTCGGCCACCTGGAACGCAGCGGGATGGCCGCGCTCGAGGTCCGGCGCGAGGCGCAGGACGCGTTCAACGCCGATGTGCAGTCGCGCCTTCGCGACACGGTCTGGAATGCGGGCGGATGCCGCAGCTGGTACCTGGACCCGACCGGAAGGAACACCACCATCTGGCCGGGGATGACCTGGCCTTATGTGAGGCTGCTGCGGCGCTTCGACCCGGCGGCCTACCACCTGTATCCACGCCCCGCCTGACTCTCACACCTGCCACTGGTCGAGCTCGAGCCTGGCGGCACGCTTGCCGCGCACGGTGAGCCACTCTGGGCGAATGTCCATCACTCGAAAGAACTCGTCAAGCGCCTCGCGATGCGGTTAGTCAGCCAGCGGCCTGTTTAGACATCTCGAATCGGCCCATTTGACGTAACAACCCAGACAAACCACGGCCATACCCGTTATCAGGACAACTCAAGGCGAGAGCTGGAGCCATCCTTATGGATGGCCCTACGGCCATGGCACCTACGGGCGACTTTGAAGGGGGAGCCCCGTAGACCTGTCACATGGGGACGGTCGACACTCTTTTACTCATGCCCGGCTCCGACCAGCCCCCTTTCCGTGCCGCGCATCGATCTCAAGAAACTGAATCCGGGCCCTGTCCGTGAGCCTGCAGAAGCAGGCCACTGTCTTCCTGGCTGTGCTGGTTGGCGCTGTACTGGTCAGAAACGCCGCCGTCGCCATCATCCAGAGTCAAGGCAACGACGCCCAGGCGCGCGCCCAGTCCGCCCAGCTCCTTGAGACTCACGAGAAGCAGTTCGCGATCGGCCTCCTGAACCAGGAGACAGGTGAGCGCGGCTTCGAGCTCACCGGTGACAGCCAATACCTGCAGCCGTACCAGTTGGGGACCTCGCAGACAACAGAAGCCCGGCATTTCCTGGACACCGCGTCCACCGATCTCCCGACGCGGGCCAAATTGGTCGTCATGGAATCGGCGGCGAGCAAGTGGCAGGCATTCGCCACGACGCGTCTGGTTGCGGTCGCCTCAACTGGTCCGAGCGCCAGCCCCGATACCGATCAAAACGGGAAGCGCCTCTTCGATGCATTTCGGACAGCGGAGTCAGACTTGAGCAGCTCGCTCGATGTGACGGTGGGGCAGGACCTCGCGGCGGCCGGGAACCTGTCCCTTACCGGAAACGCCGCCTCACTCGTCGGAACCATTTCGATCCTGGCGCTGATAGCGTTCCTTGCCGGCGTCGTATTTCGATCAACCCTGCATCCCGTGCGCCAGCTCGTTTCGGCCGCCAATGCCCTGGCTGCGGGTGAGCCGGTAACGATCCCATCCACCACGCGATCGGATGAGATCGGGCAGCTTGCCAGGTCCCTCTCGGCCTGGGAGCTAGCAACTCGGGAGCGGCTCGAGTTCGTCCGAGCCGTGGGGGAAGTCGGCGCCAGAACCGAGCTCAACGATCTGATGAGGCTGGGTCTCCGGCAAACGGCGGATGCGCTCGAAGCCGTGGAGGTTGCGGCCTCCCTGGACAGCGGCCTGGTGTTCATCCTCCACGGTGTCGACCAGCGGCGAATCGATAGCCCCCAGCGCACGCTCCTCCCCGAGCGTTCGCCGGCCTCCGAAGTCTTGCGAACAGGCCAGCCCTTGATCGGAGACCTGCGCCACGCTCGGTGGTCAAAACTCATCAAGGATTGGGCCGCGAAGGATGATCTCGGCCCCGTGGTGACTCTGCCGATGGTGAGCGGTGGAGTGGTGGTTGGGACACTCACGGCCGCCCGCCATTCTGGCGGGTTGCCATTTCGCCAGGCAGACCTCTTGCGCGCCCAGCTGATCGCGGCTCCGCTGGCTTCGGCGGTCCAGGTTGCGCGCCTGTTCGAGGACCTTAGGAATGCGAACAACGAACTGTTGGACGCAAACCGGCATAAGACCATTTTCTTGGCCAACATGAGTCATGAGCTGCGGACCCCCCTCAACTCGATCCTCGGATTCTCGGAACTGCTCCGAGACGACGCCCTAGGTCGCTTTGACGCCATCACCGGACACCGTTTTCTTGAGCAGATCCACACAAGTGGGCAGCATTTGCTTGACCTCATCAACGACATACTCGACCTTTCGAAAATCGAGGCTGGTCACATGGAACTTCACCTAGAGCAAGTTGATCTCGCTGAGAGCGTCAGCCTCGTGTTGTCGACAGTGGAGCCGTTGGCCAAGTCCAAGAACATTTCCCTTGAAACCGGCTCAGGTCAGGGCCTTCATCTGGTCGCCGACCCCATAAAGCTGAAGCAGATGCTCCTCAATCTCGTCTCCAACGCCATCAAATTCACTCCGGACGGGGGCTGTGTTGAGATCCAGGCTCGCCAGGTCGAATCGTGGATCGAGATAGCGGTTACCGATACCGGCGTCGGCATCGCCGACAGTGACCTGGAGAGGCTATTCATAGAGTTCCAGCAGCTCGATGCAGGGCACGGACGGCAGCAAGAGGGAACCGGTCTTGGGCTGGCTTTGACCAGGAAGTTCGCCGAGCTCCACGGCGGCGAGGTCATAGTCGAGAGCGTGCCGGCAAAGGGCAGTACGTTCACCCTCCGCCTGCCAGTCGAAGCCCAGAAATCAATTGTGCTGCCGCTTGATGAGGTTGGCCGAATCGGGCTAGCGGATGGAGATCGACCGTTGATACTCGTCGTCGAGGACAACCCAGAGGCCGCAGAGATTCTTGCACGGCACCTGGAGGCGGGCGGATTCCGAATGAAAATCGCCCGCACAGGTACAGAAGCTCTGGCCATGGCTCGAGACCTGATTCCGGTGGCGATCACCCTGGACATCCTTTTGCCTGAGATCGATGGCTGGGAAGTCCTCACGCGCCTCAAAGGAGACGAGCTGACCCGGAATATCCCGGTGGTCGTCATCAGCGTGATGGACAATCCTGCGCTGGGTCGGGCGTTGGGCGCGCTCGATTACTTCGTCAAGCCGGTTGATAGGAGCGCTCTCATCTCGCGGTTGGACAGGTATCGGTTCACCACCAAAGTCCAGCACGGCGAGATACGGGTGCTCTTGGTCGACGACGAACCGGCCAACCTCGACCTACTCGAGGCCTTACTCGAGCCGGAGGGTTACAAAGTGCTGAGGGCGTCCGGTGGCAAGGAAGGTATTGATGTGGCCAGGGCTCGCCACCCTCAACTAATTCTTCTCGACCTCATGATGCCCGACGTGACTGGGTTCGACGTAGTCGAGGCGCTAAGAATCGACGATGCGACACGGTCGATTCCGATCATGGTGTTGACCTCGAAACAACTTACCAAGGGCGAGAAGGCGGCGCTGAATGGTTGTGTTGCGGCCGTCTTCGAACGCAACTCGTTTGCGGGGTCTGAACTTGTCGCGTGGTTACGTGCTTTTGTGACCGAAGGGCGCGCGACGTGATCTCCCAGGCTGGACGGCCGTCGGTGGTCTTGGTCGTTGAAGACAATCTGGCAAACCAGCTGCTGGTGGACGCGATGCTTTTGGACAGCGGCTATGAGGTACGGTTCGCGTCCTCTGCATCGGAGGCATTGAAGAGCATCGAGCTTATGCGTCCTGATCTCATCCTGATGGACATTTCGCTTCCTGGTCAAGACGGTCTTTCCTTGACACGGCAGCTCAAGGCGGATCCAGCCAACGCATCGATGCAGATAGTCGCTCTCACGGCGCACGCAATGCTTGGTGATCGAGAGCTCAGCCTCGACGCCGGGTGCATTGGCCACATCACCAAACCGTTTGACACGAAAGCACTTCGCGCACAGATCGCAGGCTTTCTCGCGATGGCCGCGGCGTAGAAGTGTCCGCGCACTGTCTGTGAATCGCAGGCCGGCGGCGTTTCGCGACCTCCGATCCAAGACGGGTGTGTAACTCGAAGGCAGGAGATGAGGCGGGATCGCGTTGGCGAGGTGCGCCAAGTCAGTTGAGTTTGGAAGCTAGGATTCGGACTTGTGGCGCAGGCAAACTACCGCGTGACGGTGCTGGGTCCGGGCGGGGTCGGCGGGATGCTCGCGGCGCTGCTCGCCCGGGCCGGAGTTTCGGTGTTCGTCCTCGCCGGCGAGAGCACCGCGAAGGCGATCGCCGAACGCGGCCTCCGGCTTGAAAGCAAGAGGTTTGGCGACTTCGAGGTCCAGGTTGAGGCGGCCGACCGGCTGCAGGGCTCGGTCGATGCCTGCCTCGTAGCGGTCAAGGCGACCCAGCTCCAATCCGCTTTGGAGCGAGTACCCGTGAACGCTCTCGGCGGGGCTCTGCTCGTCCCGTTCCTCAACGGCCTCGACCATGTCGGCTTGCTCCGAAGGGCCTACCCATCCTCGAACGTGGTTCCGGCCACCATCCGGGTGGAGGTGGCGCGCACCGAGCCCGGCATCATCCGGCACACCAGCCCCTTCGCCGCCGTTGAGATCGCCGCATCGGCCCCCGTGCAGGATCGCGTGGAGGAGCTCGCGGCTCACCTGCGAGCCACCGGCCTCGACGTCAAGGTCCGCGAGGACGAGGTATCGATGCTCTGGGACAAGCTCGTTCTCCTGGGTCCGCTGGCACTGTTGACCACGCACGCGCGAGCCAATGTCGGCGAGGTCCGGGCCAGTCGCCACGACGATGCCCGCGCCCTGATCTTGGAGGTGGCTGCCGTCGCGAGCGCCGAGGGCGTGGTGGTCGATCCCGAGGCCGTGCTCCGAATGTTCGAGTCAGCCCCCGCGGCCATGCAGTCGTCGATGCAGCGAGACCAGGCCGCCGGCTTGCCGCTCGAGCTCGATGCCATCGGCGGCGCGCTGGTCGCGCACGCCGCTCGAGCGGGTGTTGCCGTGCCTGTCACAGAACGGCTCGTCGACGAGCTGCGGAAACGAGAAGCGAGACTGGCACTCTAGGTCAGTGCAGGCCAACCGGCTGATCGCCAGCCAGCTCAACGCGGTCAACCACCAGCTCCACGAGGTGGCCGCCTGGATGGGGCCGGACAGGAATCCGTCCTGGTCAACTCCAGCGCCATGACCCTTTACTACCTCACCGCCGACACTTCGACCACCGTCGCCTGCTCGGGGCAGTGCGCCACCTTCTGGCCACCGCTGCTGCTCCCGTCCGGCACCCCCGCTGCCGGCAGCACGGTTTCAGGAAAGTTCAGCGTCTTGACGGATGCCAACGGTCGCCAGGTTCTCTACAACGGACACCCGCTGTACGCCTTCGTGAAAGACAAGGCGAGCAGCGACGCGAACGGAGAGGGTGTGAATGCGTTCGGCGGCACATGGCATCCCGCCACCCCGGACCTGCCTGCGATCTAAAGGCGTCGGCGATCGAGCGCGGGCATAGCAGCCTGATCAAGTAGCAGACGCAGCCTCGCCGACTTCGATAGCGGCATTACGCTGGGCGGCGTCAAGGGTCAAGACAGCGCCACGCCTCTCGAGCTGACGGCATTCTCCGTGCGCGGCGAGCCCATCGGCTACGCCGACGCGATTCGTGGAAGCTACGAGCGGATCGAAGTGGGCGATCCCTGGGGCCCGCCGTGGAGCACGACGTGGTTCCACGTCCGGGGCCGCGTGCCGGACGAATACGCGGGCCAGCGCGTGGTCGCCTGGTTCGATCTCGGCTTCGACGGGCCGACTGGATTCACGTGCGAGGCGCTGGCCTGGAAGGACGGCATGCCCTGGCGCGGGATCGATCCCAATCACCGCTGGCTTCCTATCGACGGCCCCGATGTCGAGTTCTACATCGAAGCCGCGGCCAATCCGCGAGCCACAGAGCAGGGCGCTGAGCCCGCACCTTCGATGATCGCGCTGCGCAGGTCGCCTGAGCCGGCGTTCGTCTTGCGGCAGGCCGAGCTCGCCATTCGCCAATCGCCGGAAGTTGGGAGCAGCGAAATGCGACTCGACCCCACTCACCGGGTCACCGCAGTCGGCCACGCACATATAGATACGGCCTGGGAGTGGCCGGTCCGGGAAGCGCGGCGAAAGGTCTCGCGCAGCTGGTCGACGCAGCTCGCCTTGATGGACGAGCACCCCGATTACATCTTCGCCGCGTCCCAGCCCGCGCAATACGAATGGATGAAGACGTCCTACCCCGACATCTATCGCCGCATCAAGGAGAAGGTCGCGGCGGGCCAGTGGGAGCCGGTCGGTGCGATGTGGGTCGAGGCGGACTGCAACCTGCCGTCGGGGGAGTCGCTGGTGCGGCAGCTGTTGTATGGCAAGCGCTTTTTCATGCATGAGTTCGGGTATGAGACGAAGATCCTGTGGCTGCCCGACGTGTTCGGCTATCCGGGCAACCTGCCGCAGCTCATCTCGGAATCGGGCTGCAATTTCTTCCTCACCCAGAAGCTCTCGTGGAACGACACCAACAAGCCCGAGCACCACACGTTCATGTGGGAGGGGATCGACGGGTCTCGGATCTTCACCCACTTCCCGCCCGCCGACACGTACAACGGCAGCTTCGAGCCGGAGGAGGTCGAGCGGAGCATCCGAAATTTCAAGGACGGGCACAGCTCCCACCGGTCCCTCTATCTATTTGGATGGGGCGACGGGGGCGGCGGTCCTCAGGCGGAGATGATCGAGTCGGCACACCGGCTGGGCGTGGAGATCGGCCGGGCCTCGGATTTCTTCGATGCGGCATCGGCGGAGGCCACGGGCCTGGCCACGGTGGTGGGCGAGCTGTATTTCGAGCTGCACCGAGGAACGTATACAAGCCAGTCACGGACAAAGCGCCTGAATCGACTTGCCCAGCAAGCGCTCCGCGAAGCGGAGATGTGGTCCGTAGCAGCCGGCGGCGATTACCCGGCCGGCGAGCTGGAGGTCCTCTGGAAGACCCTCCTGCTCAACCAGTTCCACGACATCCTGCCGGGCTCGAGCATCGACTGGGTGTACGAGGACGCGGAGCGCGACCTTTCAGAGGTTGTACAAAGCGCAAACGCGATCGCGCACCGGGCGACGACGGCCATCTCGGGGTCTGGCGAAGAGTTCGCTGTGTTCAATCCAAACTCGCACCACCGTCGTGAGGTGATCAGGGCTGGCGATTTCCGAATGGTCGAAGCGCCGCCGTGTGGCTGGGCGGTTCAGGATGCTGCCGGCGACGTCGACAGGGTCTCGGTCACCACGCGAAGCATGGAGAACGCCCTGCTGCGCGTCGAATGGGATGACGTCGGGTTGCTCACTTCGATCTGGGACAAACAGTCGCAACGCGAGGTGCTGAGTGGCCTCGGCAATCTCCTCCAGCTCCACGACGACGATCCCGCGCGCTGGGACGCATGGGATCTCGATGCGACTTACCGTGACAACGCGGTCGACATCGTGGATCTGCAGCGGATCCAGATCGAGGCGGACGATCCGCTGAGAGCCATTTTGGGAACCACCCGGAAGTTCGGCAGCTCGATCATCCGCCAGCGCATGACGCTGGATGCGGGGTCACGGGTGCTCCGTTTCGAGACCCACGTCACCTGGCAGGAACAGCACAAGATGCTGAAGGTCGCCTTTCCGGTGACGGTCAGCTCGCGCGAGGCGACCTACGAGATCCAGTTCGGCCACCTCCGGCGTCCGACCCATGAGGACACCAACCAGGCGAGGGCGATGTTCGAGGTCTGCGCGCAGCGGTGGGCAGACCTGGGCGATGGCGAGTACGGCGTCGCGCTGCTCAACGACTGCAAGCACGGCTACGACATCCACGGCTCCGTGATGCGTCTCTCGTTGCTACGCGCACCCACGCATCCGGACCCGACAGCCGACCGAGGCGGCCACCATTTCACGTACGCCTTGATGCCTCACGCCGGCGACTTCCGCGAGGCCGGCGTCATCGCCGCCGCGGAGGACCTCAACGCGCCCCTTCGAATCGTGCCGGGCAGCCATGCGGGTGTGGCGCGTCGCTCGCTGGTCGAGATCGACACGCCGCAGGTCGTGGTCGAGGCGATCAAGCGCGCTGAGGATTCGGACGCCGTGATCGTGCGTCTGTATGAAGCGTGGGGGAGAGGCTGCAAGGCGACACTGCGGACCACGCTCTCCGCGTCACGCGCCTTTCTGTGCGATCTCCTGGAACGCGACCGCGAGGAAGTCGTGGTGCACGACGGCGTGATCGCGCTCGAGATGGCGCCGTTCAAGGTCGTGACCCTGAAGCTCAAACCCTGAACAGACAGCGGCGCCAGTCGTACCATCGCAGGAGCCGATGGCGACAGTCACGATCGCGGCGACCTTTGGGTCCGCAGGCAGCATCATCGGCCCAGCTGTCGCGAAGCGGCTGTCGCTCCCCTTCGTCGATCGAGCGATCCCGCCGGCGCTGGCGGAGAAGATCCACGAACCGCTGGTGGCGGCCCTCGCCAACGACGCCGAGGAAACGAGCGCCGTCGGCCGGCTCCTGAACAGCGCCCTCGGTTACACCGGGCTGTTCGCCGGCGTACCCAGGTCCGCAGAGGACATTGGCGTCAACGCCGACGTGGCCCAGTCCGAGGCCGTCATCCGCAGGCTCGCGGCGGGCGGAGCGGTGATCCTGGGCAGGGCTGGAGTGTTCGTCCTCAAGGGCCACCCGGACGCCTTTCACGTACGCCTGGATGGACCGGTCGAGGCTCGGCGCCGAGCCGCCATGGAGCGCGACGGCCTCGACTACAAGACCGCGGCCAGGACTCAGCAAGCGACCGACCAGGCGCGGCGCGCCTACGTCTCCCACTTCTATCCTCGCGAAGGCGTGTGGGAAGATCCGCGCCACTACCACATGACGCTGGACACCGCCGCAATCTCGGTCGACACCTGCGTCGATCTCATCGCACGTGCGGCGCAAGACTTCTTCAAGAAATCCGCGGCCGGCACTCATGCGAAGCGGGGAGGCAGATAGATTGGCCAGCGTCGAGGAGCTCCGGCTGCCACAGGCGCCGCACTCCGGCTCCGGGCCGAGCGTGGGCCCATCTGCGCTGATCTCCCTGCCGCCCCGCACGAAGCTCGCAATCCTGGGGGCGGTCCTCCTGACCATGTTCCTCGCGTCCCTGGACCAGACCGTGGTCGGTACCGCCCTGCCGCGAATCGTCACCGACCTCAACGGCGCCAGCCTCTATTCCTGGGTCGTCAGCGCCTATCTGCTGTCGTCGACCGTGACCGTTCCCATCTATGGAAAGTTCTCCGACGTGTTCGGACGCAAGCTCATGTTGATGATCGGCGTGGTCCTGTTCCTGATCGGCTCCTGGCTCTCGGGCGCCGCGCAGAACATGAGCGAGCTCATCGCATTCCGGGCCATACAAGGACTCGGTGCCGGGGCGCTCTTCCCCATCGTGATGGCGATCATCGGCGACCTCTACAGCCCCCGCGAGCGAGGCCGCTTCCAGGGATTGTTCGGCGCTGTCTTCGCCCTCAGCTTCATCGTCGGGCCGTTCATCGGCGGCTGGATCACCGACCACATCAGCTGGCACTGGGTCTTCTACGTCAACGTGCCATTCGGCATCGCGTCGCTGGCCGTCCTTGCCACGGTGCTCCCGAGCGCCGCCCGCCGGACGGCGTCGATTCGGGATCTCGATTACGCGGGAATCGTCCTCTTCACGGCTGGCGTCGTGCCCTTCATGCTCGGGCTTACCAACAAGGGCAACGTGAACAGTGCAGGCCGGCTGGCCAACTGGACAGATGCTGACGTGGGTGGGCTGATCGCGATCGGCGTGGTGATCCTGGTCGTCTTCCTGTTCGCGGAGTCGAGGGCGAAGGAACCCATCATCCCGCTCGACCTGTTCAAGAATCGGGACTACGCCGTGAGCATGGCCGCGGTGTTCGCGTTCGGCATCGCCATGTTCGCCGCCGTGATCTTCATGCCCCGCTTCTACCAGACCGCTCGCGGCATCAGCGCCACCGCCTCCGGCTATTACATCTGGCCGCTGCTGGTCGGGTTGATGGGAGGCAGCATCGGCACCGGGCTCTTGATCAGCCGGCTGGGCCGGTACAAATGGCTTATGACGGGCGGCGCGGTCGTGATGCTGATCGGCGGCTTTCTGATGACCCATCTGACGGCCGGCGTTTCCGATGGGGAGCTCTGGGCCTGGATGCTGGTCCTCGGGTTCGGCATCGGTCCGGCGATGGCCGGCTTCACGGTCGTGGTGCAGAACGCGGTGCCGATGAACCGCCTCGGCGTGGCCACCAGCACGCTGACCTTCCTTCGCCAGATCGGCGCCTCGGTGGGGCTCGCCGCGGCGGGCACGATCTTCTCTTCGTCGTTTGCCAACCGGCTGCCCACGAATCTTGCGGCGGAGGGTGTGCCGCAAGCATTGATCTCCCAGCTGGTCAAGTATTCGGGCGCCTTGCAGAACGTTGGCAATGGCCGGGCTCTGCTCCAGCAGCTGCTGCCGGGACCGGAGCAGTCCCTGATCCCGAAGGTGATCGCGGGAGCCAACAACGCCCTCGCCCTGTCGATCGGTGATCTCTTCTGGATCACGATCGTGTCCGGCGTGCTCGGGCTGGCGTGCTGCCTGCTGTTGCGCGACCGGCCACTGCGCAGCGGGACGGAGCTGAGGTCTGCCGAGCCCCTTGCCGTGGAGCCTGCCTAGACCAGAGCCCGGCGAGGTCTACGGCTCCTGTCAGGGTCTCAGCCGTGAGCTCGATGGACGACTTTGCGCGCTATGGGTGCCACGGTCCACGAGGCGCTCGGAAAGCGGGGCATCATCGACGTTCCGCTCATCCAGATCGTGCCGGGCAGCCGTGCCGCGGGTCACGCGCGGACGGTGAGGTGCCTGCAGAACGACAACCTCATGGTTCACGCGGCATTGAGCACGCTTGCAGGCCGGCGAGATCCTCGTGTTGACCATGCCTGAACCCGCGCCGGTCTCCCTGGTCGGCGAGCTGATCGCCATCCAGGCCGCCTACCGGCATCCCGCGGGGATCCTTGTCAACGCCGCGGTGCGCGACGTCGAAGAGCTGGTTGCGATCGGGCTCCCCATCTGGTCCCGGTGGGTCCGGGCTTCTGGCGCGACCAAGGACCTGGTCGGGTCGATCAACGAAACGTGACCGTCGGTGGGACGAAGACCAATCCCGGCGACATCGTCATCCTAGACGCCGACGTCCCTGCGGCCGCCCAGGAGGCTGCGCTCAAGTCCGCGGCGGAACGGGTGACTAAGGAGGAGGAGGCCCGCGAACGGTACAGAGGAGGCGCCCTCACCTACGACCTCCAGGACTATCGGGCAAAGGTCGAAGGCTCCAGGAAATCGTGATCGAGAGACCGTAACACCCCGCCTGGCAGCGCCTGACGAAGCGCGGGAATTTGCTACGAAGGAGCGGCTGTGTAGTCGAAGACGACCCGCCACTGCCTCTGCTCCAGGTCGGCTGTGGAGTAGGTCACTGGCGAATGGGTGCCCACCACGAGTTGATAACTGCCCTTGTAAGGCCTTCGGATGCCCAACGTAAACATGAATACGCACGGCCCTCCCGAAGGCAATCCCAACAAGACCTGCAACTTCTGGCGGTCGATTGTGTTGCCCTGACCATCTTCGGCCACGATCTGAGCTCCGTCGTAGATGTCCTGAGACGCCCCCGTGCCGCGACAGGCGCCATTCGTCCACGAGCTGTTCGTGGCCGGGAGTGTGACCGTTCCCCTGAGCCAGGTTGGCGCCGGTTCTGTTGGGCCGACAGGACCAAAGCATGCGGCGCCTACGACCAGCAGCAGCAAGATCGACGCCGCGAAACGCGCGTCAGTGCTCACTGACCTGGATCCGCACATCGCTCGAATCGGAAAGCACGATCGCTGTCCCACCGCCACGCACCCACGAATCCGGGAGCAGGAAGTATCGTCCCGCGCTTTCGATCAGAAGATGTAGGTGGCCGTACCGATAGTGATACGCGCCGGCTGTGTCCGCCGAATCGACCGATGCGCTCGCGCCGGCAGAATCGAGGCCGAGGTCGTCGCGACTGTAGACGATGACCTCCGGCATGCGGGCCAAGTTCGATGCGATGGCCTGCGCTCGCATGTCTCCCTCGCCAGTGGCGTAATTGCTCGTCAGCCAGAAGAGGCCTAGAACGCCGATGGCGACGATCGAACCGAGAAGCAGTGGCGGCAGACCGTAGCGCCTTCTTGGATCGGCTCGGCCTGAAGTCAGGAAAGCACCGTAGCCGGCCAGGGCCGAGGCGAAGCACAGCATCAAAGGCGCGACGAGGCTGGTGTGCGCCACACCGATGTCGTCCATTCCGGCGATTCCAATTAGGAGGGCAAGAAACGCCAACGCGATCAGAACGTAGCCAAGTCGGCGGCCTGTTCTTCGGCTGAGTCGAGAAGTTACGAGCTGGTGAAGCAGCGCCACGACAATGCCCGCGACCGCCAGTGCCGCTAACGGCGTGTAGATGGCTTCGATGCTTCTGACGACGAAGTCCTGTGCGGAAAATCCCAGGAGGCTAGCGTCCAGGCCGAAATATCCGTATAGGGCCTGAGTCCGCTCCCACCCATACCAGTAGCCGAGCGCGCCAAGAACCAGCGGCGGTCCAACCGCTGTGACGGCCCTCTCCACCCAGGACGTTGGTGCGGGTGCGTCGCTCATCGGCTGCGAGTCAACCGTCCTTGATTACCCGTCAGGCCTTGGCTCCGCCAGGGTGCGTGACGAGGCCGGCGGCTGCACCCAGCACCGCCTGTTCGGCGGCGTGGAAGTCGATGGACTTCAGCAGCGTCCGGCCAATTCGCGCAGATCCAGCCGGCTCGGGGGTGATCAGCGCTGCGTTGACCACGGCCGCGCCCACCTCGGCATCCCACAGCGGCTTCTCGGCCTGGCTCATCGCCTTTTGCACCGACGCTCCCACAGCGCTCACGGTGATGCCCACCGACCCCAGGGCCGCCACAAGCGCACTCGTGATTTGTGACTGGCCGCCGAAGAAGAGCAGAAAGGCAAGGGCCAGGACCGCGGCGACAGAAACCAGAGCCAGCGCCGCCCCCAACGGACTGCGGAGGAACTGCCACGACAGCTGGCTCACCCGATTGGCCATCGCCTCCGTGGCCTTGATGTAGTCGTCGACCTGAAGGAGATCCTTAGGAGCCCGCTCGCCGCTGAGCAGGCTTCGCCACAGCTCTCCCTGCTTCTTGAGCAGAGCCTGGACCCTGGCTGCCTCAGCCTGGTTGGCCCACACGGGGTCGGCCGCCTTCTTTGCTCCCGCGGGGGAGGCCGAGACGGGGTGTTTGGTCACCCAACCGGTCCACACCTCCAGCCCGCTCTGGACCGCCAGCGCGGCATGTTCGGCGAACTCTGTCTTGAGATGCGACAGCCAATTCAGGATCGTCTGAATTCGGAACTGGCCGAACTGATCCACATAAGTTGCAGGCTGGGCGCAATCACACAGCAAGATCGTCTCCGCCAGCGCCCGACCAAGGCCATATGCCTTTCCGATTCGATAGTCCTGCGCGGTCAGCCCTTCGAGAAGAGCGACATGAAGCTTGTAGATCTGCCACTTGAGGGTGTCTGAGCTGGTCGAGACATTCGCCACCAGCGCCGCGAGCTCGTCAGTGCCTGGTCGTGTTTCGGGCGGGGTCCAGACGGCGGGCAGCTCGAGGTTGATCTGTTCGACCAGGACAGAGGCTCTTGCCAGCTGGGACAAGGTGCTCATGCCCGGAAGCGTCGGCGGCGGAACATCCGGCGGTTTCGGGTCCGCGAAGGATTCGAAATGGTAGAGCTCGGCGACGTGCCAACCCAACGCAAAGGCTTTGCGCGGCCCGTTGTCGGGTGGGGGTGTGGACGGCGTATCAGCCGGCGCCGTCACGACGTCTCCCTGGCTCACGTGGCCATGGCGCCCGCGGGCGAGCCGTCCGCGGTCAGCTGGTCGCAGACAGCCGCCAGACGCCTGGCGTTCTCCGGCTCCGCGAGCATCGCGTCCGCTGCCGACTCAAGGGCCGCGATGTTGACGTCGCTCGCGTTGTCCATCGCCTCATTGGCGACGGGCAGCTTGGTCTGGAGGCGCAGATAGTGGTCGGAATCGAGCAGCTGGCCCATTTGAAACTCGGCTGTATCGGATTGGCCGTCGAGGAAAGATCCGATTGCGGGCTGAGCCCAGAGCACCTTGCCCCACCGGCGCGCGCGGTCGTACCTCACCGGATGCGGGACCGACCCTGTACCCAGGGACAGGATCAAGACGTCGCTCGTTCCTTTGATGTCTTCGTGCTCGTCAACCCAGGCGCAGATGGCCGGGTTGTTGGCAAAGACCCCGCCATCCACCAGGACCGGCGCTTCGCCGTTGGATCCCGCGAACTGGAATGGAGGAAAGTAAGTTGGAGCGGCGGAGGTCGCCCGCGCCACCTCGCGCATCAAGTAATTGCGCTCAGGCCGCTGCTGCGCCGTTTCGCGGCTGAAGAACCAGGCCTCCCCTGCGTGCATCTCGAACGACGTGATGAGCAGCCCGGTGACTGCTTCCGCGAGATGGGTCTCGCCCAGGTAGGTCATGAGCTGCTGCTCCAAAGGCCCCGCTGAGTACTGCGCCCCAAAAAAGAGGGACACGACTCTGCGCGGCCAGTTGGTGCTGAAGATCTGGCGACCGTGCACCTTGTACAGGTCGAGCAAATCGCTTGCCGCGTACTTGGGTTTCGTGCGGTCCGGCCCCGGCACGCACAGTCCGGCCGCCAGAATTCCGCCCGTCGAGGTGCCCGCGATCAGGTCGAACAGCTCGGCAATTCGCTTGCCTGTTTTCGCCTCGATTGCCATCAGGACCTTGGCGGGAATCACGCCGCGAATGCCACCGCCGTCGATCGCGAGTATGCGTTTCGTTGCCACTCTAACCCCTCCCTTGCGCTGGCCACACCCCGTTTCCCGGTTGAACTCCGGCAGGTACGATTCTCAGCGCTCATTTGACTGTTGTCAATCAGCGCCTTGAGATCGGGAATCCACCGTGGTCAGGCCTCCAAATCATGGTGCTTGACACATGGTTGACAACGACAATAGTGGCGCTAAGCGCTCGATTCCGAGACGAAAGGAGGGGACCTCGGAATGCAAAGCACGCCATCGAGAAGGTCAACGAGGAAAGGACGGGCACCAAAGTAGCCGATGCAAACGATGACTTCGCACCCTGAAGAGATCGAGAGCCAGAAGGCGCTCGAACGTCGAAGGAAGGAACGGTTGGGAACGATCTGGTTGGGCGTTGCCGTATTCATCGCGGGCAACGTGGCCGACTGGCTGGGATGGATCAGCTGGGGTCCCCTGCAACATGACCCCGCCCAGCGCCCCTGGATTCTCGCGTCCGCATTGGCCTTTTGGGTGGCGGCTTCGAGCCTGGTGGTGTTCATCGCCGACTGCTGGTCCATGTACCGGAATGGATCTCGGCCCCCGACTCGCAGCGACCTCGTGGCTGACTCTGGACTGTTGCGCAAGCCGGCAAACTGGATTCGCGAAAGAGTCGAAAAGCACCACGCGCTCGTGCCAGCGTACGACGTGCTCCTATATGAGAGTGAGAGCTAGGTAGCGAGACCTATAAGTCGCTCAGCCGGGCACGCCCCAGCTAGTTAGAGCTAGCTGTGGACGTTGGTGCTTGCCTCGGGGAGTCGAACCTTGAACCTTGGGATTAAGAGGAGATTGACCGTCCTTGTCAGGAAGCGTCAGGACGTGTCAGGCGTACCCTACGTACTCGGCGGTCTGACACGTTCGTGTCACAGAGTGTCCTGGGGCGTCACAGACTGCCTCGGCAGCGATGCCATGACCAGCAGTTCGTCGAGGACGCGCTCGAGATGAGTGACCAATGAGAGGTGGCCGTCGCCGGGAAGGAGCCGCCAGCGCGCGCCTGGGATGTTGGCGGCGAGCCACTTACCGTGTGCGAAGGGCACGATCCGGTCCTCATCGCCCTGCCAAATAGTGACCGGGACGCGAATGGTGTCGAGGTCGAATCCCCAGGGTCGGGTGAAAGCGAGATCGTCGTCGCGCCAGCCCGCGATTCCTGCGGATACAGCCCTCCTGAAGCTTTGGGCCAAGATTTCGGCGTAGTCGTCGGTAAGCGCCCGCTTGTCGACCTCGCTGAGGAGTCCACCGAGTGCGGCCGCCAGATCGCTGCCTGTCACTTCGCGCAGGCCCGCGGCCTCCCGCTCCAGATAGGGATTCAGCCGCTCATCGCCATCGATTGCGGCACCGAACTCCTCGATGTTCTCCGGGCCCATGCCGGCCAACCAATCGAGCCCCGCCACACCGTAAGGCGCCGAGCTGCCAAGCGTTCCTGCGGCCGCGCATCTGTTAGGGAGCAACGCCGAGCAGGCAAGCGCGTGCGGTCCGCCGCCCGACAAGCCGATTGTCAAGAAGCGTTCCTCGTTAAGTGCATCAAGAATCGCGGCCGTGTCCACTACGACGCTAGCAACGGACCGTCCCGGCTGCGGTGTCGACATGGCGTAGCCCGGCCGCGAGAACGTGACCGTCCGCAGCCCACGCTCCGTCGCGGGGGCGCTCAGCGGTGGGAACGGGACGGCCGCCGTAGGCGTGCCGTTATGGAATATGAGCACTGGGCCCGAGTCCGGTCCCTCCACCAGGACCTCGACGTCGCGTTCATTCTCGCTGTGAACCGTGAGCCAACGTTCGGCGGCCATCAAGCGCCAGTATGACCACGTCGTGCAGAGTGGCCCAGCCGGTTACATGATGGTGCTCGCGCAGGGAGTCGAACCCTGAACCTTGGGATTAAGAGTCTTTCGACACATCGTCTCAGAGCGTCTCAGCGAGGATCAGGGAGGCTCAACCGAACTTGAATTCATGACGCAACCGTCTCAGGGAGTCTCAGGGAGTCTCCCCGTCAAGGTGTCAAATAGGGTGTCAATCCCCGGGCACTGACGGTGCAGCGGTGTCGATGTCTTCTTGTGCTCCGACTAGGAAACGGAGAGCGGACGACCCGTCCGCTGATTGGCGCGTTCGCGGCGACTGTGATAAGGACAACGTTGGCTCAGGCCTACTTCACGACGAGCTTCAGGATTTGGCTCCCGATCGACACGTAGATGTTCCCGTGATCGTCCAACGCAACCTTGCTGACGAATTTGAAACCGGCTGCAGGCGCGGCCCACTGAGCCACGTATTGACCGGTGGACGAGAGTTCTTCTATGCGACTGTTGTGGCTGTCCACCACGAAGACATTGCCCTTACTGTCCACTGCTAGACCCGTGGGTTGACTGAACTGCCCTTCGCCCGCACCAGACCCGCCCCACGTTGCGAGTGGCTCTCCAGCAGGCGAGAACTTCTGGATCCGATCGTTGCCATCGCTAAAAGGATGTGGCTCTGAGACGTAAACGTTCCCGCTCGCATCGAGGGCGAGGTCGTAACCGATCTCGGTGGACTCCCCCGTACCGCTACCAACAGTGTGCCATTGCGTGAGAGGTTGGCCGAGGGAAGACAGCTTCTGGATCCGGTGATTGCCCACGTCGGCCACGTAGATGTCGCCCTGCTGGTCAACGGCGATGCCAACTGGAGTATTGAACTGGCCAGGCGCGGACCCAAACGTGCCCCATTGCGCCAGCGGCATTCCGGTTGGAGAGAACTTCTGGATGCGGCTGTTCCCTCCCGAGGACTGTGATCCAACCTCGGTGACGTACAGATTGCCTTGCGCGTCAAAAGCCAGTTTGTCAGGGGACCACAACTGGCCGGGGCCCGAACCGTGCTCTCCCCACTGCGCCAGGAGCTTTCCAGAGGTGGAGTACTTGTAGATCCGGTCGTCGTCGAACTCTGCCAGATAGAGGTTGCCCTGGCGATCGAGCGCCACGCCCGTGATCCCGAAGAGACCCGTGGCGGCCTTGACTGTCAGGATCACCTGCCAGCTGCCCTGAGTCGAGGTAGCGCTCGGCGCCGAGGTCGCTACCGAGCCACCACAAGACACGACGCTGATGGTCAGCAAAACGCTCATCAGCGACACGAAACGACTCCACATCACCGAGGCGCAGTCACTCATTTAATACTTCGGCTACCCTCAGACAGCGTTCCCGGGCACGCAGGCGTTGGGAATACATACCAACAAGTAGCCGCTAGCCACATCGCGCTGCGCAAGCACGCGTCCGTCGGACGACACCACGTAGATGACGCCGGGCCTGGGCACAAACTCCGTGTAGGAATGCGCCGTGTCCAACGTCATGATGGCGAGGCTCGTGCCTCCGGGCTCGGGTTGGAAGCCCGAAAGGCCCTGACCGGGCGGCACCGTCCAGATCACGGTTCCGTCACTCCACTTGATCACAATCGCCTGTCCTCCACCTGCGACTACGGCCAGCGAACCATCCCACGAGAATGCTTTAAGGGCACGGTTTACGTGTCCGACCGGAGACCCATCCTGGCCGTAGACGGTCGTGGTGCCGGTCGACTGGACTTCCGCGACGTACCGGCCATCCCTCGACGCGACCACATTCGCGATGCCGCGGCCACGAAGGTCATGCGTCCACAGGACATGGCCGTTCGAAAGCTGCACCACCCAGTACTGAATTAGCGGCAGTGGGCCACTGGGACCCGAATTCGGATCGGCTTGGATTACGACGGCCCGATCCGCCAACACGCTGCAGGCAGTCGCTCTGAGGGTGTTTGCTCTGGGGTCTTGCATGCCGATCTGAACCACATCGCGAGGGTTCCCGCCCGGCGTCGTCAGCTGCAACATACCCGGCTCAGGATTGGCCCCACGTGCGAAGACTGGGACCACTTGGCAGTAGTGGAGTTCGTCGTCAGCCCACGTGCCGACGAACCACATGCCTACGCCGGGGTCGGCGTATGGGCCGCCGGCTAACTTAGCCACCACCCGGCCCGACCGATCGAGAATATTGGGGAAGGAAGCGAACAACGTACCCGCAGGATTAGACGCCGTGCCGCTAGT
>Ga0066797_1000180_pt1 | contig 18980 bp, 23 predicted proteins | sample PersoiDNA2013193_FD_76335 | JGI IMG/M metagenome (GOLD analysis project Ga0066797, IMG submission 76335) | Permafrost soil microbial communities from the Arctic, to analyse light accelerated degradation of dissolved organic matter (DOM) -... | ecosystem: Environmental > Terrestrial > Soil >... | reverse complement strand
GCTGGCCGGCCAGCCGGCTGCCTCCCTCGCCGCCCTGCAGTCGGTGCTGGCCGCGCGCAAGCCCGGCGACCGCGTGCAGGCACGCCTGTCCCGCGATGGCGCCACGTCCACCGTGACGGTAACCCTCGGCAGCCTCACCGGCTAGCCGGGCCGCAGCACGGAGTGCCGAATCATGCCTGACCCGAAGCCCGCCAGGGCGCCGCTTCCGCCCCGCTGGTTCATCAGGCTCGCCTGGATCGCCCATCGCCGCCTGTACGGGCGGACGGGCGGGCGGCTCGGCCTGTGGCGGCCGAAGCCCGGCGGGTGGGGCGCCATGCGCCTGACCACGATCGGGCGGCGGACGGGCCGGGCCCGTCCCGTGATCGTCGGCTACTTCGAAGACGGGCCGAACTTCGTCACCATGGCCATGAACGGCTGGGGCGACGCCGAGCCGGCCTGGTGGCTCAACCTCCAGGCGCATCCCGACGCCACGGCCGGCACCGTCGACGGTCCCCGCCAGGTCACCGGCCGGGCAGCGCAAGGCGACGAGCGCGAGCGCTTGTGGGCCCGGTCTCAACGTGGGGTGCGGGATGGCGCTTCCTGCATCCCGTAGTCCCCGCAGAAGCGCCCGCGCCCCTAGTCCGCGCAATTGGGGGCCTGTGATGGCACAGGGCGACGGGTGGCGTGATGTCGCGCGGCAGGTGGGGAGCAGCCGCGGAGGCGGCCGCCTGGCCACCGCGCCGCCGAAGACCGACGCCGGTCGGCGGGTCATCGCTCTGGACAAGACGCCGATCGCGGCGCTGCGCGAGAGTCCGGCTGAGTCAGCGGGAGGCGCCCGGCAGCCGCAGGCTGACCAGGGCACCGCCGCCCGGGCCGTTACCTGCGGTCGCTGTTCCGCCGTGAGCGACGGCGATCGCCGCGACGATGGCCAGTCCGAGGCCGGATCCTCCGCCGTCGCGCGAGCGCCCGGTGTCCGGGCGCCGGAAGCGCTCGAACGCGTGCGGCAGGAATTCCGCCGGGAAGCCGGGGCCGGCGTCGCGGACGTCGATGGTGAGGTCAGGGCCGTCTTCCCTGGCGGCGATCACGATGACCGATCCGGCGGGAGCGAAGCGCAGCGCGTTGCCGAGCAGGTTGTCGATGGCCTGGCGGATCCGGTCCGGGTCGACGCAGGCCCGGGTTCCCGCGGGGACGTCGATACGGCAGGTCACCTGCGCCGCCGCCAGGCGGGCGGTGGCGTGGTCGGCGCTGCGCGAGAAGAGCTGCCGCAGGTCCGTTTCCCTGAGCCGCAGGTCGAGCTGGCCGGCGTCGCCGCGGGCGAGTACCAGCAGGTCGTCGGTGATCCGGGCGAGCCTTTCCGCTTCTTCGGCGGAGCCGCGGACCGCGGCGGCGAGTTCCGCGGCGCTGCGGCCTGGTCGGCTGGCCAGTTCGAGTTCCCCGCGCAGCACGGCGAGGGGGGATCGCAGTTCGTGGCTTGCGTCATCGACGAAGGCGCGCTCGCGCTCGAGCGCGCGCCGGAGCCGGCTGAGCAGGTCGTTCATGGTAGCGGCCAGGGCGGCGACCTCGTCTCTGGTCCGGGGGACCTCGACGCCGGCGGCGTCACCGCGCTCGGAGATCGCCGCGACCTGCCGGCGCAGCCGCTCGACGGGTGACAGCGCGGCACGGGCCAGCAAGTAGGCTCCCAGGCCGGCGATGGCGACGAAGACACCGCCGCCGATGGCCAGTTCCCTGAGCACCTGGCTCTGTGTGGCGTCGTATGCCTCCAGCGAGACGGCGGCGACCGCGACCAGGCCGGGGCGGCCTGTCAGCGGAGCGGCGGTGACCCTGGTGCTTTCCTCGTCGATGGTCTTGGTCGCCCATACCTGGGCCTGCCGGGCCTGGCCCAGCTCGGCCGCGGTCAGCAGCGGCGTGGTGCCGGCATCGGGGCTGGCGCCGCGGATCCGGCCGGCGGAATCGGCTACCTGCACGATGTACTCGCCCGGCGAAGGGGCGGTGGCCGCGGTCGGCTGCGGCCCGGTGCCGTTCCCGGGCAGGTACCGTGCGGCCTGGGCGAGCTGGGCCGTGAGCTGGGAGTCGATGACGCCAAGCTGGGCCGCTGACAGGGCGCTGCTGAACAGCCACCCGCCGAGGGCGAACAAGAGCGCGGCCGCGACCGCGAATGCCAGGGCAAGGCGCAGCCGGATGGGCATGTTACGGGCCCGTCACGGCGTGACGGAGCCGGTAGCCGATGCCCCTGACCGTCTCGATGTCGTGCTGGCCGAACGGCGTGTCGACCTTGCGCCGCAGGTAGTTCACGTACTGGTCGACGACGTTCGAGCCGCCGTCGTAGGCGAAGTCCCATACTGCCTCGATAATCTGCGAGCGTGTAAGGACGTCGCCGGGATGCAGGAGGAACAGCTCAAGCAGGGCGAGTTCCTTCGGGGAAAGCCGCAGCTCTGTCCCCGCTCGCCACGCCCGTTTCGCCGCTGGGTCGAGCTTCAGGTCTCCCTCGGCCAGGACGACGGGGCGTGACCGGTCACCCCGGCGGGCGAGTGCCCGCAGCCGGGCGGCGAGCTCCAGCAGGCTGAACGGCTTGACGAGATAGTCGTCCGCCCCGGCGTCAAGTCCGCGCACCCGATCCCCCACGCTGTCCCTCGCGGTCAGCATGAGCACCGGTGCCCATTGCCCTTCTTCCCTGAGCCTGCGGCAGACCTCGAATCCGTCGAAATCCGGGAGCATGACGTCCAAGATGATCGCCCCGTAGGCGTTCTCGGTGGCCAGCCACACGCCGTCCTCACCAGTGGCGGCGATGTCGACGGCATGCCCTTCCTCCTCAAGCGCGCGCTTGAGGAGGCGGGCCATCCGGATTTCGTCTTCCACCACGAGCACCCGCATGCCATGAGGCTAAGCCGCCGATCATGAGAAAATCATGAGGGCGTTGGGCCTTCCCTCCAAGGCCATTGGTCCCGATGCCACGATTACGCCCGTCTGTCGCAGAACTTCTTCCCGTTCGCCGGCCTGCTCGGTCCCGAAGCCGGGCTGCATTTCGCGCAGCCCCTGCAGCTGGACAACCTGCTCCTGGGGCAGCGCAGCCCCCGCCCGGCAACGGCCCATGGCCCGGCGGCATCTCGGGCTGCTAGGGTCGTGAGCTTGCCTTGGACGAGCTTTCGAGCCTGAGGGCGAGCTTGGGGCAGACCCGGACGGCCTCGCGGGCTTCTGCGGTCAGGGGGCCGGGCACGTCACCGTCGCGGATGATCGGGAAGCCCCAGTCGTCGAGGGTGATCAGCTCGGGAAGGATCTCAGCGCACAGTCCTCGGCCGTCGCAGGCGATGGGATCGACCAGGAGCCTCGTGCCGGCGGTCATGGCTGCCTCCGCGGCGGGACGGGCAGCACGTTCGCCGCCCTTGTGGCTCGGCACCAGCCGTGCGCATGCTGGCCGAGTTCGGGCTTGAAGACGTCAAGCGCGCTGCGGACCAGCCCTACTACGCCGTCGGGATGGCTGCAGGCGCCCCGGCCGTCGACCTGGCCGAGCCAGCGCCGCAGCAGGCCGAGATCGGACGTGCGGCCTTCGGCGAGCCGCTGGAGTTCGCCGGCGATTGCGTCAAGGCCGAAGAGGCATGGGCCGCACTGGCGCGCGGACTCGTCCGCGAGATAGCGCACCACCCTGGCGGTCTCGACGAGTCCGCAGGCGTCCTGAGGCAGCGCCGCGATCAGGCCGGCACCGGTGCCTGCGCCCAGAACGGCCAGGCTTTCCGATGAGAACGGCAGGGTTTCCGCTGCTGCCGCGTCGGCCCAGCTGCCGTAGTAGCCGCCGAGCAGCAGTGCCTGCGGCGGCGCGGACGTGCCGCCGGCCAGGCTGAGCGTCTCCGCCAGAGAAGTGCCGATCGCGATCTCGCATACGCAGGGCTGGTTCACCGCTCCCAGAATGGTGACGAGCATCGACCCCGGCTCCTCAGCCGTGCCGACCGCACGGAACCACGAGGCACCGTAACGCCCGATGAGCGCGAGGTGCGCGAGGGTCTCCACGTTGTGCACGAGCGTCGGCCTTCCGCCGAGGCCCCGTTCCGAGATCCTGGGCGGTTTCCTCGTGGGGGCGGGAACGCCGTCCTCGATCCAGTGCACGACGGCGCTGGCTTCGCCGGCGACGAACCGGTCCGCGGCCGTCATGACCCGGATCCGGACTCGGTCCGCGCCGGCCTTGGCGCGCTCGGCGGCGGCAGCGTCCACGATCTCGCGGACCGAGTGATGCACGACGATCACCGCCTGGCTGGCGCCGACTATCTCCGCCGCGAGGACCGCCCCGTCCAGGACCAGCTGGGGTGACCGGGCGAGCAGGACCTTATCCTTCGAGCTCGCGGGCTCGCCCTCGGTGCCGTTCGCCACGACGATCGGGGCGTGCCCCGCCGCTACCGCTGCCAGCTTCCTCGCAGCGGGGAATCCCGCGCCGCCCCGGCCGGTGAGCCCCGAGCGATCCACCTCATCGATCAGGGCCTCCCGGCGCTGCCGGTTCAGGCCGGCTGACCGGAGCGGGCCGTACCGGGCAAGGTGCTCCGCCAGGCCGGCGGGTTCGGTCCCGCTATCCGCAGGAAGCAAGCGCGGTAGCTGATCGGCAGCCTGCCCGGCGTGCCGCTGGCGGCTGTCGGTGCTGCGCATCACCGGTGTGTCCTTTCCCGGTCAGTGACCCGCTCGAAGGCGGCCGAAGGCTGGCCAGCCGGTGTGCTGCTTCCTGAGTCGTGCCCGACGCCGGCGATGAGCCGCGCGAGCACAGCGATTGCCACCGCGGCCGCGCAGCCCCACTCGATCGCCACGACCCACCAGATCCCAAGGTCGTTGCCCGCGGTCAGGGAATGCGCGAACGCCGCCGGCCACGCCAGGTAGGCCAGCCAGTGCACCGCCCGCCAGGCCCGGAATCCCAGGCGCCTGCGGGCCACGCTGGTGAGCAGCACCGCGCCGCCCAGGTCGACGGCCAGGGTGCCGAGCCCGATCGCCAGCGTGCGGTAACCGGACATGAAGGGCAGCACCGTGGCGGCCCAGCCGATCGAGACGTACGGATCAAGGATCGCGGTTATGACATGCAGGGCGAGGAACGCGATCAGGAACAGGGCGAGCGTCCTGTGCAGTTCGACGAAGACGAAACGGGGCCAGTGCCTCGGAGCGGCGCCCGTGCGGGCTGCCACGCCAAGCACTACCACGACGCTGAACAGGACAAGCAGCACCAGCCCGCTGGCACGCGATACGAACCACAGGCCCTGCGACCCCGCGGCGGCCACGCTCATCGCAGTACTCCTGGTCTTGATCCGCGATAGACATGGCTCGTCGGCGAGACATTGATGCGGCCGCCATCGGCTTCTGGCCAGCCACCGACGTATCGCACCTGCCCGTCGTGGGCGACGAGCCTGGCCGGCTGACCGGCCAGTGCCAGCCATTCCTCTGCCCGCTCGCCGGCGACGACAGCGGCCGTGGCGGCGGCGTTGGCGTCGGCGCACGTGGCAGCGGCCACGCTGACTGTCTGCCAGGGGCCCTCAGAGGGAAGCCCTGTCCGGGGATCCACAATGTGATGAAGCACCTGTCCTGCCCGCCGCCATTGGCGGCAGGTGATGGACGAGGTCGCGACCGCGCCGCCGGCCAGCCGCACATTCTGCGTCAGGGATGAGGCTGGATCGTCTGGCCTGTCGGCCACCAGGATCGGCCAGCCGTCACGTGGCGACCGCCCGGCAACGGCGATGTCGCCGCCGAGGCTGACAAGCACCCCGCCAGCCTGACCGGCCGCCTTCATGACCGCCCTGGCCGCGCGATCGGATCCCAGGCCCTTGGCGGTGGCGCCCAGGTCGAGCCGGACGCCAGCCGGCAGGCTGAGCATGGGGCCGTCCAGCCGGACCGTCTGCCACCCGGGGGCCGGGACGGGCGTGCCAGCCGGCCCGCCCCGCTCGGGATCGATCGCGGCGAAGTCCCGGTCATAGCCCAGCGAGATGAGGGCGTTGCCAACGGTGGGGTCTACCAGGCCGCCGGTCCACCGCGCCGCTTCAAGCGCGACGCTGACTGCCTCGGCGAATCCGTTGCTGAGCATGAACCGGCCACCCCCGCTGCGGTGGATCCAGGCGATCTCCGAGTCCTCACGGAACCGGCTCGCCTGACGGTCAAGCGCGCTCAGGACGCTGTCCACCGCGCCGAGTGCCGCGCCGAGACTCTCCGGCGGCCACACCGCGAGCCGTGCCGTAGTGCCAAGAGCGGCACGTTCGGCAACGGCGACGGTGTCGTCGCCGGTGCTGATCCGCCGCCACGAGCCAGCTGCGCCGGGCGCGGGAAGCGCGGTCATCACGTCAGTTGTCGTGGTAGACGGGAGCATGCCGCACCTGACTGACCACGGTCTTGCCATTCACGACCTGGGAGGTGGTGGTCGTCGTCACGCCGGACGCGCTGGTCGTTGCCACCGAATGAGAGACCTGCGGCCCGTTTGCCCCCTGCGATGTCACCGTGGTGACGACCCCAGAGGAGCTGGACGACGCGGCCGCGGGAGCCCCGACGGAGATGGCGTGGTGAGCCAGGGCCACCGTAGTCGCCCCCGTACCGACGATAAGCGCGGCCGCCGTCCAGTTCGACATCCTCCGGACCTGGCGGATTCCCACTCTGCGGGCCTTCCCCGACCGGCCGGCCAGAGCAGGGCCGCCGGCTTCCGGAGCCTGCCACTCGGCAGCGGCTGACTCGGCGAATGCCGGCAGCCGCACCTGGCCTCTGCGGGGATCGCGTTCCGCGTTCATCTGGGTTTCCTTTCGGTTTCGCCGGTCCTTGCCCGGTAAACCCATCATGCGCGCACGGTCATGAACCCTCCGTGAGAGAACGATGTGAGTCCTCACATCTACGAATGTGAGCCCAGCCGCTCTGGAGGACACTCCCTCCTACCTCAATTTCCCTGGTGACGGCGCCGCCGTCGGCTACGGAGAACGCCTCTACGTCGGCTACCGCTATTAGGCGCCAAGGACATGCCGGTCAGTTACCCCTTCGGGCACGGCCTGTCCTGCACCGCCTTCGCCTACTCCGGCCTGCACGCCGCGGTCGACGGGGAAGGCGAGGAGACCGTCGTGCGGCTGCGGCTCACCGTGACCAACTCCGGGCCGGCGGCCGGCAAGGAAGTCATCAAGGTGTACGTCCGCGACGTCGCGTCGAGCGTGGACCGCTCGGTCCGGGAGCTCAAGGCATTCACCAAGGTCGAGCTCACGCCCGGGCAGGCCACCGGCGCCCGCTTCGAGCTGCGCGCCAGGGACCTGTCGTTCTTCAGCCCCGCCCATGGCCGCTGGGTCCTGGAAGGCGGCGAATTCGAGATCAGCATCGGGAGCTCGTCGCGGGACCTGCGCCTGACCGCCACGGTCACGGTTCCCGCCCCTCCGCTCGCCAGGCCCCTGACGCTGGCATCGCCCGTCGGGGAATGGCTGGCCCATCCGGTCGGCGGCCCGGTCCTGCGGCAGGCCATCGGCGGCGCGAGATGACTGGAAGGCCCTGCGCGCGAACCAGGACATCACCTCCCCGCTGTTCGCGGCCGCACTGCCTGAGCACGCGGACGTTGCCCGCGCGGACTACGCGACCACGTCCCAGGACGGCGTCCCGGTCGCGCTGCGCTGGTACACCCCAGAAGGGTACGACCCCGCCCAGGCAGGCCCGGCCGCGGTCTCCTTGCACGGCGGCGGGATGATCATGGGGTCGGTACAGCAGAGTGACCGCTTTGCCGCCGCCTATGCCGCGGAAAGCGGCGTGCCGATCCTCGCGGTCGACTACCGGCTGGCCCCTGAGCACCCGCACCCGTGCCCGGTGGAGGACTGCTACGCCGGCGTCCCCGTCGAGCTGCATGTTCATCCGGGCTGCCCGTACGGATTGGACCTGATCGCCCCGGACGCCGATGTCGCGCGGCGCGCCCGCGCCGACCGGCTGCGCGCGATGACCGGCTACTGATCCTCATGCGATGTACCGCTCCTCATGCGATGTACCGCCAGGGTTCCTGCACATAGGAACGGCCCGTTGGGGTGGTCCAGAGATGCCAGCCCGGCTTCGGCTGAGCGACCGTCCATCCCGGCATCTGTTTGACCTGATGGCACCTTCGGCTGCGGGCGCCGGCGTTGCAGGCGTCCGTCTGGCCGCCCTTGTCGTACGGGACAGCATGCTCGAAGTCTGACTCGCGGGCGGGCCGGGAGCAGGTCGGGAAGGTGCATTCGTGGTCGCGGACCTGGACCAGGCGGCGGAGCCGGTCGCCCGGCTGATAGGTGCTGGCCCGGTACCTGTGGTCGCAGGCATGGGTGGGCACGGCGTCAAACCGCACGGCCAGTTCCCAGCCGCCGGGAAGGGTCAGTTCCCACGTGCCGTATTCGCCGGGCGCGTCGTCTCCCGTCCGGGCCTGTCTGGGAGCGAATGCCCAGTCGCCCGGCGGCGTCCCCGAGCGCGGCTGGGCCGCCAGCTTGGACAGGAGCGCCTCGCTTACGGTGATGTTCACCCGAGCGGGCAGCGCGCAGCAGGTCGGCCCTGGCGGCTGTGGCCGCTGGCGTCGGCCGCGCCGGGGGCGGGCTACGCCGTGGCCGACGGCGTAGCCGTGGTCGTCGACGATGGTGACTTCCCACCGGGAGTAAGGAGACCGGGCCGCCGCGGCGGCGAGATCGCGGGTGATGGCGGGGTCGAGGGGACCAAGAAGCCGGTTCTCCCCGGCTCGTTCCGCGCACCGGTGCAGGGTGGCCAGCGGGACTGTCACCTCAGCCAGCGCCTGCTCCGCGCCGCCGGAGCTGCTCGGCTCTGGCTCGTCGGGTGCGGGGTAGTCGGGTTCCGGGTCGTCAGGTGCTGGGTCATCAGATTCGGGATCGTCCGGTTGGGGACTGTCCGGTTCGGGGCCGTGAGGTGCGGGGCCGTGAGGTTCGGGATCGTCCGGTTCGGGACCGTCGGGCGGTTCGCTGGCGGTGCCGGAGGCGAACGCGATCCGGTCCGCGGCGGTGACGCCGTTGAGGAGGTCGAGGTAGGCGAGTGCCTGCAGGCTGCTGATGGTCTGGCCGCCGAACGCGCCGGACTTCGCGTATAGTCCGGCGCGGGCAAGCACGTTGGCGTGGCCGGATAGGGCATCCGCGGCCGGGAGGTCACGGCCGGACAGGCCGACCGCGCCGGACTCCTCACGGAACACCGTCACCCGCGCCCGCTCCCGCTCCGCCTTCGACCGTCGACGCTCCGCCACGTCCGGGGCCACGGCCAGTGCCGCCCGCCACGCCAGCCTTTCGACCTGAAAGTAGGTCTTCCCAGCGAGTTCGGGCAGGATAAGCGCCTCGGCTCGCGTCGCCTCGTCCTCCTCGAGGGGCTCGAAGACCTGGACAACCAGCTTCGCCTTGGCTCGGGTCAAAGTGCCGTCGGCGAGGAGCCGGCCGATGCCCGGCAGCCGCATGCCCAGCGCCCACGCCAGCCCGGCGAGATTCCCTGCCGACACCGGGCCCATCGCGAGCGCTCCCGCGATCTCGTAGTTCAACGAGTCGTCCCATCCGTCGGGCAGGTCCAGGCGGCGGCGAAGCAGCGGATTGCCCGCCCCGTCCTCGCGCATCATCGTCCGCAGCGCCGCGAGCAGGCCTGCCGCCGCCCATGACTCGATGGCCGCCCACTGGCGTACGATCCCGACAAGCGCGTCCGGCCCCGCGCCTTCGTAGAGGTCCTCCGGCCCGGCGGCGGCCTCAAGCGCCGCCGCGAGCGCCGCGGACGGCCCGGCCGCGCCCCAGGCCCCGCCACGCTCGAAGCCGGCGATGAGCTCAGGCAGGCCGTCGCCCTGGCCGGGCTCGCCGCCCGGTCGGGAGTCGTCTGCCTGCCAGTCCATGCCCGGTCCGTTCGATCGAATACTGCCCTTGACTTTCCTAATCGAACATTACTACGAGCCACTGACATTCCTGCCCGCCGCCCGCGCGCCGACGTCCGCCGCGCCGACGCCCGCCGACGGCGGCCCGTAGGGGGCCGGTGCCTGTCCTGGCCAAATCATCTGCCGGGCGCACACGCTGGCGCGCGACGCCATCAGGCAGGCCAGCCCGGCCACGAAGGTGGGCATCACCCTCGCGCTGCAGGACGTGCAGGCACGGCCGGGAGGCGAGCGGGAGGCGGAGCGGATCTGGGCCGGGCAGTTCGGCGAGTTCCTCCCCGCGCTCGACGGCGACGACTTCATCGGCGTGCAGAACTACTCCAGGGTCCTCGTCGGCCCGGACGGGATGATCTCGGCGGCCGCAACGGACGCCGAGGTCACGCAGCTGGGGTACGAGTTCTACCCAGGCACTGGAAACGTGAGTTCATCCGACAACTTCGAGTGGATGCTCGGCTACCGGCCAACCTTCGGGCTCATCGCCGTCGACCGCGCTACCCAGCGCCGTACGGTCAAGGACAGTGCCAGGTACCTGGGCGGCATCGCCCGGCGCAACGCCCTCACCTGAACGCGCTCATCCGGGATGAGGGGCCGGGTGCATGGCCACCACTCATCCCGGAGATAAAGGGCCCGGGCGCATGACCATCACTCGACGGTGATCGCGATCTCGGTCGGCTCGCACCCGGGCGCGGAGGCGATCAGGCGGATCTTGCCTGGGCCGGTGGGGCGGAGGACGGCGAGGGCGCGTCCGTCGTAGGTACGGCGCTCGGCCACGTCGAATCGCTCCTCGGTCGAGGGGCTGGCGCTGCCGAAGCCGAGCAGGACCCCTTGGCCCGAGACCTCGACCCGCACCGGCCGGTCAGACCCGGTGCAGCAGGTGCCGGCCGCGTCGGTGAGCGTGAGGGTGACGTACGCGAGGTCGCCGCCGCCGGTGGTGATGACCTGCCGGTCGGCCTCGGCACGCAGCAGCACCTCGCCGGTTGCGGACCGCAGGACGTGGCGGATCGCCGGCATCCCCAAGCCCCGCGGCTGCGTCTGAGCCGCCCGCGGAAAGGAGCACAGCCACATGTCCGCGAAGATCGAGAAAGTCTCCATCATCGTCTCCAAGGGGTCGCTGGAAGGCGTCTACCCCGGTCTGATCATGGCCAACGGGGCCGGCGGGGTGCCCGGTGTCTCCTCGGTCATGACCCGCTACATGAACCACAAAATGGAGCAGCTTGACATCCCGTCCGTCCCCGAGTTCGTCGAGATGATTGCCGACACCGACACCGACACCGGCGCGGGCGCGGGCCTGTACGCCTGCAAGGCGTCCGCCGACCTGTTCGGCCTTACCAAGGCGGACCTGATCGACCAGGTCAAGGACGTCATTACCGTCGGCGAGTTCTACGACATGGCCGCAGGCGGCCAGATCATCTTCACCTGAGGCCAGATGCCGGTCCCAGCGGCGTACCGGGTGTCAGCGTTTGACGTCCGGCGGGCTCAGCCTATTCCGCGCGGTGGTGGACCACGGCGGGTTCACCCGCGCCGCGAACGGACGTGGCGGCCGCGGTCCGGCCGGGCACGTCCGGGACGGGCAGGCAGCACAGCAGTGAGCTGCATGCCGCCGTCGCGGGCTGCCTGTCGTTCATCGCCGGCGCGATCGCCATGGGCGTGACCTACGGCATCGGCTCCCTCATCGGAGCCTCCGGCATCTGACCTGCCTGCGCCGCGCTTCGGCCGGCAGGGCCCAAGGTCCCGTCCCGCCGTGACCTAGGTGCCTGCGCCCGCGGCAGGCACCATGCCTACCGTCAGGTGAGGAAGCGGTAACCATGGCTACCGGCACTCCGCACGGAGCTACCGCAGGGGCGGGCGCCCCGCGCGGGCCAGACGATAGCGCAGGATCGGTGCCCCAGCAGCCGGGCGGCTGGACGGTCGGGCGCGTCATCTCGGTGGTAATGAGCGCGTGGACCCGGGCTGGGGCTGGCTGCTGACCGGGGTCGTCGCAGACATCAGGCTCCGGGTTACCGCCGCCGGCGCGGGCGTCTCCGCCCCGTGGCTGTTCCGGCTGGCGGTCGAGCTGATCGTGGGCGGTATCTTGGCCGGCGCGCTGTCGGCGGCGCTGATCGTGGTGCCGGTCCGCCTGGCGTCCGGGGTACGGCGACCGTGATGTCCTGGGTCATGATGGTCGTGGCGAGAAACCACCGTCCGTTCTGAGAAAATCTAAATCTTTCTCCCGAACGGGCGGTGGTGCCTCAGCTGCCCGTCCGGCTTTCCCGCAGCGGGGTCAGCGCACGATCTCGCGGCACTTGAACCCAGAACCCGCGGCTTTAAGGTGCGAGGACGGTGATGAAGTCGCGGGTCCAGCCGGTGAGGTACTGGCTGGCCGGGCGGAGCTGGCCCGGGGCAGCTGCTGACAGCGCGCCGCCCGCGGTGCGCGCGATGTCGAGCTGGAGGTTCCCGTTGATGTCCAGTTCCATCCCGGTCAGCGCGCCGCAGCGGGCCAGCGCGTCGGCCAGGTCCTGGGGCGTCGCCGATGTGCTGGCCGCGTACATCAGGTTCCCGGCGGCGTCCTGGCCGAGCGCGCTGCGGGGGTCAAGCGCGGCGTGCGAGTTCGTGCCGCCCCACCGCCACCACCGTGCGGTCTGCCGGGTCGGCTGCCCGTTCAGCACCAGTGGCCACAGGTTCTGCCGCACGCTGTAGATGACCTCCCCCGGGGCGGGCGCGGTGACCCCCCACACGCCGATCCGGGCATGCCCGGCCCGGTCGATGACCAGGCTGGCCAGGCCGGAGAGCAGCTTCTTGAAGACATGGCCTTCCTGCTCGTACCCGCCTGCGTGCGAGCGCATCAGGAAACCGCCGTTGAAAGCGGCCTCCAGCCGCCGGCGTTCGGCGGTGCCCACCGCCGGCCCGGCGCGGACCAAGCGGCTGTAGGGCGAGGCCGGGTCCCAGCTGCCGTCATGCAGGACGTACCGGACCGGGCCGTGGAAGAGGGCGACGGTGATGACCGATCCGTCGGCGGTCCGCACCCGGGTCAGGGTTATGCGCGAGGTGACCGGACGGCTGGCGGCCCTGGGCGCCGTCGGCGAAGCCCTCGGCGCCGCCGCCTGCGCGGCTCGTGCCGGGCCCGACGAGGCTGGCACCGGCGGTGACGTCGTCGTGCAGGCCGTCGCCGCCAGGACCAGGACCAGGCCGCCTGGCGGCAGCACCGCCGTGAAGTGCGCGAACTTGGCGCCGATGGCGGCGGCCACCGCGGACAGCAGGTTGACTCGCCTGGTGAACTTCCTGACCAGGCGGAGGACGTCATCCCGGGCCAGGGCCGCCTTGGAGCACTGGGTTCGTGTCACGGCGTCAGGATCGCCGGTGATCCTCTGCGACGGGATCGACGCGCTTCTGCGCAGCGTAAGAATCACGATCGCACCACGCGTCAGTAGTGGCGGCGAGTACGCCGGGGGAGAAGCCCTGTTCTTCCACAGAACCTCGCTACCGGTCAGGCGCGCGCGGATTTCAGGGGCGGTCCGCCCGTCGTACCGCCTTCCTGGTCTCGGCGGCCGCGATGATCGACAGGGCTACACCTCCAGGCGCATCCCGACGCCACGGCCGGCACCGTCGACGGTCCCCGCCAGGTCACCGGCCGGGCAGCGCAAGGCGACGAGCGCGAGCGCTTGTGAGCCCGGTCTCAACGTGGGGTGCGGGATGGCGCTTCCTGCATCCCGGCGGGTTCTACAGCGACCAGTTGCTGGAGAACATCATCGGCTGCCAGGTCCGCAACACCGGAACAATCCACCCGGAGTGGGCCGCGCGCGAGGGCGCGGAACTGAGCCTCCACCCGAAGGCGCCGGCATTTGCGCATCGTGTCGGCGGAGCCGGCCGGGCGCTGGCGCTGGTCGCCTACATGGCGACCGTGCGCGGCATGAGCGCCGACGGCCGGCCGGGGGAGCCCTCGCACCCGCATGCGCCAGCCCGGGAGGAGGACCGCTGGATGGCTGCGAGCTGGCTGTTCCTCATTGAGTCGGCCGGCCAGGCCTGCTGCCGGTCATCATCCGCTACCGGTGCGACACTTCCGGTGACCTCCTGACCCGGCTCCAGTTCGGGCCCGGGTCGGAGGCCGCCAGGAGACAACAGGCATGCGCGTTCTCCTGATGGACAGGCCCGGCGGCCTCGTCGGCGAATACGCCCAGGTCGCATGCGGTAATACAGTTTCCGGCAGCTGAAAGCCGCTGCCGACGACGCAGCGAGGCTGGTCCTGCAAGCGGGGAGGAGTCCACCCGGCGGTGGCGACGTCCGTCGGCGCAGTGCTCCCGTGCTCGCTGAGATCACCGCCTGACCAGGCACCCCGGAACGCGCCCGCGACGGCGCGTGACCCTACCGTGCCCCAGCGACCTGAGGACCCGGACAACGCCAACCCGGCGCGTCAGCCGGGCCTTCAGCATGTCCCGGAGAGAAACGCGAGCAAGGCCTGCCGGGAGCTGGTCCCACATGGGACGCACCGTGGCCCCACCGGCAGGCATAAAAAAGTGACGTGGGATCTAAAAAATCGTGGACTGGTCATGCCGCGAGGAGCTTTTGGGTTTCGGGTGGCTCCTGGATGTGCCACTCGCGGTGGGTCTGCCGCAGCGGCTGGTTGGGCACGAGCTGCTTGTCGGCGAAGTAGATGGTCGCCTTGGGCTTCTTGACGTTGTAGACCAGGGCCGCCATGGCGAGGAGCTGGATGAGCCGCCAGGTGGCGTCGGGGCGCCAGCCGCGATCGGGCCTGGCTCCGGCCGCCACGGCCTCGGCGTCTAGCACGACCCTGCGGCCGTGCCGCGGGCAGGCGGGGTCAGCATGGTGCCAGCTGTGGTTGCCCTCGCCGCCGGCCACCACAGCGACGAAGGCATTGTTGCGGCTGTCGTCCGCGCGGTACTCGCGGCCGCTGCTGTCCTTTGCGCGGCTGCCCCACTTGTGGCAGACGGAGTTGACCATGCCGGTGGCGGTCATGAGGGCCGCCGTGCGCAGCGCCCCGGCTACCAGCACCGCGTTCCACCCGTACAGCGGGTAGAACGCCAGCGGCACTCCGAAGTTCGCCGCCACCAGGAACGGGAACGCCCGCCGCTCCCACTGCACCAGCCGGTCCCCGGCCAGGTCGCGGTGAATCACGTAGCCGGGCGGCCGTTCGTATGCGAAGAACAGCCAGACGCCGTGTGCCCACAACAGGCCCTTGTACCCGCGCCACCCCGGGTACTCGTACGGTGAGTGCGGGTCCTTGCCCGCCACGTCGGCGAAGCGGTGGTGGGCACGGTGGTTCAGCACCCACCCCTGGATATCGCCCTCCATCGACATGCCGCTCGCTACCGCCAGCACCACCTGCAGCGGGAACCTGGCCTCAAACCCGCGATGAGTCCAGTAGCGGTGATTACCCAGCGTGACGCCGAACATCGCGAACAGGTACAGCGCTGCCGCCAGCACCCACAGGCCGACGCTGGTGGCGGTCGTGAAGACGCGCCAGAATCCCCAGATCGCGAAGCCCGGCAGCAGTATCCCCAGCGTCACGATACTGCCCCATGTCGGCTTGCGCCGCTTGCCGTTACAGTCGATGTTGAAGCCGAACGACAGGATCGTCGGCCAGTCGCGCCGGCCTTTCACCCGCTCCGACATGGGCATCAGTTCCTTTCCGTACACGCGAGCCTGGCCGTGACAGGCGCCTTCCGGCGCGCTGCTCAGCCGGCCGCCGTCATCCGGGGTGGCGGGGCACGGCTTTCCCTGCCCGCAGGCATACCTTCAGCAGACCAGCACAGCAGCCACCCGGTCAGAGCCGAAGGTCCCCGCAACCTCAGCCTCCGTCCCTCCTTGTGAGTCACGCCTTCCAGGCCAGCGGAGGGGGCGGGAATGAACCGGGCACCGGACCGGGTCTACGTGATGGTCGTAGTTGTCTTATGTGCTCGTGTTACCTGCACGCTCGCGGAGAACAATGTTGCGGGCGCGCTGCTTGAGGAACCTGGGGAAGGCCGCGTCGAGAACCGGCCACGGGTACCGCACGGCGCGGGCCCGGACTACGATGCGGCTTTTGCGTCGTGAAAGTAGCCCGTGCTTGGCTTGGATCTTGGCCCGGTGGTCAGGCTGATGTGGGTTTCGGTGTCGTCGACGAGGGCGCGGGCCAGGTCGGACAGGCGCAGGTTGCGGGACCGGGCGGCGTCGCGCAGGAGGCTGAATGCGTGGTTCATGTCCAGGCTGAGGCGCTCGGCGAGGATGCCCTTGGCCTGCTCGATGATGATCCGGCTGTTCAGTGCGGTCTGCAGTTGCTCGGTGAGGATCTCGCTGTGGCGCATGCTGCGCTCGTGCAGCAGGCTGATGGTGGTCACGTCGGCCAGGGCCTGGCCGACGTGTACGTCCGCGGGGTCGAACGGGCCTGGGGTGGCGCGGAAGAGGTTAAGCGCGCCGGTAACCCGCTCGCGCAACCGCATCGGCAGGGACTGCACGGCGGTGAACCCGGCGTGGCGGGCGGCGGCGGCGAACTGCGGCCAGCGCTGCGCCGTGGCCAGGTCCGCAGCGGTGACGGGCTGGCCGGTGTGGTAGCAGTCCAGGCACGGTCCCTGGCCGGCCTGCAGCTGGAACAGCTCCAGCAGCCGGGCGGCCTCACTGGAGGCGGCGGCCACGCGCAGCTGGCCGTCCGGGTCCGCCAGCAGCAGCCCGGCCGCTGATATGTCAAGCAGCTGTACGCTGCGGCTGGTCAGCACATGCAGGAAGCCCGTCACGTCAGGCCCGGCGGCCATCGTGTCGGTCAGGTCGACGAACGTCTCCGCCAGCAGCTGCCCGTCCATCTCCGCTTACCTCTCAGGAAAGGCCGCAAGGTCCCCTCGGGCGCGCTAAGCGCGCTGGAGACGTCCTTGCACAGCCTGGGGCCAGTTTGCAGCCCGCGCATCGTTTATTTCGGCCACGTCACCGTCAGGCGACGGGCGATCTGAATGACGGCTGCCCTTGAGGTCAAGGTCCCGCCCCGCGTGCCGGCTGGTCAGAGGCGAAGGTCCCGTGTTGTCAGGGACGGGCCGGCGGGGCCGATGCCTTCGGGTCGAGGGTGCCGTCGACGGCGGCCTGGGCGACATCGGTGAGGCGGAGGTTGCGGTTCCGGGCGTGAGCCGCAGCCGGAAGAAGGCGTCGCCGCAGCTCGTTCTTGATCATGTTCTTTTCATTTAGGTTCTCGGCTCGGTTCTGGCCAGGCAGCCTGAGTGCGCCACGAGGCGCTGTTGTTTCGGATGGAGGTGCAAGCCCCGCAGGTTGTTCAACGAATACCACGGAGCGGCCTAGCAAGCATGAATCCGCTGGTCAGCGGTTCCTCCTCGCATTCTTCCGGACGATGTCAGGCAGTTCGCCGGGCAGGTGACAGGTCGTCACCGGATTCTGGTTCCCGTTCGACCCGCCCTTCTCCGGCTGTCACGCCACGGGAAAGTGCCGGGTCAGCTCGGCGCGCGCCGCGTCGTCCGGATAGGGGTGCAGTGCCTCGCGGATGAGCTTGTTCACCGTGCCCGCGCCGTAGAACTGCGCAGTGTCGATGTGATCCACTCCGGCCTCGACCGCCGCCCGCAGGACCCTCAGCGCCTTGTCCCGGTCTCGCGGTGGTCCGAAGACCCCGTCTCCGGCGAGCTGCATCGCGCCGTACCCGGTCCGGCGCACCCACCGCGGGCCGAGCGAACGAACCGCCAAGGTTGTGTCCCTGCTCCATAAGACCGTCTCCCGTTGGCTTGGCCGAGGTGAGGCCCCGACGTCGTGGCGCATGGCGCCGAGACCCACAAGCTCAGTGTGTTCAGGCGTGGCCCTGCGAGCGGCCGAGGATCAGTCGGATCGACCGGGCGGCCTGTCGCCGGAAGGCGCGTGTGTCTTGCGAAGTGCTCCCAGGTTTGCCGCAGGCCAGGTGAACGGTCGTCGCCGGATTCCGGTGATCTCCATGAGTTACGCTGACGACGGGGCCCGGGAGGAGAGGGCGCGATGATCGATACGTCCGATGCGATGAGTGCCAGCCGCACGCCAGGCACGGCCCGGCCCGGGCTGATCGACCGCCACGACCTACTCGCCGCCCTCGACCGTGCTGCGGAGCGCAAGGTCACGGTCATCTCGGCACCCGCGGGCAGCGGCAAGACATCATTGCTGCGTACCTGGGCAGAGCGCGCGGGTCAAGACCACCGAATCGCCTTCATGTCGGTACGGCCAGGCCAGCAGGACGCACAGATGTTCTGGCTTACCCTGCTGGCGGCCGTCCGCTCCGCCTCGGGCGCGGACCAGGGCACGGAGCCGCCGCCCGCGACACCCGGCTTCAACGCCCGCGCCATGGTGGACAAGGTGCTGTCCGAGGTCGGCGCAACCGGTGAGCCTTTCGTGCTGATCATCGATGACCTGCACGAGCTCGCCTTCCCCGAAGCCACCGAGCAGCTCACGGAGCTGCTGACCGACCTCCCACCGCAGGCGCACGCGATCGTGGGGACACGCCGGGACCTGCCGCTGCGGCTGCACCAGCTGCGGCTGGCCGGGGAGCTGGCCGAGATCCGGGCCGGGCAACTGCGCTTCAGCGAGGACGAGACCCGCGAGCTGCTGGCCTCCGCCGGGATCGCGCTGCCCGGGCACGTGGCCGCGCTGCTGCACCAGCGGACCGAAGGCTGGGCGGCCGGGCTGCGGCTCGCCGCGCTGTCCCTCGCGGCGCACCCCGACCCTGAACGGTTCATCGCTGAGTTCTCCGGCAGCGACCGCACGGTCGCTGAGTACCTGATGGCCGAGATGCTGGAGCGGCAGCCGCCGGAGGTCCAGGGCCTGCTGTTGCGGACCTCCCTCCTGGACCGGGTCAACAGCGAGCTGGCCGACCTGCTTACCGACGGCACCGGGTCGGAACGGATCCTGCTGGACCTGGAGGACGCCAACGCGTTCGTCGTGTCCCTCGATCCTGGCCGTACCTGGTTCCGCTACCACCGTATGTTCAGCGACCTGCTCCGGCTGGAACTGCGCCGCACCCTGCCCGGGGACATCCCGGAACTGCACCGGCTCGCCGCGCACTGGCTTGCCGAGCACGGGCAGGCCGCCGACGCCATCGGCCACCTGCAGGCCGCCGGCGACTGGGCCGAGGCAGGCCGCCTGCTCACCGACCACGCCCTCAGCCTCACCCTCGACGGGCGGGCGGGTACCGTGGCAGTGCTGCTGCGCTCCTTCCCGGCCGCGGCCGGGAAGGAGC
>Ga0066797_1000178_pt1 | contig 19033 bp, 20 predicted proteins | sample PersoiDNA2013193_FD_76335 | JGI IMG/M metagenome (GOLD analysis project Ga0066797, IMG submission 76335) | Permafrost soil microbial communities from the Arctic, to analyse light accelerated degradation of dissolved organic matter (DOM) -... | ecosystem: Environmental > Terrestrial > Soil >... | reverse complement strand
GCCCGGCGAACGGATCCACCCCGTCGACCAGCAGCGTCGGGGAACCATGCATCCCGAACCGGGCAGCGCCGGCATCGTCATCGATCACCCGGCGCGCCACCGGCACCGGCGGCCAGGCGGCCAGCACCTCCGCCAGCCGCTCTTCCAGCACCGGCGCGTTCGGGCAGCCCGGCACCGCCAGCATCATCAGCTCCACCAGCCGGCCTCCTGAGCACAGGCCATCGCAATGGCCGTCGCGTGACCGTCACGTCCACGGTAAACCTTCCAGCGCACTGGAAGCTACCGCGACTACTCGCCCGCGGCGCTGACGCGGCTCGCGTTCATCCGCGATGCCCAGTCCGCCTGCCCCTGACTCGGCCTGATGCCGGCCGTCCGGTCAGGCGGTAAATCACGGATTTACCGCGACGGGTGAAGCGTCGTGGCCGCCGCCCTCCGGCCTGCCGGGGTTGCAGGTGCGTCAGCTGGAGATGATGCGCGGGATGGTCCGCAGGGTGAAGCCGATCCTGGCGAGGCTGGCGCAGGCGGCTGCGGCCAGGGGCCAGGCGACCGCCGGCGCTGCCAGAACGCCGCTGACGAGCACGGCCCCGTCCAGGGCGAGCAAGCCGACGCCCCCCGCGATGACCGCGGCGCGGGTTCGGGCGTAGTGGCTTCGGCCCGCGGCGGCGGTGGCCAGGGCGGCGACCACGAGGAGCAGGAGCAGGCCGAAGACCAGGCGGGCGGGGCCCGGCACGGGCCAGTGCCAGGCGTGGCCCAGGACCAGGGCGGTGGCCCAGGCGGCGCCCACGGCCGGGCCGGTGGCCAGCAGCATCCGTGCGGCTCGGCGGCCGGGGGACTGGATGGTGAAGGCGGTGGCGATCTCCTCGACGCTGCCGAATTCGCGCAGTGCGCGGCGAGCTGCCGTACGGGGGTCGGCGGCGTTGGCGAGGTGGTGCCGGTAGGTCTCCGTCAGTCCGTCGGCGAGCTCGTCGAGCGCGTCGGCGGGCAGCCTGCCGGCCAGACGGGCCAGGTAGGCGTCGATCAGCTGGTTGCCGGGCATGGCGCGGGCTCCAGCAGCGAGGTGATGGTAGCGGCGAAGTCTCGCCAGGTGGCGCGCTCGGTGTGCAGTTGCGCCTGGCCGGCGGGGGTGAGTCCGTATGTGCGGCGGCGGCGTCCGTCGACCACCGACCAGGTACTGGTGACCAGTCCGGCGTGCTCCAGCCGGTGAAGGGCCGGGTAGACGGTGCCGGTGGGCAGGTCGAACCGGCCGCCGCTGTCCTCGCGCAGGGCCTCGATGACGGCGTAGCCGTGGCGGGGTCCGCTGTCCAGCACGGCCAGCAGCAGGGTGTCGAGATGGCCCTTGAGGGCCTGCGCCTCCTTCATAGGTAGTAATGCTACTCTTCGAGGTATAGGTAGGAAAACTACACATGAGGTGGTGGCTGTCATGGACGAGGAAGCGGTGATCGCGGCCGAGGGCCTGCGCAAGCGGTTCGGGCCGGTCCAGGCCCTGTCCGGGGTGGACCTGAGCGTGCCGGCGGGCCGCGTGCTGGGGCTGCTGGGGCCCAACGGCGCGGGTAAGACGACCCTGGTGCGGATCCTGGCCACGCTGCTGCGGCCGGACGCCGGCCGGGCGCGGGTGGCAGGCCTGGACGTGGAGCGTCAGGCGGCTGCGGTGCGCCGCGTGATCGGCTTGTCTGGCCAGTTCGCGGCGGTGGACCCCTACCTGACCGGGCGGGAGAACCTTCGCCTGATCGGGCGGCTGTCCCGGCTGAGCCGCGCCTCGGCCCGCGCGCGGGCCGAGGAGTTGCTGGATGCCTTCGAGCTGACCGCGGCCATGGGACGCCAGGCGCGGATGTACTCCGGGGGCATGCGTCGGCGCCTGGACGTCGCGGCCAGCCTGGTGGCCCGGCCACGGGTGCTGTTCCTGGACGAGCCGACCACCGGTCTTGACCCGCGCAGCCGACTGGGCGTGTGGCAGATGCTCGGCGAGCTCGTGGCGGACGGCACGACCGTACTGCTGACCACCCAGTACCTGGAGGAGGCCGACCAGATCGCCGACCAGGTCGCGGTCATCGACACCGGCCGGGTGATCGCCCAGGGCACCCCGGCCGAACTGAAAGCCCGCTTCGGCGGGGACCGCCTGGAACTGCAGGCCCCGCCCGGGGCCAGCCTGGACCGGCTCGCCGGCGCCGTGGCCGGGCTCGGCTCGGGACCCGCGGTGCGCGAGGAGTCAACCGGCAGGCTCATCCTGCCCGTCGCCAGCGGGGCCGCGGTACTGCCCGAACTCGCAAGGCGGCTGGCAGCCGCCGGCCTCGCCGTCGCCGACCTGACCCTGCGCCGCTCCACTCTCGACGACGTCTTCCTGTCCCTCACCGGTCGGCCCCCCGCCCTTACACCAGACCGGGCCGATCCCGCCGAGGGCACCCCACCCGCCGTCGCGGCCGCCGACGGCCGCCGCGAAGCGACGCCGACCCGGAGGACGCCATGACCACCACAAGCCCGGCCGTGCCCGCCTCCCCGCCCTGGCTGCGCGGGACAGGCCACGCCATCCAGGGCATCGCCCAGATCACCGGCCGCAACCTGCGCCGCCTGGTGCGCGTGCCCACGCTGATGGCCTTCGCCACCGTGCAACCAGTGCTGTTCGTGCTGCTGTTCACCTACGCCTTCGGCGGCGCGGTCCACCCGCCCGCCGTCACCCGCTACATCGACTACCTGCTGCCCGGCCTGTTCGTCCTGGCCATCGGATTCGGAGCCTCCCAGACCGGGGTCGCCATCGCCGACGATCTCGCCAGCGGAATGATCGACCGGTTCCGGTCCCTGCCCATCGCCGGTGCCGCCGTCCTGGTCGGGCGCGCCGCAGCCGATGCCGTCCGCAACCTGTTCGTCGTCGCGCTCATGATCGCCGTGGCCACGCCGCTGGGCTTTCGGTTCGGCGCCGCCGTGGCCGCCGCCGTGGCGGCCGCCGCCCTGGCCGTGGCCGTGGGGCTGGCGTTCTCCTGGCTCAACATGCTGATCGGGCTGCTCGTGCGCGATCCAGAGGCGGCCGGCCTGGCCGGGCTGTTCCCCGTCGTCATCCTGGTGTTCACCAGCTCCACGCTGGTGCCCGTGGCCACCATGCCCGGCTGGCTCCAAGCCTTCGCGAAGAACCAGCCGGTCACGGCATCAGTCGACGCCCTGCGCGCCCTGTGCCTTGGCGGCCCCACGACCAGACCCGTACTCCAAGCCGTCGCCTGGATCGCGGGCCTGGCGGCGGTCGCCGTGCCACTTGCCATCGACCGCTACCGGCGCGCCACCGCCTGACCGGGACCAGCCATGATCGCCGCATCGGAAACCATCGCCGGACTGCACCGCCTACCTCGCCTCGCTGGGACCACCAGGACCAGATCCGGGCGGCGTACGGCTACACCAAGTTCGAGTTCGACCAGTGGTTCGCACTCGCCCGCTGGCTGTACCAGCGCGCCTGGATCGGTTCCGAGCGCCCCACCCTGCTGTTCGACCTGGCCACCAAGCGGCTGGTCGACAAGAAGGCGGCGCTGCCCGGGGTCACCGTGCTGGAGCGCCTGGTCTCCGGGACGCGCGAGCGTGCCGAGAAGCGGCTGTGGGCCACCCTGGCGGCCGCCGCGATGCAGTGGCAGGTGCGTCCATGGCGCTGTGGTGGAGGTGCTGCAACAAGGTTCTGGGGGCATCCTGGGGTCATGAGCCACCCGGATGCCGGCAGCCGCGACCACGGCCATGAGCACGAGCACGGGCATGGGCATGACCGTGAGCGCGGGCTTCTGGCCTGGCTGCGGCACGTGCTGCGACCGCATTCGCATGAGCCCGCCGACCAGGTGGACGCGGCGATGGAAGCCAGTGCGGAGGGCATGCGGACGCTGTGGATCACCCTGGCCGTGCTGGGGGCGACCGCGCTGGTCCAGGCGGCCGTGACCGTGCTGTCGGGGTCGGTGGCGCTGCTGGGCGACACGCTGCACAACGCAGCTGACGCGCTGACCGCCGTGCCGCTCGGGGTCGCGTTCGTGCTGGGCCGCCGCCCGCCGACCCGGCGGTACACCTACGGGTACGGGCGGGCCGAGGACCTGGCCGGGATCGTGATCGTGCTGGCCATCGCGGCGTCCTCGGCGCTGGCCGCCTACGAGGCGATCGCCCGGCTGCTGCACCCCCGCCACGTGACCGGCCTGGCCGCGGTCGCCGCCGCCGCGCTGATCGGCTTCGCCGGCAACGAGCTGGCCGCCCGGTACCGCATCCGCACCGGCCGGAAGATCGGCTCGGCGGCACTGGTGGCCGACGGCCTGCACGCCCGCACCGACGGGTTCACCTCCCTGGCCGTGCTCCTGGGAGCGGGCGGGGCGGCGATCGGCTGGAACTGGGCCGACCCGGCCGTCGGGCTGCTCATCACCGTCGCGATCCTGGCCGTGCTGCGCCAGGCGGCCCGTGAGATCTACCGGCGGCTGATGGACGCCGTCGACCCCGCCCTCACCGACCAGGCCGAGCGGACCCTGCGGGCGGCTGACGGGGTGCTGGGCGCCGGCCAGGTCCGGCTGCGCTGGATCGGCCACAATCTCCGCGCCGAGTGCGAGGTCGTCGTCGCGGCCGGCATCACCGCCGCGCAGGCGCACCAGGTCACCGTGAACGCCGAGCATGACCTGCTGCACGCCATCCCGCGGCTGGCCGCCGCGCTCGTCCACGCCGACCCCGACCCGGCCGGGACGGACCCGCACCACATGCTCGCCGATCACCGCCAGGCCCCGGCCGCAGCCCCGCGCTAGCGCCTGCCGCACCAGTACCTGCCCCGGCCGTCAGCGCTCGCACGCCGACTTCGGCAGAGCCCGCCCGCCCGGGTACTCGCCACTAAGCTCCGCAATCCCGGTGCCATGGGGCCCGCGTCAGGGCCGCTCACCGTGGTCCTCCTCGCCGCCGGGCCACGGGATGTCGGTCTCGGTCTCCGCCTGGTAGTCGATTCCGGGTATGTCGAACCCGTACAGGGCGCGGAACTGGGAGCGGAACCAGGTGATGTCGGCGAGTTCGCCGATGTTCTGCGGGGTCGCGGCGTGCCAGCGCCTGGCGACCTCCGCCTGGACCGCGGGGTCCAGTTCCCAGCGGTCGAGCCGGATGCGCCCGGCCTCGTCCAGGTCAAGGGGGGCGTTGCCGGTGAGCTGGTCCCATAGCTGTACTGCCTGCTCGGCTGGGGACTGTAGTGCCTGGCCGAGGACGGCGCGCAGCAGGCTGGTGTAGAGGGCGATGCCGGGGATGTGGGTGGATGCCTGGGTCACGGCCGCGCCGTCGACGCAGGTCCAGGCCCGGCCGCCGATGCCTGCCAGGTCCTTGGTGATGCGGCTCGCGGTGGCCTCCAGGTCCTTCTTGGCCGCGCCGATGGTGCCGGACCGGTAGACAGGCCCGGTCAGCTCGGAACCGATGTACGTCAGGGCGACGGTGCGGAACCCGTCGGCCAGCAGGCCCTTAGCGCCGAGGGCGGTGATCCAGCGCTGCCAGTCGGCCCCGCCCATCACGGCGACGGTGGCGGCCTGCTCCTCCTCGGTCGCCGGCTCGATGACCGTCTCCGTCAAGGCCGGCTCGCCGTCGGCGGTGAAGCTCAGCATGCGCGTGGTGGCGCCTTCGCCGAGGGGCTTGAGCACGGAGGCGTGGGTGATGCCGGTGTCGGGATCGGTGCGGCGGGGCGCGGCGACGGAGTAGATGAGGTAATCAAGCGGCCCGTACTGCCCGGCGAGGATCGCGGCGGCCTCGTCCTTGGTGGCGTCGGCGAACGCGTCGGCGTTGCGGAAGGAGAAGCCGCTCCCGCAGTCGGCGGCGATGCCGGCGGTGGTGGCGGTGCGGTACCAGCCGGCGGTGCCGGTTCGCCGGCCAGGCGCCTTCTCGAAGCAGATGCCAAGGCCGTTGATACCGTAGCGGACCAGGCCGGCGATGGTGGCGGCCAGCCCGTACCCGGACGAGGACCCGATGACAAGCGCGACAGGCCGGCGGTCGCGCTGCGGTGCCGGCAAGCGCGGTATGGCGGCGGCCAGGTCGCGAACGCTCCGATCGCAGCCGGCGGGGTGCGAGTCAAGCAGCAGGAAACCCCGGCCGGATGGGGTGATGACGCGCTGTGTCATGTTCTCCACTTTCACTGTGCAGGTCACGCGGGCGCCGCGCTCGGCACGACAGCCAGGATCCCACACCGCGCCCGCCCACGATTATCCTGAAGGCAGCGTCCGACGCTGCCCGCCAGATCCTGGAGGACATGATGACCACCACCGAGTGGAAAAGCGACTTCAGACCGGGCGTCGTGGGCGCTGCGAACCTCGGAGATCCCGTTGCCGACTGGGCGCGCAGCGGGGTAGTGGCGCTGACCGGGCGGCCCGACGGCCCCCCGCTTGTCCCGCCCGGGCACGCCGCCAGCGTCGCGGGGGAGTTGGCAAGCCAGTTCGCCGCGCTCACCGGCGTTCGTGTGGACGGCGCCCGGCTGCTGTCCGAACGCGCCGCGTTCACCGGGCACAAACGCCGAGGCTCAGTGTCGGCCGGCGGTGCCTGCCGGCTGCTGCCGACGGCCGACGGGTGGGCCGCCATCTCCTGCGCCAGGCCCGATGACCCCGCACTGCTCGGCGCCCTGGTAGGCGAAGACGTCGGCGACGACCCATGGCCCGCGGTCACCCGCTGGCTCAGCGGGCACACGGGAGCGGAGCTTCGCGAGCGGGCCGACCTCCTCGGCGTCGCCGCGGCTCCCGTCCGCCGGGCGGTCACCGCTCCGGCCGTTAGCCAAGCGGCGATCCCGCTACCGCCCGCGCCGGCCCAGCGGCCCGTGCCAGCCCGCCCCGCCGCCCCTCGTCCGCTCGCCGGCCTGCTCGTCGCCGACTTCAGCGCGCTCTGGGCCGGCCCGCTATGCGCGCACCTGCTCGGGCTCGCCGGCGCCCGGATCGTCAAGGTCGAGACCCCCTGGCGGCCGGACGGCGCGCGGCGCGGGAACGCCGCGTTCTACCGGCTGCTGCACGCCGGTCATCGCAGCGTGGCCTTCGACCCGCTGACCAGCGCCGGCCGGGAGGCGATGGCCGCCCTGGTGCGCGCCGCGGACATCGTCATCGAGTCATCGCGGCCGAGGGCGCTTGCCAGGTTCGGGCTCGACGCGGACGCCGCCGTGGCCGCGGGCACCACATGGGTGTCGATCACCGCCTACGGGCGCGCCGTCGACCGGGTGGGGTTCGGCGACGACGTGGCCGCGGGCGCCGGCCTGGTGGCGGCGGACGCCGACGGCCATCCGCTGTTCTGCGGCGACGCCATCGCCGATCCGCTCACCGGCCTGACGGCCGCGCTGCTCGCCGCGCGGGCGCCCGCGGGTGGCGTCCTGCTCGATGTCGCGATGTCCGGCGTGGTCGCCGCCACGCTGGACACAGCGACCACAGCCACCAGGCCGGTTGCCCGCGCCCGCCGCCCGCCGTCCGCCCGCCGGAGCTGGGACGTAGACGCGGACGAGTGGGTGGCCGACACCGCGAGCGGCCCGGTCCCCGTGGCCATGCCCCGGCGGCGACTGGTGCCGGGGAAGGCACCTGGCCTCGGCGAGCACACCGCCGAGGTCAGCGCCGAGCTGGGCATCTAGCCGGTCATAAGACCCGGGGTTCGGAGACGAGATCCAGGTAAGCGGCGCCGCTGTCAGGTACCCGCGCCTGCTTCCACACCTCGATCGGGAACGAGACCGTGACCAGGGACATCATGAGCAGCAGCAGGTTGCGCTCGGCCTCGGGCAGGTTGTCCATGCCGAACCGTTCGAGGTACTTGTTGGCCGCTGCGAGCAGCGGGAACGCGGCGTTGTAGAACGTCTGCATCTCATCCATCGAGGATGCGAGGCGCTTGGCGTAACGCTCCCGTTCGGTCGCGAGTACCCAGCCGCTGAAGGGCTCAAGCTCGGCGAATTCAGCCGGCAACGACATTGGCGTGCTCCTTGACGTAGTCGGCGGTCACCTTGTGCAGCGCCCGCAGCAGCAGCTCCTGGTCGCAGAGCGGGAACTCGCTGACGACGCGGCTCTTGAGCATCGTCTGCGTCGCCTCGAGCGTGTTGGCGTCCTGGAGTGCGTACTCCTTGAAGGTGACGGCGGCGAGCTCGTGCGCCAAACGCTCAGCCGCCGTCCGAGCCGGGACGAAGTAGAGGTTCGCCTCGAAGATATGGCTGTCCACCGCGGTCGGCCAGTAGTGGTACGTCAGGTACCAGCCCGGTGCCCAGATGAGCAGCATGAAGTTGGGGAAGAAATGGTAGGAGTCGATGCCCCATGCCCGGTGCCGTGACGGGTTGATCCCCGCGGGCAGCGGATCGAGGCCCTCGATGTCGGGCCGGTCCCACGGGCCGAACAGCCCGGACTTCAGCACGCGCTCGACCGGCTTGACCATGCTCAGGTCCTTGGGCGGGGACATGCCGCCCTAGGAGGAGATCATCGCGTGCGGGTGGTGCAGTTCGTAGTGCAGCCCCTCGAAGCCGACCCGCATCAGCCGGTCCGCCTCATCCTTGGTCGCCTGCTTCTGGTGCAGCACGGGCGCGTGGTAGAACTCCGCGAACGCGTCGATGAACAGCTTCCAGTTGCTGCCGACCTCGGCCTTGTACGTGTAGACCTCGGTCATCTCGTGGAACGGGTAGCCCTCCATGCCCTTGGCGAACTCGCCGAGATAGTCCGCTAGGGGCTGGGCGGCCGGGTCGAGGTTGACGAAGATGAACCCTTCCCAGATCTCGCACCTGACCGACTTCAGGCCGTACCCGCTCTTGTCGATGCCGAAGAACTCCTCCTCCTGCTGGACGAAGGTCAGCTCACCCTCAAGGCTGTACAGGTGCGCCGGAAGACGGCCGTCCGCTCGGCCTCGTAGTAGGCGGGATCGATGGAGTCCGTGTAGTCGACGGGGGCGGTGCCAAGCTCCGGATAGTGCTCGGTCCAGCTCCCCTCCGCGGGCTTAGCGAAGTGCGGCATGTCAGATCCCCTTCTTCATGTGTTGCTCAGTGTTCGTCAGTGGTGTCGAAGCCCTCGTCGCTGAGGCCGGGGTCAAGTTCAAGCCCGAAGGTGTTGAACGCCATGGCGAGCAGGCCGCAGGTGCCGATGGTGAAGACCAGGTCCATGGTCGGTCGAGTTCCTCGACGAGCTGCCGCTGAACGCCACAGGCAAGGTCATGAAGGACCAGCTCAGGTAAGCCCTGTTAGTCTGCTCAGCGTGGGCATAACGGATGAGTCGCAGATCGTCCGCTGGGCGGGTCCGGCGTTCGTGGTCTGCTCGCTTGTGCTCATCCCGTGGACGGTCTATGTGGGGTACTCCCTTCCATCCCGCCAGGTTTCCCGTCACTACGACATCGCCTGGGTGGGGTTCGACGCCCTGGAGATCGTCATGCTCGGCGCGACGGGCTACTTCGCGCTCCGGCGGTCGAGGTACCTGGCGGCGACCGCGGCCTCGGCCGCGACGCTGCTCGTCGTCGACGCCTGGTTCGACATCATGACCTCGCCGAAGCACCAGATCGCGCAGGCGATCATCCTCGCGGTCGCCATCGAGTGTCCGCTCGCGGCCGTCTGCGGATGGCTGAGCTACCACACCGAGCATCTCATGGACCAGCGGATAAGCCTGATGTTCAGGCGTCGTGGGCGGGATCCTCGGCGTCGTTAGCCGCGGGAACCCGCACGAGCAGGCGCTCGGGCCGCAGGCTGACCCGCAGCTCGCGTCCGGACCCGATCACCTCGCCGTCGACCTCCCACGGCCGCGCGTTTCTGGCGACAACCAGCAGCTCACGGCAGGTGAGCCGGGTCAGTCGCTGAGTCCTGTGCCGCAGCAGCAGCACGTCGGCGGCAAGCCCCATCCAGCCCAGCCAGTTATGGGCGGTGAGGACCGCCACGTCGAGAATTCCGTCGTCGGGCACGGCGTCCGGCAGCAGCCTGAGGTTGCCCTGGAGCGCGCCGACGTTGCCCACGACCACGCCGCTGACCCAGCGCCGCCGCGCCGCCCCGCCGTCCACCCGCATGGTGACGCGGACCGGACGGTCCCGCAGGTGCGCCAGCGCGGAGACCACGTAGGCGATCCAGCCCGCGTGCTTCTTCAGCTCTTCGCTGGCGCCCTCGAGCATCGCGGCGTCGAATCCGATCCCGGCCATGACGACGAACGGCTGATCGTTGGCGATGCCCATGTCAAGCTGGCGGTCCGCGCCGGTGAGCGCGACGGTCAGCGCCTCCTCCACGTTCAGCGGCAGGCCGAGGTTGCGCGCGAGCAGGTTCCCTGTGCCGCAGGGCAGCACGCCAAGCGGAATGCCCGAGCCGGCGACACCGTCCGCGCAGGCCGTGACGGTCCCGTCGCCGCCGCAGGCAAGCACCAGGTCAACATGGGCCTGCACGGCCTCTCTGGCCAGCCCGTGGCCCGCCTCTTCCTTGCTGGTTTCCATCCAGAGCGGCTCGGCCCAGCCCAGGTCGCTCATCGCCTTGCTGACGGTGGCGTGAAAAGCGTCCAGGTCCGCCTGCTTACCCGGATGCACGATCGCAGCTGCGCGTCTCACCGATCCGCCAGCGGGATCCGGATCAAGATCAGCCATGCCAGCCGCCTTCCCGAGCACTGATGAAATTTTCGCCATGCGCCGCTGACACTTCCCCAGCCACGGAAATAATGCGCCGCCGGGGCAGGCAATCGGTGCGGTGGCGTTCAGGACCTGGCAGCGGCGCCTCGATTCCCCTGGTCATTCTCCCTTGCTCGCCGCGAGCCCGTCCGCGGCGGCCCAGTGGGCGTCGGAGACCCACAGCTCCGCGAACGCCGCGGCGGCCTGTGTCTCAAGACCGGGGTGCTGGTGCGGGGCGGCCGCGGCGATGACCGACTTGATCGGCCGGGACGGAGACGCGGCGATCCGCTCGGCGAGCGAACGCCAGGACGACTCGAACGCTGCCCGCGGGTAGACCCGGTCGACCAGCCTGATCCGCAGCGCCTCCGTCATGTCGATGCGCTCGCCTGTGGTGGCCAGCAGGATCGCCTGTGCCCGTCCGACCAGGCCGGCCAGCCGCTCGGCGCCGCCCCAGGCTGGCATGATCGCGAGCCGCGACTGGTTGAAGCCGATCCGCACGTCGTCCGCCGCGACCCGGATGTCGGCGGCCACCGCCACCTCCGCGCCGCCGCCCAGGGCATGGCCGTTGAGCGCGGCGATGACCGGCGCGGGGAACGTCGCGATGCGATCGCACAGGCGCCGCATCCGGACGGCCATCGCGACGGCGTCGGAATGGGTGCGGATCTTCGCGAGCTCCTTCAGGTCGCCGCCGGAGATGAACGCGCGGTCGCCGCCTCCCCTGATCACGAGCACGTCGGCATGAGCGACGGCGTCCAGCCCCGCTTCCAGGGCATCCATCGTCGCCGGGCTGATCGCGTTGCGCACGCTAGGCCTGTCTACCGTCAGCACGGCGATGCCGTCCGCGCACTCGATCAGCACTTCAGTCATGATCATTCTCCGATTCGATATTGGAATTCTTGTTTTGCGCAAGTAACGTATCTGGCGATGAGCGACTTCGACCAGACCCCATCTGGCATCCCGGTCAGGCCCGTTTACGGGCCTGACGACCGGCGTGCGGAACCGCCAGCTCCTGGCCGGTTCCCGTTTACCCGCGGCAATTACCAGAACGGCTACCGTGACCGGCTCTGGACCTTCCGGCAGTACTCCGGGTTCGGCACCCCGGAGGAGTCCAACCGCCGTTACCGCTACCTGCTCGAGCAGGGCGGCACCGGGCTGTCCGTGGCGCTCGACCTGCCGACCCAGTGCGGCTACGACTCCGACGACCCCGAGGTGACCGAGGAAGTCGGGCGGGTGGGCGTCGCCATCGACACCCTCAAAGACGCCGAGATCCTGTTCGACGGCATCCCGCTCGACCAGATCAGCACGAGCTTCACCATCAACGGGACGGCGGCGATCCTGCTGGCCTGCTACGTTGCCGCCGCCGAGCGCGCAGGCGTGCCGAGGGCAAAGCTCACGGGGACGATCCAGAACGACATACTCAAGGAGTACGCGTCCCGCGGCACCTGGATATGGCCGCCCGAGCCGAGCCTGCGCCTGATCGCGGACACGATCGAGTTCTGCGCGGAGCAGGTGCCGAGGTTCAACGCGATCTCCGTGGCGGGCGCGCACTTCCGCGACGCAGGCGCCAACGCCGTGCAGGAGATGGCGTTCACCCTCGCCGACGGTGTCACCTACTGCGACACGGTGCTCGCCAGGGGCCGGATGACGATCGAGGAGTTCGCGCCGCAGGTCTCCTTCTTCTTCTACACCCATGGCGACTTCTTCGAGGAGATCGCCAAGTACCGGGCGGGCCGCCGCCGCTGGGCGACCATCGTCAGGGAAAGGTACGGCGCGACATCCGACAAGGCGTGCATGTTCCGTTTCGGCTGCGTATCAGGTGGCGCGAGCCTGTTCGCTCCGCAGGCTCACAACAACATCATCCGGGTCGCCTACGAGGCGATGGCCTCCGCCCTCGGCGGAGTCAGTCGATGTTCACCGCGGCATGGGACGAGCCGTTCGCGCTGCCGAGCGAGGAGTCGACCACGCTCGCACTGCGCACGCAGCAGATCCTCGCCTACGAGACGGGCATCGCAAGGGTGGCCGACCCGCTCGGCGGGTCCTATTTCGTCGAGGCGCTCACCGATGAGACCGAGGCCCGCATCATCGAGATCATGGCGGACCTCGAACGCCATGGCGGCATGGTCCGCGCGATCGAGGACGGCTACCTCCAGGGGCTCATCGCCGACGAGGCCTACCGCGCCCACCAGGAGATCGAGGGGGGCACGCGCCCGGTGGTGGGCGTGAACCGGTTCGCCTCCGATGAGCCCGCCCCCGATCTCGCCACCTATGAACTGGACTCCGGCGGGCGCGACCGGCAGCTCAAAAGGCTCGCCGCGGTCAAGGCCGATCGCGATGGCGCCGCCGTCCGCGCCCGCCTCGCCGCCCTTGGCCGGGCCGCGGAAGGCACGGAGAACCTGATGGGACCGCTGATCGACTGCGTGAACGCCTACTGCACGGTCGGCGAGATGGTGGCCGCGCTCACGGCGGTCTGGGGCGAGTTCCAGCAGCCGGTGGTGTTCTGATGGTGGTGTTCTAATGCCCGCCAGGATCCTGGTCGCCAAGCCCGGCCTCGACGGCCACGACCGCGGCGCCAAGATCGTCGCCCGTGCGCTGCGCGACGCCGGCTTCGAGGTCGTCTTCACCGGCATCAGGCAGCGTGTCGACGCGATCGTGGCGGCGGCGGTCCAGGAGGATGTCGCCGTCGTCGGCCTGTCCATCCTGTCCGGCGCGCACCTCGCGCTGACCGCCAAGACGATCGAGGGACTGCGGGCCGCGGGCGCGGGCGACATCGCCGTCGTCGTCGGCGGAACGATCCCCGCGGCGGACATACCCCGGCTGCGCGAGGCGGGCGCCGCCGCGGTGTTCCCGACAGGCACACCGCTCGACGTCGTGGTGGCGCAGGTCCGTGCCCTGACTCTGGAGGCTCCATGCGAATCGGAGTGATGATCGGCCCCGAGCGCGGTGACTCCGTCCGCAAGGTGACCCGCCTGCTCGAAGACATCGCGAGGGCAGAAGCCGCGGGAATCCCCACCGCATGGATACCGCAGATACCCAACGACCTGGACGCCCTGCTCATGGTGGCGCTGCTTGGCACGCGGACGGAGCGCATCGAACTCGGAACGGCGGTCGTGCCGCTGCAGGCGCAGCATCCTATCGCGCTGGCCCGGCAGGCGCTGACCGCGCAGGCGATCACTGGCGGCCGCCTGACGCTGGGACTCGGTCCTTCCCATCACTGGATCGTCAGCGACATGCTCGGCCTGCCCTACGAGAGGCCGGCCGATTACACCCGCGACTACCTCGAGGTCCTGCACGCCGCGTGGCGCGCGTGCGGCGACGGCGGTCCCCGATCGATCGACGTCGAGAACGGCACGTTCACTGTGCACAACCCATTTGACGTCAGCTCGGTCGCCCCGCTGCCCGTCCGAGGTGGACGCGGCGAAGGAACGCGCCAACCGCATCCTCGGCGAGGCCGAGATCTCCCCGAACTACCAGCGCATCCTGGAGTACGGCGACACGCGGGACATCGGTGACCTGTGCGCGTCCAAGCGCCGGACCAGGGAAGTCATCGCGGGCATCGCGGCGGACATGGGGATATGAGGACATGAGATGACCGAACGGGAGCGGGCCGACAGCGACACAGGCACTGCCGGGCCGCTCGCGGGCATCCGCGTCCTCGAGGTCGGCCATATGCTGGCCGGCCCCTACGCCACGATGATGCTCGCCGATCTGGGCGCCGACGTGACCAAGATCGAGCCACCGGGCGGCGACATCTCACGGCAGGTCGGCGAGACCTACTTCGCCAGCCTCAACCGCGGCAAGCGAAGCGTCTGCCTCGACCTGGGCACCGAGTCAGGGCAGCGGTCGCTCGGCGAGCTCGCCACCCGGTCGCACGCGCTGCTCGTCAACCTGAAGCCGTCAGGCATCCGCCGGCTCGGCCTCACGTACGAGGCGCTGCGGGCGCGGAACGAGCGGATCGTCTGCGTCGCGCTGACCGGCTACGGCCTGGACGGCGGCGATGACCCCGCCTTCGACTACCTCATCCAGGCGGCCACCGGCGTCGCCTCGCTCACCGGTGACCCGGACGCGCCGCCGACGCTGCCCGGGTACTCGTCCGCGGACAACTCCGCGGGGCTGACCGCGGCGCTCGGGCTGCTCGCCATGATCGTCGCCGGCCGTGGCGGCCAGGTGGACATAGCCATGCGCGACGTGATGCTGTCCCAGCTCAACTACCGGGCCGCGGCGTATCTCAACGGAGGAACGGAGCCGCGGCGCCTGCCGTTCGGCGCGCACTCTTACTACGTGCCCGCGCAGCTGTTCCCGACCGCCGAGGGGTACCTGGCGCTGTTCATCACGCACGACCGCTTCTGGCGGGCGTTCGCGGCGGAGGCGGGCATCGCCGGGTTCGCGACGATGGCCGAGCGTGCCGCGAGCCGCGACGAGGTACTCGCCGTCGTCACCAAGTCCCTTGGCGCCGACTCGGCGGCGAACTGGGAGCGGCGGCTGAAGGCCCTTGGCGTGCCGGCCGCCCGCGTCCGTACGCTCCCGCAGGCGCTCGACGAGGCAGCGGACGCGATCGTGACCGCGGGCGGCTTCCGCCTGGTCACCAGCCCCGTCCGCGTCGCCGGATACCAGCCCGCCTACCGCGAGCCGCCGGATCTCGGCGAACATGGGAGCGCGCGCTTAGCCAGAAACGGCGGTTCTTCGGCGCGAATTGACTATGCCGGATGGCCGATGGCGTTTATGGTTTGGTCAGTGGCGGCGCGAATGCGAAAACGCACAAGACCTGTCGCGCCCGATCATGCGTGCTTCGGGAATACGTCTCTGATCTACATCAAATCGCGGGGAACCATGACACGTGCATCAGGGGCATTGAATGACGACGACGTGAAAGCCGCGCCGGCGGCACACGCGACCGGCCTGAACAAGACGTACGGGTCGGGACAGGCGGCGGTGCATGCCCTGGCCGACGTCAACGTGACGTTCGAGCGCGGCAGGTTCACGGCGGTCATGGGCCCATCGGGGTCGGGGAAGTCGACGCTCATGCACTGCATGGCCGGCCTGGACCGTCCGACCTCAGGCCAGGTATACGTCGGCGGTCAGGAGATCGGAAAGCTCGACGACAGCGGGCTGACCAAGCTGCGCCGCGACCGCATCGGCTTCGTCTTCCAGTCCTTCAACCTGGTGCCGACGCTGACCGCGGCCGAGAACATCACGCTCCCGCTCAGCCTGGCGGGAACCAAGGTCGACAAGGAGTGGTTCGGCTCCCTGGTGGAGCAGCTCGGGATCGGTGACCGGCTGAACCATCGCCCAAGCCAGCTGTCGGGCGGCCAGCAGCAGCGTGTCGCGTGTGCGCGGGCGCTGATCACCAGGCCCGACCTCATCTTCGCCGACGAGCCAACCGGCAACCTGGACTCCAACGCCTCCGCGGACCTGCTGGCATTCTTGAAGGGGTCGGTGCGGGAGATGGGCCAGTCGATCGTGATGGTCACCCACGATCCGCGGGGCGCCGCCTACGCGGACCGGGTCATCTTCCTGGCCGACGGGACCGTCGTGGGCGAGCTCGACAAGCTGACCGCCGACTCGGTCCTCGAGCGCATGCGGACCCTGGGGAGCTGACATGCGCAACGTCACCATCAAGGGGCTGCTCGCCCACAAGCTCCGGCTGATGCTCACCGCGCTGGCGATCATCCTCGGAGTCACGTTCATTTCGGGGACGTACGTGCTCACCGATACCTTGCAGAGCACGTTTACCGCGCTGTTCAGCAATATCTATTCTAAAATTGACTTCCAGGTCCGCGGTGTCGCGCAATTCGGCAAGAACACGCCGAACGCGGTCCGCGACCCGCTTCCGCAGGCGCTGCTCGCGGCCGTCCGCGGCGTGCCAGGCGTCGAGGCCGCCGATGGGACGGTCAGCGGCTACGCGCAGTTCGTGGCCCACGACGGCAAGGCGATCACGACTGGCGGCGCCCCGACCATCGGCATCGACTACAACGGCGATCCCCGGCTCTCAATCCTGCGCATCAGCGCCGGCGGACCGCCGACGAGCCCCGGTGACGTGCTCATGGACGCGGGGACCGCGCAGAAATACGACTTCACCGTGGGGCAGCGGGTCCGCATCCTGTTCGCCGGGCCCGCGCGGACGTTCACTATCACCGGCATCGCTCAGTTCGGGACGGCGAGCAACCTCGCCGGTGCCACCCTCGCCGCGTTCACGCTGCCGACCGCCCAGGATGTCCTCAACTCGCCTGGCCTGCTGGGTGCCATCAACGTGGTGGCACAGCCTGGCGCCGACAAGGCCGCGGTCCAGCGGGATATCGCCGGGGTCCTGCCGTCCGGGGTGGAGGTCGTGACCGGGCAGACCGTGGTAAACGAGAGCACGAGCGCGATCAATCAGGGACTGTCGTTCTTCAACACCGCGTTGCTGATCTTCGCGTTCATCTCCCTGTTCGTCGGCGCGTTCACCATCTACAACACGTTCTCGATCATCGTCGGCCAGCGGACACGTGAACTGGCCCTGCTGCGGGTAGTCGGCGCGAGCCGCCGTCAGGTGTTCCGCTCGGTCCTCGCCGAGGCGGCGATCGTGGGGTTCGTCTCATCCCTCATCGGCATCGGCGTCGGCGTGCTGGCGGCGCTCGGGCTCAAGGCACTGATCAGCGGGTTCGGTATCACGCTGCCCTCGGGGCCGCTGACGTTCGAGCCGCGCACGGTCCTGGTGGGGCTCGTTGTCGGGACCGGCGTGACGCTCATCGCCGCGATCGGGCCGGCCAGGAACGCCGTGCGCATCGCTCCGATGGCCGCGCTCAGCGACCGTCAGGCCGACGGCGGCGGTGCGCTCAGGCGCCTGGTCCTCTGGGGCGCGGGGCTCGCCGTCGTGGGCGCCGCCTTGCTGGCCTTCGGCCTGACTCAGCCGGCCATCCAATTCGTGGGCATCGGTGCCGTCTGCCTCTTTATCGGGGTCGCCATGCTCGCCCCCGCGATCGCACGGCCGGTCTCGGGCGCGATCGGCCGTCCGCTCGCCAGGCTCTTCGGGGAGCCAGGAAAGCTCGGCAGGGAGAACTCCATGCGCAACCCGAGGCGCACCGCGCAGACCGCGTCGGCGCTGATGGTCGGGCTCGCCCTGGTCTCCGCGATAGCGGTGTTCGGCGCCTCGCTGTCCAAGTCGGCTACCAGCAGCGTCGATCAGGCCGTCAAGGCCGACCTGATCCTGACCTCGACGGGCGCTGGGCGGTCGGGGTTCAGCACGCTCGTTCCTGCGGCGGCGTCGAAGGTGCCGGGTGTCACCGCCGAAACGACCGTCTACCAGTGGCAATTCGAAGTGCAGGGGTCGTTGCAAAGCCTGACTGGGCTGGCGACCCAGAACCTGGCCGGCACCGTGATCTTGCGCATGACATCCGGCAGTCCCGCCGCCCTCGCCGATGGCGACCTGCTCATCGACTCGACGACCGCCGCCAGCAAGCACCTGGCGACCGGGGACATGGTTCCGGTACGTTTCGCCAAGACAGGGCAGGCGACCTTGCGGATCGGGGGCGTCTTTCAGTCCAACGCCCTGATCGGCAGTTACCTCGTCAGCGCCGGGCTTTTCCTCCCGCGCTTCTACAGTCCCACCCCGGGAGCGGTCCTGCTGAACACCAACGGCACCGCCGCCGCGGAGACCGCGGTGCGAAACGCCGTGGCCGGCTACCCCAACGTGCAGGTGCAGACCAGGAGCCAGTTCGAGCAATCCCAGGCGTCGACCGTCAACCAGCTGCTCGGGCTCGTCTACGCCCTGCTCGCCCTGGCGGTGGTCATCGCGCTCGTCGGCATCGTGAACACGCTCATGCTTTCCGTGCTCGAGCGCACCCGCGAGATCGGACTGCTGCGTGCGGTCGGCATGCGGCGGCGTCAGGTCCGGACGATGATCCGGTCTGAGGCGGTGATCCTCGCGATCTTCGGTGCCCTCATCGGGATCGTCGTCGGTACCCTGATGGGGCTCGCGCTCGTGTCGGCATTGCGACAGCAGGGCATCACGGACACCGTGGTCCCGGTGTCCCAACTCGTGATCTTCCTCGTGCTCGCCGCCGTGCTCGGGCTCCTGGCCGCCGCCTGGCCGGCCAGGCGGGCAGCCAAGCTGGACGTGCTGGCCGCCATCTCGACCGAGTAACGGCTGGAGGACGGATGCCTCGTTGAGGGATGTCCGCGAATACGGGAGGGCACATGATAGGCAAAATTCTCGGTGCGGCTCGCGCGCCATCGACGTCGAGTCGGTCGCGCACGTGCCTGGCGGCACCGAGATGCTCGGCGGCGGTTTCACGCATGCCAGCGGCAACCCGGGCCTCGGCGTGACCGCCGTGATCCTGCAGTACGGCGGCTGACCCGCACCCGGGCAAGTCATATCGCCGCATTCCGGGCAGGATCGCTGGTCGCGGCAAAGATCTTGGTAGATTTGCGTGCGCATGGACGCGTCGGTTTATAAGTTGGCGGTCTCGGGCGTGTCGGGCTGGTATGCGCCGGTGGGTGCTGCCTGTGGTGTTATGCCGGTTATGGT
>Ga0066797_1000177_pt1 | contig 19074 bp, 16 predicted proteins | sample PersoiDNA2013193_FD_76335 | JGI IMG/M metagenome (GOLD analysis project Ga0066797, IMG submission 76335) | Permafrost soil microbial communities from the Arctic, to analyse light accelerated degradation of dissolved organic matter (DOM) -... | ecosystem: Environmental > Terrestrial > Soil >... | reverse complement strand
TCGAACTCGTCAGCGTGATCGCCGTGATCGACGCCGTGGCGGGGCTGCGCAACCTGCAAGATTTCGAGGAAGCGCGGCGGCAGGTCGCAATTTCAGATGCGCTGGTCGTGACCAAGACCGACATGCGCGCCGCCGGCGACACCCGTGACATCGTCGGCGCGGCGCGGCGCATCGCGCCGGATCTGCAGGCCCACGATGCCCAGGATCCGGATTTCAGCCTCGTCAGGCTGTTCGACCGGAGCGAGGGACAGATGGTGACGCGGCAGGGCAGTAGTCCGTTCGCAGCGACCGAGGTGCCGGACCACGATGCCGCGGTCGGCTCGTTCACGCTGTCGCTGCCCGCGCGGATCGACTGGCCGGCCTTTACGCTGTGGCTGTCGGCGCTGCTGCATCGCCACGGTGACCGCATCCTCCGCGTCAAGGGGCTGGTCCGCACCTCGGCCGGCGCCAATCCCATCGTGATTCACGGCGTGCAGCATTCGATGCATCCGCCGGTGCATTTGGTCGGCGCGGACGACGGGAAGCCATCGTTTCTGGTGTTCATCACCCGCAGCATGGACCGGGCGATGATCGAGAGCAGCCTGGCGCGGTTCATGGCATTGACCAGCGTGGAGCATCAACCCGCGATCGCCTGAGGCGAGAGTGCTGGGCGCGGAGCTAGGCGCCGGCCGGCTTCGGACCGGATTTCCCGAGCAGAACGAGCCCGGCGATGATCGCGGCAATTCCGGCCAGATGATACCAGGCGGGCTGTTCGCCCAGCCACGCGATGGAAAGCGCGGCGGAAAACAACGGACTGAGATACAGGAATGCCGCGGCCCGGGTCGCGCCGCTGGTAGCGACGCCGTAGAGGTAAAACAGGTTGCCGAGCATGGTGGGCCCGATGCCAATATAGGCCGTCGCCGCCAGCGCGAAGCCCACATCCTCCTCATTCCCGGTCAGCCACGGGCCGCCGCTCGCCACCCAGCCCAGATAGACCGGAAGCATCACGAAGATCAGTCCGGACCAGGCGGTCACCACGGTCAGCGGCAGCGCCCCGATGGTCCGCGTCCAGTCGCGCGCGCGAATCGAAAACCAGGCGAACGTGATCGCGCCGAGCAGCGACCAGAGATTGCCGAGACCGAGTTGAAGCTGCGTCAGCGCCTCGAGCCGGCCCTTGCAGATGATCAGCAGCGTGCCCGAGAAAGCGAGCGCGAGACCCCATCGCATCCCCGCCGGGAGGCTTCGTCCGGTTCCCATCGCGAGCCCCATCAGCACCACCCACATCGGTGTTGTGGCGTTGATGAATCCAACCTCGATGGCGAGGCTTTGATAGGCGCCGCCGATCAGAAAATAGGAGAACAGCCCGACACCGATGGCGCCGCCGAACATCAATTCGCCCAGCCGCGGGCGGATGTCGGGCCAGCCACGCCTCAACGACGGCAGCGCGATGATGGTCAGCAGAACCGCCGCGATTGCCCAGCGCCAGAACACCAAAGCAGGCAGCGGCACCACATCGCGGGCGGCGCGGGCGACCACATGATTGCTGCCCCACAACGCCGCTGTACTGATCAGCGCCAGGGTGCCCAGCGCGCGCAGCCCGGCGCTCATCCGCGCACGGCGGATCGGTCGTGGCGCCCGCGCTGCGACACATGCCAGGGCAACAGCAGCCGCTCCGCATAGTCAACCAGGAAGAACAGCACGGTGCCGACCAAGCCGAGCAGCAGCAGCGACACGAACACCCGAACCGTATCGAATTGCCCCTGCGCCACCAGGATCTGGAAACCGATGCCGCGGCTGCCGGCGACGAATTCGCCGACGATGGCGCCCACCAGCGCGAATGAGATCGCCACCTTCATGCCGGCGAACAGGCTCGGCAGCGCACAGGGAAACCGGATCTTGATCAGGATCGCCCAGGGCGAGGCCTTGGAGACCTTGGCGAGCGCCAGCATGTCGGGATCGACCGAGCGCAGCCCCAGCACCATGTCGATCACGATCGGAAAGATGGCGAGCATCAGCGCAATCGCGATTTTCGGCTCCGGACCGGTTCCCATCCAAATCACGAACAGCGGCGCCAGCGCCACTTTCGGGATCGAATTCAGGGCTACCAGAAGCGTATAGATGGTGCGCTCGAGAAACCTCGAATAGACGATGCTGACGGCGAGCGCGACGCCGAACACGACGGCAAGGACAAAGCCGATGCAGGTCGTCCCGAGCGTGAATCCGAGATGGCGCATGAACAATCCCGGCGTCTCAATGAACGCCGCAAAGATGGCCGAAGGCGCCGGCAGGATCAGCGGCGATGGATGCAACAGGCGGACACCAATTTCCCACAGCAGCAACGCGGCGCCGAGCACCACGATGACGTCGCGGGTTTCGTTGTCGCCATAGAGCAGGCGTTTGACGAGGCGGATCATTCCTTGACGATTCCGAGCTGGGCGAAATGATGGCGGATCCGGTGAACGTAGGCGGCGAACTCCGGCGTGTCGCGCACCGCGAGCTGGCGTGGCCGCGGTAGGTCGATGGTGATGGTCTCAACGATCATGCCGGGCGCCTTGCCCATCATCACCACCCGGTCGGACAGGAACACGGCCTCCACGATCGAGTGCGTGATGAACAGTAGGGTCTTGCGGGTGTCCTGCCAGATCTGCGCCAGCTCGATATTGAGGTCGTCACGGGTCATGGCGTCGAGCGCGCCGAACGGCTCGTCCATCAGCAGCAGGTCGGGATCGGCCAGCAGCGCGCGGCAGATCGAGGCGCGCTGGCGCATGCCGCCGGACAATTCCCAGGGAAAGCGGTGTTCGAAGCCGCCGAGGCCGAAGCGGTCCAATAGTGCCATGGCGCGCTTGCGTTCGTCGGCGCCCGGCTTGCGGGTGAATTCGATCGACAGCAGCACGTTGTCGAGGATGCTGCGCCAGTCCAGCAACACGTCGCGCTGGAATACCACGCCGAGTTTGTCGGGCGGGCCGTCGAGCGCGTTGCCGCCGACGCGGATCGCGCCGGACGAGGCGTTTTCGAGACCGGCGACCAGCTTCAGCAGCGTGCTCTTGCCACAGCCGGACGGCCCGACCACGCTGACGAATTCGCGCGGCCGGATCTTGAGCGTGACATCGACCAGTGCCGCGACCGGACCGCGCGGGGACGCATAGGTCTTCCCCACGCGGTCGAGCGACACGTAGGACGCCGCCCTGGACGCCGTTGCTGTCGTGGCCATGTCACTCGACAAGGGCGTTGGTGTAGTAGTCGGTGACGTTCCAGCCGGCATTGACGACACCGGCGGCCTGCATCGACTTCAGAGCGGCTTCCCAGTCTTCCCCGGCCTGCCAGCCGATCGGCTTGCCCTGGGTCGCCGGCGTATCGAAATAATCCAGCGTCAGCTTGATCTGGCTGAGCAGCACCACCGCGTCGAGCCGCGCATCGGGTCGCTCCGCCATCATCGCCTTGACGCCGTCGTCGGGGTTGGTCTTGAGCTGCTGCCAGGCGCGCTGCTCGATCTGGATCAGCTTGCGCAAGGCGGCGGCTTTGCCGGCGATGACGTCTTCGCGGGCGACAAGGCCGTAGCTCGGGAACGCGATGCCGGCATCAGACGCCAGCAGGCACTTGGACGGCCGCGACGCTTCGGCGATCGGGATCGCCGAGCCCGTGGTCGACATCATGCCGTCGGCGCGCTTGGCGATATAGGTGCCGAACAGCGCGGCGGCGTCGACCACGTCGATCTTGACGTCGTCGCGGGTCAGGCCGCCGGACTTCAGGTAGACGTCGATGAACGGCGCCCACGGACTCGCCGCGAACACCACCACTGTCTTGCCGCGCAGGTCCGCGGCTTTGGTCATCGGCGAATCGCGATCCACCAGAATGCAAAGATCGGTGCGGTGCTGGAAGGTGGCGATCGAACGGATCGTCGCCCCCTTGGCACGGGCCGAGCCGACCAGCCCGACCTGGACCTGGCCGACATCGACCTGGCCGGCATTGACGAGCTGGATGGTATTGCCGGAACCGCGACCGTCCTGGATGTCGACGTCGAGGCCCGCCTCCTTGAACCAGCCGCGGTTCTGCGCCAGGTGCATCGCCGCCTGCACGCCCCATGGCGAGAAATCCAGCCGCACCGACAGTTTTTCCTGCGCCAGGGCCGGTGCAATGCCCGCGCCGGCGACAATGCTCAGAAGCATCAGGGTCGATAGAACGAATCGTCTCATATCCCAATCTCCGGTTGAATCATTCGGTGTCGGCGCTGCCCGCTTCTGCCGGCGAATTCTGCGTCAGATAGCTCAGCACCATCTCGACGACGTGCTGGCGTCGCTTGAGCACGCGTCGGCGCGCCGCCAGATCGCGGTCGAGCAGCCAGGACAGCGTGTGCTGGTTGGACAGAAAGAAATAGGCCAGCCCCGAGATCGACAGATAGAGGTCGACCGGGTCGACGTCGCCGCGGAATACGCCCTGTTCCTGGCCGCGCTTGAGCAGCGTCCGGATGGTATCGAGCAGCCCGACATAGAGCGGCTTGGTCGATTTCGAGCTTTTGAGGTGCTCGCCATAGTGAATGTTCTCGATGCTCATCAAGCGGATCAAATCGGGCGTCGCCACGAAATGATCGAAGGTGCTGACTACCAGCCGCTTCATGCCCTCGACCGGCGGCAGGTCGCGTAAATTCTCGTCCTGCTGCCGCCTGCGCAGATCGGCATAGATCCGCTCCAGCACAGCGAGGTAGAGCTCGTCCTTGGAGCCGAAGTAATGATAGATCAGGTTCTTGTTGACGCCACTCTGCTCGGCGATGCGGTCGACGCGGCCGCCGCTCAGACCGTAGGTGACGAATTCGACCCGCGCCGCGTCCATAATCCTGGCGCGGCTCGCCTCGGGATTTCGCGTGATTTTCGCTGCGACGGCCACGCTAGGCTCCATGACGCGCGCCCGCAGCCGCGGCGGCGCGTTCGGAGCGTAGCCGCGCGGTCGTCTCGACGTCCAGTCGATTGCACGGAACGAACGCCACGGCATAATGTGTGCGGGCGAATTCCGCCGTGATCTTGCCGTCGAGCACGTCCTCGCGAACCTGCTCGGGATCGCGCAGCAGCGGATTGCCAAAGCCGCCGGCGCCGGCCTGTTCGTGGATGATCAAGGTGCCCTCGGTCACCGTGCGGGTGATCTTGCCCGGCAGCGCGCTGCGCTCGTTGCCGATCTCGATGAAGTTGCGCGACGCACCTCCGGGCTCACCGCCGTTGAGGCCATAGGGCTGGAACGCGACGCGGTCGGTGCGCAACTGCAACAGCGCTTCCGGCGCGAGGATGCGATAGCTGCGGCGAATGCCGACGCCGCCGCGGTACTGTCCGGCGCCGCAGCTGTCGGGCACGAAGCAATAGTCCTCGATCCGCACCGGGTGCTCGGCCTCCATCACCTCGACCGGCATGTTGGACAAGTTCTGCGAGGCGTTGGTGACGGCCTCAAGCCCGTCCTTGTCGGGTCGGCCGCCCCAGGCGCCGCAGATCATGTCGACGATGATGAAGGGCTGCCGATTGAGCCGCAGCCCGCTGATGCAGACGACGCTGTTGCCGCCCTCGCCCGCCGCCGGCACCTTGTCCGGCACGATCTGCGCAAGCGCCCCCAGCATGGTGTCGAACACCCGGTATCCGGTCAGCGCCCGCGCCGCGCAGGGTGCCGGCATCACCGGATTGAGTACGGAGGCTTCCGGCGCGATCACCTTGATGCAGCGGAACAGGCCGACATTGTTCGGCACGTCTTTCGCAAGCACACAGCGCACGCTGAGATAGGTCAGCGAATGGGTGAAGCTGAGCGTCGAATTGAGCGCACCCTTCACCTGCGGAGACGAACCGGTATAGTCGACCAGCAGGGTGCCGTCGCCAATCACGGTGATGGCGACCTTGATTGGGATCGGGGTGTCGGAAAAGCCATCATTATCGATGTAGTCGACGAACCGATAGGTGCCCTTCGGCCAGGTCCTGATTTCCTGCCGGGTCAGCCGCTCGGCGTAATCGAGCAACTCCTGCATGTAGGCATCGACGTCGTCGGCGCCGTAGCGCTGCATCAACTTTTCCAGGCCGCGCTTGCCGACCTGGGCGGCGGCGAACTGTGCCGAAAGATCGCCCCAGACGCGATCGGGCACGCGGACATTAATCTTGATGATCGTCTCGAGCGTCGTGTTGAGCACGCCGCGGTCGTAGAGCTTCAGCGGCGGGATCCGCAGCCCCTCCTGGTAAATCTCGGTGGAATCCGAGGCGTTGGAGCCGGGCACTCGGCCACCGACATCGGTGTGGTGGCAGATCACCACCGCAAACGCCCGGCGCTTGCCGTCGTGAAAGATCGGCACGAACATGAAGATATCGGGCAGGTGCATGCCGCCGTGATAGGGATCATTCATGATGACGACGTCGCCTTCGTGAAGGTCGCCCTCGAACTTCGCCAGCACCGCGGCCATGGCTTCGGGAATCGCGCCGAGATGCTGGGCGATGGTCTTGGCCTGCGCCACCATCTGGCCATCGCCGGCGCACAGCGCGGCGGAAAAATCCATCACGTCCTTGACGATTTCCGAGCGCGCGATTCGCACCACTGTATAGGCCATGTCGTCAGCGATGGAATCCAGACCGCTCTTGATGACCGCAAAGGTGATCGGATCGACCTTCATGATTAGAACTCCAGCACGATGCAGCCGATCGCGTCGCGGTGCACCGTTGCGTCCGGCGGCACGATGATGGTGGCGTCGAATTCCTCGATGATCAGCGGACCCGGCTGAGGCGACGGTCCGACCGCGTTGCGATCGACGATGGCGACGGCGACCGCCGGCTCGCCGCGCGCGAAGGAGATGGACCGCGTGCCGGAGCGCGACGCGCCCGGCCGCGCCGCGATTTTCATGGCGCCGAAATCGAGCCGGTTGTCGCGCAACCCGCGGCCGGCGACGCGCACCTTCATCAGCTCGATCGGCGTGCCGTCGCGGTAGCCATAGGTCTTGAAATATTCGGCGACGAAGCGCTCGCGGATCTGGACGAAATCCTCTCCCTCGAACGGCACGGTGAGCTCGGTGGCCTGGCCCTCATGGCGCAGATCCGCTTCCCACAGGAATGCGGTTCGTTCGGCGACATAGCCGTCGCCGGCAAGTTGTGCTTCGACCTGACGCTGCAGCTCCGCCTTGATCGCCCCGAGATCGGCGACCGCCATGGCGTCGAGGTGTCGGCTCACGGTCCTGAGCGCGGTATGCTCGATGTCGGACGCCAGCATGCCCAGCGCGCTGAAGATGCCCGACATCGGCGGCACCACGACGCGGGGGATGCCAAGCTGGCGCGCCAGATCGGGCGCGTGCACGCCGCCATTGCCGCCGAAGGCCATCAAGGTCAGGTCGCGTGGATCGCGGCCACGCTCCACCGTGACGGCGCGCACGGCGCGTGCCATGGCCGCGTTGGCGACGGCGCGAATGCCATGCGCGGCATCTTCCAGCGACAGCCCGAGCGGGTCGCCGACATGGGCGCGGATCGCCGCCTGGCTCAGCATGCGGTCGATCGTGAGCTTGCCGCCGGCCAGCGCCGTGGCGTTGATGAAGCCGAGCACGACATTGGCATCGGTCACCGTCGGCCGCTCGTTGCCGAGGCCGTAGCAGGCCGGGCCGGGTGCCGCGCCGGCCGATTGCGGCCCGACCACCAGCAGGCCGCCCTTGTCGATCCCGGCGATGGAACCGCCACCGGCGCCGACTTCGGCGATATCGATCGCCGGCACCTTCAGCATGTAGCCGCCGGCCTTGATGAAGCGGCTCGAGGTCGAGATGCCGTCGCGGAATTCATATTCGGAGGTCATGGTCGGGCGGCCGTCCTCGATGATGACCGCCTTGGCGGTGGTGCCGCCCATGTCGAACACGATGACATCGCGATCGCCGCGCGCGATGCCCAGCCGCGCCGCGCCGATCACACCGCCGGCGGGGCCGGACGCCACCACCAGCACCGGCTTCTCGCAGGTCACATTGGCCGCCAGCATGCCGCCATTCGACGTCATCACCAGGATCGGTGCGGCGACGCCGATTCTGAGCAGCCCGGATTCCAGCTTCTGCAGGTAGCTGCGCATCGCCGACAGCAGATAGGCATTGACCACGGTGGTGCTGGTGCGCTCGTATTCCTTCATCTCCGGCAGCACCGCGCAGGACGTCGTCACCAGCAGGTGCGGGAAGTGGGTACGCAGGACGGCTGCGGCCTGCAGCTCGTGCGCGGGATTGCGGTAGCTGTTGATGAAGGCGATCGCTACCGCCTCGATGTCTTCGGCGACCAGCGCCTTGCCCGCGGCGATCACGCCGGTTTCCGACAGCGGCTCGACGGTGGTTCCATCGGCTGCCATCCGCTCGGTCACCTCCATGCGGTGTCGTCGCGGCACCAGCGGCTTGGGCTTTTCCCAGGTCAGATCGAACATGTCGGGCATGCGGATGCGGCCGATTTCCAGCACGTCACGAAAGCCGCGCGTTGTGATCAGGCCGGTCCTGGCACCCTTGCGCTGCAGGATTGTATTGGAACCGACCGTGGTGCCGTGAAGCACTTCGGCGACCCGGTCGGCGGGGATCGCAAGCTCGGCGAGCAACTGCGCAACGCCTTCGATGACCGCGACACTGGGATCGACCGGCGTCGAGGACACCTTGCTCTGGTGGATCAGGCCGGCATCCGTCAGCAGCGCGATATCGGTAAAGGTGCCGCCGATATCGACCGCGATCCGGATCCGGTTTCCAAGCACTGAATTCGTCCCCGCCTACGCTACTAACTGTCTGGTTAATAACAGCCTGATGGCGGGAAGCTGTCAAGCCGACTCTTTTGGCAGTATTGGATGCCGATTGGGTCAATCGGGGCAGCGATTGCTGCCCGCATGTGCGCTGCCGCCCGCGGATCATGCAGTCAGACAGACTAGCTGCCGCTGTGATCGCAGCTGCCGGCAACGCCGCCGCCCCGAACCCGAATTTCTGATCACGACGGGCGCTGGTCTGGCATATGAACCTCGCCGTCACCGCCACGCATTTGAGGAGCAGCAATGGCGACGATGGCGGTGACGGCGACGGCCGAGGCCAATCGAGCATCGTGATTTTCTGGTCGGGTCCTGGAGACTTGGGTTCCATATTTCTGACCGACTACTTCGCGCCAGAAGCAGTCGATCAAGTCCATCGAGACCGTTAAAGCTCATACCGCGCGAAAGAACTGGAGCATCTCGATAGCTTTTTCGCGCTGGCGCGAGGATTGATGGATGCACGTTCCTCCAAAATCGCCCACATGCGCTTGGCTTTGGAGATTTTTTTCCAAGGATACCCAAAAAACTACGGCTGGAAGCTACGTTTTCGACGCTCTCAACTCTGGTCCGCCCGAGACGTTCCGCAAACCGCCTGAGTGACTCACTGCGTTTTGGATTCGAATTCCAGTTGGATCGCTCAACCCGTTTGACCCGTCCCATGACCTCCAATCCGGCTACAATCCCGCTTATCACACGCTCTCGGTCAGTAGCGCTCATGGGAGAAATGCCGGCTTCACTTCGTCTCTATATGGACCCCAGCCGAATTTCCGAAATCCACCTCAATCATGGCCTTGCGATGTGGCTCGACATATTCGACGCACTGTCTGTGCGCCACTTGGACCAAATAGCCATCGCTATACTTCACTTTGCCGTGTCCCAGTTGCCGCAGTGGCAAAAGTGGCACACCAATTGCTTCATTGCGAGCGACATAGAGGAGCTCGCATTTTGGTTGACGATCTGAACTTGAAAAAAATATCACGCCGTACCGCTCTGGCTTTACCCCTCGGGTTAGCCGCATCATCCAGCGCCATCTTCAACAGTTTGGCCAAGGCCGATCAGCCGGTGCGAGGTGGCACGATGGTGATGATCGTGCAGCCCGAGCCCTCGACGCTCGCTCACTATGCCGTGACCGCCGGCAACATCCCGCCCATCGCCACGCAGATTTACGAAGGTCTTGTGACATACGACTGGGATCAGACTCCTCAGCCCAATCTCGCGACATCTTGGGAGACCGCACCCGACGGCAAGTCCATCACCTTCAAGTTGCGCGAAGGCGTTGTCTTTCACAACGGCAAGCCTTTCACGAGCGCCGACGTCCAATTCTCCTTCATGGAGATATTGAAGAAATATCATCCCTTCGCGCCGCTCCTGCTCGCCGAGCTGACCGGCGTCGACACGCCGGACGAAAAGACTGCGGTTCTGCTTCTCGCCAATCCCGCGCCCTATCTCATGAAGGCACTCGCTGGGCGCGATCTCCCGATCATGTGCAAATCGGTTTTCGAGGGAACGCAGATCCTGCAAAATCCGTCGGCCAACAAGCCGATCGGCACGGGGCCGTTCAAATTCGGGCAGTGGGACCGCGGACAGTTCGTGCGGCTCGACCGCAACGAAAATTACTGGAAGCCGGGGCTGCCCTATCTCGACCATATCATCGCGCGTTTCATCCCCGATGCCGCGACGCGCTCTGCCGCGCTTGAGACCGGCGAGGCGCATTTCGCCGGATACAGCGCCGTCAATTACGCCGATCTCGCGCGGATGAAGACCAACCCGGTGCTCGATACGACGATGAAAGGCTATGAGATGACGCCCGCCTTGAGCGTGCTCGAACTCAATGCCAAACACCCGCCGCTCGACAAGAAAGAAGTGCGCCAGGCCATCGCCTATGCGATCGATCGCAAGGTAATCCTGCGCGATGTCATGTATGGATACGGCAAGCCGGCCACAGGCCCGCTCAGCAGTCTGTTCAAGACCGTCGGTTTCTATACCGACGATGTGCGCAAATACGACGTGCCCGACCGTCTCGACATTGCCAACAAGCTGCTCGATGGCGCGGGCCTACCGCGCGGCGCAAACGGCATGCGCTTCGGCATGCATCTCGAAGTCAATTCATTCGGCGAGCAATGGCTGCGCCAGGCCGAATATCTGAAACAGGCGCTCGCGACCGTCGGGATCGATCTGACGCTACGCTCGGAAGACACCGCCACCTGGTTGCGGCGCGTCTATACCGATTACGATTACGACATTAACGAGCCCTTCCTGAGCCAGGGCGTCGATCCGGTCTACGGTCTAAACAAGCAATATCTCACGTCGCAGATCCGCAAGGGTGTGACCTTCGTCAACGACAGCTTTTACGCCAATCCGGAACTCGACGGCATTCTCAACGAGGCCATGCGCGAGCCGGACCACGACAAGCGCGCCGTACTGTACAAAAAGGCGCAACAGATCCTTGCCGAGGATTGCCCGCTGGTCTGGCTCGTCGACGTGCAATATGTCTCGGTCTTCAATCGAAAGCTTCACGATCACACGACGGGGCCGCTCGGCACGCAGCAAGCTTTCGAACGGGCCTGGCTGGAAACGTAAGCCGTGCGATTTGCCCGCTATATGGGATACCGGCTCGTCACCGCGCTGCCGGTGATCTTCGGCATCATTGTGCTCAACTTCCTGCTGATCCATCTCGCGCCGGGCGACGCGGCCTCCGTGCTCGCCGGCGAGAGCGGTGCTGCGACTCCCGAATATATGGATGCGCTGCGCCATAAATTCGGCCTCGACCAGCCGCTCGGCATGCAGTTCCTGACCTATGTCTCGAACATGGCGCATTTCAACCTCGGCTATTCCTACCGTAACGATGCCGATGTCAGCAGCCTCATTTTCGAACGGCTCGGGCCAACTAGCCTGCTGATGTTGACGGCCTTCGGCACCGCTGTGGCGCTCGGCATCATCCTCGGTCTCGTTGCCGCGACAGGGCGCAATTCCTGGCGGGACAATATCATCTCGCTGATCAGCCTCGTCGCCTATGCGACGCCCGGGTTCTGGCTCGGGCTCATGATGATCGTGATCTTTTCGATTGGCCTCGGCTGGCTGCCGACGAGCGGGTTCGACACGGTCGGCGCCGGTCACGAGGGCTGGGCCGAGGTTTGGGACGTCGCTCGCCATCTCGTGATGCCCGCCGTCTCGCTCGCGCTGTTTTACCTCGCGCTTTATGCGCGCCTCATGCGAGCCTCCGTTTTAGAGCAAACTGGCATGGATTACGTGACGACGGCGCGCGCCAAGGGCCAGACAGAGCGCCGCATCATGACAGGTCATGTCCTACGCAATGCACTGTTGCCTGTCGTGACGATTGCCGGCGTTCAGGCCGGCAATCTGATCGGCGGCTCCATCGTGGTGGAAACCGTATTCGGCTGGCCCGGCATCGGCACGCTTGCCTTCAACGCGCTGCAATCGCGCGACCTCAATTTGCTTCTCGCAATCTTCTTTATGTCGGCCTGTCTGATCGTGATCATCAACCTCGCCGTCGACGTGATCTACGTCATGCTCGACCCGCGCATGGAGATTTGACATGGGGCATGGCTTGGCGCGGTTCGCGCGCAACCGGATGGCACTGTTCGGCGCAGCCGTGCTGTTGTGCCTGCTGCTGCTCGTCATGCTCACGCCGGTGATCTACCCCGACGATCCGTTCAAGCTCGCCGGGCCCGCCTTGCAGCCGCCGGGCAGGCGTTTTCTGCTCGGCACCGACACGCTCGGCCGCGACGTCGCGGCGGAAATCGCCTACGGCGCGCGCACCTCGCTCATCATCGGTGTCGGTGCGACCCTCGCCGCAATCGTCTTCGGCGCGGTGGCCGGAGGGGTCGCCGGCTATTATCGCGGCCGGACCGAAACCGTGCTGATGCGCATCACGGAATTCTTCCAGACCATCCCGGCCTTCATCTTCGCTTTGTTGATCGTCGCTATCCTCTCACCCTCGGTCTCTAGCGAGATCATCGCCATCGCCGCCGTCTCCTGGCCAAGCATCGCGCGGCTCGTGCGCGGGGAATTCGTCGCGCTCGGCGGCCGCGAATTCGTGCAGGCCTGCGCGGGCCTCGGCGCCAGCGATGCGCGCATCATCTTCAATCATATGCTGCCGAACTGCGCCTCCTCCATCATCGCGGTCGGTTCGCTGCTGATCGGCACCGCGATCCTGCTCGAAGCCGGATTGGCGTTTCTGGGCCTCGGCGATCCCAATGTCATGAGTTGGGGGCTGATCATCAGCGCGGGACGCGCGGTGCTGCGCTCCGCCTGGTGGATCTGCACCTTTCCAGGCATCGCGATCCTGCTCACGGTGCTCGGCATCAATCTCATTGGCGACGGGCTCAACGAAGCCCTCAATCCAAGGCTGCGTGAGCGATGAACGAGACTGTTCTCGAACTTGAAAAGCTCACGATCGCCTTACCGCCCGGCGCCGACCGCGCCCATGCGGTGAGCGATGTCGATCTGGTGCTGCGCGCCGGCAAGGTGACATGCCTGATCGGCGAGAGCGGATCGGGCAAATCGCTGGTCGCGCGTTCGATCCTTGGCCTGCTGCCCCGCCCGCATGTCCGCGTCGGGAGCGGCCGCATCCTGTTCGAAGGCCAGGATCTCGCCGTCGCGCGGCAAGAAAAGATGCGCGCCATTCGTGGCGCAAAAATCGGCATGATCTTCCAAGAGCCGATGACGGCGCTGAACCCGCTGCACACGATCGGCCGCCAGCTCGATGAAGTTCTGCGCATCCATACGCCGCTCGGGAATGCCGCACGCCGCGCCCGCGTGCTCAAATTGATCGACAGCGTTCATCTGCCGGAGCCCGGTCGCATCATCCGTTCGTTTCCCCACCAATTAAGCGGCGGTCAGCGCCAGCGCGCGATGATCGCCATGGCATTGCTGCTCAGTCCGCGCCTGTTGATCGCCGACGAGCCCACGACGGCGCTCGACGTCACGACCCAGGCGCAAATCCTCTATCTGATCCGCGAGCTGCAGCGCGAGCACGGCACATCTGTTCTCTTCATTACGCATGATTTCGGCGTCGTCGCCGACATTGCCGATGAGGTCGCGGTGCTGCAGCGTGGCAATTTGGTCGAACGCGGCACGGCCGGCGCCGTGCTTGGCGCGCCAGTCCATCCCTATACCAAGGGCTTGATCGCTGCGGTGCCAAAGCTCGGGCCGCCGGCGGCGCGGCCGGCGAATACGCAACCGTTCATCGTCGAGGCGCGCGATATCACCAAGACCTATGGCACGCGAGGCCTGTTCGGCGGGCGTGTCACGCGGGCGCTGGCCGGCGTGACGATGGAACTGCGCCGCGGCGAGACGCTCGGCCTCGTCGGGGAAAGCGGCTCCGGCAAGAGCACGATGGCGCGCGCGATCACGCGGCTGCTACCGATCGACGGCGGCGAAATTCTGCTTGGCGGTGCGGATATCGCCAGGCTCTCGCGGCGCCAGCTCCGCCCGATCCGCAAGCGCGTGCAAATGGTGTTTCAGGATCCCTACGCTTCGCTCGATCCGCGGCAGCGCATCATCGACATTATCGCGGAAGGCCCCATCATCCACGGCACCCCGCCCGCCAAAGCCCGCGAGGAGGCGCAAGCGCTGCTCGGCCTCGTCGGGCTCGATCCCTCCGCCGCACGGCGTTTTCCGCATGAGTTCAGCGGCGGCCAGCGCCAGCGGATCGGCATTGCCCGCGCGCTCGCACTGCATCCGGAAGTGCTCGTCGCGGACGAGCCGGTCTCGGCGCTCGACGTGTCGGTGCAAGCGCAGGTGCTGGCTCTTCTCGCTGATATCAAGGCGCGGCTGCATCTCAGCATGCTGTTCGTAACGCATGATTTGCGCGTCGCGCTGCAAGTCTGCGACCGCATCGCCGTGATGAAACAAGGCGAGGTGGTCGAAGTGGCGTCGACCGCCGAGATCTTTTTCAATCCGCAGCATTCCTATACCAAGGCCTTGTTCGCCGCCGTGCCCGGGGGCACCTGGCAAGACCGGAAAGCGTCATGACCTCGACCGCAGCTTTTGTGCCGGGTTCGCGCACGCAGGTGCCGGGTGCAACGGCGGGGCCGCTCGCCGGCCTCAGTTTCGCGGTCAAGGACCTGATCGATGTCGCCGACGTGCCGACCGGCGGCGGCAATCCCGACTGGCCCCGCTTCGCCGCAACGCCGGCCCGTCACGCATGGGTCGTGCAGACCCTGCTCGATGCCGGCGCTTCAATCGTGGGCAAGACGATCACCGACGAAGTGTCGCTCGGCATTCTCGGTGAAAACGCGCATGACGGCACGCCGTTGAACCCGGCAGCGCCCGACCGCGTGCCGGGCGGCTCGTCGAGCGGATCGGCCTCGGCCGTCGCCGCCAAGGCCTGCGATTTCGCGCTTGGCACCGATACGGGCGGTTCGGTGCGCGTGCCGTCGAGCTTTTGCGGCCTTTACGGCATCCGGCCGACGCATGGGCGGATCGATTTCACCGGCATTGCCGTGCAGGCACCGGGCAGCGATACCTGTGGTTGGTTCGCGCGCGATGCCGCGACGTTCGCACGGGTTGGCGAGGTTTTGTTCGGAAGCGCCTTTCCCGTTACGCTACCCACGACGCTCTTAGTGGCCGAGGATGCCTTCGGCTTCGCGGATGAGAATGTGCAGCAGGCGCTCGCCCCGGCCGTCGGTCGTCTCGCGGCGCTGATCGGCCAACGGCGCCATGTCACCTTGGCGCCGCAAGGCCTTTCGGTCTGGCAGCGCGCACAACGCGTGCTGCAAGCAAGCGAGGCCTGGCGCACGTTCCAGCCCTGGCTCGACGGCCAGAACCCGCGGCTCGCTTTCAGCGTGGCGCGAGGCTTGTTGCAGGGCTCTGTCATGACCGACGCGGAGCGCAACGCCGCGAGCCTGATGCGGATGGAAGCCCGCGCCCGGCTCCGCCTGCTGCTGCCGCCCGGCACAATCCTCTGCCTGCCGACGACACCGTTTCCGGCGCCGCAGAAAGGTCTTCTGCTTCACCAACTGGACCCCGTGCGCGAACGCATCAGCTGCCTGACCAGCCAAGGCGGCCTCACCGGCGTGCCGCAGGTCAATCTTCCGGGCGCCACGGCCGACGGCGCGCCGGTGGGGCTTTCGATCATCGGCGCTCGCGGGTCGGACCTCGACCTTCTGCGTGTTGCTGTTGCTTTCGAAGCGCAGGCCCGCCAAGAAGGCGCAGGCGGATCCCCTGGAGAAGAGCGATGAATTTGGAGAATGAGACGGGCAGCTTTGCACTCGGCGATTTTGCCGTAGAAAAGGGCGGTGTGATCCGCGAGGCCCGGCTTGCCTGGCAGCGCTTTGGCACGCTCAACGACAAGCGCGACAATCTCATTCTCTACCCCAGCAGCTATTCCGCGCGTCTTACGGATATGTCCTGGCTGATCGGACCGGAAGGCATTCTCGATCCCACGCGCTGGTGCATCATCGCCGTGGGCATGTTCTCGAACGGGGAATCATCCGGCGCGGCGGAGACGTCGGATTATCCCGCGCTTGTCACCGTCGCCGACAATGTGCGGGCGCAACACCGTCTCGTCACGGAAATGGTCGGCGTGGACAAACTCGCCGCCGTCTATGGATTTTCGATGGGCGGCATGCAGGCCTATCATTGGGCGGCGCTCTACCCCGAAATGGTGGAACGCGCCTTTGTCGTGTGCGGCAGCGCCCGCACAGCCGATCACAACAAGGTTTTTCTGTCCGGCCTGTTGCGCACGCTCGAAGCCGCGCCCGAGCATACCGGCAATGGCCGCTTTTCGAGCGAGCCGGTGCTGGCACTCAGGGCTTTTGGCCACATTTATGCCGGCTGGGGCCTGAGCCAGGATTTCTACCGTGCCGGCCTCTACAAAAGCGCGCTTGGCGCGCCCGATCTCGTAACCTTCGTCCGCACCAATTGGGCCGAGCGGTTTTCGCAATGCCGTGCGGCGAACCTCTATGCGCAGGCACTCGCTTGGTTTCACGGTGATATCAGCGGCAACACTGTTTACAACGGCGATCTCACGCAAGCGCTCCAGTCCATAAAGGCGCAAATGCTCCTGATGCCGAGCGAGACGGATCTCTATTTCCGCGTTGCGGATAATGCGGCCGAGCTTCCCCATCTTGCAACCGGGACCCTGCGGCCGATCCCGAGTGTGTGGGGTCATCGCGCGGGCAATCCGAGCGCCAATCCGGCAGATGCCGCCTTTCTCAAGGCGTCGGTCACGGATTTGCTGCTCGGGTAAAGCCCGACTCTTGGGCAAGCAGCAGCGCGAAGTCTTGGCGATGTCTCTTGGAGGTATCGCCCGTGTGACGATTGCGGGGACACCCGCCGTATCCACCCCACCTGACAAAAAGCCGCGGAAGGCTAAAGCTGTTTCAAAGGCAAAAAGAAAACGACGCGCGGCTTAAAGGACAGTTCGCGCCCGCTGCCGCAGAAGGTACGCTCGACTAACGCTTCAGCGCCGTCTTAAAAATATCGATCGGGGTGAGTGACTGCTTCGCGCCATCAGCGGTCAGTCGAGAACTGATGAGCTTTCAGTCTTAACAGGTTTGGTGCTCAGAGTTTGGGGAATCGCGAAACCGTTGCCGAGCTGGTCGCCGGGATTGTCGTACACAGCGATAGGCTGATCATCACGCTCAAGTCGGAGAACGCAGACGAAGAATCCGATTCCCCAGATATTCGGTCGCTCACAATTCCCTGGCAGAAACCACCCTCCAGGCGCTCCCGTCAGATCCTGCTCCCGCAAAATGCAGTACGAAGCGACGTTCGTCCGGAGCAGTTCGAGCGTCGGGCGCGCCTGGTCAGCACCATCGCCCGAGGTCGTCAGTGGCTCGATGATGTGGTTTCGGGGCGGGTCACCACGGTCGCAGAGCTGTGCGTGCGTGAGAAGTGCAGCGTTCGGCAGGTCAACATGACCATCTCGCTGGCCTTCCTCGCGCCCAATCTTGTCAAAGCAGCCGTGGAAGGCCGCCTGCCCCGCGACGTCGGTATCGAGCGGCTCCGTGATCCACCGACCGAGTGGCGCCGGCAGTTCGAGGCGCTCGGGCTCAATCCGGAATAGCTGAAACGCCAGCCCTCCGAACGGCTACGCGGCTGCGGGGACAGAAATCCCGAAATTGAATGGCCGGAATCCCACCAGAAACCACCCTATTTGGGTCGACCATGAATCCTGGGGTTGCGGCGCTGGGCGGGGGGTAGTTGGGCTCAAACTGTGGACCCACCAGCCAGTCATCGAACTGGTCTCCGCCAGAGCGAGGAACGGAAGTTTTTGATGCGGAGACAGGCCCATAAAAGCCGGCTTATTGCCTGGCAGAGACCGCTCCAGAGACGCGCTGGAAGTGCGAAAAGCCCCTATTCCGGGGCTATAACCGCGAAAAGGCTGGCGAAAGTTTGAGCCCTACCACTGGGTGGTGGGCGCACCAGGGCTCGAACCTGGGACCCGATGATTAAGAGTCATCTGCTCTACCAACTGAGCTATGCGCCCGGAACCTGGCCCCGGAAAGCCTTCACAAGAGGGCGTCGTTTAGCAAAGCGATTCCCCGATGTCCAGCAAACCATTGGGGTTTTCCCGGCCATCTCGGCGGGCCGAAAATGCGCGAAAAGCCGCCGGAATCCGGCGGCTTTTCCCTGACTTTCGGGCTATGGGCGCGCGGGCGGCTAGAGCCGGCCGCTGCCGTCCCGATCGCCATGATCCCGGCCATGGTCGCCGCCCATCATGCCGTGGTGCCGCCAGCCCTCGAACCGGCCTTCCATATGCGTCAGGATGGCCAGGCGGTGCTTCTGGCCGTCGTCCAGCGTCTTGTAGAGCGGGTCGGCCGCGTCCGCGATCTTCTTCAGCGCCGCAGCCGAGGCCGCCATGTTGTCGGCGCGCTCGCGCAGGCGCACCACCAGATCGTCGGGCGTCTGCTGATCGGCCTTGTCATCCGGCCTGGCATTCATCCGCGCATTGGCGCGATCGGCGCGCAGCTTGGCGAAATCGCGCACCGCAGCCTCGACCGGCGGCCACAGCTTTTCCTGATCCGCGCTGAGTTTCAGCCCGGCGTGGACGGCGGCAATGCGCGCATCGGTGAAGGCGGCCCGGTCCTCGGGGCTCATCCGCATGTGCTGCATGTGCTCGTGAAACCACGGACGCTGCGCATAGACCGCGGTCGAACCGGCGATGGCGAGCGCCGCGATGCCGGCAATGGCAAACTTGTTCATGTCAACCTCCTTTGAAGGTAACGCGAAGATGCCCGTGCCGGGGAACGCAATCAACTTACAGTTTGGAAAGAGTGCCCTCACTTACGAAGATGTAATCTTGCTATTTCAAATCATTCCCAACAGGCGCGGCAGCCACAGCGAAATCTCGGGGATGTAGGTAATCAGCCCGAG
>Ga0066797_1000176_pt1 | contig 19102 bp, 18 predicted proteins | sample PersoiDNA2013193_FD_76335 | JGI IMG/M metagenome (GOLD analysis project Ga0066797, IMG submission 76335) | Permafrost soil microbial communities from the Arctic, to analyse light accelerated degradation of dissolved organic matter (DOM) -... | ecosystem: Environmental > Terrestrial > Soil >... | reverse complement strand
GTGGTGGACGGACTGGTCGTCACGACCACGAGCAGGTCCTGGTTGCTGTCATAGGTATTGTTGGTGATGCGACCGAGCGCGTCCGTCGTGGACGCGAGCAGCCCCGACTGGCTATAGCCGTAGGAGTCGAGCACCAGGTCGCAGCCGCCGTCGGAGTCCTGGACCGCGGGCGCCGAGCAGTTAGCGGTCGGGGTCGACGGGCTGGTAGACGGCGTGTACAGGGTGACCTGAGTCGGCTCGTTGTACTCGTTGTACGTGTACCTGTACTCGTCTCCGTTGGGATCGGTCCTGATGGTGACGTTGCCGAAGGCGTCGTAGTCATACCCCGTGGTCGCGCCCTGCGGATCGGCGCTTGACGCACCGCCGGGCTGGCTGGTGCCCGCCGGCGTCGCGCCGGCCGGCTGGGTCCGCGTCGCCATCTGATCGTGGTCGTTGTAGGTGTAGCTCGTGGTCCTTGACGGGTCATTGCCGGTCGGGTCGGACTCGGTGAGCGACGTGAGGTCGCCGTCTGCGTCGTAGGAGTAGGCGTCCTGCAGCGTGTGGGTCACGCCGGTCAGCGTGTTGGCCACGCCCGGATGGGTGACCCCGGCCTGCCGGTTCAGCCCGTCGTAGGTGTAGCTCGTTGTCTCGCCTGACGGGAAGCTGGTCGTGTACACGATGCTTTTGGCCACCCGGCCCAGCAGGTCGTAGGTGTAGACCGTGTACCGGCCGGACGGCTCGGTGACCTGGGCGAGGTCGCCGTCGGAGTAGTACTGGTAGCTGGTCTTCGCGCCGCCGGGCGTGGTCTTCGACAGCAGCAGACCGGCCGGCACCGTGCCTGACCCGCCGTAGGCCGTCTCCGTCCCGACGGAGTACGCGTCACCGGTAACACGGCCATTGGGAAAATCGCTGGTGGGCGGCGTGGTCTGCGTGGTGAGCTGGCCGACCGCGTTGTAGGCGTAGGAGGTGAGATGGGCGTTGTCGGTGATCGAGGCGGACCTGCCGTCCCTGACGGAGGTCAGCTCGCCGTTCGTCGGGTCAAGCGGGTTGGACGTGCTGTAGGGCGCGTACCCGTAGAAGGTGGTGCACGGCGCGAAGGTACTGGTGCAGTGGGGGCCCGTGGACGTCGCGCAGTCCGGAATGGTGCCGATGCCGCCTCCGGGCAGGGTGGCGGGCTCATTGGGATACCAGGTCCTGGTGAGCACGTGGCCGTGGATGTCGTTGGTGAAGCAGACCAGGTTCCCGTCCTGGTTCACCACCGTGGTGAGGAACCCGGCCAGGTCGTACCCGTACGCCTCAGGTGAGTCGATCCCGTTGCTGAACGTCAGCAGGCGGCCGCCATCGAGCATGTCGTAGCTGTAGATGTCGTGCCGGCCCGCCGGGTCGGTGACCGTGACGTGGTCCACCACCTCGCCGAGGCTGTCCGACGTCGGACGGGACCCCGTCGAAAGCGACTGGCCGATCGCCCGGGTGCCGCCGTCCGGATCGGTGTAGCTCGCCAGCCGGTCGGTGGCGGGATCGTAGGTCGCCTGCTCGTACACGTTGCCTGACGGCAGCGTGACCTGGGTAAGCTCCGGCAAGGCGGCGAGCCCGAGCGCGTAGTGGGTGGTGATGTCTGGCACCGGGAGCGGGTGCGCGTACACCGCGACCTGGGCAATGTCCCCGGTAAAGTAGCCGACCGCCGCCGTGCTGACCGACGTCCAGCCTGACCAGAGGCCGGCGCCGATCGTGTCGACGCTCTCGTTGGTCTGGTCGATCGCCCCGGTGAGCGTCAGACCGGCCTGCTTGCCGTCCAGGTACATCGACTGGCTGGTACTGCTGGCGGTCAGCACCACATAGTGCCAGTTGCCGTCGGTCACCGACGTCGTCGTGTGGATCGGCTGGACCGATCCGGTCCAGAACTCCCCGTACAGTTCGCCGTTCGTGCCGATGTACAGGGCCGGCTCGTGGTTGCCGACCGGGTCGCTGACCGGGTGGGCGGCGTAGGAGAAGAGCACGCCGCTTGACCCGCTCGGGGCCTTGAACCACAGCTCGACGGCCGTGTCGGTGCTGTCGGTCATCAAGTTGCCCGGCAGCGACACCGACGAACTGGTGCCGTTGAAGGCGGCCGAGGTCTCGCTGCTGCCCGCCAGCGCGCCCGCGGCGCCGGGCGTGGCACCGCTGTAGGTGCCGTTGGCGGTGCCGAGGTTGGCGTCCACCTCGTCCGCCGCCGTCGTCGCGCCGCTGCCCTCGCCGAGTTGCCAGTACGCGCGGGGACCCGAGTCCAGCATGCCCGCTAGGTAGTGCGAGCCGGTCTGGTAGCTGTAGGCAGTGCAGCCAGCCGGGCAGGACGAGCAGGTCTCCGTCGGGTCGCAGACGCTGGACAGTTCGTCGCCGCTGTAGGCGTAATTCCACGCGTAGCCGGACTGCCCGGTGATCGGCGCCTGCGTGGTCACCGAGGAAACGTGCGCATAGGTCGCGCCGGTCCCCTTCGCCCAGATCAGCGTCAGGGTGCGCTGCGAGACGCCATCGGTGATGGTCGCCACCTGACCGGATGAGTTGCCCGTGAACAGCAGCGACCGCCCGTTCGGATCAGTGATCTTTGAGATCTGCCCCGCGGAGGTGAAGGTGTACTGGTCGTCGCTGGAATCCCGCAGCGTCCATGTGCCGCCCGAGTTGTGCTTGAGGGTGTCAAGGCCGCCAAACGGCCCGGCGTAGGTGCCGTTTCCGTTCTCGCCGAATCGCACCTGCTTGCCGTCGGACAGCGTCACCACGACGTCGCCGGTGCTGTCGGTGCTGTTCCCTGTGGCGTCGTTGTCCGCCCGCAGCGACATGTCGATGACCGACGACCAGCCCGCGCCGAACGCGTTCGATGTCCTCGGGTCCAGGCTGTTGTACGTCCGGGCGATCTCGAGCGGCATCCCCGCGGTCTTCACGGCCGCGTCGGTCGCGCTGGTGGTGTAGTTCCCGCTCAGCGGGTCGTACGCCTGCCCGCTTGTGGCGCCGAGCCCGGCGGTGATGCCCGGCTGCGCCACCTTGGCCTCGTAGGATAGCCCGCTAATCGTGTTGGGCGCCCCGTTAGCCGTGGTGGTGACCGACCACGTGTAGGGGGTGTTCCACTGCATGTTGGCGATCGGCGGGGTCCAGTACGGCTTGGAGATGCTGCCCGAGGTGACCGGGCTGGTGTCCGAGCACGTCTGCCCGGTCAGCGGCACGCAGGTCATGGTGAAGCTGTAGGTAATGGTCCCGCTGGCCGTGGACGCCACGACGGAGAGCTGCTGACGCAGCGTCGGGGAGACGTACCCGTTCGGCGGGTATACGGCAAGGACGATGGGCGACGACAGGATGTCAATGCCAATCGCGAACGGCTGGATGCCCTGCGACTTGAACGACAGCGGCGAGGAGGTGTTCGCGGCGGAGTACATGTCGAAGTCGATCGCGTACGCGGCGTAGTTCGGGAGGGCGTCAACCACCGCGTCCAGCGTGATCGTCTGCCCGGGTGCCACCGTCTGCCCGGACGGTATCGCCGTGAACACCGGGTGGTCGGCCGCGATTTTGCCGGCCGAGTCGTACGCTCGGTACGAGAGCTCATACCCGTTGGTGCTTGTCCACGTGCTCGACCCGGTGTTGGTCACCTGGATCTTGAAAGCGCCGTTCTGGGTGGGAAGGACCTGCTTAATGGGCGTGCGCGAGGCCAGCCGGTAAGAGGCCCCGTCGGTCGTGTAGTTGACGTCGAGGTAAGGGTTTCCTGTACCGCTCGCGTACGAGGAGAACTTCTTCCACGCGTAGCTGTCGGAATTCGACGCGCCAAGGGCAAGGCCGTTGTCGGCCACGGTGCCGTGCGTCCATCCGTTGACCAGGCTCGTGCCTGCCTGGTCCAGCTTGATGCCATGCCAGCTGGCCGGGCAGGGCGAGCCCGTCGAGCCGAGGGGCACCCATCCGTTCGCGAACGAGGACCGGCCGATGGAGGCACCAGTCGACGGCCCTGGCCAGGTCTTGTTCCCGGTGATCGACCACGACGAGGTGACCGGGTACACGTACACGGAACGTGGGGAACAGCTATAGGACCAGGTGTCGTGAACGCCGAGCTCGACGCCGAGGACCGTGTCGTTCTGCAGCGAGGACGCGACGTTGGTGAACGCGAGGTACGACTCCGCCTTGTGCGTGCCGCCGTCGTAGGTGCCGACATGCAGTTCGGGGTCGGTCGAGAAGTCGTTGGTGTCGGGGTACTGCACGTACGTGGTGCCATCGGAGAACTTGTCGGTGATGCTGGGGTCGACCGTCACGGGGAACACCCGCGCCTTAGTGGCGCGGGTGTAGCGCGGAAGTAGCGTCTGCGGCCAGCGCGCTGCCCGGGAAAGAGCGGAGAGTTTCTATTCGATGTGGATCGGACTTCTTGGACCGCTGGACATCATCATCACCACCACAGGCCAGCGCGCCTACCTGTCCGCCGCCAAGCAGCGAGCAGCCTTGGCGGCGCTGGCCGTGGATGCTCGTGACGTAGTGCCCGTCGACGCTCTCGCTGTGGCGATCTGGAACCACGAGATCCCGCCGTCCTGGCGGACCACCATCCGCAACTACATCAAGCGGCTCAGGACCGCCCTCGGCACGGACGGCTCCCGGATCGTCACCCGCCCGTCCGGGTACCTGCTCCAGGCTGGCGATGACGAGATAGACGTCCTGGCGTTCCAGTCGCTGCGCAAGGTCGGCCTGACGGCCGCGCGCCAAGGCGACTGGGCGCGGGCCTCCGCCAAATTTTCCGACGCGGAGGCGCTCTGGCGGGGGACGCCGTTCGCTGACATCGAGTCCCCGGGCATCCGCGACGCTCACCTGCCCTACCTGCGGGAAACCCTGCTCGCCGTGCTTGAGGCACGAATCGACGCCGATCTGCGGCTGTGGCCGTCGCGCGCCGCCGACGTGATCCCCGAACTTCAACGGCTGACCAGTCACCATCCCGAACGGGAGCGCCTGTGGTGGCAGCTCATGCTGGCCCTGTACCGCTGCGGCCGGCAGACGGACGCGCTCGCCGCGTTCCGAGCGGCGAGGAAGTTCTGCGTCGGTGAACTCGGCATCGAGCCGGGCCACAATCTGACCGACCTGCAGCAGCGCATCATCATCGCCGACCCGGAACTGCTGGATCACACTAGGCGGCAGTCACGTGAGCAGGTGGTCGCCTGGTAGCGCTCGCGGGACCGGGCAGGGGCAGTTCCACTTTTGCGTCGTGATTTGACTCGGCGCTAGGACGACGGCCACTACGCGAGTCGTTCGGCACAGGCACTAGTCCGGATGACTCGAAAACTGCGGTAAATGTCGAAGCATCTATGCGTGTCATGTAGATGCTAGACTGCGTTACACGTAGAAGTGCATATGCGACGGGAGACGTCGAATGGCATACCGCAGTCGGCTGCTTGACGGTCTCCTCGATGAGCTGATGGCGGAGCTGCCTGCCGTCCTGCTCGTCGGCCCGCGCGCGGCAGGCAAGACCACGACGGCGCTGCAGCGGGCGGCATCGGTGATCCGGCTTGACGTGCCAGGCGAGGCACTGGCGTTCCGGGCCGACCCCGACGCCATCATCCGCGGGGTCGACGAGCCGCTGCTGCTCGACGAATGGCAGGCAGTGCCGGAGACTTTCCCGGCCGTCAAGCGCGCGATCGACACCGAGGCCCGTCCAGGCCGGTTCCTGCTGACCGGGTCCGCCTACGGCGACCTTGAGGGGACGACGGCGGCCGGCACGGGTCGCATCACCAGGCTCCGCCTGCTTGGCATGACCGTCCGGGAACAGCACGGGCAGCTGACGAGGGATTCCATCATCGACCGGATGGCCAGGGGCGAGCCCGTCGCGACGCCCGGCGAGCGGCTCGATATCCGTGACTACCTCGACCTGGCGCTGCGCAGCGGCTTCCCCGAGGCGCTGTCCATCAACAGCTTCGCTGCCCGGCAGCGCTGGCTCGAGGGGTACGTGGCGCAGATCATCACCCGGGACCCGACAGGCACCGTCGGGGCACGCGACCCGCTGCGGCTATCGCGCTACCTGGAGGCGTACGCGCTCAATTCGGCCGGGATCACCGAGGCCAAGAGCATCTATGAGGCGGCCGGAGTCGACAGGGGGACAGCGGTTTCCTATGAGCGGGTCCTTGAGAACGTCTTTGTCGTCGAGTCGCTTCCCGCGTGGCGGACCAACCGGCTGAAGCGGCTGGCGCTCGCCCCCAAGCGCTATGTCCTGGACGCTGGGCTGATGGCCGCTATCCTCCGGACGGACATGCAGGCGATCTTGCACGACGGCAAGCTGCTTGGCCGGGTCATCGACACGTTCGTGACCCAGCAGCTGCGCGGCGAGCTTGAGGTGAGTACCACCCGGCCGCGCCTCTACCACCTTCGCGACCAGGACGGCAGGCGCGAGGTCGACATCGTGGCTGAACTGGGCGGGGAGCGCGTGCTTGGCTTTGAGATCAAGGCGGGCGCATCGGTGACCGCGGGCGACGCACGGCACCTGGCATGGCTGCGCGACGAAGTCGGGGACCGCTTCGTCGCCGGAGCCGTCTTCCACACCGGCCGGCACGTCTTCCCGCTCGGAGACAGGATCACCGCAGTCCCGATCAGTGCCATCTGGGCTGCATGACCGAAGAGACCACGCGTCATTGCCGTGACCAGCGCGGTAGTAACCACGAGACCCCCGGGAGACATCAGCGGTAACTTCACTTTTGCATCGTGGACTGGATCACAGTCCAGAGCGTGGCAGACATTCGGATCTCAGCGCACTGGGTGAGCAAACAGCCTAGCGGGAACCGGCGGTGAGCTGCGTTAGCGCCCCGAGCGCGACGCGAACGGCGGTCGGCAAAGTCGTAGCCGGCTTCTGCGGAAGCGCCAGCGGCTACCAAATCGGGGACCCGGCACAACAGCGCCTTCACTCAGCCGGATGCTTCACTGACCATGAACCGGCAGTGGGGGCCAGGCGCGTTCGCGAGCCGGGCGTCTAGCGTGGCGAGCGGTGCCCCGAGGGCTTCCGCTATCGCTACGTACCAGGCGTCGTAGCAGGTCACGTTTTCCCGGAGTTCCCAGATCCTTGCTGCGAAGGGCCCGTAAGGGAAGAACTCCACGCGCAGGTCAAGTAGGTCGGCATGCGCCAGCGATGCCTGTTCCGCGGAAATGGCGCCAGCGGCGGCGGAGCGACGCAGGATATTCGCTGCCTCGGCTGTCATCATGTGGGGGGCCGCCAGTGAATCGCTGACGAGCAGAGCCTCGGCCCACCTGCCGTCCGCCCCGCTATCGATGAGCCCGGCGACCACCATAGAGGCGTCGATGACCAGGGTCACCGGCGGTCCTCGTCGCGGTAGGCGAGGATTTGCTCGGCGGCAAGCGACACGGGATGGGCGGCCTTACGCGCCCGGATGCGCGCTACCAGCGCCTCTGCATCGGGCTGTCCCGCAAGCTCGATGAGCTTGGCCCTCAGGTACTCCTGAAGGGACCGCCCGGCCAGGGCAGCTCGGGCCGCGAGCTCGTTGCGGGTCTCGTCGGGAACATCCCGGACTGTGATGGACATAGTCATAGCATCACTATGCAGCTAATGCTGCTAATATGCAACTACTCGACTGAGCACTGCTCCGCGTCGGCCAACCCAACACCTTCGGTCTCAGCCTGCAATTTTGCGGCCGGTCATCACTAAATGCAGCGTCACGTACCCGGCAGGCTTTCCGACAAGGCGCGAAAGCACCCAAACAGCCGATATGAGGGATCGATCCTGGCAGCGCGACCCGGTCTGCAACAGGCAGCAGTAGCTTCACTTTTGTGTCGTGGATTTGGCTGGAGGCCGACTACGCCAGGCTGCTAGGACGGGCGAGACGCCGACATCTTGTGTCAAGGCGCTGCACGCACACCGGGAAGCTTTCCATGGCACGCTATCTTCATTGTGTAGAGGGAGTTTCTACAGACGGGAGAACGGGCGTGGCCAGCTACCAACCCATGACCGTTGCCGATCTGGCGGCGTACCTGTCGCAGACGACCGACGAAAAGACCCGCTGGAAGACGTTCTGGGAGTTCCTCGAAGAGTACCGGTGGGAGCCACCGGCTAAACAGGCCGCCTTGCTGACGGACGACCCGCCTTCTGTGGGGGACGAGCGATGGGACGCGCTGCTGGCGGCCCTGGCCGAGCACCTCGCGGCAAAGCACGACCTCGCTCCGCCCGGCTGGACCGAGCTGAGAGTTCTCGGGCGGCCGTGGTTCCCGGCCGAGCTTCGGGTTCAGCGGGCCGATGCGCTCGTTCACGCGCCGGCTGCCTTCCGCAAGCACGGCGTGTACCTGGCGGCGGCTGACCTGGAGGCGGCGTGACGGACCCCGGGGGCGTCCTACTCGACCGGGAACAGCTCGAAAGAGCGTTCACTGCTCTCGGCGACCGCCTGGTGCGCCGGGGCGTCGTCGCCGACGTGTTCATCGTCGGCGGGGCAGCGATGGCGCTCGCCTACGACGCCACCCGCGTGACCCGTGACGTCGACTCGCTGTTCGTTCCGCACGGCGTCGTCCTGGATGAAGCCAGGAACGTCGCGCAGGAGCTTGGGCTGCCCATGTGGTGGCTGAACGAGCAAGCGAGCGTCTACATCTCGGGAAAGGACGACCCGGGCAAACGCCGCGTCTTTGACCACCCCGGACTTCGGGTCACCGCTGCGTCACCACGGCACATCTTCGCGATGAAGGCACTTGCGGCCAGAACCCGCGACGTCGACGACCTGCGCCTGCTAGCCGAGATGATCGGCGTGGACTCAGCCGCAGCCGCAGTTCAGATATGCGCAGAGTTCTTCCCCGACGAGGACGTCTCTCCGAGGTCCGCTGCCGTCCTCCAGGAACTCTTCGGCTGACCTGTTACCAACAGCCACAGCCATCACGATGCCATCAGTAGTGCGCAGGGGTAACTTCACTTTTGCATCGTGATTTGCTGGCAGCAGTGTATGCCAGGGGAAAAAGCCAGGGAGCCCGTGATGTCCATCCCCATGCGGCCGACGGATCGTGACGGCAGGACAGCACATGCTCGAACGGGACTTATGCGGGTGTGACTCTACAGCGAGGCGAGATCTAGCGCACGCATCGTCGTTCGCGTCGCCGCATAGATGAACGGTCCCTTCTCATCCAGCAGGGCATAGATACGGCGCCACTGGCACATGATCACTTCCATCTGGGCGAAGCGATCGGTGGCGTCGTCGGCCGCCAGGTTCACCATGCGGGCACCGCTTGAGCGGACGGCTTCAATCTCAGCGCGGTGATCCTGGATGTGCCTGTCCCGCGTGATGATCAGCCATTCCTGTCGGGCGGTCTCCGGGATCCAGACCTCATCGAGCGTGGAAGGATCGGTAATCGTGCACGCCGCCCGTACCCGGCCGCCCTTCACTGGTCCTCCCGGATCGCCGGGGTAAGTCACGTCTCCCCTGAGCTGGACGAGAATCTTCGCGACGCCGAGCAGGTCGGCATCGACGTAGTAGTGGACAAGGGCCGGTCGCGGCCTATTGCTCATGCGGCTCGCGCCGAGGTCTCATATGAGATCGCCCAGCGGACGTCCTCGTCGGACAGGCCGTACTCCTCCGCGACCTCGGCGATCGTCTCCCCTGACTGCTCGTGCTCCCAGAGGATCTCGGTAGTGATGCCGTTCACCGCGGGCCGCCCGGCACGCAGACCCGGCCGCATGAGGACAGGGGACGACGGGTCATCATGGGGACGCCAAGCGATCGCCGTGTCGCCCTCCCACGTGACGCGCTTGTAAAAGGAGTCAGCCGCTGGGGTCAGGACGTACTGACCGCGAACGGTCGCGACCAAGCACAGGTCAGCGTTAAGGCCCGCCGCGTCCTGCGCCACGGACAGCAGTTCCTTCCCGCTAGCGAAGGGGCGCTGGTCCGCGAGCGGGTACGGCACCCCGAACTGGGAACGCACCTGATCGATGAACGCTCGCAACTCGGCCATGGGAATGCGATGCGTCTGCCGATACTCCCGCAGCAGCCCGGCCTCGACGAACTCAGCCCACGTAACGGCGGCATGCCCCCCTCGCGGCTCTGTTCGAATAACCGGCCGGTAAGTCCGACCCCGGACCTCGCCACCCTCAAGCCAGTAGTTCAGCGTCCGCTGAGGCACCCGAAGTAGCCGGGCCGCCTCGGCCTCGGTGAACATCTCGCGCTCTAGAACGCTTGTACTCATGCGGTAAGTGTTACATTCTCTGGCTTCCTCCGCGAGCGACGCAACGGGGCAGTCGGGTCTTTCCTCTGGTCAGCAAGATAGACCTCAGCCGTCCCTGATAGTTGTCGACTAGTCACGGTGACACTCTATGATTAAATATCGCCTAATGAGGTGTGTTTGCGCCCGCAGGTTCCCGAAAGGCACCACGCGGGCGAACCGGCCCTGGTGTCGGCCAGACCACTGGTCCAGTCGTCCGCCTCATCTGCACCCGGCAACGCGACCAGTAACAGTGGTGGGGAAACTACCGCACGCCACGGGTGCCTGCCCGGGCGGTGACACCCTCGCCTGGATCAGCAGCTCGCAGCCTTCTTGGAGGGCGTCGTGGAACCGCCGTGGCTGGTTATGCGGCCTGGGTGCCGGGTGGTGCGTGGCTGCGGAGGATCTGGCCGCGGGGGCCGTAGGCGCGGGTGGTCCCGTCGGGGAGGAGCTCGATGTCCCAGCCCCGGCGGTGGATGCAGATGTCGTGGTGGTACTGGCACGGCAGGACGCAGTCCCTGACGCTGGCCGGGCCGCCGTCCTTGAGGTGCCGGATGTGGTGCACGTCGCAGCTGGCCGGGCGCCTGCCGCAGCCGCCGGGTCACGCGCAGTGCTTATCGCGGAGGATCACGGCCCGCCTGATCGCCTCCGGGATGTTCTCCGAGTACCCGACATCGATCGGCACGCTTTTCCCGTTGTACGGGGCCTGGAGCAGGCCGGTGCGCAGCACGGAGGCGAGGGCGCCGGGACCGGACACGAAGCCGATCGCGAGCCGGGCCATCTTAAGACTACCGGTTCATTGCATGTATATCAATCTGTGTCATCAAGATCGTTTATTCGATTAATTTCTTCATGATCACAAGCGAGCGCCACGGATCGGCTGCGCGGTCCGCGGCGCCGCTGCCCCTGCCCGGTCACCGGAACCGTGTGCCGTGCCGCTGCGTCCAATCGGCAGGAACCTCACAGAACTGGAGTCCGGTCATGGCCATTGCCTTCATCCCTGCCCATCGCTCGCTAGCCGTCGGGGGTCTTACGGCGGCTGCGCTGATCGGAGCCTTCGTGCTCGGCAGCGGCCAGCGCGGCGCCGCGCCTTCGTCATCGGCGGGGCAGCCCCCGGTCGCCGCGCGGGCGGCCGTGCTGGCCTCGGTGACCGGGGCCACGCGGATCACTGTCACTGGCACCGGCAACGTAACGGGTACCCCGAATCAGCTGGTCCTGGCCATGGGCGTGCAGGTGACCGGCCCGTCGGTGGGAGGGGCGCTGGCCAGCGCCAACCAGGCGGTCAGCCGCGTGACCGCCGGCCTGCGAGCCGACGGCGTCTCCGCTGCCGACATCCAGACCTCGGGGCTCTCGATCTGGCCAAATTACCCGCCCAATTCCCAGACGCCCAGCGGCTACGGGGTAAGCGAGTCGCTCACGGCCACGCTGAACAGCCTTGCCGCCGCCGGCGCCCAGATCGACGCGGCTGTGCACGCCGGCGGCGACGCCACGACGGTCAGCGGCATCTCGCTCAACCTGACCGACACCAGCTCGCTGCTTGCGCAGGCCCGGGGCCGCGCCGTCGCCGACGCGACAGCGAAGGCGGCGCAGTACGCCAAGGCGCTCGGCGAGCCGCTCGGGCCCGTGCTCAGCGTCACCGACCAGCCATCCGCCCAGCCGTTCCCCGTCTACGGCGCGGCCAATGCCGCTGCGGCGAAATCCTCCGTGCCGGTCTCACCGGGAACCCAGCAGCTCAGCGTCTCCATCACCGCAGTCTTCGCGGCCTGACCAGAGCCGAGGCTGCGGGCGGCAGGCGGAAAAGCCACGGTCCGTTCGATACCTTCCGTCTCTTCTGGTGTTGACTGGGGGTCACGCGGCTGACTCGTTTCCCGGTGCGACGCCGAGCAGGGGTTCGTCGGGCGAACGGAGGCCAGCGGCGGGGAGGCCGCCCGGGTACAGCTGGCTGACCTTCCTCGCCACTGAGATGGCGATCTCGACGTGCTGGCGGCGGCTGGCGGCGTAGAAGTCCTGGGCGTCCGCGGCGATCTTGGGACGGGAGTGCAGCGGCTTGTCGCTGACGGCGAGCAGGGTGGCGGTGGGGATCCGGTAGCGGAAGCCGTTCGCGGCCACGGTCGCCGATTCCATGTCCACCGCGAGGGCGCGGGATGCCCGCAACTGGTCCTGCACCGTGGCCAGGCGCAGCTCCCAGTTCCTGTTGGCGGTGGTGAACACGATGCCCATCCGGCTGCGCAGGCCACGGGCCGTCAGCTCGCCGAGCAGCAGCGCGTTCAGCGTGTGGTTGGAGACGACGGGAACGCTGAGCGGCAGCATGTCGTCGAGCACGCGGTCATCGCGCATGTAGGCGGTCGCCAGCACCAGTTCCCCGATCTCCTGGTGGTTGCGCAGTCCCGCGCAGTGCCCGATCATCAGCATCAGGTCGGGGCGCAGCACCGCGAGGTGATCGGTGATCGTCTTGGCGTTGGACGCGCCGACGCCGATGTTCACCATGCTCACGCCCATGTTGCCGGGCAGCATGTGGTGCCAGGCAGGCATCTGGCGGCCGGCCGAATGCGGGCCGACGCAATCGGGCAGGCCGGCGCGGAATTCCTCCACATGCCAGGCGTAGTTGGTGAGCAGCACGTAGCGCTGGAACATCTCCGGGCTGGTACCTGTGTAGTGCGCGACCCGGTCCATGGACAGGGCCATCCGTTCGGGAGCGAACAGGAACAGCTTCTTGCGCCGCAGGTCCCACTGGGTCTCGTCGATGGCGGCCGCGAGCCGCGGGTCATGCAGGTCAAGCGCCTCCCTGCCCGGGGAAACGGAGACCCGCGCGCCGTCGGCCGCGAGCCGGCCGAGCTCACGTTCCAGGTACCAGCGGATCGCCCCTGGCGAGGCGAATTCACCCTCGAGCCGCGGGTTGTGCGCCGACCACGGCCGCTCGACGACCAGCCGCGGGTAACGGCCTTCCTTCGCCGCCGCCTCCATGGCGTCGCACAGCCGGCCGATCTCGGACACGTGATCGGCCGCCTGGACCGCCGAGAAGTCCGCGATCATGGCCACCCGGTCGTCAGATTCCATGACCGATGGTAGCCCGGATCAGCCGCCGAGGCCCACGCGAGCACCTGGGGACGGCGCGGGCTAGCGGCCGGCGGCTAGCTCGCGCAGGTGCGCGTGGACGCCGCCGAAGGCCGCGGCGGTCAGGTAGCGCTTGGGCATCTTGGCGATTGACGTGTAATTGGTGTCGCACACGTTGGCCAGCGGGGACTCTACCGCCTGGGTGACGAGCTGATAGGCGTCGAGCGGGTCAAGGCCGCACAGGTGCGCCACCCAGGTCACCAGGTCGTGCTGTGCGATGCGGAACGCGTCCTCGAGCGGCCTGGCCGAGCCGGCGGACATGATGTAGGCGTCGTTCTCCAGTCGCGGCCACGGTGTCGCGACGTTCTTGATCAGGTCGACGATGATCGTGGTGTTCATCGCCGTCTCCACCGCGACGCCGCAGGTCTCTCCCTCGCCCTGGCGGGCGTGCCCGTCGCCGAGGGACAGCAGCGCCCCATCAACGTTCACGCCCAGGTAGCAGGTCGTGCCCGCCCGCATCTCTGGGGTATCCATGTTGCCGCCGAACGCGTCGGGCACCAGCGCGCTGCGCACCTCGCCGCCCGCCGGTGCGACGCCGACCGTGCCGTGCATCGGGTCCATCGGCAGGTCAGCGGTGAAGTCGCTCTTGCGGGCGGTGAACCGGCAGGTCCGCGCGGCGCGGTCGAGCTGCCAGATCCACATGAGCTCCTCGAGCGGCTCGTTAAGCAGTGCGGTGAGATGCGTCCCTGTCAGCGCGCCGAACAGCGGCACCGTGGTGGACGCGGCCCAGTCCCTGGCCGGCTCGATGCTGACGAAGTGCACCGCGACCGTGTCGCCAGTCTCGGCGCCCTCAATATAGAAGGGACCGGTCTGCGGGTTGAGGCCGGTGATGTTCAGCTTCGAGACGAGGTCGGCCGTGGACCGGACGCGGCCGGCGAAGCAGTCCTCGGTGAACAGGTCAAGGACGGCCGGCGTCCTGATCCGCCTGACCGGGGCGGCGCCGCCGAACGTCCAGGCGTACTCGCCTGGGTCCGGCCGGTACTCGATCACCTCGAGGTCACTCATGTGGTGCTCCCCCCGCTCGTTCCCCTCTGCTGTCGTCACGTCGGCTGGCTCGTCGGCGGTTCGTCGAGGTGGACGAGCCCCACCTCGGTCACCCGCCGCGGGTAGCCCCAGGCGGTGAGGAACCCCGCAGCCGGGTGGAGACCGCGGGCGGCGTAGGTGGCCAGCGACCCCGCCGCCGGCATCTCGCGCAGGCCGATCGCGCCGCGCCGCAGGCCAGGAGATTCTTGTGCCAGCTTCGTTTCAGTTGTCACGGTGACCGCTTTCACGCCGTCGAAGAGCACCTTCGGCGATCGTCTCATATGTGCGATTTCGTGGATATTGCGTACTGTTAAGTGATTTGAGCGGAGCGGAGCGGATGGCAAGCGGGCACGAGCGCGAGAGCGGGTAGCTGCTGGCGACGATTCTGGCCTTCCACGCTCATCCTGATGATGAAGCGCTGCTGACAGGCGGCACGCTGGCGCGGCTGGCGGCCGAGGGACACCGGGTGGTAGTGGTGGCGGCCTGCGACGGCGATATGTGGACGGCGGCAGGTGCGGGTGCCGGACGGCGGTTGAGCGAGCTGCGGGCAAGCGCTGCCGTGCTCGGTGTCGCCCGGGTGGAGCATCTGGGGTACGCCGATAGCGGTGCCGGCCCGGTGCTCTACGACGACCCGCCTGGCCGGCAGCGCTTCGCGCGCGCCGACCTGGCGGAGGCGGCGGAACGACTGGCCGGGCTGATCCGCCAGGAGCGCGCCGACGTGCTGCTGAGCTATGACCGGGAGGGCGGGTACCGGCACCCCGACCACATCAAGGTGCACCAGGTCGGCGCCCGTGCCGCGCAACTGGTGGAGTCGGTGCGCGTCCTTGAGGCCACCGTCCCGAGGGAACTGGTCACCATGGCGTTCCGCCCGGCCACGATGCTCCGGTTGATCACGCGCTACGATCCGGGCGAGCTTCACGCCGGATTCACGCCGCGTGCCGCCATTACGCATCGGATCGATGTCCGCAGGTACGCGGCGCAGAAGCAGGCCGCGCTAGCGGCTCACCGCTCGCAAGTGCGCTCACGCGGCCGCGCAGCGCGGCTCATGCGGTTGCTGGTCCGGCTGCCCACTCCGGTCTTCGCGATGCTGCTCGGGCGGGAATGGTTCGCCGAGCCCGGGCGAGCGCCCGAGAACGTAAGAAGCGACATTCTCGACCCGGCCTGATTACCTCAACCTCAGCCGCGCCTGGTGCTGGGGGCGCCTCGCCGAGATCCTTCTCCCGAACGATCCCCGGGTGACTGTCTACGCGCAAGCCGCTGCGCGGTGCTTTTGTTCAGCTGACGTTCCCCGCGGTGGAATGCGGCTATGATTGCGGACCGATACGCTATGCTCCCCAATTGTGACGGAAGTCAGCTGGAGGAGCCTGGGCATCGACGCCTCGGTCCCGAATATTGCCCGCATGTACGACTACTGGCTCGGTGGCAAGGATAACTTCGCGGCCGACAGGGAAGCCGCCGACCGCCAGGCACGCGCCATCCCGCAGATTCCGCTGCTCGCCCGCCAGAACCGCGCCTTCCTCAGCCGGGCCGTCCGCTTCTGCGCTGCCGAGGGCATCACGCAGTTCCTTGACATCGGCTCAGGGCTGCCCACCAGCCAGAACGTGCATGAGGTCGCCCAGCGGATCAACCCGGACTCGCGCGTGGCGTATGCGGACATCGACCCGATTGTGATCAGCCACGCGCGGGCACTGCTTGCCGGTCCCCTGACCGCTGCTATCCGGGGAGATCTGTGCCGCCCGGACGATATCCTCGGCGCGCCGGAGCTTCGCCAGCTCATCGACTTCGGCCAGCCGGTCGCCGTGCTCATCCTTGCCGTCTTGCATGCCATACCTGACGAAGCCGATCCGGCCGGATGCGTGGCCAGGCTGCGTCATGCCATGGCCCCGGGCAGCTACCTGGTGATCTCCCATGCCGACGTATCGCCCGCACACGCTGCCGGGACGCGCCGCTTGACCCAGGCCGCCCGTGAGCTTGAGGAAGCCTCGGCGTTGGCGAACGTACCCGCCCGTACCCGCGACGAGATCGCCGGGTTTTTCGGCGATCTGACACTGGTCGAGCCGGGCTTGACCGATGTCTGGGCATGGCGGCCTGAGGGCACCACGGACACGACCACCAGCGAATTCATGCGGATCCTCGGCGGGGTGGCGAGGAAGGACTGAGCCGGGCATGCGATCCGGAGATATCATCACGGAACGCTTGCAGCTCGCTCATACTCGGATGCATGCGATACCTGGACGGAGTGACGGACGGGGAATCGGCAGAGTCCGCCGCCCAGAGCCGCACGTCGCGGACCGGCCGTGTCCGCCTGCCTGCCCCGGCCAGCCCCAGTCGGAGCCTGGCGGAGATGCTGCCCGAGGCCCTGGGCGCGATCGAGGCCATGGGGACCGGAGGGATTACCGGAGTGCCGACGGGCTTCGCGGACCTGGACGGCCTGACGAGCGGGCTGCGCCCGGGGACGCTGACCGTCATCGGCAGCGGGCCCTCGGTCGGCAAGTCGGCCCTGGTTCTCGACTTCTGCCGGTCCGCTGCCATACGGCACAAGCTGCCAACGGTCCTGTTCAGCCTGGAGATGGCCGCCGCAGAGATCAACATGCGCCTGCTTTCCGCGGAATCGAGGGTTCCCGCCCATCGGATGCGCACCGGCCAGCTGACCGATGACGACCGGGCTCGCCTTGCGGAACGGATGGCCGAGATCGCAGACGTCCCGTTCTACATCAGCGAGTCGGCGGCATTGTCCGTCGACGCCCTGTGCGACGAGGCGGCGCGGCTCGCCGCAGGCCAGGGAGTGAGGCTCGTTGCCGTTGACTGCCTCCAGCTCATTACCACGGACAGGCGGTTCGAGAACAGGGAGCGCGAGGTCGCCGAGATCGCCCAGCAGCTCAAGGCCCTGGCGCTCGGCCTGCGGGTACCCGTGGTGGTCGCCGCGCAACTGAACCGCGGCCCGGAGCAGCGAGCGGACAAGAGGCCGCTCCTCGCCGACTTGCGGGATTGCGATGCCATCGCCCAGGCCGCGGACCTCGTTGTCCTCCTGCACCGACCGGACGCATTCGAGAGGGAATCACCCAGAGCGGGCGAAGCAGACCTGATCGTCGCCAAGCACCGGAACGGGCCGACAGCGACTGTCACCGTGGCGTTCCAAGGACACTACAGCCGGTTCGCGGACATGGCGTCCGACTGACATGGCCGAGGTCCGCGACATGGCACACGAGGTACGCCTCAGGACGGTCGAAGATCAGGACCTCGACGTGTTCTTTGACCACCAGGCCGACCCGGAAGCGGCCGGGATGGCGGCGTTCCCCTCCCGCGACAAGGATCAGTTCGCGGCGCACTGGGCGAGGATCCGCGCCGACGACACCGTAATAATGCGCACGATCGTGGCGGATGGCACGGTGGCGGGCAATATCGGGAGCTGGGAGCAGGACGGGCAGCGCCTGCTCGGCTACTGGGTCGGTCGCGAGCACTGGGGCCGCGGCGTCGCGACGGAGGCTCTCGCGCAGTTCGTGGGCCAGGTGACGGCCCGGCCACTGCATGCGCACGTCGCGGTGCACAACACCGGCTCGATCCGGGTCCTGGAGAAATGTGCCTTCCGGCGGGACCGCGTGCAGGAGGCGACCGCGCCGGCACCCGACGACGGCATCGAGGAGTTCAACTTCGTGCTCGGCGCGTAGGCCTGGGCAAACCACGCCGGAAGCCGTCCTAGCTTGTCGTGCACGTCGGGTGGTTTACCAGGCCTCTATCAGGTCGGCTGGGGTGAAGGCGGCGTCTGGGCGGGCAGCAGGCGCGCGAGCGCCACGACGCCTCTTCTGATCAGAACGTCAGCGGCGCGGGTCAGCGTGGAGTGGGCGATGCCCCCGGCGGCACGGGCGATGTTAGTGAAGGTCCGTTCCCCGTTGCCGATCGCCGCCAGGACCATCCGGGCCTGTGCCTGGTCAGGGAACTCCGCGGCGACCGAGAGCTGCGCGGAGACCACGAGCGGGCTCACCGGGTTGGCAAGCTCCCGGGCGAGGAAGGACCACGTGTCCTCACCGTGCCGCCACCGGGCGCAGATGATCGGCAGGCCGCCGGTGACCAAGGCCGCGTCGAAAGCCTCGGCGGCGGGCAGCCCGGCCATCGCCGCTACGTCAGCCGGATTCAGCGGTCCTACCGTCAGCTGCGTGCCGCGCTGGTGGAACGGACGGCCATAGGAGGTGAGTGCCTCCATCATCGACAGGTCAGATCCGACCAGGACCAGCAGCACCGGCTTGCGGGACAGCTCCCGGTCCCACGAGCGCTGCAGCACGCTCTCGAACGCACCATCCGGATCCATCAGGTAGGGCAGTTCATCAAGGACGACGATGCTCGGCCCGTCGCCGGGCAGCACTCCAGCAAGCTGGCGGAGCGCCGCGGCCCAGTTTCCCGGCACCGCCTCCCCGAACACCTGTGCCTCGCGCAGCCCCGAAATACGTACCGCATCGCTGAACTCCCGCAGCGGCTCACCGCCGAACCCGATCTCAGCGGTATAGAACACGCTCGGTACCTGCTGCTGCTCGATGAACTCCTCAACGAGGGCGGACTTGCCGATCCGCCGACGCCCCCGGACAATGACGCACTTGCCAGGCCGGGCAGAGCCAGCCAGCTCCCGGACCTCAGCGAGCATTCCGTCGAGCAGAGCTAGCTCACGTCGCCGTCCCACGAAGCCCGTCACAGCCGCCCCTAAGACTGACCGTGAGAATCAACCACCAAACGCGGACATGGTTTAACGGCCCGGCGCACTCTCAGCAACGGGCCTGGTCAGCGGCGTTTTTGATTTTTAGGCGGCTGTCGGGGTGATGGTGACGTC
>Ga0066797_1000175_pt1 | contig 19166 bp, 14 predicted proteins | sample PersoiDNA2013193_FD_76335 | JGI IMG/M metagenome (GOLD analysis project Ga0066797, IMG submission 76335) | Permafrost soil microbial communities from the Arctic, to analyse light accelerated degradation of dissolved organic matter (DOM) -... | ecosystem: Environmental > Terrestrial > Soil >... | reverse complement strand
TCCGCCTCGACGGGCGCCTCGTCGTCTGGGACGGCGAGCGCGACCTCGTCACGACCGCGGCGCCCGCCGACCCGGTCCAGCTCCGGGCGCTCGAGATGGCCCGCGGCGAGCTGGGCACCCCGGCGCCAGCCGGCGCGGATGCGATCCACCCCTGGCGGCGGGTCAGGCCGGGCACCGCCCTCTACGAACGGCAGCGGACGGCGCGACTGACAGAATCGCTGACCCGTTGACCTGACGGATTGACGGATCTGCGACACCAAGCTGAACAGCCAATGGAGCAGGCGCGGGCTGAACGTCGCACGGACTGCAGGACTGGCCGCGTGCTGGGAGGACCGGCGGGTCGATCGGCCCGCTTGCGTCTCAGGCCGAGCCCGCGGGCTGACGATCGGCCGACGGCGCGCCCGCCCCCGCACGAATGGCCGCCTCGATCGCCTGAGGCGTGATCTCCTCGGCCCAATGACAGGCTATCTGGTGACCGATACCCAGTTCACGCAGCTCCGGCTCGGTGGCCACGCAGTTGCCGGGGCGCCCCAGCACCTCGAATAGCCAACAGCGCGTGTGGAACCGACAACCTGACGGCGGGCTGGCGGGGCTGGGCACGTCACCCGTCAGCACGAGCCGCCGTCGCCGGATGCGGGTGTCGGGGACTGGAACCGCCGAGAGCAGGGCGACTGTGTAGGGATGCCGTGGGTCACGGTAGATGGCCTCCACGTCGGCAAGCTCGACGACCCGCCCGAGGTACATCACAGCCACCCGATCGCTGATATGTTCGACCACGGCGAGGTTGTGCGCGATGAAGAGGTAGGTGAGCCCGAACTCCTCTTGGAGATCCCTGAGCAGGTTCAAGACCTGACTCTGGATCGAGACGTCAAGGGCCGACACTGGTTCGTCGCAGACCACAAACTCGGGGTTGACGGCGAGGGCGCGCGCGATCCCGATACGCTGCCGCTGCCCGCCCGAGAACTCGTGCGGATAGCGGCTGGCGTGCCCCGCATCGAGGCCTACGCGGACGAGCAGCGCACGCACGATCTCCTGGCGCTGCTGCCGGCTCCGCATGCCGTGGATTAATGGTCCTTCGCCGATGATGTCGCCCACTGTCATCCGTGAGTCGAGCGAGGAATACGGATCCTGGAAGACGACCTGCATCTTCCGCCGCAGCTCTTTCAGCTCGTCGCCACTGGCTTCGAACACATTCCTGCCGGCGAAGCGGACCTCGCCGCGAGAGAGCGGCAAGAGGCGAAGGATCAGCTTCCCGAGAGTCGTCTTGCCACAGCCTGACTCGCCGACGAGCCCCAGCGTCTCGCCGCGCCGCACCTCGAAACTCACACCGTCCACCGCTCGTATGGCCCCGACGCGGCGGGCACCGAGGAGGCCGCCGCGGATCTCGAAGTGCTTCCGCAGATCACGGACCTCGAGCAGCGCCTCGGGTGCGGGAGTGGGCGGGGGCACCGCCGCAGGGGCGACATTTGGGACCACCTGACGCCGGCCCGACACGTCGGCCATCTCGCTCACGCCTAGACGACGCTCAGCGTGGCGGGATCGAGCGTGGTGCGGCCGGCGTCAGGCACGGAGAGTCGGATCGCGTCCTCCTCGGCAAGCTCAGGTGGCGCGTCTGGGCTGACCAACGCATTGTCGCCGTCGGGCGTCAACCAGCAGCGGGACAGGTGCGCCCCGCCCACTCGCTGCAATGGCGGCGGAGTGTGCCTGCAGATCGGCATGGCGCGCTCGCAGCGGTCGGCGAACAGGCAGCCGGCCGGCAATCGCAGTGGGTTGGGCACAACACCCTCAATGACCTGCAGCCTGCGACGGCGCTCGCCCAGGCGGGGCAGCGAGGCTAGGAGACCTTGCGTGTAAGGATGGTGAGGCCTCTCGAACAGTTCGTCGGCCGAGCCAGCCTCCACGACCTTGCCCGCGTACATCACGACCACGTCGTCGGCCATGTCGGCGATGACGCCCAGATCGTGGGTGATCAGCATGATCGACATTCGGCGTTCCTGTCGGATGCGCTTCATGAGTTCGAGGATCTGCGCCTGAATGGTCACGTCGAGGGCGGTTGTCGGCTCGTCGGCGATCAGCAGATCCGGTCGGCTGGACAACGCCATCGCGATCATCACCCGCTGCCGCATCCCCCCCGACATCTGGTGTGGGAATTGCCTCGACCGCCGCATTGGATCCGGGATGCCGACCGACTGCAGCATCTCGACGGCGCGCTCCTGCGCCTCGCGGGGCGTAGCTTCGTCGTGAAGGCGGATCGCCTCGACGATCTGGCTCCCGATGGACATCACGGGATTGAGACTCGTCATGGGCTCCTGGAAGATCATCGAGATCCGACCGCCCCGCAGCGGCCGCATTTCTTGCTCGGAGAGAGAGAGGAGGTTCGTCGCGTCGAGAACGACCTCGCCTGCGACAATCCGGCCCGGCCGATCGATGAGCCGCATCATGGAGAGGGCGGTGATGCTCTTCCCGCAGCCCGATTCGCCGACCACGCCCAGCGTTCCGGCGGCAGGGACGTCGAAGCTCACGCCGTCAACGGCCTTGACGACCCCTCCCAGAGTCCAGAAGTACGTGCGGAGGTCGCGGACACGGACCAGCGGCCGCTGGATGGCGGCCGCGGATCCGCCGGGCCCGGATGCTGCGGCGGTCAAGACGGCCGCAACCGGGGCGCCGACGACAGGGCGATCGTCGATGGCCGGGGGTCCAATGGAGCGGGATGCCGCTGGGCGGTCATATGGTCGTGTGCTCACGCAGGTAGGCGAGGACTCGGGGATCGATCCAAGATGCGGCAGCGGTTCGCTCCTCGAGGTTCTCCACGCTCATCCAGTCGGTAAGAGCGTTCTGCCACGCCTCGTCCCAACCGGCCGGGTACGGACGCGCTTCGCCCACGACGGCCGGTGCGGCCGGTTCTGAGACCTCACCCGGGCCCATCGGGGCGAAGACGGCCGTCCTTCGGTTGGCGCCGTAGCCTGCCGATGCGAGTCGCCGCCGCACCTCGGCCGCGAGCGTCTCGTCGAGGGGCAGCAGATCCGACGCCGCGGGTCGCTGGAAGTAGAGGCCCCAGAGGTTGTGAAGCCGACGCAACTCTCCAATCGGGTCCGGGTGGTCGTCCACACGCAGGTCGATCCAGCGGTCCCCGCCTCCCCCATACGCGCCGTTCTCGCGTACGACGAGCAGGGCCGCAGATTCGCGGCCGCGGCGGTCACCGCCGGCCCCGTCCGCCTCGACGAGGCATTGGATCAACAGCTCAGGGAACGGCCGGCCGCCGCTCATGAAGGTCTCGTACATGGCATCGACGACCGTCGCGCCGGCCAAGATGTTCCCCTGAACGGCGACGTTCTCGGCGGTCCTGCCCCCGGCCCAGGCGAAACAGCCACGGCCCGTGTGGTTCTGGGCGCGCCCCGCTGCGTCGACGATCGCAAGCTGACGGTGCTCGCGTCCAGCATCGGCCGCGATGAGTCGGCCGACAGCCTCTGGCGCGCTGAGGCCGGAAGCAAGCAAGGCGAGCCCGTCGGAGCCGTACCGTATGTTAGAGAACGCCTGAGTGGCGACGGCCCCCACGCCCGCGCGGGCCCACGGCACGATCGAGCCAACGCACATGAATTTGGACTGGACCGCAACGGCGAGATCGCCGGTCCGGGCGTCGCGGGCAACGATCGAGTATGTCATGAGCGGGCTCCATTTCAGAGGCGAACTCGTGGATCGACGATAGCGTACGCAATGTCCACCACTAGGTTGGCGAGCACGATGCACAGAGTGCCGAAGATGACGGTACCCATGATGAGCGGGACGTCAGAAGTGACGATCGACTGGACCGCGAGCCGGCCGATCCCGGGCCAGCTGAAGACGTTCTCGACAACCACGACCCCGCCAAGGAACACTCCGAAGTCGAGACCGAGTTGGGTTAGCAGCGGCGGCAGCGAGTTACGGAATGCGTGTCGCCAAGTGACGGTCCGCGGCGGAGCGCCCTTCGCCCGCGCAGTTCGGACGTAGTCCTTGTTCATCTCCTCGATCATCGTCGTCCGAGTCAGTCGGACGTAGTAGGCGGCCCCACTGAAGCCCAGGGTGAGGGCGGGCAGGGCAAGATAGCGAAGGTTGAGGGGCTCATACCCCGCTGAGCGGGAAGATGCCGATGCCCGCGTTCACGAGCGGCTGAAATGCGAGGAAGTTGAGCAGGAGGTAGCCGACCCAGAACGATGGAGCGGAGATGAGGACGATGCTCAATCCCGTCGCCGCTCGATCGCTGTTGCTGCCTCGGCGCACAGCGGCCAGAACGCCGAGCGGGATGCCAATCAGGAGCTCCAAGACGATTCCGCCTGCGGCTAGCTCGAGCGTTGCCGGGAACCGTTGCAGGATCAGCGGCAGGACGTCCCGGTCCTGCTTGTACGAATGGCCGAAGTTGCCTTGGAAGACCCGGGCTAGGTAGTCCCCGAGTTGTACAAGGAACGGTTGGTCCAGGCCCAGGGCGTGACGGATCCGCGCAACGTCCTCGGCCGAAGCGTGAGCGCCCGCGATGACCCTGGCAGGATCAGCCGGTAGCACGTAGGCCAAGATGAACGTCAGGATGGCCACAACGAAGAGAACGACGAGGGCCCAGATCAGGCGCCGAGCGATGTAAGAGGCCACGGGCGCGTGTCTCAGGGGCGGCGACCCGGCGGGGCCGCCGCCCCCCGTTCTCGGCGATCAGCCGCCGGAGACCGAGTAATTGCCGAGGTCGTAGTACCAGACAGGATGCAGGTAGAACGTCTGAACGCGGGGCGAGAGAAGCGTGTACCAGTCCTGATGCCAGATGGGGACCCACGGTGCGTCGGCCATGATCTGGCTCTCAATGGCCTGATACTCGGCCGTCCGCTTCGCGGGATCCTGTTCACCCCTGGCCGCCGCCGCCTTGGCGTCGACGTCCTTGTTGCAGTAGAGGGCGAAGTTGGACCCACCCTTCACCGCCGTGGCACAGGAGAGGATCGGATCGACGAAGTCGGATGGGTCGGGATAGTCCTGATACCAGCTCACGTAACCCATGGGGGCCGCATGTGGTGTCTCTGCCGTGGTCAGGAATGTTGCCCACTCCTGGGTCACGATGTTGACCTTGATGTTGATCGCGGCGAGGTCCTGCTGGATCGCCTGGGCGATCTGGGGATCCGGGTCTGCCGTGTCCGTGTAGAACGTCGTCGAGAAGCCATTGGGGTAACCCGCGTCGGCCATCAGCTGCTTGGCCTTCGCGACATCGTAGGTGTATGGCTTACAGTTCGGATCGTAGCCAGCGGGCATGCTCGGCGGGAAGATGCAGTTGGCGATGACCCCTTCGTTGTGGACGATCTTGAGGATGTTGTCTTTATTGATCGCGTAGTTGACCGCCTGGCGCACCTTAGCGTCCTTCAGCGGGGTGTCCTGCGACTGCGTGTCCATCCAGATGTAGAGCACGCTGACGAGCGTCTGGTGGACGATCCGGTCCTTGTAGCGTGGGTCATTGACGACCGAGGTGAACGAGCCGCTCGGGAATGGATCGCCCGTGATGTCGAGGGTTCCTGCCTCCACCTGCTGGAGCTGCGAGTTGGCGTCGACACCAACGTGGACATCGATCTCGTCGAGGTACGGGAGCCCGGCCTGCCAGTATTGCGGGTTCCGGACGAAGACCGCTTCTTGGCCCTTTGTGTATGACTTCAGGTAGAAGGGGCCGGTACCGATCGGGGCGGCCGAGAAGGCGGCGCTATCCTCCTTCGCGTATTCCTTTGGCACGATGCTGCCGAAGGGATCGGCAAGAACGTCGAGCAGGGTACTGTCCGGCTGAACGAGGTCGATCTCGACCGTGTTTGGATCGAGGGCTTTGATCCCACTGGCCGCCGTGACCTTCCCGGCGATGACGTCCGCCGCCCCCACGATGTTGCCGAAGAAGGACGTGGCAACCGGGGACGGATTGGGTGTCAAGTTAGGGTCGAGAACCCGGTTCAGCGAGTAGACCACGTCGTCCGCGGTCATCTCGCGCAGCACGCTCCCGTCCGACTTCACGAAGTTCACGCCCTTGCGCAGCGTGAACGTGTAGGTCTTGCCGTCGGCGGGCAGAGTGGGCATGCTCTCCGCAAGCTCGGGCACGAGTTTCGCGTTCCGATCGAACGTGACAAGCGTGCTGAACAGCAGCTCCTCCATCGCCCAGGATTCGGTGTCGTAGGCGATGGCGGGATCCAGCGACTGGATATCGCCCTGGTATGCGGTGGACAGGGTGCCGCCGTGTGATGGCGTACCACCACTGGCGGCGGGGCTGCTCGTGGCCTGCGAGCTGCTGCAGCTGGCGACCAACACAGCCGCCGTGACGAGCGGGCCGAGCCGCCTGACTATGCCGTTCGGTTTCATCCTCTTCCTCCTGCCTAGACATGCTCCGCCTCGCCGGCGAATCTAGCGCCAGTTGTGTGGATCGAGCGCGTCTCGAAGGGCGTCCCCAAGGAGGCTGAACGCGAGGATCGTGCCCATGATCGCGAGCCCCGGCAGCATCAGGAGTCTTGGGTCGGTGGCGTAGTAACCAACGTGGTCCGCGATCATCGTTCCCCACGATGGAGCCGGAGGCGGGACCCCCACTCCCAGGTAGGAGAGCGTCGCCTCGAAGAGCACGGTGCCGGCAATGCCTAGCGTTGCGTAGACGATGATGAGCGAAAGGACGTGGGGAAGGATGTGGCCGAAGAAGATGCGGCTGCCGGACGCACCGAGCGCACGAGCAGCCTCCACGAAGTCCAGTTCCTTCACCACGAGCACGCGGCCGTAGACGATTCGGGCGGTGCCGGTCCACATCACCGATGCGATGACGATGAGGACCAGCAGCAGGCTCGGCCCGATCACCGCAACGAGGGCTATGGCCAGGAGCAACGCGGGGAACGAAAGCATGACGTCGGTCGCCCGCATGAGGAGGCTTGACACTGGGAATGGCAGACGGACCGCCCAACGTCCCAGGCGTCGGCTCACCGAACGGTTGCCAACATAGGCCGCGGTGGCCCCGACGAGGACCCCGACGAGAGTCGCGATCGCGTTCGCACCGATGCCGACCGTCAACGAGGTCTGCGCGCCGAAGAGCAGTCGGCTCAGGTAATCGCGTCCGAGCCGGTCCGTGCCGAATGGGAACTCCGCGCTTGGTCCGACTGGATCACCTGCCGCCGTCAGGCCGTTGTCTCGAAACTGCAGGTCGGGGGCGTGTGGCGCAAGGATGGGCGCCAGCAGTGCCAGCAGGATCAGCACGACGACGCCACCAGCGCCGATCCAGAAGGCAGGATTCCCGCGCAGCGCGATCCAGGCGCGCGATCGCCCGCTTACGACAGCCTCGTCGCCGAGTTCGCGACGCATTGCGCTTAGCGGGACGTTCGCTACCACGTCTCTCCGCCGTACCCTTGGGTGTCCGGAGTGAGTCGTCGGCTCATGACATCGTCGGCTACCTTGAGTCCTACCTCTCGGATACTACGCCGCGGTTACTATGCCGCGTGGGCGCGGCCTGCGGCCTGCGAGACCCAGCCAAACGCCCACGGCACTTGCCTCCCGCGAAACCGGGCTGCTCCGTGCTCGCGCGGGCATCCTCCTCGGTCGGCGCCGTCCCTGGAACCGCGCCGCCGCGGTCCAATCCACGCGCGCTTGTCAACCAAGCTGACGAGCGGAGGGCAGATTGCGATCCCGGTCGACGCTCGGGAGACACGTCTAGCGGATCTTCCTCGCAGGCTGTGCGGCTTCCTCTGCCGGCACTGCGTGCGAGATCAAGTACTCGCTGACATTCACGCGTTCCGCCCAGCCAAGATGATCCACCATGGCCTGGCGGGCGCGGTCCGGAGAGCGAGCGGTGATGGCGTCGAGCACCGCTTCGTGACCCTGCTGTGACGCAGGAACGCGATCGGGGATCGCGGTCACACTGATCCTGCGCGTCAGCACGAGGACCGCCTGCATCTGATCAATGAGCTGCAGGAAGAGACGGTTGTGCGTGGCCCGCAGGATCGTGTCGTGAAACGCCACGTCGTGGGCGGTGTAGGCGTCCGTGTCGCGAGTGACCTGGCTCAGCGCATCGAACTCCTCGCGCATCGCGGCGAGGTCGCCCGGTGTGGCACGCTCAGCAGCCAGCGCCGCCGCCTCCGTCTCGATGACGCGCCGCAGTTCGAGGCTGTCGGCCATGATGTCGTCGATGGCGCCGACCTCGAGGCGGATGGCCAGGAGTTCGGGGGCAAGGTCGTTCCAGGCGGTTCGCTCGGTCACGCGGCTGTAGCGACCCTGTCGACTCGTCACCATGCCGAGCGTGGCGACGATCTTGAGCGCTTCTCGCACGACAGGCAGGCTTACCTCGAACTCGCGGGCGATGTCGCCCGCCGCCGGGAGCGGCTCGCCCGATTGAAAGTGGCCGACCAGGATGCTGCCCACGAGTGCACGCGCCACCTGCCGCGGCAGCGTCTGTGTCGCCAGCGACCGAAACGGCATCGCGGAACGGGGACCGCGTGCTTCCGCCGTCACGATTGGTGATCCCGCGCGCCGTCACACGGCGTCAAACCGAGCAGGCAGCGATGCGTCCGGGATCCATGGCGCATCCAGGCGGAGTGTCGTCTCGGGTCCTGATCCATCGCTCGCCTGGGTCCCTCCCTCTCAAGGCGGCAGAGGCGCATGTCGATGCATCGTACTGCATCCACAAAGGGTGCTATCTTATCAGTTAGGTAGATAACTTGACATGATCGAGGAGGGAACACAGACGCCAAACGGCAGAGCGTCCCAAGGAGTCTCCGAGAGCCGTTGGGATACTGCTCTCCGTGGAAGGCCGCCCTCCGCTGTCGCCAGTCGGCACGCGGCCGCGGTATCCACATCTGCCACTCTGCGGGCGGTCGCAACGGAGGACCGGCCCGCCGTGGGCGTCATCGCGGACGGTCCCCGTTCAACTCGGGGCGCGCCCGGATCGCGGCTGACCGGGCGATTCGCTTCAGCGGGCCCGACGGGCATCTGCTTCGACATTCAGCGCTTCTCGATCCACGACGGTCCCGGCATCCGGACCACGGTCTTTCTGAAGGGCTGTCCGCTGTCGTGTCTGTGGTGCCACAACCCGGAGAGCCAGGCCCGCCTGTCCGAGGTACGCATCATCGAGACGCGCTGTATCCACTGCGGGTCCTGCGGCGCCGTCTGCCCGCAGGGCCTCGCCGGCGGTCCGTGGCTGCCCGACCCGGCGCGCTGCGAGCGTTGTGGAGCCTGCGCGGAGGCCTGTCCCACGGGGGCCCGGCAACTGGTCGGACGGTCGTACAGCGTTGATGAGGTGCTCGACGCGGTGGAGCGCGACCGGCCCTTCTACGACGAGTCCGGCGGCGGTGTCACCTTCTCGGGCGGCGAGCCGCTGCTGCAGGCGCGCTTCCTGCTCGCCTGTCTCGAGGCGGCCCGACGCCGAGGCCTCCACACCACGGTGGACACCAGTGGGTTCGCGTCGCGCCAGACGATCCTAGCGGTCGCCTCGCTGACCGATCTCTTCCTGTACGACCTCAAGGTGCTCGCTCCGGCACGGCACCTGCAGTTCACGGGCGTCCCGGTGGCACCGATCCTGCGCAATGTGCAGGCGCTCGACCGCGCCGGGGCCCGCATCTGGCTGCGAGTGCCCTTCGTCCCGGGCTACACCGACGACCATGAGAACTTGGCCTCGTTGGGGGCCTTCGCGGCAGGGCTCCGCCACACTCGGCGCCTGCACCTGCTGCCGTACCACCGGCTGGGCGCGGACAAGTACGCGCGGCTCGGTCGCCCCGACCGCCTGGGCGACGTGCCGCCGCCGCCGCCAGCCGCCCTGGAGGCCGCCGCCACCTATCTTCGGTCCTTCGGCCTGGACGTTCGCGTGGGAGGCTAGTCCATGAACGAGCGTGTGCAGCGACTGCGCGAGCGGAGCCTGGCGGCCCGTCCCAGCATTTCCGCCGAGCGCTCCCTCTTGATGACCCGCTTCTACCAGGAGCACCTGGGCAAGCATTCGACGCCGGTGCTGCGGGCGCTGGCGTTCGAGCACCTGTGCGTCCGGAAGACGATCACGATCGAGCCCGACGAGCTGATCGTGGGTGAGCGCGGCCCTGCCCCGAAGGCCGTGCCGCTCTTTCCCGAGCTGACCTGCCACAGCCTCGAGGATCTGCGCATCCTCGATGGGCGGGAGAAGACCAGTTACGCGGTGGCTCCCGATGTCTTCGAGGCGTACGAGCGCGAGGTGATCCCGTACTGGCTGGGCCGGAGCCTGCGGGACCGCATCTTCGAGGCGCTGCCGGCGGAATGGCACGACGCGTACGACGTCGGCATCTTCACGGAGTTCATGGAGCAGCGCGCGCCCGGCCATACCGTGGCCGACGGCAAGCTCTACGCAATGGGCATGCTCGACTTCAAGGCTGCCGTCGAGCACGCCATGGCCGCCCTTGATCTCACCCATGACCCCACCGCCTCGCAGCGGCTCGAGGAGTTGCGGGCGATGCAGATAGCGGCGGACGCGGTGATCGTCTTCGCCGAGCGCCATGCCGCGCTGGCCACTGAGATGGCGGCCGCGGAGTCCGATCCCGAACGGCGCGCCGAATTGCGGCGCATTGCCGAGGTCTGCGCCTGGGTCCCCGCCCACGCGCCGCGCGATTTCTGGGAAGCAATCCAGACCTACTGGTTGAGTCACCTGGCGGTCATCACCGAGCTCAACGGCTGGGATGCCTTCTCGCCGGGTCACCTCGACCAGCACCTCGAGTCCTTCTACCGCCGGGGCCTGCAGGACGGCACGCTCACCCGCGAGCAGGCCAAAGTGCTGCTCAGCTGCCTCTTCGTCAAGTTCAACAACCACCCCGCGCCGCCCAAGGTGGGCGTCACCAACGCCGAGAGCGGGACCTACACCGACTTCGCCAATATCGATCTCGCGGGGCTGCGGCGCGACGGCTCGGACGGCGTCGGCGAGGTCTCCCACCTGCTGCTCGAGGTGATCGACGAGCTGCACCTCGTCCAGCCGAGCCCCAACATTCAGGTATCCCGCGTGACGCCCGAGCAGTTCCTTCGCGAAGCGTGCCGCGTCATCCGCAAGGGCTACGGCTACCCCGCCGTCTTCAACGCCGACGGCGTGGTGACCCAATTGCTGCGCAAGGGCAAGAGCGTCGAGGACGCCCGCGAGGGCGGGACGAGTGGGTGTGTCGAGGCCGGCGCGTTCGGTAAAGAGGCGTACATCCTCACTGGCTACTTCAACCTGCCGAAGGTTCTGGAGCTCACGCTGCACGATGGCCGCGACCCACGGAGCGGCAGGCAACTCGGCCCGCACACCGGCGACCCGCGCGCGTTCGCAGGCTTCGAGGAGCTCTTCCGCGCCTGGGAAACCCAGCTGCGCCACTTGGTTGACGTCAAGGTGCGGGGCAACCACTGGATCGAACAGCTCTACGCGCACGAGATGCCGGCGCCGTTCCTCTCACTCATCACGTCGGACTGCATCGAGCGGGGTCTCGACTACAACGCCGGCGGGGCGCGCTACAACACCTCGTACATCCAGGGCGTCGGGATCGGGACGCTGACCGACAGTCTCGCCGCCCTCAAGACGCACGTCTTTGACGATCGGACCGTCAGCATGGCCGACCTGCTCGACGGGCTGGCCGCCGACTACGATGGGCAAGAGGTGCTGCGCCAACGGCTGCGGAACCGGTCGCCCAAGTGGGGCAACGATGACCCGGCGGCCGATGGCCTGATGCAGGCGGCGTTCGAGGCGTTCGTCCGGACGGTCGATGGCCGGCCGAACGGCCGGGGCGGGACCTACGGGGTCGACATGCTCCCGACCACGTCGCACGTGTACTTCGGGTCAGTCACGGGGGCCACGCCCGACGGCCGCGCAGCGGGGGCACCGCTTTCGGAGGGGATCTCCCCGTCACAGGGGATGGACCGCTTGGGCCCGACCGCCGTCATTCGCTCGATGGCCAAGATGGATCAGGCCCGGACCTGCGGCACCTTGCTCAACATGAAGTTCAGCCCCAGTCTGCTCGAGGGGGAGGACGGCATCGAGAAGCTCGCGCAACTCATCCGCACGTACTTCCGGCTCGGCGGGCACCACGTCCAGTTCAACGTCGTCTCGGCGACGACGCTGCGCGAAGCCCAGGCCACCCCCGATGAGTACCGCGACCTCATTGTCCGCGTGGCGGGCTATAGCGACTACTTCTGCGACTTGTCGCGGGCACTGCAGGACGAGATCATCGCCCGCACGGAACACGAGGCGCTATGACTGCTGCCCCATGCCGCTGAGCGGCGGTCGGCATCGGATGATCGCGCGACGCGCCGGTCGCAACGTCAAGGCGCACGTCGCGCGGCTCCGCGCGCCGCTCGCGAGCACCCACAACTCGGCCTTCCGGCCCCGTCCCCTGGAGGAGCCCCGACGATGGTGATCCCGCCGTTCCGCAATGAGCCGCCGACCGACTTCACGCGACCCGAGCACCGCCAGGCCTTTCAGGAGGCGTTGGCCCGCGTGCACGCCCGCTTCGGGACGCGCTATCCGCTCCGCATCGGTCGCGAAGCGGTCACGACCGGTGAGACGCTGGCCTCGCACAACCCGGCCCATCCCGACGAAGTGGTGGGCGTCCACGCCATGGCGGGCGTTGCCGAGGTCGACGCCGCGGTGTCCGCGGCCACGGCCGCCTTCGCCGACTGGTCCCGCACTCCGGCGGAGGAGCGGGCCGCGATCCTGCTGCGCGCCGCCCAGGTGGTCCGGGTCCGCCGGCACGAACTGAGCGCGCTCATGGTCGGCGAGGTCGGCAAGCCCTGGGACGAGGCGGACGGCGAGACCTCCGAGGTAATCGACTTCATGGAGTGGTACGCCCGGGGGATGCTGCGACTCGCCGGCGAGGAGAACGTGACCCCGCTGCCGGGGGAGCTGATCAGCTACCGCTATCTCCCGCTGGGCGTGGGGGCCATCATCTCGCCCTGGAACTTCCCGCTGGCGCTGTTGGCGGGGATGTTGAGCGGGGCCGTGGTGACCGGCAACACGGTCGTGGTGAAACCCGCCTCGGGCGCCGCGACCTGCGCCGCGTGGCTGGTCGACATCTTCCGCGAGGTGTACCTCCCGCCCGGTGTGATCAACCTCCTGCCGGGGCGCGGCGAGCTTGTGGGCAGCGCCCTCGTCGAGCATCCCGGGGTCCGCTTCGTCGCCTTCACGGGCTCGCGCGAGGTGGGCGTCCAGATCTACGAGCGCGCGGCGCGCCTCCAGCCGGGCCAGCGCTGGCTCAAGAGGGTGCAGCTCGAGCTCGGTGGCAAGAACGCGATCGTGGTCGACGAGACGGCCGATCTCACGCGCGCCGCCCGGGAGATCGCCGTGAGCGCCTTTGGCTTCCAGGGCCAGAAGTGCTCGGCCGCCTCGCGCGCCATCGTCGTCGCCGACGTGTACGACGAGGTGGTCGAGCGGGTCCTGGACGAGGCCCGCGCCCTGCGCGTGGGCGACCCCGCCGATCCCGACGTGGCGTTCGGGCCGCTCATCGACGCGGCTGCGGAGCGCAAGGTCCTGGGCTACGTCGAGATCGGCCGCGGCGAGGGACGGCTCCTGCTGGGCGGCGCGAAGGTCGACCGGGAAGGGTACTTCATCGAGCCCACGGTCTTCGGCGATGTGGACGCCGGTGCCAGGATCGCGCAAGAGGAGATCTTCGGGCCGGTTCTCTGCATGCTCCGGGCGCGGGAGGTTGAGGAGGCCTTGCGCATCGCCAACGGCACAGAGTATGGCCTCACCGGCTCCTTCTTCAGCTGCGATCCTGCCCGTATCACCCGTGCCCGCGACACGTTCCACGCCGGCAACCTATACATCAACCGCAGGTCCACCGGCGCCCTGATGGGCGTGCATCCGTTCGGCGGCTTCAACATGAGCGGCACCGATACGAAGGCCGGCGGACCCGAGTACCTCCACTTCTTCCTGCAGGGACAGGCGATCGGTGAGCGGCTCTAGCGGCGGCGCTGGCGACCTCAGGCGACCCCCGGGGCGGCACCGCCCCCGGCCAAGGGCCGCCAACCGACCGTCGTTGGGGGCCGCATCGACCAAGGAGGAGGAGTGACCCGTGAACCTGCGTGGCACCTGGTACATCCTGCCCACTCCGTTCACCGATGACGGCACGCTCGACACCGCGAGCTTGACGCGCTTGGTCGAGGCCGCGGTCGCCTGGGGAGCCGACGGCCTCACCGCTATGGGCGTCATGGGCGAGCCCGGCGCACTTACGGCCGACGAACGGGCGCGCGCCCTGACGGCGATCGCCGATGCTGCTCGCGGTCGAGTCCCGCTTGCCATCGGCTGTTCCGCGGCCAGCCCGGGGGTCGTGCGGGCACTCGTCGAACAGGCACGTGGATTCGGCGCGGTTGCGGCAATGGTGGCGGCGCCGCTGCTGCTCCGCAACGTCGACCAACTGCCTGGCTTCTACGCGCAGGTCGCAGCGTTCGGGCTGCCCATCATCATCCAGGACGAACCCGCCGCCACGGGCGTGTTGGTCCCGGTCTCGACGCTCCTCGCCTGTGTCGAGGCGAGTGGCGCACGGACGATCAAGTTGGAGGATCCCCCGACGGCACCCAAGATCAGCCGGCTGTTGGCGGAGCGCCCGGACCTCGAGGTCTTCGGCGGGCTGGGGGGCGTGGCCGCGCTGAGCGAGCTGCGCCGGGGGGCCTGCGGCACGATGACCGGCTTTGCCTACCCGGAGATCCTGCGCGCCGTCCGCGAGGCGGTCGAACGGGCTGATCTGTCCGCGGCGGGCCGCCTCTTCGACCGGTACCTGCCTCTCATCCAGTTCGAATCCCAGCCCATCGTCGGTCTGGGGATCCGCAAGGAGGTTCTCCGCCGGCGCGGGGCCTTGGCCACAAGCCGTACGCGCGGCCTGGCGCAGACCCTCGACCCAGCGACGATGGCCGAACTCGACGACATCCTTGCACGGCTCGGGATTGTGCCGGACATCGCCCCGTTTCAGCCGGCCGCGTGACCGCGACAGGAGGCAGTGATGGATTTCGGACTTGCCGGATCTCGGGCGCTCGTCGGAGGCGCCAGCCGCGGGCTCGGGGCCGCGATCGCCACGGTCTTGGCAGCTGAGGGCGCCCGCGTCGCGTTGGCCGCGCGTCCCTCCGAGCAGCTGACCACGCAGGCGATCCGTCTTGGCGGGGTCGCGGTGGCGGTCGACCTGGCCACCGCCGAAGGGCCCGCGGCGGCCGTCGCGGATGCCGTGGCGCAGCTGGGCGGGCTCGATCTGCTCGTGATCAACTCCGGCGGTCCGCCAACCGGGTCGTTCGCCGAGGTCGGCGAGGAGGCGTGGCACGCGGCGGTCGAGGGGACGCTCTTCGCTGCCACGCGGTTGCTAAGCGCGGCCCTGCCGCACCTGCGGACCGGCCGTGCGCCAGCCATTTGCGTGATCCTCTCGAGCAGCGTGCGGGAGCCGATCCCAGGACTGGTGACCTCCAATGTGCTGCGGCCGGGGCTGGTCGGACTCATCAAGTCGCTCGTCGGAGAGATCGCGCCGGTCCGCCTCAACGGGGTGGCGCCCGGCCGTATCGCCACCGACCGCGTGGCGAGCAACGACGCGATCCGCGCCCGCACCGCCGGCCTCAGCGTCGCCGAGATCCAGCGCCAGACGGTGGCGCGCATCCCGCTCGGGCGCTACGGCGATCCGCTTGAGGTGGGCCGACTAGTCGCCTTCCTGCTCTCGCCAGCCGCCTCTTTTGTGAATGGGGCGATCGTGCCCATCGACGGCGGCATGATCCGCGCGCTGCCCTGAGTCAACCGTATGGTGCTCGGGGAAACCACCCGGGGTTCTGCAATGTCAGCCATCGGGCACCTCGGTCGCCCGCACATCGGCATCGGCCAGGATCGAGCGGATCGCCTCGCGCACGTCGCGAGACACCGGGGGCAGCGGCGCGGCAGCTTGCCCTGAGCCATGCCCGAGCTCGCTGATGACCACCTTCAGCACGCTCAACCACCCCGCCTGATCGAACACCTCAGCGAGCCTCGTCACCTCGGCTTGGAGTTCGGTCGCGCGCGCGCGGTCACCGGCATCTACCGCGTGGCGCAGCGCCTGGAGGCGCGCCGGCGCGAAGTTCGCGAGAGCAGACACCACGCCGTCGGCACCCGCCCAGAACGAGAGAGCGGCGAGCTGCTCGCGACCCTGCAGGACGGAGAACGTGCTGGACCGGGCTTCCAGAAACCGCTGGAACAGGAACATGTCCCCCCCGCTGTCCTTGATCCCCACGATGTTTGGATGCGCGGCGAGCGCGACGACGGAGTCGGGCGTCAACGCGCTCACGGTGTTCTCGGGGATGTTGTAGAGGAGGACGGGCCGGTCGACCGCGTCGGCGACGGCTTCGAAATGGGCACGCAGCGCGCCCTGGTCCGTCACCGGGTAGTAGAAGGGGCCGCAGACGACGAGGGCGTCGACGCCGGCGCGACTCGCCCGGCGCGCGTTGGCGATGGTGCGTCGCGTCCCGGTGTCACCCACGCCGACGTAGACGGGACGACGACCCTCGACCCGCTCGACGGTCCGGTCGATCAGCTCGGCCCGCGTCGTGTCCTCGAGCAACGCGAACTCACCAGACGATCCGAGCACGAAGACGCCGTCGACGTCCGGCAGCACGCGATCGATGAGGCCGTCCAGCGCCGGCGCGTCGAGCCGTTCGTCGTCGGTGAGCGGTGTGGCGAGGGGCACGATCACGCCCTCCGGTCGAAGCCCCTTCATCGGCCGGCACCTGCCGCGCGCAGCCGCTCGACGTGGCGCCGCGCGAGGGGCAGGCTGAGGGTCTCCGCGTAGCGGCGGGCGCAACCGCAGCTGGGTGAGACCTTGGAGCAGCCCGTCACGGGTTCCAGGTCGCGTCGGTCCACTCGATCCTGCTCTTGTCGCTCAACGCCGCGTCTCCTTCCTCGGTGAAGGCTAGTGGACGGGTCAATCCGGTGCCTGCGTCGTCCGACACGGTCGATCGCAGCGGTCGGCCGCCATGGCGGTGGCGCCTGATCACCGACCGCAAGATCTCGGCGCGCGCCGACCTCGTGTTGATCCTCGAGAAGCCGCATCAACAGGTGACGTGAAGGACGGCCGCCACGTCCCTCGGATCGGCCTCTTGCAGCAGCCGGCAGGCCACCTCCGTCGGCTCGGCAACGATCTCCACCCCGCGCTGGCGGGCCTCCTCGTACAGCTCGGGCATGATCGGCAGCTGACCGGAGGCGCCCGTCCCGATGATGAGCAGATGCGCCGACCACGGGATCGCCTCGTCGGGTGAGAGCGGCGTATGGCCGTACTGGTCTCGGTAGGCCTTCGAGGCTGCCTTCTTGCGTCGCCGCACGACGCCTCCTTCGACCACGACATCGTGATCGAACCGGCGCCCGTCGATCTCGATCAGACCGAATGAGATGAGCCTGGCATCCATCGCGACCTCCCGCGACAATCATCGCGCAGGCAGGAAGGTGGCACCCTCACCTCGGCCAACTTGAGCCACTGCCGCAGGGCCGCCCTGTCGCTTGATCGTCGGGTTCCCGGCCGCGCCGCGCGACCCGCAGCCGCGAACCGGCCGAGTGGCCCTTCCGCAGCGCGCCGGTCGCGCGCCACACTGGCGGGTAGTGATTGGACCCCGGCGTGCGCTCCCCGATCGGGCAGAAGCGCGCCAGCCCGGGGTCAGCGAGGTCCTCCCAGGATGGGTCGCGAGACGCGGGTGACGCTTCCGCCGGGCGCTGGTGCTGTCCCGCCCGAGGACAGGGCGTCCCGAGCACCCGACGCGCAGACGGCCGCGGCGTAGGGCGCCTGAACCCGAGGGGCGGCGATCAGCTCCGGAGTTGTCGGGGAGGGACGGGATCACAAGACAGGAAGGGTGCCGTCGTCGTCGCGGTTTCAGTGGGCGGTACCGCCCCCGGCGATCGCGACCAAGGCCTTCCCGTTAGCCAGGGCCGCGCCCTCCGCCACCGAGCGCTCGAGTGTGCGGCGGGATCCAGGACGGCATCGAGGCGAGCCCCGTAGGCCGGACTTCCTTGAACCTGGCACGCCAGGACGGCGTCTGCGCGGACGGGCCGAGCAAGCTGGCGGCGAATTCAGGGTTTCCTGATTCCAGTGCCACGAGGCACGTGAAGTCTATCGTCCGAGCCACGCAGCCGACAGATGTGCCCGGACCACCCGCGGTCGTCGACTGTCGACTGGGAAGCGGGCACGGCGATCTGCTGGGTCAGACAGCACCTCAACTCGCGAGCGGGACAAGTGACCGCCGACGCTCGGGCTCCCAGACATCGGTCAGCTGTTGCTATATGGCGCGACCAGAGTGATGTATGTGCGGACGTCACCTGATTGGAGAACGCCGCAATGCAGCCACCGACCCTCGCGCTCGACCGAGCCCCACACCACACTCCTGCGCGTGAGACGGCCCCGCCCTCGCTTCTCTCTCGCACCCGGTCAGCGGTTCGTGACCGACTCCGCGGGGCGCTCGGTCCCAACACAGTGGGCCTGCCCGCCGCCGACGAGGAGCTGACGGTCGGCGCTTTCCTCGAGGGCTGGCTGACCGAGGTCGCCCGGGTCACGGTGCGGCCACGGACGTATGCGTCGTACCGGTACGTCGTCCGGCTCCATCTGGCCCCGGCTCTCGGCGACCTCACGCTCGCCTCGCTCTCTCCCGCCGACGTCCAGGCGTTCCTCAACGCGAAGTCGGCGTCCGGCCTGTCGCCGCGGACCGTGGGATACCTGCGGGGCGTCCTGCGCGGGGCGCTCGGCCATGCGGAGCGGACCGATCTCGTCACCCGCAACGTCGCCCGCCTCGCCCGGCCGCCCCGCATCCCGCGCCGAAGGGTCTCTCCGCTCACGGTGGAGCAGGTCCGCACGTTCGTCGCTGCGATCGGAGGCGACCGACTCGAGGCGCTCTATCTGGTCGCGCTCGGTGTCGGCCTCCGGCAGGGCGAGATCCTCGGGCTGCGCTGGTCCGACGTTGACCTTGTGGCAGGGACGCTCACGGTGCGCCACGCCCTCGCGCGGATCGAGGGCCGGCTCGTGCTCGTCGAACCGAAGTCCGCCACGAGTCGGCGCGTCGTCCCGCTGCCGGCGTTCGTGCGCGATGCCCTCGTCGCCCACCGAGACCGTCAGGCGGCCGAGCCGCTGCCCCTCCGTCCGGCGCCGCCCGACCCGTTCTCCGACCTCGTCTTCATGACGACCCATGGCACGCCGCTCGACGGGATCACGATCACCCGACGCTTCCAGCGCATCCTCGCCGGTGCTGGCCTCCCCCAC
>Ga0066797_1000173_pt1 | contig 19194 bp, 12 predicted proteins | sample PersoiDNA2013193_FD_76335 | JGI IMG/M metagenome (GOLD analysis project Ga0066797, IMG submission 76335) | Permafrost soil microbial communities from the Arctic, to analyse light accelerated degradation of dissolved organic matter (DOM) -... | ecosystem: Environmental > Terrestrial > Soil >... | reverse complement strand
CCGGGCGAACAGTCAACAGGAACCCGCCGCCAAATCGTAGATCACGACCAGATGTTCACGACGACGACGACGATGTCGTATACGACATCCGTACGACATTCTTCGTGAGATTACGTCACGTGATGGAGGCTGTCGGGTGACTTCCCTGGTGATCCTGTCAAGTAGATTCCGTTGAGTAACGGATGCGGGATTTGATGCTGATTATGCGTATTTCATATGTTTTATGGTGCTTTGCGTGAGATAATGTGCTCATAGGACGGAAGTTCAGGTCAGGGGCGGCCCCGGACCAGTGCATGCTGATGCCGGCGGACCCGCGGGAGCGGCTGCCGGCCGGGCACCTGGCGTGGAAGGTCATCGAGCTGGCCGGGGAGATGGACCTGTCCGGGTTCGGCGCCGCCTACCGGGGCGACGGGCAGGGCGGAAGGCCGTATGACCCGGCGATGATGGCGACGCTGCTGCTGTACTGCTACTGCCGGGGACGGCGGTCCTCGCGGGAGATCGAGATGGCCACGTTCGATGACGTGGGCGCGCGGGTGATCTGCGGGGGCCTGCACCCCGATCATTCCACGGTCGCGGAGTTCGTCCGCCGGCACCTGGAGGCGGCCTGCGCGCTGCTGCAGGACCGCGACGCCAGGCGCGCCCGGCAGGCCCTTGACAAGACCCGCGCGGACTACGACGCCGCCGTGCCGGCCGCCGCCGCGCCGGCCGGCGACCCGGACGCGAAAATCAACGCCGCCGACCCCTCCAGCCGCGTCACGCCGCTGAAGAAAGGCGGCTTCGACCAGCTGCACAACGTCCAGGCCCTCGCCACCGCGAAAACCCAGGTCATCCTCGCCATCACCCGCCATCCCAGCCCCGTCGGCGTCCAGGCCCTCGCGCCCCTCCTGGACAAAGCCCGCGAGACCCTCCTCAAAGCCGGGATCACCGGCCAGATCCTGACGGCCCTCTTCGACGCCGGCTACGCCAGCGACGCCAACTTCACCCTGGACATCCCGGAGCAGCTCTGCATCGCCGTCGCCCGCGAAGCCCGCCAGACCGGGCGCTCCGCGGACGGCCGCGCCCCCAAGACCATGCTCCCCAGCTGGGAAGACATGACCGCCCGCCTCGGCACCCCCGAGGGAAGGCAACTCTACCGGCAGCGCTCTGCCACCATCAACGCCACCCCGCCCGCCATGCCCGGCGACACCCGCCCTATCACCTACCAGATCACCGCGCCCCGCATTTAACTGCGACCATCCGATCACCGCCGGAGATCTGAGGCTTGCCTTAAGACAATCCGCATCGGTGGGAGCAATCCGCATCGGTGTGCTGGCATGGCTATGTCAATCTCAGGAGAGCGGGTAACGCTCGGGGTGGGCGCGGGACTGGGCCCGGACGTTATAGGTCACGACCGTGAAAGTCGTCATCCAACGCACTGTAACGCCCGGCGCTGGCGAGCCCGGTACGAGCCTGGTCAGCGCGGGGTGGCCAGCGCCGCGAACTCGCCGTTGTGGTGTATGAGCGGGCCTCCGTCCGCGGCATGCCTGGACGCGATCACCCGCCCGATGACAAGCGCGTGGTCCCCGACCGGAAAGTAGCTCGTCAGCGCGAGCAGCAGCCAGGCGAGAGCATCATCGAGCACAGGCAGGCCGAGCGCGTCACGATGCCAGCGCGTTCCGGGACCGAACTTCGCCGCGTCCGTCCGGCCGAAAAGGCTCGCGAGGTCCGCCTGGCTGTCGGCGAGCAGGTGGACCATGATGTGCCGCGCTGTCTCGACGGTTCTCCAGGACGAGGACCGCAAGCCGACAGTGAACGACACGACGGGCGGCTCCAGCGAGACCGACGCGAGCGAGGTGGCGCAGAACCCGACGGGATTCTCCGTACCAGCCGTGATGACGGCGACCCCCTTGGCGTGGTGGCGCATCGCCGCCCGGAACGGGTCTGGCCCGGTAGCGAACGGGGCACCGTCCGGCCCTCCCTCTGCGCCGGCCCGCGGTCCTGACCATCGCACGCCGCCGTCGCGGCACGAGGACGCCTGAAGATCTAGCGCCTTCATGACACATGCTCCGGTAGCTTGGCGCAGGCGACCAGGTCTCCGGTCAGCAGCCCCCCGGCGCTGAGCCTGATCTCCTCGGCATGCGGCGAGCTGCCGCCAGGGCGGTATGCCCTCAGGTGGGCGCTCCAGTCAGCGAGCGCGCCGTCAATGTCACCCAGCGCATGCCGGCTGACACCGCGGCGGTAGAGCAGGTCGGAGTCGCCGTCGTCGAGGGCGGCGACGGCGATGTCGAGATCGGCGACCGCGCGGCGGTGCTCATCGAGATCTTGCAGCGCGATCGCGCGGTTCATCCGCAGCCACGGGTCGTCGGCGAGCCCGATCGCGCGGTCGAGATCGGCGACCGCGTCCGCTGGCCGGCCGGCTGAGTAACAAAGCACGGCCCGGTTGGCCCATGCCGCCACGAAGGCCGGGTCCTCGGTGAGCGCGGCCGTGTAGCTCGCATAGGCGGCATCGATGTCGCCTGAGTCGGCAAGCACCGACCCTCGGGCGGACAGCAGGTTCGCGTTGCCTGGGTCACGCTCAAGCCCTGCGTCGATGTCGGCACGTGCCCGCTCGGTCTCGCCGCGTTCCAGGAGCAGGTCCACGCGGTTGACGCGGGAATCGACATGGTCGGGATCTAGCACGATCGCGTAATCGAGGTCGCGCAGCGCGCCATCCTCATCCCCTAGCTCCCGCAGCAAGTCTGCCCGGTTGTAGTGCGCCTCGTGGAATGGCGGGTTCAGCCTGATCGCCGCGGCGTAGTCCGCCAGTGCCTCGTCGTGCTCGCCCGCGGCGCGGCGTACCCCGGCGCGCTCGAAATAGTAGTCGCCGTACTCAGGGTCGCGGCTGATCACCACGTCATAGTCGTGCAGCGAGGCGGCATGGTCGCCGAGCGCGTTGAGTATCTGTGCCCGGTTGTACAGCAGCACCGAGCGGTGCAGCAGCTGCTCGCCGGGCCCGAGATCGGCGTCAGTCATCGCGATCGCCTCATTCACCAGCGCAAGCGAGCACTCGGGGTCGCCTCTGTGCAGTTCGACCAGGGCCCGCGCGTTGCGCATGAACGCGCCGACGAACACCCGCTTGCGCGGATCTGGATGACGGTCGGCGAACGCGATCGCCGTGTTGACCCACTCAAGCGCCCGGAACTCGTCGTGGTCACCCGGCGGGAGGTGGCGGGTGTACAGCATCGCCATCATGTAGCAGCAGTTCATATGGACATCGGGATCGGCGGTAATCCCGCGCAGCTCATCGAAGTAGGCGAATCCGCGGGAACCCCTGGCCAGGTAGGAGAGGCAGGCGCCAGCCTTGTGGGTGAAGTTCCAGTAGCGCTCAGGCTTCTCCGCTCCCGCCACTAGCTCACGCCCGCGCTCCGCCAGCTCAAGCGCCGCCTCGTAGCAGCCGAGATCGAAGCAGTCCTCGCAGGCCGCGGTGAGCGCCGCGCCGCCGGCGCCCACCGGATCGATCCCGTGCTCCAGGTGATAAGGGATGGCCCCGAGCCGCAGGCTTGGCTCGCCGAGGACGGCGAGCGCCTCCGCGCGGGCGGTGTGCCTGCTTGCCCGCTCGCCGGCCGGCAGGCCTTCGTATGCCTCGCAGACCGCCGGGTCCTTGCTCGTGCCGTCGGAGTCGATGAAGAGCTGCGCGAGATCGACGCCTGCCGGCGGGTCCTGCTGAGGCTGGGGCTGCCTCGTGGCCTGGCGAGCATAACGTGCCAGCGCCTGCCCGAGCGCATCGTCCGCGCTGCCCGCCTCCACTATCACGCTCAGCAGGCTCGGATCACAGCGGCGCAGCAGCACGCTCACGAACTCACGGTCGCTTGGGTCAGCGTCATCGAGGTCCGCGAACGCGATGGCCACTCCTCCGGGATGCAGCAGGCGTGCCCAGTCCATCAGCAGCTCGGCGGCGCCATGAGACAGGCGCAGCGTGCGGCCGGCCGGGTAAAACCTGGTGCGTTCCGCTGGGTTGGCGAGGTTGGTGAGCGTCTGCGGCGGCGCGGGTACGATCGGAGCGAGCTCGGGCGCCATCGTGACGATCTCCATCGCCCGTGCCGCTACACGCTCGCTGTCGATGGCCAGCAGTTCCGGCACCACAATGCGCAGCAACGCGCCCGCTCCCGTGTACGGCCCGCGCAGCCGCCGGTGGCACCGCACCTCAAGGCTGGAATCGGGCGCGACCGGCAGGGCGGCTCCTGCCGGGGCATCGAGCCTGGCATCTGGCGAGGCTTGCTGCGCGATGCAGGCGGGCGGCAACGCCCAGCAGTGCGCAGGGGTGGATGAGGTCATGTCGGTGCTCCCCTTTGTCAGTGATTACTCGGCTGAGGCCTGTCGGGTGCGAGGGCGCCGGTCCCGCACGGTGACGTAGAGGACGAGGCCCCATTCAAGCGAGGACAGAACAATGAAGGTCAGCGCGTCGAAGATGCCGCTTATCGGGATCCGCGATCCGCTGAAGCGATCGATGATCAGCGAGACGAAGTGCACGGTGCTCGGGATCCCCGCCCACAAGAGGCTCCCGAGCGAGAAGCCGTAGCCGATGATGACCAGGGGCGCGTACCAGCGCGCGATCGCCCGATCGCGATCCGCCCAGTCGGCGTCGCCCTGCGGTGGCCCGCGGCGCAGCAGCCGTCGTATGCGCGTCTTGATGTAGAACCTGGTGGCACTGTGCAGATCCGGGCACCGCAGGGCATGAGAGATGACGAAATAGAGATCGGTCTCCAGGTAGAACATGAACTGCCAGATCACCCGAAGCACACAGGTGAACGCGATAGCCAGGCACACTCCCGCACACCACGCGGGGAGGCCCTGACTGTGCAGAACGGCCGCGATGAGGGTTAGCGCCGACACCAAGACGACATCGGCCATCATGCCGGCGAGGAACGGCAAATAGCGCTTTCGTTTCGGCACGCTGAACAATGAGTCAAGGCGGGTCTCTGCGACCAGGTAATAGAGCCGCCGGCTGATGGCGAGGGTCGACGGCAGGCCAAGCCTGCGGCCGGCGAGCGCGTGGAATGACTCGTGCAGCAGTACCGCGGGGACCAGTGCCGCGGTTAGCGTGATCGGGATTAGCGACAGGTACTGCGTGAAGAAAATATGGTGGTAGGTGGGCCGCAGGTAGGGAGCCAGCACCATCGCGACGACGGCGGCCACCGTCAGCGCCGCGTAGCAGGCCAGGGCGGGCCAGGAGAACGTCCACCGCCCGAGGCGCTGCCAGCGAACCGGCGCTTCGGTCGGCTCATCTTCTCCGTCGGCGCGCAGGAACTTAAGGTCATCGAGCGCCGCGAGGAAGTCATCGACATCCAGGGACGTGCCGCACGTTTGCTCGTACCAGGCGGCGACACCGGACACTGGCGTTCCGGCGTCGAGCAATCGCAGGGCTTCAGCGCCCTCCTCAGGGAAGAGCGCATACGAGCCGACGTCGGGTCGGCCGACCATCACGCCGTCACCCTCGGTGACCATGGTAAGCCTGTGCAGGCGGATGGTGCCGTTGGTTGGCGCCGTGACGGTCATTCTGCGTGCCTTTCTGCTTCTATGCGGCTCTGTACGGCTGAGCAGGACCGGTGCTGGGCTCCGGCACTCGCCGGAGCCCAGCACGACCAGGTGCTATGCGCGGACGGAGCAGCAGTAGTAGCAGGCGCTCGTCAGACGAATCGTTCCGGCCTTGCGGATCGACATCTTTGCCATGGGTTTCCCTCCTCCCGACTCTCGGTGATTTTCATTCACTCGGTGTTACGATTTGAAATCATTGAGTGGCGAGGTGGCGTATCGATGGAGCCGTGGTTGCGCCACGATGGAGCGGCATGATCCCAGGCCCGGGGAGCGATGGGTAATGTGAGTGCCCAGACCAGCGAGCGTGGCGGTGCCACGCGGTTCCGGATTCTGGGGCCGCTGGAATTCCGGTCAGGCGAGGCCTGGACCGGGATCGGCGCGCCGAAGTGGCGGGCGCTGTTCGCCGCGCTGCTGCTGAGCGACGGCCGGGTCGTCTCCACGGAACGCCTGATAGACGAGCTGTGGGGTGACGAGCCGCCCGCGAAACCCGCGAACATGGTCGCCACCTACGTGCATCGGCTGCGGGGACTGATCGGCGACCCGGACGGCCGGGTCCTCGTGACGCGGGCGCCTGGTTATCAGGTCGTGGTGGGCCCCGACGAGCTGGATACGGCGCGTTTCGCCAGGCTGGTCGAGGGAGGTCGCAAGGCGCTCGCCGACGGGGAGGCGGCCCGTGCCGTCGAGGTGCTCACCGAGGCCCTCGATCTGTTCCGTGGACCACCGCTCGCCGATGTGCCGCCTACCGACCTGGTGATCATCGAGGCAGGCCGCCTGGAGGAGTCGCGTGTCGCTGCGCTCGGGCTGCGGATCGAGGCCGAGATCGAGAGCGGCGGCGCCGCGGGCGCGGTCGGCAAGCTGCTGCGCCTGACCGCCGCTCACCCGCTCCGAGAGGAACTCTGGGCGCTGCTGATCCGCGCGCTGCGCACGGCGGGCCGTCAGGCCGAAGCGCTTGAGGCTTACGAACGGGCCAGGCAGGTGATCGTCGACGAGCTTGGCGTGGATCCCGGCCCCGCCCTGCGGCAGCTCTACCAGGAGATCCTGGAGGCCGACGCCCGTCCCGCGCCACGGACGGTCAGGCTCGCCGGGCCCGCGGCCTCGCCCGAGCCAGGCCAGGAACCGCAGATCGTGATGGCAGCACCGCCAGTTCCCGTGGTGCCGTCACAGTTGCCTGCTGACATTCCCGACTTCACCGGCCGCGCCGAGCAGGTCGAGTACCTGTGCGACCTGTTCTCTGACGTCCCGGACGGCGACGCCGGGACCGGGGCGGTGGTGGTATCGCTGGTCGCCGGGGCGGGCGGCCTCGGCAAGACCACTCTCGCCGTGCACGTCGCACACCGGCTGCGCACCCGGTTTCCCGACGGGCAGCTGTACGTGAACCTGCGGGGCGCGAGCGACCAGCCGGCCGCTCCTTCTGATGTGCTCGCGAGGTTCCTTCGCGAGCTCGCCGTCGATGGTGCTCAGGTCCCCATCAGCGAGGACGAGCGGGCCGCGCTCTACAGGAGCCGGCTCGCCGGGCGGCGGATACTCGTCGTGCTCGACGACGCGCGCGACGCCGCCCAGGCGCGCCCGCTCGTGCCGGGCAGCGTGTCCTGCGGTGTGCTCATCACCAGCCGCAACCTGCTGCCCGATCTGACCGGCGGGCGGCTCGTCGATCTCGATGTGCTCGATGACGGCGAGGCCCGCGCCCTGCTCGCCAAGATCGTCGGTGCGGACCGGCTGCGCGCCGAGCCGGACGCCACGAATCAGGTGCTTGCCGCCTGCGCGGGCCTTCCGCTGGCGATCAGGATTGCCGGAGTCCGCCTCGCCACTCGGACCGGCTGGACGATCCAGGCGCTCGCCAGAAGGCTGGCCGATGAACGTCGCCGTATCGACGAATTCGCTGTCGGCGACCTGGCCCTGCGGGCATGCTTCCAGGTCAGCTTCGATAGCCTTCCCGCCGCTGGTCCCGGGCGGCCGGATCCGGCGCGGGCGTTCAGAATGCTCGGCCTGTGGCACGGGCCGTCCATCAGCCTGCCCGCCGCCTCGGCGCTCCTCGCGGAGCCAGAGGACCGCGTGGTCGATTCGCTCGAGATGCTCGTGGACGCGCATCTTCTCCAGTCCCTGACTGCCGAGAAGTACCGCCTTCACGATCTGCTCCGGGTCTACGCGGCTGAGAAGGCAGAGGCCGAGGAGACGCAGCAGGACCGCGATGAGGCGGTGCTTCGGGTCCTGACCTGGTACCTCCACACGGCCGATGCCGCCGGGCGGGTGATCTCACCGCAGCACGCCCGTGTCCCGCTCGGTGATGGTCATCTCGTGCGGCCTCCCCTGGCTTTCGCATCGCTCGAGCAGGCACTCGACTGGTGCGAGAGCGCGCGCGCCGACCTGGTAGCGGCGGGTAGCCAGGCCGCCTCGAGCAGGCTATTCGAGATCGCATGGAAACTCCCCGCCGCGGCGATGAGCTTCTTCTACCGGCGCAGCCACTGGGCGGACTGGGTGACCACCCACGAGAACGGCCTGGACAGCGCACGGAAACTTGGTGACCGGCTGGCCGAGGCGTGGATGCTGAACAACCTCGGCATGGTCTTCGGGCTGCAACGCAAGGAACAGGCGGTCGGCTGCTTCGAGGAGTCGCTCGCCATCTACCGCGAGATCGGCGATCAGCCTGGCCAGGCGCGGGCCGCGAACAATGTCGCACAGGCATGCCTCCGCTTGTGCCGCTTCTCGGAGGCGCTCGAGGCTGCCCGGCGGTCACTTGTCGTCCAGCAGCAGGTCGAGGATCGCTACGGCGAGGGCATCGCGCTCGGAAACCTCGGTGACGCCTGCCGGGAGCTAGGGCGCTTTGACGAGGCCACCAACCACCTTGAGCAGGCCCTGGTCATATTCCGTGAACTTGGCGATCAGCATTCAGAAGCCGATTCGCTCAGCGACCTCGGTGACGTCTACCTCACCATGGGCCGGCTCGACGACGCCCTGAGCTGCCTTCGCGCGTCACTAGCCATCTGGCGGGCTCATGGCGAGCGGCACGGTCAGGCGGCGACCCTCAGCCGGCTCGGCCTGGCCCAGAAGCGTGCCGGGCGTCCGGAGGAGGCACGCGAGTTGCTCTCCGAGGCTCATCTCATACTGACGGAGCTCGGGGACCTCAGGCAGGCAGCCGAGATCGAGGCGGGGCTCGCGGAGCTGACCGAAGCGGCGCCCTGACCGCCAGCACCGCACAATGCTAACCTTCTGTAGTTGATCAGAACATTCTTGTATCTGCAGTTGATCAGAACGTTCTTATAGTCGATCACCATCGGCCGGGGAACCGGGAACTTGAGGAACGGAAAGCCATCATGGGGGATTCCGCACCAGACCACCAGCCACTTGACACCCAGAGAACCGCCGAGGACGCCGGGGACGAAGCTAACGCCGAGCCAGAGCCCGACCCGTTGGAGGAGCCCGCCGCGCCATCTCCGGTCGGCCTCGCGAATGAGAAGGGGCCGCAGAGCAAGTTTCACGGCTAAGAAGCGCATTCCGAACGCGCAGGCAATCGATCCGTCAGGGTTCAGTCCGAACTGACGGACTCGCTCTCAGCGAGCAGTTCTGCCATCTGACGGGTGGCATGCCGGTCGCCGACGTCGGCCCGGGCGCGCAGCTCGCGCAAGTCGCCGGCGTCGATGCGGGCGTGATCGAGCCACTCGTCATTGCTTCTAGTCCTTTCAGGGTCGAGACGCCGAGCACGAAGGCGTCGATCGCCGCGGCCCGGTTGCGGGCAGTCGCGTCGTCCAGGCCGCTGTCGCGCAGGTAGCGGTGCAGCGGCTCCAGTGAGCTCCTGTCGAGGAAGGCCGCCAGCGCCTCCGCCGCCTCTGGCCGCTCTCCGGAGGCGCGTTGCAGCACGAGCAGCGGGTCCTCGCCGGGCATACCGAACCAGCGCTGGACGATGCTCGCGGCGAGGCGCGAACCCAGCGAGGACCGGTCGCCGTCGAAGGAATGCTCGACCGGGATCTCCACTCTGGTTGCCGCCAGGAAAAGGCCGTCCTTGCCGCCGAAGTAGCGCGTGATCAGGTTGGGTGAGACGCCCGCGGCGTCGGCCACGCCTTTGACGGTGATCCCCGCGTACCCGTGCCGGGCGAACGCGGCGTGTCACGACTCCGTGGAGCGATGACGGGACACGTGGCGTCACCGGCGCCTCCCTCGACGAGCTGCTCGATCGCTGGGCGAACGGGTACGACTGGGGCGCGCACGAGCGCCGGATCGGCGCGCTTCCCTGGGTGACAGTGGCGGCGGGCGGTACCGAGCTGCACGTGATCCACCAGCGGTCCGAGGATCCCAGCGCCCCGGTGGTCGTGCTGCTGCACGGCTGGCCCGACTCGGTGCTGCGCTTCGAGCGCGTCCTTCCCCTGTTCACGGACATGCACGTGGTGGTACCCGCGCTGCCGGGCTTCCCGTTCGCGGTCCCGCTCACCACACCCGGTATGTCGGTCAACCGGATCGCCGGGATCGTCGCGGACGCTCTCGATGAGCTCGGTTACTCGAGGTACACGGTGCCCGGTGGCGACGTGGGTGGCACCGTCGCGGAGATTCTCGCGGCCGAACACCCGGACCGGGTGGCTGCCCTGCACCTCACGGACATTTCCCCGCGGCATGCGCTCACGGCGGATCCGGCGAAGCTCGCGCCCGACGGGGCAGCCTACCTCGGCCGGGCGGCGCAGTGGTTCCGGACCGAGGGCGGGTACATCGCGGCGCAGTCGACGCGGCCGAACACGCTCGCCGTCGCCCTCGGCGACTCACCTGCCGGCCTCGCGGCGTGGATCGTCGAGAAGCTCCAGGCCTGGTCCGGCGAGTCGGCCTTCACTCCGGACGAGCTTCTCACCTGGGTCACCGCCTACCGGGTCACCGGCACGATCGGCACCTCGTTCGCCACCTACACCGAACCGGCCGCCATCCCCGACCGGATCGAGACGCCGACCGTGCTCTCCGTGTTCCCGCGCAACATCAAGCCGGCGCCGCGCAGCTACGCCGAGGCGTTCCTGAACGTTTGCGATTATGTGGAACACCGTGCCGGCGGCCACTTCGCAGCCTGGGAACAGCCCCACGCCCACGCCGACGACGTACGCCGCGCGGCGTACGCAGCCGGTGCCGGGTTAGCCCGCGGCGCGGATGCGCGCGGCGGGCCGCAGCGAATAGCGTGCCGGCTAGCCGACGGCTGGCCGGACGACAGGGAAGCGGCCGGGCCTGCCGGGCCTGGCCGCGCCGGGGGTGTGCGCGTGATGATCAGGGTGCTGGTCGCCGATGACCGTCGGCTGCACGCATTCGTCGAAGACCGACTCGTTGTAGGTGTTCGGGTGCGGGTGGCCCGAAGCGGGATCCCGCCGGCGGTACTCCGGCTCGGTCAGCAGGCCGAACTGGTGACGACGGTGCTCGCGCGCAGGTCCGCGTTCGCGGTAAGCAAGGAAAGGAGAGTACCTGCTCCTCTCCACTTTCAACATATAGCGCACCAGGGGGCTTGCCGCAAGACCCCGGTCGTGCCGCATAATCGCAGGCCGGGCTCGGAATTTATGGAATGGGTGATCCGAAGGTGCGTGTGCTGTTGCCGGCGTATGACTCGCGCGGGGGCGGAAGGAACGAGATGAGGGCGTACCAAACGCGAGGTTCGGCAGAGTCTGCCATGCCGCAGGCTCTGTCGGCCATCGCAGTGCGGCGGAGCACGGCCACCCTGGAGGTGTCGCGATGAACGACCGCTACGTGCTGGGTCTCGAAGAGATCGACAAGACGCAGGTCGCGCTCGCTGGCGGCAAGGGCGCGCACCTGGGGGAGCTGTCGCGGATCGAAGGCATTCGCGTGCCGGCTGGCTTTTGCGTGACGACGGATGCCTTCCGGCGGATCATGGCGGAAGCGCCGTCGATCGACGATCGGCTCGATCAGTTGTCGCGCTTGAACCCGGACGACCGGGAGGCGATCCGCACGCTCAGCGCGCAGATTCGTCGGACCATCGAAGGGATTGCCATCCCGGGCGATCTCGCGGCGGCGATTACCCGCGCGCTCGCCCGGCTCGGCGGCCAAGCCGCCTGCGCCGTCCGATCCAGCGCGACGGCGGAGGACCTGCCGACGGCCTCCTCTGCCGGCCAGCAGGACACGTACCTGAACGTCGTGGGGCCGACGGCGATCCTCAAGCACGTCAGCCGGTGCTGGGCGTCGCTGTTCACCGAGCGGGCCGTGACCTACCGCCAGCGGAACGGCATCGGCCACCGTACGGTCCGCATGGCCGTGGTCGTGCAGCAGATGGTCTTCCCGCATGCGGCCGGCATCCTGTTCACGGCCGACCCCGTCACGGGCAACCGGAAGGTCGCCACCGTGGACGCCAGCTTCGGCCTCGGCGAGGCCCCGGTCTCCGGCCTGGTGAACCCGGACGTCTTCAAGGTGCGATACGGCGAAGTCGTCGCCAGGGCGATCGCCGCCAAACAGCGTGCCGTTCACGCCCTGCCGACTGGCGGTACGCAGGAAGTGGCGATCGACTCGCAGCGGCAGGAGCAGCCGGCGCTGACGGATGCGCAGGTCGTGCGGCTCGTGCAGCTCGGACGGCGGATCGAAGCGCACTTCGGCCGCCCGCAGGACATCGAATGGTGCCTGGTCGATGATGGCTTCCAGATCGTTCAGAGCCGGCCGATCACGACGCTGTTCCCCATCCCCGAGACCGGCGACCGGGAGAATCACGTCTACGTCTCCGTTGGTCATGGGCAGATGATGACCGACCCCATGAAGCCCCTGGGGCTCTCCGTGTGGCAGCTGACGGCCATGGCGCCGATGCACGAGGCCGGCGGGAGGCTGTTCGTCGACGTCACCCGGCGCCTGGCCTCGCCCGCGAGCCGCGCCGGCCTCCTGGACGTCATGGGGAGAGGCGATCCGCTGATCAGGGACGCTCTGGAGACCGTCCTCGACCGCGACGATTTCGTCCCGTCGCTCCCGGACGCGGGTCCCGGCGGGCCGCCGGCCCGCGGTGCGTCCGCCCCGATCGAGACCGATCGGGCCATCGTCACCGAGTTGATCGAGCGCAGCCAGGTGTCCATCGCCGCCCTGGAGCGCGACATCCGGACGAAGACCGGACCGGCGCTGTTCGACTTCCTGCTGGAGGCCTTCGAGGAGCACAAGCGAGTCCTCAGCGATCCGCTGAACCTTCAGGCGATCATGGCGGGGATGGAGGCCACGTGGTGGCTCAACGACAAGCTGCAGGAGTGGCTGGGCGAGAAGAACGCGGCTGACACGCTAACGCTGTCCGCCCCCGGCAACGTCACGTCGCAGATGGGACTGGCGCTGCTCGACGTCGCGGACGTGATCCGCCCGCAGTCGGAGGTGGTGGCGTTCCTGCAGGGCGTCGAGGGCGAGGGCTTCCTGGACGAGCTGGCGAAGCTCGCGGGCGGGACCGAAGCGCGCGACGCCATAGAGGCCTACCTCGACCGGTACGGCATGCGCTGCGTCGGCGAGATCGACATCACGAGGCCACGTTGGCGCGAGCGCCCCACCACGCTCGTGCCCGTGATCCTCGACAACGTCAGGAACTTCGAGCCGGGCGCCGCCAAGCGGCGCTTCGAGCAAGGGCGGCAGAAGGCGCAGAAGAAGGAACAGGACGTGCTGTCACGCTTGCGGGCCCCGCCGGACGGGGACCAGAAAGCCGACGAGGCCAAGCGGATGATCGACCGGGTCAGAACCTTCATCGGGTACCGGGAGTACCCGAAGTACGGCATCGTCAGCCGCTGCTTCGTCTACAAGCAGGCCCTGCTGGAGGAGGCCGAGCGCCTTGTGCAGGCCAGCGTGCTTCCTGAGAAGGAGGACATCTTCTACCTCACGTTCCAGGAACTCCACGACGTCGTGCGCTCGAACCAGGTGGATGACCAGCTCATCCAGCAGCGCAAGGACGCGTTCCGGTCGTACCACGCGCTCACACCGCCCCGGGTGCTCACATCGGATGGTGAGGCCGTCACCGGGGCGTACCGGCGCGACGACGTGCCGGCCGGCGCCCTGATCGGCCTACCGGTTTCCGCCGGGACCATCGAGGGAAGAGCCCGCGTCATCCTTGACATGGCGGAGGCCGATCTCGAAGCGGGCGACATCCTGGTCACGACCTTCACGGACCCCAGCTGGTCGCCGCTGTTCGTCGGAATCGCGGGCCTGGTGACGGAGGTGGGCGGCCTGATGACCCATGGCGCAGTGATCGCCCGGGAATACGGCTTGCCGGCCGTCGTAGGCGTGGAGCAGGCCACCCGGCTGATCCGGGACGGGCAGCGGATCCGCGTGCACGGAACCGACGGGTACATCGAGATCCTGCATTAGGCGACCGTATGCCGCGTTCAGCCGAGTTGCTGTATGCGCTGCAGGGCCAGCTCGAATGCCTCAAGGTTTCCGTGTCGCCAGACGATGGCACTGACCGCCACCGATGAGCGGGTCGCCGCCGCGGTTGCGCGGCTGAGGGATCTGCGGTGCGGCTGAGGTCGATTCCCAGACATGACAGCGCCCCCGGAGCGTGTGCTCGCGAGGGCGTGCCGTGGCCGGTGCGCAGGCCGCCTCACGGCGAAAGGCGCATCATGGCTCCAGCCGGACGGTATTCCATGAAGGCAGTGTTTAGAGCCCGGGGGACACTAACGCACCGACTGGATGTTGAACGCGAGGCCGGCCAGCGCTATTCCAGGCAGGAGTGCCGATGACGGTGGCTGGCGACTCATCGGGGGTAATCAGGCTCAACCTGAACGCTAGGGCTTGCGGGCGACGCCCGCGTTGATGCCGACTTCCCGCGCTCCCGGCCGGGGGGCGCCGTCCGGATCAGGGCGCCATTCGGGCAGCAGGACCACCCCGGGCGGCACGAGCTCAAGCCCGCCGAAGACCAGGCGCCCGAAATCGTCGGAGTGACGCGGCGCGATGCGCACCCCGCTGGCCTGGATGATGCGGATCACGACATCCGCCTCCTCCTGGGTCCCGTACTCGGTGCTGCCGTGCGAGGCGACCACGTAGCTGCCCGACGGCAGCGCGTCCACCAGCGTCTCGATGATCCGCCTCGGCTCATCCTCCGGCAGCAGGAAGTGGACCACGGCCGCGAGGATCAGCGCGATCGGGCGGGTGAAGTCCAGCGTCTCCCTGGTGGCCGGGTCCCCGAGAATCTCCTCCGGTTCCCGCAGGTCCGCGTGCAGGTAGGCACATTCGCCTTCCGGGGAGCTAGTGAGCAGCGCCCGCGCATGCGCGAGCACGAGCGGGTCGTTGTCCGCGTAGACCACGTGGGCCGCGGGATTGATGGCCTGCGCGGCCTCGTGCACATTATTGGCGGTCGGCAGCCCGGAGCCGATGTCGAGGAACTGGTCGATCCCGGCTTCCCCGGCCAGGTACCGGACCGCGCGGCCGATGAACTTGCGGTTCTCCCGTGCGGACACGCGCATCCCGGGCCACGCGGCGACGACCTGGTCGGCCGCCAGCCGGTCGGCGGCGAAGTTGTCCTTGCCTCCGAGGAAGTAGTCCCACGTCCTGGCCGGGTGCGGCCTGGTGATGTCGATCTCGGGCGGGACCAGGTCCTTATCTGGCAGGTGCGGGAATGGCACAAACCAGAGCGTACTACGCGACCGCGGGCGCCTGACTGCGGATCGTCACGATTTCGATCGTCGCCAAGCAATGACCTCGGCTGGCGTTGCCCGACGGCCAGGAGGAATGGAGCGTGGATCGAGGAAGCCGCGACCGTTCGATATCGTCGGTTTGCTGTTGATCTTGTTCTTAGCGGCGGTCCAGGGCCTGGTCCAGGTTGACGGCGGCGCTGATGAGCGCCAGGTGCGTGAAGGCCTGCGGGAAATTGCCAAGCGCCTCGCCCGAGTGGCCTATCTGCTCGGCGAACAGGCCCAGGTGGTTGCTGTAGGTGAGCATCTTCTCGAAGACCCCCCTGGCTTCGTGGGTACGGCCGGCCCGGGTGAGGGCCTCGACGTACCAGAAGGAGCAGAGGCTGAAGGTGCCCTCGCCGTCGGCGATGCCGTCGTGGCCGGTGATGGCGTAGCGGTTGACCAGGCTGTCGGAGACCAGCTCGCCGCTGATCTTGTCCAGGGTGGCGAGGAAGCGCGGATCGGTCGGGCCGGTGAACTTCACCAGCGGCATGACAAGCACGGAAGCATCGAGCAGCTGGCTGCCCGGGTACATGACGTAGGTCTTCAGGTCGGGATCCCAGCACTGCTCCTGGACGAAGCGGTGCGCCTGGGCGGCCAGTTCGCGCCAGCGCTCGACCGGGGCGGGCAGCCCGCGGTCGTGGGCCAGGCGCCCGGCCCGGTCGTAGGCCACCCAGGTCATCAGGGCGGAGTAGGTGAACCGCTGCCGCGGGCCGCGGATCTCCCAGATGCCCTCGTCTGGCTCCGCCCAGTGCCTGCTCAGCCAGTCAAGGCGCTTGGACAGCCCGGTCCACAGGTCGTAGGAGATCGGCACCTCCTTGTTGTAGAGGTACACCGAGTCCATGATCTCGCCGTAGACGTCAATCTGCAGCTGGTCGGCCGCGCGGTTGCCGATCCGGACCGGCCGCGCGCCGTTGTAGCCCTCCAGGTGGTCGAGCGTCTCCTCGGGGATGCGATCGCTGCCGTCGATGGTGTACATGATCATCACGTCGCGCTCTTCCGTGGCGGTCTCGCAGCGCTTCTGCAGCCAGTCCATGAAGCTCGCGGCCTCCTCGAGGAACCCGAGCCGCATGAGGCTGTAGACGGTGAACGAGGCGTCCCGCAGCCAGGCGTAGCGGTAGTCCCAGTTCCTGGTGCCGCCGGGCTCCTCAGGGAGCGAGGTGGTCGGCGCCGCGATCAGCGCGCCCGTCGGGTGGTAGACGAGGAGCTTGAGCGCGAGGGCGGAGCGCTGCACCATCTCCCGCCAGCGGCCGGTGTACCTGGACTGGCCGAGCCAGTTCCGCCAGAATTCCTGCGTTCTGGTGAACAGCTCGCGGGTCTCGCCCTCGGCGATCGGGTGGACGTCGCCGTTCCACTCCAGGTGGAAGTCGGCGCACTCGCCCTCTTCCAGGGTGAACGTGGCGGCGACCCCGCAGTCCTCGGCCTTGAGCCTGACGTTCGTCCGCAGTACGGCGCGGCCGAGCGGCGAGGTGAAGACCGCGCCGACGCCCTGGATGATCTCGACCTCATGGCCCAGCCTGCCGTAGTCGAATGCCGGATGGCAGGCGACCTCGAACCTGGCCCTGCCCCGGACCGCACGGGCCTGCCTGACGAGCAGGTCGCGTGCCCTGCCGGTCTGACTGGTTTCCGGGACCATGAAGTCGATGACCTCACCCACCGCGTCCTTGCCCTGGAACCTGGTGAGCAGGATGTTGGTGTCGGGGAGGTAGCGCTGCTTCGGCTTGGCGTAGCTGGTCCTGGCGGTCAGCGAGAAGTAGCCGCCCTTGTGCTTGTCGAGCAGGGCGGCGAACAGGCTCGGGGCGTCGAAACGCGCCGGGCAGAACCAGTCGATCGTGCCGTCGGTGCCGATGAGGGCCACCGTGCGCAGGTCGCCCACGATGCCGTGCTCCTCGATCGGGAGGTACCCGTGCGGTGAGCCGGTTTGGCTGGTTCCGTTCTCGGTGCCGAAGTGCTCCATGCCCTAGATGTTTCCTGTGTGACAGGAGTTCATCCTTCAAATCTCTGGGGTGATTCCGCGGAGCGTCCTGTCACACCCGTAGCCGTCGGCCGGGCGGACACGGCTCGACACTTTGCCATCTTGACGACTTGATTGTTAACGCTCACACTCATCAGAAGTTGGCTCCGCCATCATCGTTGCCCAGGAAAAAGGAATGGGTGTGATCGTTAACAACTGACTGGCAGGTGCATGTCCGCATGCCCGCGCTAGCGGCGAGAGCTGACCATCGGCGGTTGTGCAGTGATGAAAGGAAAGGGCAGATTCAACGATGACTGTCAGACAACGAGTCAGGTATGCGAGAAGGGTGCTGCTCCCTTTGGCTGCCGCGGTAACGCTGGCCGTGGGCATCCTGCTTGGCGGCGGCGCCTCGGCGCCGTCGAGCGCGGCGACCTCGGGGCCGTGCGACATCTACGCCGCGGCCAGTACGCCCTGCGTGGCGGCGCACAGCACCACCCGGGCACTCTACGCCGCCTACGACGGGCCGCTCTACCAGGTCAAGCGCGCCTCGGACAGCACGACCACCACTGTCTACCCGCTCGCCACGGGCGGATACGCGAACGCGGCGACGCAGGATTCCTTCTGCGCGAACACGTACTGCACGATCACCGGGATCTACGACCAGTCCGGCAACGGCAATAACCTCACCGACGCGCCCGCTGGCGGGGCGGCCAGCGGACCGGACATCCTCGCCAACGCGGCCGCCGCGCCGACCACGGCCGGCGGCCACAAGGTGTACGGGGTCTTCATTTCCCCCGGTATGGGCTACCGCGATGACAGCACCAAGAACATCGCGACCGGCAACGCGTCCGAGGGCGAGTACGCGGTCCTCGACGGCACGCACTACGACAACGGCTGCTGCTTCGACTACGGCAACGCCGAGACGAACAACGACGATGACGGCAGCGGCACCATGGAGGCCATCAACTTCGGCAACGAGACGACCTGGGGCTACGGCTCGGGCAGCGGCCCGTGGATCATGGCCGACCTGGAGAACGGCCTGTTCTCCGGCGCGAGCGCCGGCCTGAACTCCGCCGACCCGACCACCAACTACCGGTTCACCACCGCGATGATCGAGGGCGGCGCCAACCAGTGGGCCATCCTCGGCGGAAACGCCGACTCGGGCTCGCTGTCCACCGACTACAGCGGGGTACGGCCCTCGGGCTATAACCCGATGAAGAAGCAGGGCGCGATCATCCTCGGCATCGGCGGCGACAACAGCGACTCCTCCGCCGGCACCTTCTACGAGGGCGTGATGACGTCCGGCTACCCGACGGCCGCCACCGAGGCCGCCGTGCAGTCCAACATCACCTCCGTCGGCTACGCGAACTACACGCTGCCGAGCAACCCGTTCACCACCGGCACGGCGATCTCGCTCCAGGCCACCACTCCGTGCTGCACCGCGGACTACCTCACAGGCAACACCAGCGGTAACGACGTAGGGGTCACGGCCGTGACCTCGAGCAGCGCGTCGACCCTGAAGGCCGACGCGACCTGGATCGTCGAGCCCGGCCTGGCCAACAGCTCGTGCGTCTCCTTCAAGTCGGCCAACGGGTCCGGCGACTATATGCGCCATTACAACTTCGAGCTCTACCTGGAACCGAACGACGGCACATCGCAGTTCGCGCTTGATGCCACCTTCTGTCCGAGAGCGGGCAACAGCGGCTCGAACTACTCCTTCATGTCGTACAACTTCAGCTACAAGTACATCCGGCATTACAACTACATCGGATACGTGGCCAGCGACGGCGGCTCCAACACCTGGGACGCGTCCAGTCTCTGGTACGAGGACAGCACCTGGGCCGTTGCATCACCGTGGAGTTAACCGCAGCCTCCGGGGGTAACTCGCCCCGATAGGCGGCCGCTGCCTGCGGCGGGCCACGAGGCTCGCCGCAGGGGGTCATATCGCCGCATTCCTGGCAGGATCTCTGATCGCGAAAAAGATCTTGGTAGAAATGCGTGCGCATGGACGCGTCGGTTTATAAGTTGGCGGTCTCGGGCGTGTCGGGCTGGTATGCGCCGGTGGGTGCTGCCTGTGGTGTTATGCCGGTTATGGTGATG
>Ga0066797_1000172_pt1 | contig 19307 bp, 14 predicted proteins | sample PersoiDNA2013193_FD_76335 | JGI IMG/M metagenome (GOLD analysis project Ga0066797, IMG submission 76335) | Permafrost soil microbial communities from the Arctic, to analyse light accelerated degradation of dissolved organic matter (DOM) -... | ecosystem: Environmental > Terrestrial > Soil >... | reverse complement strand
CCACGACCCCGACGACCCCGAGGCCGGTGAAGTCGACGGACGGGGCGACGATGCCGGTCGGCGTGAGCGAGCCTGGCCTGGTGGTCACGGCGGTGACCTTCCCGATGGGGACGCCTGGCACGTACGGGCGGCCGCCCACCGAGCCGAACGTCACGAGCTGCTCGCCCGGCTTGAGCGTCGCGGTCGCGCTGAACAGCGTGAGCGTGAGCGGGGCAGTGCCGGTCATCGAGCCCGCGGTTCCGGTGAGCGCGCCGATCTGGCCGGAGCCCGCCATCTTGATGCCGACCGTCGTGCCCGCGCTGGTGGCGAGCTGCACGGTCGCGGTGGACCTGGTGACGCTGAGGACCATGCCGACCAGGCCGTCGCCGTTGAGGACGGTCTCGTTCGCGGCGATGCCCGCACCGCTGCCCGCGCCAATCGTCACCGTGTCCGAATAGCCGCCGCCCGCCGCGATGACGGTCGCGGCGACAACCCGGTAGCCGTTACGTATCGAGAGGTGGAGGAGGCCGGCGAGCTGGGCGGCATCCTGGCCGGCGACCTGGCTGCCGGCCAGCTCGGCCAGGAGCTCATCGTTGCGGCGCTGCAGCGCGGCGATCTCCGCGCTGCCGCCGCCGCTGCCGAACCAGCCGGTGACGTCCCCGGCCAGGTGCTCGACAGGGGCGAAGAGGCGCCCGCCGAGAGTGTGCGCGGAAGAGGTGCCGCTGTCCCTGAAGTCAATCGTGATCAGCGCGATCGCGACAATGAGCAGCGTAATCAGCACTGGGCGTGTTCGTCTCGCGGCATACACGTACGCAACTCCCGTCCCTTGCTCCCCCGGCGGCCCTTATCCCGGCGGCTAGCGCCTGTCCGGAACGAGCACCTGTCGCAAGGTGTCGAAGTCCTCCACGCACTTGCCGGTACCGAGCACGACCGAGTCGAGCGGGCTGTCCGCGATGTGCACGGGCATCCCTGTCTCCTCGCGGATGCGCTGGTCGAGGCCGCGCAGCAGGGCGCCGCCGCCGGTCAGCGCGATGCCCCTGTCCATCACGTCGCCAGCCAGCTCGGGCGGGCACTTGTCGAGCGTGGACCGCACGGCCTCAATGATCAGGTTGACCGGCTCTGAGATTGCCCGCCGCACTTCGGCGGCGCTGATCACGACGGTCTTGGGCATGCCGCTGACGAGGTCCCTGCCGCGGATCTCCGCGTGCGGCTCGTCGGCAGCGGGGAACGCCGAGCCGAGGGCCAGCTTGATCTCCTCGGCGGTCCGCTCGCCGAGCATCAGCGAGTACTCCTTCTTGCCGAAGGTGATGATCGCCTGATCGAGCTCGTCGCCCCCGATGCGGATGGACTGGCTCGTGACGATGCCGCCGAGCGAGATCACCGCGACCTCGGTGGTGCCGCCGCCGATGTCGACCACCATGTTCCCCGTCGGCTCGTTGACCGGCAGGCCGGCGCCGATCGCGGCGGCCATCGGCTCTTCGATGATGTAGACCCTCCGGGCGCCGGCCTGATGGCCCGCCTCCTTGACGGCGGACCGCTCAACGCCCGTGATGCCACTCGGTACCGCGACGACGATCCGCGGCTTGGCCATCCGGGTCCGCCTGTGCACCTTCTGGATGAAGTAGCGGAGCATCCGCTCGGTCACGTCGAAGTCGGCGATCACGCCGTCCTTGAGCGGCCGCACCGCCACGATGTTGCCTGGTGTGCGGCCGATCATCCGCTTGGCCTCAACACCGACCGCGACCACCTGGCCGGTGTTCGTGTTGAGCGCGACCACGCTCGGCTCGTTGAGTACGATTCCCCGGCCGCGCACGTAGACCAGGGTGTTGGCCGTACCGAGGTCGACCGCCATGTCGCGGCCGAGGAACGTCAGCGCATTGCCCATCGGGTACGGGAACCCTTCCGATCAGATCAGAGAATCGATCTTGAGCCTATCCGAACGGCACGCGTATCCCCACACGGAAACGCGGGGACAATTCTACTTCGATTATGCGGTATTTCTTGCTAGTTCGGGCCGTTCGTGCCGATTTTCACGGTCGGTGACGGCCGCTAATTAATCATGCCGATTACGGGTAATTTGACGGCCTTCTGAATAGTCATCATTCGCCCGCAAAGCGAGCCAGGGAAGGAACAGACGGCGTTGCCGAGCACCTTCATGGCCCGCTTCGGTGATCGCGCACTTGCCTGAAATCGTCACAAAATAGTCCTAACCATCCAAAAATAAACTACGCAACGTGACGTAATCTAACAGAACCCACAAATCTGAACCGACAAATCTTGACAAGAACACACTGTCACTATAACTTCCCCTCAGTGCCTGATCGAGACGGCAACGGAGTCGCTCGCAGGTACCGACCCAGCAGTTCACACCTAGTTAACGCACTCCGCGACCGGACGGTGGACGCACCGATTCGGGCTGCGCGTGGCACCGCCGGATTTGGGCCTGGCCGGCGGGTCACCGCCATTTCGTTGCCATTTCGACAGTTCTCTGTGTTACTCGCCGTTCTCGGACTTCTCCTGACGCTGCGGTGATCCCGCACGCCCGGATACCGCGAGCCCGGCTTCACGCGCGCCGTCAGCACCCCATGGCGGCGGCGCCACACCTGAGAAGGGAATCACGCGTGACTCGTAATACCGCGACCCCGCGGCGCTCCATCCGCTCCGTGCTCACCATCCTCGCCGGCACGGTCCTCGCGGCAGGCGTGCTCAGCACGACCGCCGCCGCGGCCAGCACCACCGTCCGCACCAAGGCCGCCGCGCCGGCCAGCTCCGCGGCGATATCCGCCGCGATGTCACCCACGGTCAATCCGTACTCACCGGCCTATCATCACCCCTACCGCCACGGCGTCCTCCCGACCATCGCGCAGTACGCGAAGATGAAGGCGTGGGCGCATGCGCACCCGGCCGCGGCGGCCGCGGCTACCGGCCCGGAGACCCTCTCCTACGGCGGCGGCATCGACGGCATCGGCGTCCTGGACGGACACGCGAAGGTCTACCTGGTCTTCTACGGAACCCAGTGGGGGACGGAGAGCACCGACAGCAGCGGGAACGCGACCTTCTCCGGCGACTCGGACGGCGCCGCCGCGGTCGCGCAGATGATGTTCAAGGGCATCGGCACCGGCAGCGAGCTGTGGTCCGCGGAGCTGACCCAGTGGTGCGACGGCCCGAACGTGGCGGCCGGGGCGGTCAGCTGCCCGTCCAACGCCAGCTTCATCCCGTACCAGAGCGGCGGCGTGCTCTCCGGTGTCTGGTACGACAACTCCGCCGCGTCCCCAGGCACCGCAAGCGGGCACCAGCTTGGCCAGGAGGCGGTCAACGCCGCGGGTCACTTCGGCAACACCACGGCGGCGCTCAACCGTGACGCCTACTACGTCATCCTCTCCCCGCATGGCACCAACCCGGACAGCTACCAGGGGGCATACTGCGCCTGGCACGACTACAACGGTGACAGCACCCTGACCGGCGGCGCGGTCACCTCGCCCTACGGCGACATCGCGTTCAGCAACCAGCCCTACAACATGGACTCGGGCGCGGGCTGCGGCGTCGGCTTCGTCAACTCACCAGGAACCCTGGACGGCTGGACCATCACCCTCGGCCACGAATGGCACGAGACGATGTCGGACCAGAACCCGGCAGGCGGCTGGACCAACAACACCGGCAGCTCGTACCAGGGCCAGGAGAACTCCGACGAGTGCGCCTGGCTAAGCCCCGGTACCGCTGGCGGCGCCGCCAACGTGACGATGGGCAACGGCACCTACACCGAACAGGCGAGCTGGTCGAACGACACCAACGCATGCGCCATCTCGCACCCGATCGTCACCCACAGCGGCAATACCGTGACCGTGACCAGTCCAGGCAACCAGACCGGCACCGTCGGCACGGCGGTCTCGCTGCAGATTTCGGCCGCCGACTCGGCCTCCGGCCAGACGCTGACCTACGCCGCCAGCGGCCTCCCCGCCGGGCTGTCGATCAACTCGTCGACCGGCCTGATCTCCGGCACGCCCACCACCGCCACCGCCTACAGCGTGGCGGTCACGGCCACGGACAGCACAAGTGCCGCGGGCTCGGCCAGCTTCACCTGGACGATCGGATCCTCCGGCGGTGGCGGCGGATCGTCGATCACCAACGGCGGCTTCGAGACCGGGACCGCGAGCGGCTGGACGTCCTCAGGCAACGTCGCGGTAAACGCCACGGCCGCCCACACCGGCAGCTATGGCGCGTTCCTCGGCCTGACCACCCCGAGCAGCACCTCAAGCGTCGCCCAGACCTTCACGGCGGCGAGCGGCACCGCCACGCTCGGGTTCTGGTACAAGAACACCTGCAACGACACGGTCACCTACGACTGGGCGACCGCGACGCTGAAGAACAACACGACCGGCACCACCACCACGGTCCTCGCGAAGACCTGCGCGAGGACCGGTGCCTGGACCCACATCACCCACGCGGTCGTCGCAGGGGATTCCTACACCCTGACGCTGACCAACCACGATGACAATTACCCGGGTGACCCGACCTATACCTACTACGACGACGTGACCGTCAGCTGATCCGCCCTCGCTGTCGCGGCGGTCACCGCGCGCTGTTTCCAAGCGCACGGTGACCGCCGCGGCGCGAGACCGTGCGGCTGGCTATGACCGGACTGCTAGGCGAGTTCGGGGAAGTGGATCTTGATCTCCCGCTCGGACGACTCGGGCGAGTCCGAGCCGTGCACCATGTTCTGCGCGACCAGCAGTGCGTAGTCGCCGCGGATCGTCCCGGGCAGTGCCTTCACCGGGTCGGTCGCCCCCGCCAGGGCGCGGAACGACTCGATGGCCCGCTCGCCCTCGGCGACGAGCGCCACGCACGGGCCGGAGGTGATGAAATCGACAAGCTCCCCGAAAAAGGACCTTTCCGCGTGCTCGGCATAGTGCGCGTGCGCCGTGTCGACATCCATGACGCGCATATCCATCGCGATCACCTTCAGGCCCTTGCGCTCAATTCGGGAGATTACGTCACCGATGAGGTTGCGACGGACGCCGTCCGGCTTGACCAGGATAAGTGTGCGCTGCGCCATTACTGCTCCCTGCTCCCTGCGTCTGTTGTGGGTGCTTTTTCGTCACGTGTACTTATTCGACGGATCATGCATGAGCTTACCGGGGCTCGTGATTGCCTCGGGACAGGTGCGGAACGCGTGGTTCAGACCACGGGGGCGCCGCGCTCGCCCTCCCACTTTCGCGCCAGCCAGATGCCGGTGAACCAGAGCACCGCGAAGATCGCGCCGAGGGCGTACATCACGGCGACGAAGGCGCCGGAGGCGATGACGAGAATCTGGAGCAGCGACCCGGCGTACAGCGCCCACGGCCTGCGGCCCACGAACCCGGCGAGCACGATCGCGACGATCGCGATGGCACCGCAGACCGCGGCCGCGGTCCCCCCGCTCACGTGACCGAGCGTCTTAGCGGGCACGATCGCCAGCAGGACGACGACGGCCTCCATGGAAAGGACGGTGCCGCACAGGCGCCTCAAGAGAGATCTCCTAGGGTGAATGAATGCCTGGCCGGCATGTCGGCCTCGGGCGGCGCTGACTCTGAGCCATCGTCGACGGCGCGCACCGCGGCGTTGGGGGCGAGCAGCAGCTGCGCGTCGCCCGCCGTGACGACAGACCCGGTGACGAGCACGGCGGTCCCGCCCAGGCCGCCTGACTGGCCGTCGGCGTCCCCCTCGTCGGCCAGGGTTACCGCCATCTCGATCGCATCGTCGAGCCGCCGGGCGACCAGGACCCGCTCCTCGCCGAACATCTCGCGGGCAATCTCGGCGAGCTCACGGGCCGGCATCGCGCGGGGCGAGGAGTTCGTGGTCACCACGATCTCGGAAAGCACCGGCTCAAGCTCCCCGAGCACGCCGGACACGTCCTTGTCCTCGGCGACCGCGACGACGCCGATCACCCGGTCGAAGGTGAACGACTCGGCCAGCGCCTGAAGGGTCACGGCCATCCCCGCCGGGTTGTGCGCCGCGTCCGCGATCACCGTCGGCGAGCGCCGCAGGATGTCCAGCCTGCCTGGCGAGCTCGCCTTGGCGAACGCCGACCTGACCAGGTCCGGGTCGAGGCTGGCGGTGGACAGGCCGGGACCGAGGGTGAGCGTGGAATGGCCCTCGATGGGCACCGTCTCCCCCACGCCGGCGAACGCCTCGACGGCGGCGAGCGCGCAGGCCGCGTTGGACGCCTGGTGCGCGCCGAACAGCGGCAGGTAAACGTCGGCGTAAGCGCCTCGAATCCCCCGCAGCACGAGCTGCTGCCCGCCGATCGCGAGCTCACGGGCGAGCACGCCGAACTCGACGCCTTCCCTGACCACGGCCGCACCGACGCTGGCCGCCCGCTGCAGGAGCACCTCCGCGGCCGCTGGGGGCTGCGGCGCGAGCACCGCGATCGCACCTGGCTTGATGATGCCGGCCTTCTCAGTCGCGATCGCCTCGATCGTGTCGCCGAGCCACATCATGTGGTCCATGGCGATCGGCGTGATCACGGACACCGCGCCGTCGGCGACGTTGGTCGCGTCCCACCGGCCGCCCATGCCGACCTCGATCACCGCGACGTCCACGGGCGCGTCGGCGAACGCGGCGAACATCATGCCGGTGAGGATCTCGAAGAAGCTCAGCGGAACCGGCTGCTGGCTATCTACCATGCCGACATACGGCGAAATTTCCTCATAAAGCTCGATGAATCGCTCCGCGGACAGCGGCACGCCGTCCACGCAGATCCGCTCCCGCATCGAGACCAGGTGCGGGGACGTGAACCGCCCGGTGCGCAGCCCGCGCTCGCGCAGCAGCGTCTCGATCATCCTCGTCGTCGACGTCTTGCCGTTGGTACCGGTGACGTGAATGACCTGGAAGGCGCGCTGCGGGTCGCCGAGCACGCTGACAAGCGCCGCGACCCGGTCCAGGGTCGGTGAGATCTGATGCTCCGCGCGCCGTGACCCGATCTCAAGCTCAACCTCGCGCAACTGACCAGCGATGTCCACCAAGTCAGCCTACTGCGGAGCGGGGTGAGGTTAGGCGAGGGTGGCTAGGCGTGCCGCTAGGCGCGCGATATCCGCCTCGGCGGCGGCGAGGCGCTCGCGGGACTTGGCCACCACGTCCGCGGGAGCCTTGCCGGTGAAGGCGGGGTTACCGAGCTTGGCGATCATCGCGGTGGCATCCTTGCGGGCCGCCGCGAGGTCCTTGTCGAGCCGCGCGCGCTCGGCCGCCAGGTCCACGGTCCCGGCCAGGTCGAGTTCCACGGTGACGCCCTCGACCGTGAGCGCTGCCGCCGCGGCGAACCCGTCGTCCTCAGGGCTGGTCAGCCGCAGCAGCGATCGGATGCCCGCCTCATGCCCGGCGAGCGGCGTGGCGGCGATCCCGGCGAGCCTGGCGGGCACCCGCTGCCCGGGCCGCAGCCCCTGGTCGGAACGGAACCTGCGGATCTCCGTCACCAGACGCATGACGGACCCCACCTCCGCCTCGGCCACCGGGTCGGTGAAGGAGTAGGTCGGCCAGGCCGCCATCATCACCGAGTCTTCGCCGGTCAGCGCGGACCACAGCTCGTCGGTGACGAACGGCATCACCGGGTGCAGCAGCCGGAGCGTCTGGTCGAGCACAAAGCCGAGGACGCCGCGCGTCCTCCTCGCGGCGGCGTCGTCGCCTGAGGCGATCGGCACCTTGGCGAGCTCCAGGTACCAGTCGCATAGCTCGTCCCACGCGAAGTGGAAAAGCACATCGCAGGCCTTGCCGAACTCGAACCGCTCGAGCAGGCCGTCCACCTCCGCGATCACGCTGGAAAGGCGGGAAAGAATCCAGCGGTCGGCGACCGATGGGTCGCCTTCCACCGACGGCTTGCCGCCGGCCAGGGGCGGCACTGCTCCGTTCATCAGGGCGAACCTGGTGGCGTTCCAGAGCTTGTTGCAGAAGTTCCTCGACCCGGCGGCCCAGTCCTCGCTGACGGCCGTGTCGCTGCCCGGGTTGGAGCCACGGGCAAGGGTGAACCTGGTCGCGTCGGCACCGAACCGCTCGATCCAGTCGATCGGGTCGACCGCGTTCCCGCGCGACTTGGACATCTTCTTGCCGTACTGGTCCCTGACCAGTCCGTGCAGCACGACGTTCCTGAAGGGGACGGCCTGGGCGGGCGCCCGCGTGTCCGATATTTTTGCCTTTTCATCGGACACGCCCTCGGGGGGTACGGGGGGTCGCCCCCCCGGGAGAATACTGCTCCTCATCGCGTAGAGGCCGAACATCATCATCCGGGCGACCCAGAAGAACAGGATGTCGTAGCCGGTGACGAGCACGCTCGTCGGGTAGAAGGCGCGCAGGTCGGCGGTATCGTCCGGCCAGCCGAGCGTGGAGAACGGCCACAGGCCGGAGGAGAACCAGGTGTCGAGGACGTCGGGGTCCTGCGTCCACCCCTCAGGGGCAGATTCGTCGGGTCCGACGCAGCGCACCTCTCCGTTCGGGCCATAAAAGATTGGGATCCTGTGCCCCCACCAGAGCTGGCGGGAGATGCACCAGTCGTGCATGTCGTCCACCCAGCCGAAGTACCTGGCGTTCATCTCGGGCGGCGACAGCTGAACCCGGCCGTCGCGGACGGCGTCGCCGGCCGCCTTGGCCAGCGGGGCGACGCGGACGTACCACTGGAGCGACTGGCGCGGCTCCACGGTGGTGGAGCACCGGCTGCAGTGCCCGACGGCGTGCACGTACGGGCGGACTTCCCTGACGATCCTGCCGTCTTCGCGCAGCGCGGCGACGACCGCCGGCCTCGCCTCGAACCTGTCGAGGCCCTGGAACGGTCCGGGCACGGTGATCACGCCGCGCTCGTCCATGATGGACATGCCGGGCAGGCCGTGGCGGCGGCCGATCTCGAAGTCGTTCGGGTCGTGCGCCGGCGTCACCTTGACCGCGCCGGTCCCGAACGCGGGGTCGACGTGGGCGTCGGCGACGATCGGGATGGCCCTGCCGGTCAGCGGCAGCTCGACGGTGGTGCCGACCAGGTGCTTGTACCGGTCGTCGTCGGGATGGACCGCCACGGCGGTGTCACCGAGCATCGTCTCGGCGCGGGTGGTGGCGACGATGATGCTGTTATCCCCGTCGCCGTAGCGGATCGAGACGAGCTCGCCCTCGTCGTCTGAGTGGTCTACCTCGATGTCCGACAGCGCGGTCAGGCAGCGCGGGCACCAGTTGATGATGCGGTCGGCCCGGTAGATCAGGTCGTCGTCGAACAGCCGCTTGAAGATCGTCTGGACGGCACGAGACAGCCCCTCGTCCATGGTGAACCGCTCGCGGGACCAGTCCACGCTGTCACCGAGCCGGCGCATCTGGCCACCGATCTTGCCGCCGTACTCGGCCTTCCACTCCCAGACCCGCTCGACGAACGCCTCCCTGCCCAGGTCGTGGCGGGACAGCCCCTCCTTGGCCAGCTCGCGCTCGACGACGTTCTGGGTCGCGATGCCGGCGTGGTCCATGCCGGGCAGCCACAGCGTGCGGTAGCCCTGCATCCGGCGGCGTCGGATGAGCGCGTCGCTCAGCGTGTGGTCCAGTGCGTGGCCGATGTGCAGCTGACCCGTTACGTTCGGCGGCGGGAGGACGATGGAGAAGCTCGGCGCGTCGGGGTTCTCCTGGGCTTCCGGCGTGAAGTAGCCGGCCTTCTCCCACTGCTCGTAACGGCGGGCTTCCACCTCGGCAGGTGCGTACTGCGAGGCGAGCTCGTCTGGGTCGCTTGGGGTCACACAGCGAGTTTACGGATTCCTCGGGCCTGATGCCCACTTAGTTCCGTGAGCCGCGCTGCGGCCCTGCTTGGTTACTTCTTCGCCTCGACACCCGAGCGGAGATTCTCCGTGTCGACGGCACCCTTGTGCTGGCTGGCGGTGAGCGCCTCCGGGCCGGTCGCGTCGAAGAACTCGGTGATGCCGAGCGTCGTCGCGGTGGCCCACAAGCAGACCGCCGCGCTTGGGCTTGACGCGGTGGCCGGTGTGTTGGCGCAGGCGATCTGGCCGCCGTGCGCGCCGCCCTGATAGGTGTTATCCGTCGTGCCGAACGAGCCCATGCTGGTGATGATCTTGCCAGGGTTGAAGGTGCCCTTGTAGCCGACGAACGTGATCACCTGGTTGTTGTTCGGAAGCCGGTAGGGCGCCGACACCGGGTTGCCCGTCACCGTTCCGCCGCCGCCGCTCACCACCGTGCTGATGATGGACTGCGCGGTCGTAGTGGCGGTGGCGATGAAATGCGGGTCCTGACCCTGCGGGTAGCCCCCAGCGGTAGCAGGCGTGGACAGCACGTAACCGGCCGTGGCCGCGGTGGCGCCCTTCCCCGTGGAGGTGCTCGACTTCGGCTTCGCCGTTGTCTTCGTGGTTGCCTTCGTCTTCGGCGGTGCCGTCGTCTTCCCCGCGACGGTCGGCTGGGAAGTAGCCGACGTGTTATTCCCGCTGTTGGCCAGCCCGTTGCCACTGCTGTTGGTCAGCAGGTAGACACCGGAGGCGACGGCGGCCACGATGATCGCCGCGATGGCGGTAAAACGGAGTACCCGAATCCGCAAAGGCTCGTTCTCCTTGGGCGTGACGAGCGCCGCTGCGCCCTTGACGGCCAGCATCGGGCCCGTCAACGCCGCCGCAAGCGGACCCGCCAACGGGCGCTTAGCCGGAGTGTCCCACGGACTGCCGTTACTGACACCGCGACGCGGCCCTTGCTCGCCACGGCTAGGACCAGCATACCGCTGCTGACCTGGGCCTTGCTGACCGGGGCCCGTTCCTTGCACTCCCGGGGGCTGTGGCCCCCTTGGGCCCTGAGGTCCCAGCGGCCGCTGCGGCCGCGAGGGTCGCTGGAGTCCTTGCGTGCTCTGCGGACCGGTGCCCTGGGGACCTTGGGGACCTTGGGGACCTTGGGGCGTCCCCTGGGGACCGGGGCCCTGGGGACCTTGGCCAAGGCCTGGGCGCGGGGCGTCGGTGCGTGCCGGGCCTGAGCCGAAGAAGTCCTGCAATGCCGGGTCCATCCGGGCGGCATGCTCCCGATCAAGCGCGTCAGGGGAGAGCGCCGCCACCGGCGACTGCTGCGTCTGCCCGGGCGTGGCGGGGTAGTCCGGGCGCCCGGCGTCCCGACGAGCAACGTCCTGGCGAGCCGCGCCCGGACGGGCAGAATCCTGGCGGGCAGAATCCTGGCGGGCAGAATCCTGGCGGCCAGAGTCTTGGCGGCCAGGAAGGTCGTCACGGCCGTAATCCTGGCGAGCCGCGTCCAGGCGCCAGGAATCCTGCGGCGGCGGCTCCTGGCGGCCGTATTCCTGACGGCCGTAATCCTGGCGGGCGCTGTCTTGCCACGGGGGCTCGCTCGGCGCTGGTTCCTGCCACGGGGGCTCGCTGCGCGCGGACTGCTGCGCGCCCGCGCCCGTTCCAGCGTCGGAGGAGTGCCTGCCACGGCCGTTCCTGTCCCTGGCGGGGAGGTCCCTGGCGGGGAGGTCACGAGCCGGGAGGTCACGGCTTGGCTCACGGGCGGGCAGGTCACGGTTGCCCAGAGTCGCGCCTGGCTCTCGCTTCTGGAACTCCTGGCCGAAGAACTCGGGCGGCGGCCCCGAGGGCGCGCTCTCCTGAGGGAAGCCGGATGGTCCCCTGTCGTCGGCCGGCTGACGGGCTCCCCAGCCTTGATCGGTCAGCGGCGAAACCGGCGAGGACCAGGCGTCATCGGAACCGCCAGGAGACTCCTGGGGGGGAAAATCCGGTGCGGGAACATTCTGCGTGCCGTCTTCGGGACCGTCTTGCGGACCCCAACTAGGCCTGGAAGAAGTATCCCAACCGCTCATCTGCACTCACTCCCCGGTGATCATTCCCCGGACCCGATCCCATGAGAACTAACCCACAGAGGCTATCCGCGCTCAGCGGATGACACCGGCAATAACGACAAAGTAGCCGTTTCCGATATCGCTACGTAGTAGCACGCCGCGCCCTATGGTGCGCTGCTGTTGTCTTCCGGTGTCTTCCGAGGGGTTCGTCCCCCCGGAAGACATCTGTCAGGCCGACTTCTGGCCGGGCGTGCGGCGCGAGACGTCCCTCGGCACGATCGTCGGGTTGACGTTCTCGAGGACCGCCTCCCTGGTAATGACGACGCGCTCGACATCCTTGCGGCTCGGCACTTCGTACATCACCGACAGGAGAACCTCCTCCATGATCGCGCGCAGGCCACGGGCGCCTGTGCCGCGCAGGTTCGCCTGGTCGGCAACCGCCTCAAGCGCGTCCGTCGTGAACTCAAGGTCCACGCCGTCCAGCTCGAAGAGGCGCTTGTACTGCTTGACCAGGGCGTTGCGCGGCTCCGTGAGGATCTGGATGAGCGTATCGCGGTCCAGGTTATGCACGCTCGTGATGACGGGGAGGCGGCCGACGAACTCCGGGATCATCCCGAACTTGAGCAGGTCCTCCGGCATCACCTCGGCGAACGAGTCCTGAGTGACGTTCTTGGAGCGGACCCGGAGGACGCTGCTGAAGCCGATGCCGTTGGCACCGGACCGCTGCTCAACGATCTTCTCAAGACCCGCGAACGCGCCACCGCAGATGAACAGCACGTTCGTGGTGTCGATCTGGATGAACTCCTGGTGCGGGTGCTTGCGGCCGCCCTGGGGCGGGACGCTCGCGGTGGTTCCCTCGAGGATCTTCAGCAGTGCCTGCTGAACGCCCTCGCCAGAGACGTCCCGCGTGATGCTCGGGTTCTCTGACTTGCGGGCGATCTTGTCAATCTCATCGATGTAGATGATCCCGGTCTCGGCCTTCTTGACGTCGTAGTCAGCGGCCTGGATCAGCTTGAGCAGGATGTTCTCGACGTCCTCGCCGACGTAGCCCGCCTCGGTGAGGGCGGTCGCGTCAGCGATCGCGAACGGCACATTGAGCAGCCGCGCCAGGGTCTGCGCGAGCAGCGTCTTGCCGGACCCGGTCGGGCCGAGCAGCAGGATGTTGGACTTGGCCAACTCCACGCCATCACCGCCAGGGCGCTCACCGCCGCTCTGGACCCGCTTGTAGTGGTTATACACCGCGACGGAAAGCGCCTTCTTGGCCTTGTCCTGGCCGATCACGTACGCGTCGAGGAACTCGTAGATCTCGCGCGGCTTGGGGAGCTTGTCCCACGTGGGTTCAGAGGGCTCTGAGAGCTCTTCCTCGATGATCTCGTTGCAGAGATCGATACATTCGTCGCAGATGTACACGCCAGGACCAGCGATGAGCTTTTTCACCTGCTTCTGGCTCTTTCCGCAGAACGAGCACTTCAGCAGGTCCCCACCGTCACCGATGCGTGCCACCCAGTTTCTCCTTTACATGGGGCTTCACATGCCCGCCATGCCTGGCCCGCTTGCCGGCCAGGCCTGGCGGCCATGATCCCGCCATGCCGTCAACCGCTTGCCATTTGACGGTACCGCCTTGCGGAGTCCGATGGACCAATCAAACCCCCTCAGCGGCCCGGGAGGGAAGAGGCGAGACCTATCGCGCTTCTCCCGCTTGCTAAGAAACTACAGCTGGGACCCGCTCCGTACCGCGCTTCAGCGACGTGAGCACCTCGTCGATCATCCCATAGTCCTTGGCCTCCGCGGCCGTGAGGAACTTGTCGCGCTCGATGTCGCGCCTGATGATCTCCTCGTCCTTGCCGGTGTGCCTGGCAAGAATGTTCTCCATCGCGCTGCGCATCCTGAGGATCTCCCTGGCCTGGATCTCCATGTCGGACGACTGGCCGTAGCCGCCCTCCGTCGCCGGCTGGTGGATCAGGATCCGCGAGTTCGGCAGCGCGATGCGCTTGCCCTTTGTCCCCGCCGCGAGGATTATCGCCGCCGCGCTGGCCGCCTGGCCGATGCAGCAGGTGGTGATCTCCGGCTGGATGAACTGCATCGTGTCATAGATCGCCATCATCGAGGTCATCGACCCGCCTGGCGAGTTGATGTACATCGTGATCTCGCGGTCCGGGTCGATGGCCTCAAGGGTGAGCAGCTGGGCCATGACGTCGTTCGCGGAGGCGTCGTCGATCTGGACGCCGAGGAAGATGATCCGCTCCTCGAAGAGCTTGTTGTACGGGTTCATCTCCTTGACCCCGTACGAGGTGCGCTCGACGAAGGAGGGCAGCACGTACCTGGACTGCGCCATTCTGCTGATGTCGGTTATGTCGGTCACGTTGGGCTCCTGCTCCTAACCGGTTCGGTCGTTTGTCCGCGGGGTGCGCTCGCATCGCGCCTGGGGCTGCGCGATCCCGCACTCAGGAAAGGGGGCCACCGGACGGGACCTCAAGGGCGCTGCGGATCACGTGGTCGACGAAGCCATAGTCCTTGGCCTCCTCGGCGGTGTACCAGCGGTCGCGGTCTGCGTCCTTCTCGATCTGGTCAAGGGACTGACCGGTGTGGAACGCGGTGCGCTCGGCCAGCGTCTTCTTGACGTAGAGCATCTGCTCGGCCTGGATCCTGATGTCCGACGCCGTGCCGCCGATGCCGCCGGACGGCTGGTGCATCAAGATCGTGGCGTGCGGCAGAGCGTAGCGCTTGCCCGCGGCGCCCGCGGTGAGCAGGAACTGGCCCATCGAGGCGGCCATGCCCATCGCGTATGTGGAGATGTCGTTGGGCACGTACTGCATCACGTCGTAGATCGCCAAGCCCGCGTAGACCGAGCCGCCAGGGGAGTTGATGAAGAGCTGAATGTCGCGCTTCGGATCCTCAGCCGAGAGCAGCAGTATCTCGGCGGCGATCCGGTTGGCGATATCGTCGTCCACCTGCTGGCCTAGGAAAACGATGCGGTGCCGCAGCAACCGCTGGAAGAGCAGGTCCCCTGGCATCACGGGGGCGTCAGGGGTAGCTGTCCTGGCAACAAGCTGTGTCACGTGGTCACCTGCTCCGATCACTTCGGGTGTCGTTGACAGCGACATTAACGCCACAGCGGAGCGACCGAGTCCCCCGCACGCGACTGTTCGCTTTCGGCGCACGCCGTTGCAAGCCCAACGCGCCACGCATCCCCCGCCCAAAATGCCCATAAACACACAAAAGGGACAAATCGCCCGGTTGTCCGGTGTCGCCCGCTCGCGGCAAAGATCTAATGGTAGAAAAGCGTGCGTATGGCACGCTTTTCTACCACCAAGAAAAAAGTCTCCACGATCTTCTGCTGAGCTGGGATATCAGATGTCATGAGGCGTCACGTCGCCGCGCACGCTGGTGTGATCTCGGCCGCGTGGCCGAGCGACTGCGGGAGTCGGGCTTCTGCTTAGCCCTCGTCCTCGTCGTCCTCCGCTAGGGAGCCGGCTACGTCGATCTGGAGGTCGTTGACCTCGATGTCGGCGGTGCCGTCTGCCTCCGCGGCGGCCTGGGCGGCAAGCATGGAGTCGACGTCGGCGTTGAGGGCCTCGATCTCGGCCTTGATGTCGATCGCGTTGCCCGCCTCGTCGGTCACGGGGATACGCTCGGCCGCGAGCGTCGCGGCCTTGCCGCGGAGCACCTCGGTGAACGCCACGCCGAGCTGGCCGGACTCGGTGAGCTGCCTGGCGAAGTACTCGGGGCTGATCCCCATCCGCTGCGCCTGGTCAGCGACGAAGTACGACAGCTCGGCCTGGTTCACCGTCAGGTTCTCGGTGCGAGCAAGCTCGTCGAGGACGAAGCTGACCTTGACGGAGCGATGGGACTGCTCAACGAGGTCGGCGTCGTACTCCTCCTCCGTCTTCTCGAGCGACTTGAGGTAGTCCGCCTTCGACATCTTCATCTGGGCGAGCTGGTTGTCGACGTTCTCCCGCGCGTGGCGCACCTCGTGCTCGACGAACTTCTCCGGCAGCGGGATGTCAACGCTGTCCACGAGCGCGTCCACGGCCTTGTCCCGCGCCTGGGTGGCCTGCTGGAGCTTCTTGACCCGCTCGAGCTGCGAGCGGGTGTCCGCGCGCAGCTCGCCCAGGGTGTCGAACTCGCTGGCGAGCTGGGCGAAGTCGTCGTCGAGCTCGGGCAGCTCCTTGACCTTGACGGACTGCACGGTCACCGTGACGTCGGCCTCCCGGCCGGCCGCCGCGCCGCCCGCCAGCTCGGTGGAGAAGGTCGCGGACTCGCCGGCGGACAGGCCGGTGAGGGCCTCGTCCAGGCCCTCGAGCATCGTCCCGCTGCCGATCTCGTAGGACAGGCCGGTCGCCTGCGCGTCCTCGATCAGCTCGCCGTCCACCGTGGCGGACATGTCGATGGAGGTGTAGTCACCGTCGGCCGCGGCGCGCTGCGCGGTCTTCAGGGACGCGAACCGCTCGCGCAGCGACGTGAGGTACTCCTCCACGTCGTCCGGGGTGACCTCGGCGCTGTCCACCGTGACCGACAGCGCGGTGAAGTCGGGCAGCTCGAACTTGGGCCTGACCTCGACCTCGGCCGTGAACGTGAGTTCTTTGCCGTCGTCGAGGTTGGTGATCTCCACTTCCGGCTGGCCGAGGGCGAACACCTCGGCCTCCTGTACTGCCTTGCTGTAGAACTCGGGCAGGGCGTCGTTGACCGCCTCGGTCAGCACGGCGCCCCGGCCGATCCGCATGTCGATGACGCGCGGCGGAACCTTTCCAGGACGGAACCCGGGGATGCGCGCCTGCTGCGCCACCTCGCGGTAAGCCTTGTCGAGGCTCGGCTTAAGCTCCTCAAAGGAAACCTCGACACTCAGCCGGACGCGGGTCGGGCTCAGCTCTTCGACATCGGTCTTCACGGCGGCGTGACTCCAGGGACGTGGATGGTAACTGCGCGGATGGGCAGCGCAGCACAAGTGTACGGCGGGTAAGTCTATGGCCTGCCGGTGCCGAGTACGGCACTACCCGTTGCCAGGCGCGGCTGGGCCATCGCGCTGGCGAAACTAGCTATCGTCGCCGAGGATGAGGTGCAGCACCCAGCTCACCACGCCGACGATGAGCGCGCCCTCGACAGCGGGCACGAAGCCGGTCACGTGGAACGGCTGGTGCAGCCTGGTGTAGACGACATAGCTGGCCAGCCAGAGCAGCAGGCCGTTGACCACGATCGCGAGCAGGCCGAGGGTCAGCACGTAGAACGCGCAGCCCACGGTCTTGACGATCGGCTTGAGCACGGCGTTGATGACGCCGAAGATCACCGCGACGATCAGCAGCGTCTCGGCCTTGGCCACGCCGCTGTGTCCAGAGAGCACGATCCCTGGGACCACCCAGGCCGCGATGCCCAGTGCCGCCGCCGCCACGACGATCCTGATGAGAATCTTCATGGGGTCTTTTTACCGCACGGCGAGATTACAGGTAGGGGATCTTCCAGGGCAGGCTCGCGATCTTCAGGATCTGGGGGCCGCTCGCGGCGGCCAGGGCGGGCTGCGGCTTGCCGCCGATGGTGAAGTCCACCCGCTGGCAGCCGGACAGCGTCACGGTGGCGACCGCGAGCGCGGGCCTGCCAGGACCGGCGCGGAACGTCAGCGTGAGGGTGTCGCCGAAGCCTGCCGGGCAGCTGGATACGCCAGGCGGGTTCAGCGACAGGCCGTCGATGAGCGCGGCCAGCTTGCGGACCTTCGCCTGGTCGGTGATGGTCACCGGCGCCTGCGGCTTTTTACTGCCCTGGTTCATGCCGAGATCCTCGCTGATCGTCACCGCCTTCGCGGCGAAGAGGACCTTCTCGCTCGCCGGACGGGCGGGGATCCAGCTCACCTGGGCGTCCACCCGGATCGCCGTCCTGCTGCCGTCCGCCACCACCTCGACAAGCAGCTCCCGCGAGTTGAGCACGCCGGGGACATCGGACAGCGAGAACATGCCGTCCCAGGTCGGCTCGGCGCCTGCCGGGCCCGACCCGCTGCCGGTGCCGGCCGACGAGAACCGGTGCGCCAGGTGCGCCGCCTCCCAGGCAAGCACGTGCTGCGGCGCGCCTGGCGCGAGCCACCAGCCGGCCTTGTCCACCAAATTGGGTGTGCCGAGGACCTGGTCGGGGTGCTCGAGCACTCCCCCGCTCACGCTCGGCGCGCTGGACAGCTTCCGCGCGCCTGGGGGCACCGCGAACGAGGCGAAGATCGCGCCCGCGTCCGCGGCCGCGCGCCGCGCCGGGGTCGGCGCCTGCTTCGCCGCCGACCGCGCGACGGTCAACCCGGTGCCAGACGACGCCGTACCGGTTGGCTGGCCGACGGCCCCGTTCGCCGGCGCGGGGACGACCGCGCAGCCGGCCAGGGCGACGACCGCCGCCCCGCCGAGAGCGAGGGCGCCGAGGGTAAGCGAGCGGCCGGCGACTTTCCATCGTGGAAGCAGTCTCATACCACTTGGACGCGGGGCGGCCCGGCCCGGTTCCGTAGGGCGCGGCCGGAATTCCTTGCTGTTATTGGCATCGCGTATTGGCATCGCGCAGGCCCGGTCGCCGGACCGGCGGAGCCGGGCGCGGGCATCCGCATCGCGACGAGAGAAGCGGGGGCGGCGAGGTGAAGCCACCGTCCGTTCCGACGATGAGATTTTCTTCTTTAGCCTTGGATGTTGTGTGGAGCGTGCACGGGGCGCGGATCGCGGTCCCCGACTGGATGGGTGACGTGGTGCCCGAGTGGCTGGCCGAGGTGGTCAGGCCGAAGAAGGCACCGATCCCATGGGGAACCATGGCGCGGTCGGTGTTCGCGCTGTGGGTGCCGCTTGCCGTGGCATTCGGCACCGGACGGCGCGATCTCGCGCTGCTGCCCGCCATGGGCGGGCTGCTTTCCGTCACGATCGACAACGGCGGCCCGTACTGGGACCGGGTGCGGCGGATCGGGACGTCGGCGATCTGCGGCGGAGCGCCTGGCTTGCTCATCGGCTCGCTGATCCACGGGCGCGGCTGGATCGCGGTCATCGCGGTGGTCGTGGTCGCCGGGGTTTCCGCGATCATGGCGCGGCTCGGCGGCATCGGCTCGGGCACCGGGCTCCAGTTGTTCGTCTACAGCGCGCTCGGGCTCGGGCCGCTCGGCGCGCTGCGGCCGTGGTGGCACACCGCGCTGCAGTGGGGCGCGGGCATCGCGTGGGCGCTGCTGCTGATCACGCCTGGATACCTGCTCGCGCCCAGGGGCGCCGAGCGCAAGGCCGTCGCCGACGTCTACCACGCGATCTCCGCCGACCTGCGGGCGATCGGCACCCCGGCGTCGGCCGGCGCGCGGCAGGCGCTCACCGGCGCGCTCAACGCGGCCTACGACGCGATGCTCACCGGGCGGGCGCACACCGGCGGGCGAACAAGGCGGGACATGCACCTGATGGCGGTGCTCAACGTCAGCCATCAGCTCGCAGAAGCGGCGACCGCGCTGCGTGCCACGCAGGAGCGGGTACCGCCGTGGGTCAGCGACACGGTCGAGCGGCTCGGCGACGCGGTGCTGGCCGGCCACGGGCCTGGCTCCGGGGTACTCGGCTTCGGCGGGCGGGGCGGT
>Ga0066797_1000171_pt1 | contig 19359 bp, 15 predicted proteins | sample PersoiDNA2013193_FD_76335 | JGI IMG/M metagenome (GOLD analysis project Ga0066797, IMG submission 76335) | Permafrost soil microbial communities from the Arctic, to analyse light accelerated degradation of dissolved organic matter (DOM) -... | ecosystem: Environmental > Terrestrial > Soil >... | reverse complement strand
TGTAGATCTGCGTCGTCGTGACCGAGGCGTGGCCGAGCAGCTCCTGGACCACCCGGATGTCGGCTCCGCCGGCCAGCAGGTGGGTCGCGAAGGAGTGCCGCAGCGTGTGCGGGGAGATCGAGGTGCCGAGGCCCGCGCGCTCCGCCGCTCGACGCAGGATGACCCATGCGCTCTGCCGGCTGAGCCGCTCGCCGCGGGTGTTGAGGAATACGGCAGGGGTGCCTCGACCGTGCGCGGAGAAGATGGGTCGCGCGCGCACCAGGTACGCCTCGACCGCCGCCACCGCGTAGGAACCAACCGGAACGATCCGCTCCTTGCGCCCCTTGCCGAAGAGCCGCACCGAGGCCTGGCCCTCGGTCAGGTCCAGGTCGTCCACGTCGAGGCCGACCGCCTCGCTGATCCGCGCCCCGGTCGAGTAGACGAACTCGAGCAGCGCCCGGTCGCGCAGTGGGCCCGGACCGTCGCCGACGGAGGCCGCCTCGAGCAGTCGCTCCACTTCCGAGGTCGAGATCGCCTTGGGCAGTCGTTGCGGCTGGGCCGGCGGGTGCACCTCGCCGGCCGGGTCGATCGCCGTGAAGCCCTCCTGGGCGCAGAACCTGTGCCAGCCGCGCACCGCGACAACCGCCCGCGCCGCCGACGACGCCGACAGCGCCGCGCGTCCGTCGGAACCGGACCGTAGGGCCAGCACGAAGGACTCGACGTCGGCCTCGACGACCTGGTCGACGGTGGCCCGCTCCCGCGTCTCGAGGTACACCGCGTACCGCGCGAGGTCGCGCCGGTACGCCGAAAGCGTGTTCCCGGCCAAGCCCCGTTCGACCGCGAGGTGGGCAAGATACTGGTCGATCGCGCCCTGGATCGTCGTCACGGCCATCGCGGGCGCGCCCCGATCAGAACGGCAGGAACGGGTCGATCGCGACCATGACGAACAGCAGCGTCAGGTACGTGATCGAGCGGTGGAACAGCACCATCTCGCCGAGCTTGCCGGTGCCCGGACGGGTCGCCCGCAGGTAAAGACCCACGCAGGAGGCGAGGAACCACAACCCGAGGGCGGCGGCCACCACGGTGTAGACCCAGGTCATCGATGCGAGCGGGACCAGCAGCAGTGAACTGGCGACCATCGCGACGGCGTACAGCAGCACCTCGGTTGCGACCCGCGGGTTCTCCGCGACGACCGGGAGCATCGGAACGCCCGCTGCCGCGTAGTCGCGTCGGAACCGAATCGACAGCGGCCAGTAGTGCGGCGGGGTCCAGAAGAAGATCACCAGGAACAGCGCGACCGGCGCCCAGGTGATCGAGCCGGTGACGGCCGACCAGCCGATCAGCACCGGCATGCAGCCCGCGATCCCGCCCCACACGATGTTCTGCGGAGTGCGGCGCTTGAGCAGCATCGTGTAGCCGACGACGTACACAACCATCGCGGTCGCGGTCAGCAAGGCCGCGATGCCGTTCACGACGAGCGCGAACCAGAGCAGCGACGCCGCCCCGAGCACGAAACCGAAGACCAGCGCGCTGCGCGGGCTGATCTCCCCGGTGACGAGCGGGCGCCGCCGGGTGCGGTTCATGATCTGGTCGATGTCGCGGTCGAGGTAGCAGTTCAGCACGTTCGCGGAACCCGCGGCGGCCGTGCCGCCGACCAGGGTCGCGACCGTCAGGCCCCACGGCGGGAAACCGCCCTTGGCCAGGATCATCGTCGGCACCGTGGTGACGAGCAGCAGCTCGATGATCCGCGGCTTGGTCAGTGCGACGTAGGCCGCGACCCGCCGGGCCAGGGCGGGCAACCAGGGTCCCGGTGCCGCCTGTTCCCCGGTGCGAGACCTCCGAGAGGCCGAGGGGCTGCTCGAACTTGCCACGGTGGTCGATGACACGCTTGGGCACTTCCATCCGGTCGACGGCCCGCCAGGGCGGGGCTCAGGAACAGGGCCGGGTTGACCGGCGCATCCATCGTACGGCCCCGGGCGTCGGACCCACCGGACCGGTCCACGACCGGGCCTGCGACATGCGACGCGTTGCGCGGGTACGCTCGGAACGTCGCACTGGATCGCGGCGCTGGACCCAGGGTGACGGCAGCACGTGTGCCGGAACGCCGGGCCGGGCCGGGTCCGCCACAGGCGAGATTACTGAGCACCCGGAGCGGGCCTCCGGCTGAGGAAAGGGGTCCGGTGAACGCGTTCACCTCCGCCACTGGCGACCTGGAGTGGTCCGATCTCGACAAGCGCGCCGTCAACACCCTGAAGGTGCTCGCCGCGGACGCCGTGGAGAAGGTCGGCAACGGTCATCCGGGCACCGCGATGAGCCTCGCACCCGCCGCCTACCTGCTGTTCCAGCGCTTCATGCGCCATGACCCGGAGAACTCCGGCTGGATCGGCCGTGACCGCTTCGTGCTCTCCGCCGGCCACTCCTCGCTCACGCTGTACCTGCAGCTGTACGCCGCCGGGTACGACCTGACCCTCGCGGACCTCCAGGCGCTGCGCACCTGGGGCTCGCGGACTCCCGGGCACCCCGAGTTCGGCCACACGGACGGCGTCGAGATGACGACCGGACCGCTCGGACAGGGCCTGTCCTCCGCCATCGGCATGGCCTTCGCCTCGCGGCGCGAGCGGGGCCTGTACGACCCCGAGGCCACCCCCGGCGAGAGCCCCTTCGACCACACCATCTGGGTGATCGTGTCCGACGGCGATCTCGAGGAGGGCGTGACCTCCGAGGCCTCGTCGCTGGCCGGGCACCAGCAGCTCGGCAACCTCGTGGTCATCTACGACGACAACCACATCTCGATCGAGGACAACACGAACATCGCGTTCAGCGAGGACGTGCTGGCTCGGTACGAGGCGTACGGCTGGCACACCCAGCGGGTCGACTGGACCGCCGGCGAGGACGGCTACCACGAGGACGTCGACGCACTCGCAGCGGCCCTCAGCACGGCGCAAGCGGAGACCGGCAAGCCCTCGATCATCGCACTGCGGACGATCATCGGCTGGCCCTCGCCGACCAAGCAGAACAGCGGAAAGATCCACGGCTCGGCGCTCGGTCCGGAAGAGGTCCGCGGGCTCAAGACGGTGCTCGGCTTCGACCCGGACAAGAGTTTCGTCGTCGACCCCGAGGTCCTCGCGCACACCCGTGAGGCTTGGGCCCGCGGCCGCGCGGCCCGCCGGGAGTGGGAAGTGGCTTACCGAACCTGGCGGACCGCCAACCCGGACCGCGCCGTCCTGTTCGACCGCTTGCAGCGGCGAGACCTGCCGACGGACTGGACCGCGGCGCTGCCGGCTTTCCCCGGCGGCAACGACGTCTCTACCCGCAAGGCCTCCGGTGAGGTGCTCACCGCGCTCGCCGACGTGCTCCCCGAGCTGTGGGGCGGGTCCGCGGACCTGGCCGAGTCGAACAACACCACGATGGCGGGTCAGTCGTCCTTCGTGCCGACCGATCACGCGACGACAGCCTTCCCGGGCGACCCATACGGGCGCACCTTGCACTTCGGGATCCGCGAGCACGCGATGGGCTCGATCCTCAACGGGATCACCCTGCACGGCGGCACCCGTCCCTACGGCGGCACGTTCCTGATCTTCAGCGACTACATGCGCCCGGCCGTGCGGCTTGCCGCGCTCATGCGCATCCCGACGATCTTCGTGTGGACGCACGACTCGATCGGCCTCGGCGAGGACGGCCCCACCCACCAGCCGGTCGAGCACCTGGCCAGCCTCCGCGCGATCCCCGGCCTGGATCTGGTCCGGCCGGCGGACGCGAACGAGGTCGTCTGGGCCTGGCGCACGATCCTCGAGCACACGGACCGGCCGGCCGGCATCGTACTGACCCGGCAGAACCTGCCGACGTTCGAGCGCGGCGACGGCGAAGCGTCCGGCAACGAGTACGGCTCGGCATCGGGCGTCGCCAAGGGCGGCTACGTGCTGGCCGAGGCCGAGGGCGAGGCGCCCGAGGTCATCCTCATCGCCACCGGTTCGGAGGTGCAGCTCGCCTCCGCGGCCCGCGCAATCCTGCAGGCGGAGGGCATCCCGACCCGCGTCGTCTCGCTGCCGTGCCGCGAGTGGTTCGACGAGCAGGGCGCGGCGTACCGCGAATCGGTGCTCCCGGCCGCGGTCCGGGCCCGGGTGTCCGTCGAGGCCGGTGTGGCGCAGGGTTGGCACGACCTCGTCGGCGATGCCGGCCGCTGCGTGAGCCTCGAGCACTTCGGTGCATCCGCGGACATGGCAACGCTGTTCCGGATGTTCGGCTTCACCGCCGAGAACGTCGCCAATGCGGCGCGGGAGTCCCTCGCCGCGACCCGCGGCGCATCGATTCCCACCCAGGGCGGACCTGAGGTCGCCGAGGACTGAGGCCTGCACGACCCGCACGTCACAACCGACATCTTCGGGCAACGGAGCCGGCGGCCCCGTCCCCGCCCGCGACACTCGACCACGGAGGCAGAGAACAGTGAGCGCAGGTCACGGTAGTGAGAACGGCCAGGACACCACCTCGGCAGCGTGGGTGGTCGCGTGGGCCGGCGCCGAGGGCGGTGCCCTGGTCGAGGTGACCGCCAGCGGTGCCGCGGCCGACGCCGTCGCCACCCAGGTGAGCATGCTCTCCGATGAGCGGATCGCCTCGCGCATCGCCGCGAAGGACCCCATCATCTGGGGCTATCAGGCGGCGGCGGAGGCCGCGATCCGACTTGGCTGGACCGAGCTGCACGTCACCTCCCGCGCGATCCTCGACGACCTCGCCGCACTCAAGACCGCGCTCGACGCCGAGGGTATCGACCGGGTCGTGCTGGCCGGGATGGGCGGTTCCTCGCTCGCGCCCGAGGTCATCACCCGTACCGCCGGCGTGAGCCTCGTGGTGCTGGACAGCACCGATCCCGACCAGGTCCGGTCCGCGCTCGACGGTGACCTTGGCCGCACTGTCCTCGTCGTCTCGAGCAAGTCCGGTGGGACCGTCGAGACCGACTCGCAGCGACGCGTCTTCGAGGCGGCCTTCAACGCAGCGGGCCTCGACCCCCGTCAGCACATCGTCGTCGTCACCGACCCCGGCTCGCCGCTCGAGGCGTCCGCACGCGCCGCGGGCTATCGCGCCGTCTTCCTGGCCGACCCGAACGTCGGCGGACGCTTCTCCGCGCTCTCGGCCTTCGGACTCGTGCCGTCCGCCCTCGCCGGTGTCGATGTCGTCAAACTGCTCGACGAGGCGGCGGCGATCGCGGAGCTGCTCGGCTCGGACGACGACTCCAACCCCGCGCTCGTACTGGGTGCGGCGATCGGCGGCACCGTGCCGCTCCGCGACAAGCTCGTCTTCGTCGACCAGGGTTCCGGGATCGTCGGGCTGGGCGACTGGGCCGAACAGCTCATCGCCGAGTCCACCGGCAAGGACGGCGTGGGTCTCCTCCCGGTCGTCGCCGACGCGGGCGCTCCCGAGCTCGCCTCCCCCGCCGCCGATGTTCTGGCGGTGCGGCTCGTGCCGCTCCAGGACGAGGGTGACGACGCGCCCGACGAGGACACGATCGACGCCTTCGCCGATGCCGTCACGGTCGCCGGTCCGCTCGGCGCCCAGCTCCTGCTGTGGGAGTACGCCACCGCGATCGCCGGTCGGCTGCTGCACATCAACCCCTTCGACCAGCCCGACGTGGAGAGCGCCAAGATCGCCGCACGCGGTCTGCTCGACGCCACCCCGGCAGCCGAGCCGGCGGCGTTCGTCGACGACGGCGTCGAGGTGCGTGGCACGCCGGGCCTGCTGGACGGCGTCACGGACCTCTCGGGCGCGATCGACGCGCTGCTCGGCCGGCTGGACCCGGCTCGCGGCTACCTCGCCGTGATGGCGTATCTCGACCGAGCGGCGAACGGCTCGCTCCCGGAGGTGCGGGCAGCGCTCGCGGCCCGGACGCACCGGCCGGTCACCTTCGGCTGGGGGCCGCGCTTCTTGCACTCCACCGGCCAGCTGCACAAGGGCGGCGCACCGATCGGCGTCTTCCTGCAGATCACGACGGCGCACCCGAACGACCTCGAGATCCCGGACCGGCCGTTCACGTTCGGGACCCTCATCTCCGCGCAGGCCGCCGGCGACGCCGATGTGCTCGCGGGCCACCAGCGTCCGGTCCTCCGCCTGCACCTCGCCGACCCGTCGGCACTCGCCCGCGTCCGCTCGCTGCTCGGCGCGACGGCCAGCTAGGAGCCCGGATGAAGCCCGCACCGATCCGAGCGGACAGCAACCCGCTCCGTGACCCGCGCGACCGACGATTGCCCAGGATCGCCGGTCCGTGCGGTCTGGTCATCTTCGGCGTCACCGGCGACCTGGCCCGCAGCAAGCTGATGCCCGCGGTCTACGACCTGGCGAACCGCGGACTGCTGCCGCCGGGCTTCGCGCTCACCGGCTTCGCGAGGCGGGACTGGGATACGCAGGACTTCGCCCAGATCATGCACGACGCGGTCCGGGAGAATGCCCGGACTCCGTTCCGCGAGCAGACCTGGAAGCAGCTCGCGGACGGCATCCGGTTCGTCCAGGGCGATTTCGACGACGACGCCGCGTTCGCGCGGCTGAGCGACACCGTCCGGGAGCTTGACAACGTCCGTGGCACCCGCGGCAACCACGCCTTCTACCTGGCGGTCCCGCCCAGCTCGTTCCCGCTCGTCTGCCGGCAGCTCTCCGCGTCCGGACTCTCCGAGCCGTCGCCGCACACCTGGCGCCGCGTCGTCATCGAGAAGCCGTTCGGTCACGACCTGACCAGCGCCAACGAGCTGAACGAGGTCGTCTCCGAGGTCTTCCCGCCGGACTCGGTCTTCCGGATCGACCACTACCTGGGCAAGGAGACGGTGCAGAACCTGCTGGCCCTGCGCTTCGCGAACCAGCTGTTCGAGCCGATCTGGAACGCCAACTACGTCGACCACATCCAGATCACCATGGCCGAGGACATCGGCGTCGGCAGCCGAGCCGGGTACTACGACGGCATCGGCGCCGCGCGTGACGTCATCCAGAACCACCTGCTCCAGCTCCTCGCCCTGACCGCGATGGAGGAACCAACCTCGTTCGAGGCGCAGGACCTGCGAGCCGAGAAGGAGAAGGTGCTCGGCGCCGTCCGGCTGCCGAAAGACCTCGGTCGGCACACCGCGCGCGGTCAGTACGTCGCGGGCTGGCAGGGCGGCGAACAGGTCGTCGGTTACCTCGAGGAGGCCGGCATACCAGCCGAGTCGGTCACCGAGACCTTCGCGGCCATCCGGCTCGACATCGACACCCGCCGCTGGGCCGGCGTCCCGTTCTACCTGCGCACCGGCAAGCGGCTTGGCCGCCGGGTCACCGAGATTGCCATCGTGTTCAAGCGAGCGCCGCACCTGCCGTTCGAGTCGACGGCGACCGAGGAGCTCGGGCAGAACGCACTCGTCATCCGGGTGCAACCGGACGAGGGCGTCACTATCCGCTTCGGGTCCAAGGTCCCCGGCACGGCGATGGAGGTCCGCGACGTGACGATGGACTTCGGTTACGGCCACGCCTTCACCGAGTCCTCGCCCGAGGCGTACGAGCGACTGATCCTGGACGTGCTGCTCGGCGACCCGCCGCTGTTCCCGCGGTACGCCGAGGTCGCCCGCTCGTGGGAGATCCTCGACCCGATCATCGCGTACTGGGCCGCCCACGGTCAGCCGGATCGCTACCGTTCCGGAACCTGGGGCCCGGCCTCCGCCGAAGCCATGATGGCCCGCGACGGGCGCACCTGGCGGCGGCCATGATCGCGCCGAGCACCGGGTCGCCGTACGTCGACAGGGCTGCCGTGTCCTGCTTGCCCGCAGCCGCGCACCGTGAGGAGCGTCACCCATGATCGTCGAGCTCCCCGACACCTCCACCCGCGAGGTCAACCTAACCCTCGTCCGGATCCGCGAGGAGGGCGGCGCCGTCGCTCTCGGCCGGGTGCTGAACCTGGTCATCGACGCCGACGGCGGCGACCCCGAGGAAGCGATCGCGGCAGCGAACGACGCGAGCCGCGAGCACCCGTGCCGCGTCATCGTGCTCGCCAGGAACTCCCGCCGCAGGACCGCTCGGCTCGACGCCGAGATCCGGGTGGGCGGCGACGCCGGCGCGAGCGAGGTCATCGTGTTCCGGCCCTCGGGCCCGCTCGCGGACCATGGCGACACGCTCGTGATCCCGCTCCTGCTCTCCGACGCACCGATCGTCTCGTGGTGGCCGTACGCGCTGCCGAAGGACCCCGCGCACAACGGCATCGGGGCGATGTCGGCCCGTCGGATCACGGACACGATCCACTGCCGGCGACCTGCCGTCGCACTGAACACTCTCCGGGCGTCGCATACCCCCGGCGACACCGACCTGGCCTGGACCAGGCTCACCCTGTGGCGTGGCCTGCTGGCGGCGTCGCTCGACCCGCCGCCGTACGAGCCCGTTCGCTCGATCACCGTCACCGGCGAACGCACGCACCCCTCGCTCAACCTGCTCGCCGGTTGGCTCGCACTGACGCTCAAGGCACCGGTCCGGGTGATCCGCGAGGTTGGCGTCGAGGGCATCACCGAAGTGCGGCTCGAACGGGCTTCCGGACCCATCGTGCTCAGCCGCCCGGACGGCAAGAGGGCGACGTTCATGCAGCCAGGACAGCCTCCGCGGACCTTCGCGATGCCGCTCCGGCTGCTCCGCGAGTGTCTGAGCGAGGAGTTGCGTCGCCTCGACGCCGACGAGGTCTACGGCGAGGTCCTGACCAAAGGACTCGCCCTGATCGACCAGGGCTGAGCGCATGCGCCGCGTCGTCGTCCACCCAGACGCCAGCGTCCTCGCCGAGGCCGTGGCGGTCAGGTTGCTGACCCGAGTCCTCGACGCACAGGCGGTCCGCGCGACGGTGCACGTCGTGCTGACCGGTGGCACCGTCGGGATGGCGACGCTCGAGCATGCGACCCACTCGGTGGTGTGCTCCGCGATCGACTGGACCGGCGTCCACCTGTGGTGGGGCGACGAGCGCTTCCTGCCCACTGGAGACCCCGAGCGGAACGAGACGCAGGCTCGCGCGGCGCTGATCGACCGGTTGCTGATCCCGCCGGAGAACGTCCACCCGATCCCCGCGAAGGGCGCCGAGGGAATCGCCACCCCCGACGACGCAGCCGCCGCCTACGCGCAGGAGCTCTCCGCGCTTGCGTCGGACGGACCGGCCGTGCCGCGCTTCGACGTGCTGCTCCTGGGGTTGGGCCCCGACGGGCACGTGGCGTCACTCTTCCCGGGGAGTGCGGCGCTCGGCGTCGTCGACCGAACCGTCGTCGGTGTGCTCGACTCGCCCAAGCCACCGCCGGAGCGGGTCAGCCTGACGTTGCCGGCGATCCAGTCCGCGCGGGAGGTGTGGATCGTGGCGGCCGGTGCGGAGAAGGCCACCGCGGTCCATGCGTCGCTCGCGGGCCTGTCGGTCTCCAGCGCTCCCGCCGGCCACGCCACGGGTACCGAGACGACGCTCTGGCTGATCGATGCCGCCGCGGCGGCATCCGCGTAGCGCGGCGGCATCCGGGTAGCGGAGAAGGTCGAACCGGAACCCCGAGCGCCTCAGCGCTCGATCGGTTCGGTCAGCAGCGGCCGAGACCGCTGCTCAGCGGCCGCGGCGCGCGCGCAGCGCCGCGAGCGCCTCGGAAAGGATCGCCTCGCCGTCGGCGTCGCTACGACGCTCCTTCACGTATGCGAGGTGGGTCTTGTACGGCTCGTTGCGCGGGGGTGCCGGCGGGTTCTCGTGGTCCTGCCCGGCGGGGAGCCCGCAGCGCGGGCAGTCCCACAGCGCGGGCGCCTCGATGCCGCTCTCTTCCGCGAAGCTGGGTCGCGTCTCGTGGCCGTTCGAACACCAGTAGGAGATCCAGAACCGGGGCGCGGCCTCGCCGCGCTCGGCCTCGCCCATCGGGCCCGCGCCAACACGGGAACCACGGATTGCGCTACCGCCTGCCATTGCTCTCCCCCGGTCTCAGGAGCCGAATCGGCTGATCAGGCCGAGCAGCACGATGACGACGATCCAGGTCACGGCCAGGCCGACGGTGATCCTGTTGAGGTTGCGCTCTGCCACGCCCGAGCTGCCGGCCGAGGATGAGATGCCGCCACCGAACATGTCGGAGAGCCCGCCGCCCTTGCCCTTGTGCAGAAGCACCAGCAGGGTCAGCACCAGGCTGATGACAAGCAACAGCACCTGCATGGTGGTCCTCATGCCGTCCACGGCTAGGTGAACTCCTCACATGTCAGAGCGGGCGTGCCGCGACGGGCACCGGGTCAAGGGTAAGCGACGCGAGGCCGGTCCGGCGAACCACGCCCCGTTCGATCCCCGCCCGCACGGTACGGGAGGCCTGAAACTCGTCGCAGCGACCGCTCGGGAACGTGTCCCGCGTGGTCACCGCAGCCGACGACAGATCAGAGACCGACTGCGTGGGACTGGTAGCGGACGATCCTCGCGAACTCCTCCGGGTCGAGGCTGGCCCCACCGACGAGCGCTCCGTCGACATCGGGCTTCGCCATGATCGCGGCGATGTTGCCGGACTTGACCGAGCCGCCGTAGAGCACCCGGACGCCGTCCGCGAGCTCGCGGGAGTACAGCTCGGCAAGACGGGTGCGGATCGCTCCGCACACCTCCTGAGCGTCCTCCGGGGTCGCGACCTCGCCGGTGCCGATCGCCCAGACCGGCTCGTAAGCGATGACGACCTGGGCCGCCTTGTCAGCCGGGAGGCCGGCGAGAGCGCCGTCGAGCTGCTCGAGGGTGTACGCCACCTGGTCGCCCGCCTTGCGGATCTCCAGGCCCTCACCGATGCACACGATCGGCACGATGCCCTGGCCGAAGGCTGAGGCGATCTTCGCCGCCACGAGTGCGTCGTTCTCCGCGTGGTACTCACGCCGCTCGGAGTGGCCGATGACGACGTAGGAGACACCGAGCTTCGCGAGCATCACCGGCGAGATCTCACCGGTGTAGGCCCCCTCGATGTGCGAGGAGACGTCCTGGGCGGCGTACTTGATCCCGAGCTTGTCCGCGTCCACGAGCGTCTGCACCGAGCGCAGGTCCGTGAACGGGGGCACGACGACCACCTCGACGATGCCGAAGTCGTGCTTCGCGTCCTTGAGCGACCAGGCGAGCTTCTGCACCAGGTGCGTGGCGGCATGGTGGTCGAGGTTCATCTTCCAGTTCCCCGCCATCAGCGGGGTGCGGGCGTCCGTCACTTCAGTTCTCACCCTCTGCGGTCTCGAGGACCGCGATACCCGGGAGCTCCTTGCCCTCAAGGAACTCCAGGCTCGCGCCACCGCCGGTGGAGATGTGGCCGAACCGGGACTCGTCGAAGCCCAGCTGGCGCACGGCTGCGGCGGAGTCGCCACCGCCGACGATGCTGAAGCCGTCCGAGTCGATCATCGCCTGCGCCACGGCCTTCGTGCCCGCGGCGAAGGCCGGGAGCTCGAAGACACCCATCGGGCCGTTCCAGACGATCGTCCGGGCGTCGCGAATCTTGCTCGCGAACAGGACAGCGGAGTCCGGACCGATGTCCAGGCCCATCCGGCCGTCCGGGATCGCGTCGGCCGGCACGACGTCGTGCGGCGAGTCCGCCGCGAACGCATCCGCCACCACGACGTCGGTCGGCAGCACGATCTCGACGCCGGCTTGCTCGGCCTGCGCGAGGTAGCCCTTGACCGTCTCGACCTGGTCTGCCTCGAGCAGCGACGTGCCCACGCCGTAGCCCTTCGCGGCGAGGAACGTGAAGGCCATGCCGCCGCCGATGAGCAGGCGGTCCGCCTTGGTCAGCAGGTTGGAGATCACCCCGAGCTTGTCGGAGACCTTCGAGCCACCGAGGATGACGACGTACGGGCGCTCCGGGTTGTCGGTGGCCCGACGCAGCGCCTTGACCTCGCGGAGCACGAGGCCGCCGACGGCCGACGGGAGAAGCTTCGCGATGTCGTACACCGAGGCCTGCTTGCGGTGCACGACGCCGAAGCCGTCCGACACGTAGGCGTCGGCCAGCTGGGCGAGCTCCGCGGCGAACTCCCCGCGCTCGGCGTCGACCTTCGAGGTCTCGCGGGCGTCGAAGCGGATGTTCTCCAGCAGGGCGATCTCGCCGTCCTTGAGCGCAGCGACGGTGGCCCGGGCGGACGGGCCGACGAGGTCGGCCGCCAGCGTCACCGGGACGCCGAGCAGCTCACCGAGCCGTACCGCAACCGGGGCGAGCGAGTACTTGGCCTCAGGCGCACCCTTGGGGCGGCCGAGGTGGGCCATCACGATGACCCGGGCACCGGCGTCGAGCAAGGTGCGCAGGGTCGGCAGTGAGGCGCGTACCCGGCCGTCGTCGGTGATGGTGGTGCCGTCGAGCGGGACGTTGAAGTCGGAACGAACCAGCACGCGCTTGCCGCGCAGGTCGCCGAGGTCCTCGATTGTCTTCATTCTCTCTCCAGAGCTAGGGGCGGAGATGGCTGCGTCCGCGGGCGCGCCGACCAGGACGGTCGAGTCGCGCACGCGGACGCATGAGCCGGTTCAGCAGATCGTGAGCAAGGTCAGAGCCGCTCGCCCATGTACGCGGCGAGATCGACGAGGCGGCAGGAGTAGCCCCACTCGTTGTCGTACCAGGCTACGATCTTCACCTGGTCACCGATCACCTTGGTCAGGCCGGCGTCGAAGATCGCCGAGGCCGGGTGGGTGACGACGTCGGACGAGACGATCGGGTCCTCGGTGTAGGCGAGGATGCCCTTGAGCTCGCCCTCGGCGGCAGCCTTCATGGCGGCGTTGACCTCCGCGACGGTGACCTCACGCGACGCGGTGAAGGTGAGGTCGGTGGCCGAGCCGGTCGGCACCGGCACCCGCAGCGCATAACCGTCGAGCTTGCCCTTGAGATTCGGCAGCACCAGGGCGACGGCCTTGGCGGCGCCGGTCGAGGTGGGGACGATGTTCAGGGCGGCGGCGCGGGCACGGCGCAGGTCCTTGTGCGGGGCGTCCAGCAGGTTCTGGTCCATGGTGTACGCGTGGATGGTCGTCATCAGGCCGCGGACGATGCCGAAGCTCTCGTCCAGGACCTTCGCGACCGGCGCGAGGCAGTTCGTGGTGCAGGACGCGTTCGAGACGATGTGCTGCGTGGCCGGGTCGTAGTCCTTGTGGTTCACGCCCATCACGAAGGTGCCGTCGATCTCGGTGCCGGGCACGGAGAGGATGACCTTCTTCGCGCCGGCGTCAAGGTGCGGCTGGCACTTGGGGCCGGTGCGGAAGACGCCGGTGCACTCGAGGACGATGTCCACTCCCAGGTCGCCCCAGGGCAGGGCCGACGGGTCCTTCTCGGCGAACGCCTTCATCGACCTGCCGCCGACGGTGATGGACTCGTCGTCGTAGGTCACGTCCTCGGAAAGGCGCCCGAGGATCGAGTCGTACTTCAGCAGGTGCGCGAGCGTCTTGTTGTCCGTCAGGTCATTGACGGCAACGATCTCGAGGTCGACGTCCGACCCCTGGATGACGCGGTACACGTTCCGGCCGATGCGGCCGAAGCCGTTGATTCCCACGCGGATGGTCACAGTGCCCTCCTCGGCACGCGTCGGCGCAGCCGACGCACACGATTGGTCGCTAAATGATTGCGTACCATCACGTACGCGCCTGGCAAGACCGCGTATCCACGCGAGAACCAGACACCGTCAGGTTACACCGCGAGGCTCCTCTGGGCCGCGACGAAGGTCCTATCGCCCAAGGGCTGAGATGCCCTCCAGACGGTCGATCCGGGCGGCCACGGCCGTCGACGAATCGGGTCAGAGATCGAGCAGGTCCGCGCTCAGACCGGCCTCCGTATCGGGCACTCCGAGCTCGGCCGCGCGCTTGTCGGCGGTGGCCAGGAGGCGGCGGATCCGACCGGCGACGGCGTCCTTGGTCAGTGGCGGGTCGGCGATCTGGCCGAGCTCCTCGAGGGAGGACTGCTTGTGCTCGAGCCTGAGCTCGCCGGCCTGACGCAGATGGTCCGGGACGTCCGGGCCCAGGAGCTCGAAGGCACGCTCGACTCGCGCCCCGGAGGCCACGGCGGCGCGTGCCGAGCGGCGCAGGTTGGCGTCGTCGAAGTTCGCGAGCCGGTTCGCGGTACCGCGGACCTCGCGACGGAGCCGACGCTCCTCCCAGACGAGCACCGCGTCATGCGCGCCGAGCCTGATCAGCATCGCGCTTATCGCGTCGCCGTCCCGGATCACGACCCGGTCCACGCCGCGCACCTCGCGGGCCTTGGACTGGATACCCAACCGACGAGCCGCTCCGACCAGCGCGAGGGCCGCCTCGGGCCCCGGGCAGGTGACCTCCATGGCGGCGGAGCGTCCCGGCTCGGTCAGCGAACCGTGCGCGAGGAAGGCGCCACGCCAGGCGGCCTCGGCGTCGCCGACACCGCCGGCCACGACCTGCGGTGGCAGGCCACGCACCGGGCGCCCGCGGTTGTCGAGCAGACCGGTCTGTCGCGCGAGCGACTCACCGTCCTTGACCACCCGCACGACGTACCGGTTGCCTCGGCGCAACCCGCCGCCCGAGACGACGATGACCTCGCTCGTGTGCCCGTAGACCTCATGGATGGCCTGCCGGAGCCGCCGTGCGGCGATACCCGTGTCGAGCTCCGCCTCGATCACGATGCGTCCCGAGATGATGTGCAGGCCACCGGCGAACCGGAGGGTCGCCGACACCTCAGCCTTGCGGCACGAAATCCTGTCCACGGAGAGCCGGGCGAGCTCGTCCTTCACCTGGGCCGTCAGTGCCATGGCGTCATCCTGCCATTAGTCAACGGTGTTGCGGACGTCTCCCAGCACGCCGTCGAAGACGTCCCGGTACGCCGCGGCCAACCGGACCGGGTCGTGGTTGGCGCTTCCGTCGCCGATCTGGACCTGTCGCAGTAGCAGCGAAGCGCCCATCTCCTTGGCGAGATCCGCCAGCGGCCCGATGTCGTCCACCGCACTCGGGTCGGCGATCACGGCGTCGATCCGAAGGTTCGGCGCGTGCTCCCGAAGCGCGGCGAGGTGCTCGTGCCGGCCCATGCTCGCCGGGTTCCGAGTCTCCGGTGACAGGTTCAGCGTGACGCAGCGGCGCGCCTTGGTGCGGTGCAGGGCGGCGGACAGCTCGGGCACCAGGAGGTGCGGCAGCACGGACGTGAACCACGAGCCTGGACCGAGCACCACCCAGTCCGCCTCGTCGATCGCACGCACTGTCTCGGGCGCGGTCGCCGGGTCGGTCGGGATCAGCCGCAGCCGCACGATCCGCCCCGGTGCCGTGGCGACGGCGACCTGGCCGCGCACGACGGTCAGGCCGTCCGGGCCCGCCCCGGGGAGACCCGCGACGTCGGCCTCGATGTCGAGCGGCACGGACGCCATCGGGAGCACCCGCCCGCGCGCTCCGAGCAGCCGACCGACCCAGTCCAGGCCCGCGACGGGATCATCGAGCAGCTCCCACAGGGCCACGATGAGGAGGTTGCCGACGGAGTGCTGGTCCAGGGAGCCCGACGACCGGAATCGGTGCTGGAGCACATCGCGCCAGGTCCGTCCCCACTCGGTGTCGTCGCACAGCGCGGCGAGGGCCATCCGCAGGTCGCCCGGTGGGAGCACGCCGAACTCGTCCCGGAGCCGACCGGATGAGCCGCCGTCGTCGGCCACGGTCACGATCGCGGTAAGCCGCTCGGTGAGCAGGCGGAGCGCCCGCAGCGAGGCGGCGAGCCCATGACCCCCGCCCAGTGCGACCACGGCGGGATTGGTTTCCGGCACGCGCCTCACTCCCGGCCGAGGTCCCGGTGGCGCACCTCGACCTGGTGCCCGCGGGCCCGAAGGGCTGCGCCGACTTCCTCGCCCACGGCCACGGACCGGTGCTTGCCTCCGGTGCAGCCGATGGCGATCGTCACGTAGCGCTTGTCCTCCTCGGCGTAGCCCGCGAGGACCGGCTCGAGCGCCTCGACGTAGCGGTCCACGAACTCGCGCGCACGCGGCAGTCCGAGGACGTAGTCACGGACGGCCGGGTCGCGCCCGGTGAGATGGCGCAGCTCGGTGATCCAGTAGGGATTCGCCAGGAAGCGCATGTCCGCCACGTTGTCCGCGTCGAGCGGCAAGCCGTACTTGAAGCCGAACGAGAGCACGGTCACCTGCAGCGGCGCGTCGCCGGCTGGGGAGAATGACGCCACCACCTCGTGCGCCAGCTCGTGCACGTTCAGCTCGGAGGTGTCGACGACGACGTCGGCCCGCTCGCGCATCTCGGACAGGAGGGCCCGTTCGGCGGTGATCCCGTCCATGATCCGGCCGTCGCCCTGCAAGGGGTGCGGGCGGCGGACCTGCTCGAAACGACGGACCAGGACTTCGTCGGAGGCGTCGAGGTAGAGGATCCGGTGCCGGATGCCGCCCGCGTGCAGCGCATCGAGCACCTGGACGAAGTCGGTGAAGAACTGCCGCCCGCGCACGTCGACGACCACGGCAAGCCGCCGAACGCCACTCGTGCCGTGCGTCATCATGCCGACGAGGTGGGTCAGCATCTGCGGTGGCAGGTTGTCGACCACGTACCAGGCGAGGTCCTCGAGGATGGCAGCCGCGCGCGAACGGCCCGCCCCCGACATCCCGGTGATGATCAGGACCTCGGGGATCTCGTCTACCGGCGAGCGCGCACTGGCTTCCAGGGCGGGGATTCCGGTCGGCACAGTTTCGGGGGGCGGTTCGCCACTCATTTCACCAAGCATGCCCCACCCGCCAAGGTGGAGAGACGTCGCACGTGCGAGCGGCGTGTCGGTGTCACAACGCTCCCTGCTGGCCCTTGAGAGCCGCGACGAGCGCCTCCGCCGTCGCCGCACCGATGCCTCGGACGCTCGCGATCTCCTCGGCCGACGCCGCGCGGAGCCGGGTGAGCGAACCGAAATGCTTGAGCAGGACGGTCTTGCGCACCGGTCCGAGGCCAACGACGTCATCGAGCACCGAGGCGACCATCGCCGTGCTCCGGCGCTTGCGGTGGTGCTTGATCGCGAACCGGTGCGCCTCGTCACGCACCCGCTGCAACAGGTAGAGCCCTTCCGAGCCACGCCGGAGGATGACCGGGTACTCCTCCCCCGGCAGCCAGACCTCCTCGAGCCGCTTCGCCAGGCCGCACAGGGCGACGTCGTCGATGCCGAGCTCGTCGAGAGCCCGAGCCGCGGCTGCCACCTGCGGTGGCCCGCCGTCCACCACGACGAGGTTCGGCGGGTACGCAAACCGCGGCGCGGGCGGTGGACCCGCACCCGCGTCGACACCCGCGTCGAACGCCGGCTCCCCGTCCAGCTCGAGCTCCCCGTCCAGCTCGAGCTCGCCGGACCGGCTGCGCTCCGCTAGGTACCGCCCGAACCTGCGCCTGATCACCTCGTGCATCGCCGCGGTGTCATCCGCCGCGCCCGCGCCGTCCGGCCCGCGCACGACGAACTGCCGGTACTCGGCCTTGCGCGGCAGAGCGTCCTCGAACACGACCATCGACCCCACCTGGTGGGTGCCCTGCGTGGTCGAGATGTCATAGCACTCGATGCGCAGCGGCGCGCTGGGCATGCCGAGAGCCTCCTGGAGCTCGGTGAGCGCTTGGCTCCGCGTCGTCAGGTCACCGGCCCGGTTCGACCGGTGCAGGACGAGCGCGTGCCCCGCGTTGGTCCGCACCGTCTCGGCCAGGGTCCGCTTGGGCCCGCGTTGCGGGACGCGGATCGACACCTGGGAACCGCGCAGCCCAGTCAGCCAGACGGCCAGCTGGGTCGCATCTGTCGGGATGACCGGGACCAGAACCTCGCGCGGGACGACGTCGGTGTGCACGCCCGGGTCCGAGGAGGAACCCGCGTCGCCGTACACCTGCTGAAGCAGGTGCGCGACCAGCGCGGCGTCGTCCAGGTCCTCGACCTTCTCGACGATCCAGCCGCGCTGGCCGCGGATCCGCCCGTTGCGGACGTGGAACACCTGGACTGCCGCCTCGAGCTCATCGCCCGCCATCGCGAACACGTCGGCATCCGTGCCGTCCGGCAAGACGACGGCGTTCCGTTCCGTGGCCTTTTCGAGCGCCGCGATGTCGTCGCGCAGCCGGGCTGCCTGCTCGTAGTCGAGGTCGGCGGCGGCGTCGCGCATCCGCTTCTGCAGCCGCCGCACGAAGCGTGCGGTGTCCCCGGCCATGAAGTCGCAGAAGTCCTGGGCGAGCCCGCGGTGCTGGTCGGCTGTGACCCGCCCGACGCACGGCGCGGAGCACTTGTCGATGTAGCCGAGCAGGCACGGGCGCCCGACCTGCGCCGCCCGCCGGAAGACGCCCGCCGAGCAGGTCCGGACCGGGAAGACACGGAGCAGCAGGTCGACCGTCTCGCGGATCGCCCAGGCGTGCGGGTACGGGCCGAAGTACCGCGTGCCGGGCCGCTTGCTGCCGCGCATCACCTGGACCCGAGGGAACTGCTCCGCCATCGTGACCGCGAGGTAGGGGTACGACTTGTCGTCCCGGTACCGGACGTTGAAGCGAGGGTCGAACTCCTTGATCCAGGTGAACTCGAGCGCGAGGGCCTCGACCTCCGTGCCGACGACGGTCCATTCCACCGATGCAGCCGTCGTGACCATCTGCTGGGTGCGCGGGTGAAGGGCGGCGAGGTCCTGAAAGTAGCTGCTCAGCCGCGACCGGAGGTTCTTGGCCTTGCCGACGTAGATGACGCGGCCGTGCGGATCCCGGAACCGGTAGACGCCCGGCACCTGCGGGATGTCGCCGGGCGCGGGGCGGTAGCTCGCTGTGTCCGCCATGGCACGAGCGTAGTCAGGGCGTCCGACGCCGACCGGATCCGGCGAACGGGTCGCAGACGTTTCCCCGCACCTCGCAGGGCTCAGCTCGCGCGAGCGCCCACCTTCGCGCCGAGCGCCCCAGCAAGGAACCGCCCGGTGTGGCTCGCCTCGATCTCCGCGACCTGCTCCGGGGTGCCCTCGGCGACCACCAGACCGCCGCCCGACCCACCCTCCGGGCCGAGGTCCACGACCCAGTCGGCGTTCTTGATCACGTCCAGGTTGTGCTCGATGACGATGACCGTGTTCCCCTTGTCGACCAGCCCTTGGAGCACGTCGAGGAGCTTGCGGATGTCCTCGAAGTGCAGACCGGTGGTCGGCTCGTCGAGCACGTAGATCGTTCGGCCGGTGGACCGCTTCTGCAGCTCGGCCGCGAGCTTGACGCGCTGAGCCTCGCCACCGGAGAGAGTCGGCGCGGGCTGACCGAGGCGCACGTACCCGAGCCCGACGTCGGTCAGCGTTCTCAGGTGACGGGAGATCGCCGGCACGGCGCTGAAGAACTCCGACGCCTCCTCTATCGGCATGTTCAGCACATCGGCGACCGTCTTGCCCTTGAAGTGGACCTCGAGGGTCTCTCGGTTGTACCGCGAGCTGTGACAGACCTCGCACGGCACATAGACGTCCGGCAGGAAGTTCATCTCGATCTTCAGGGTGCCGTCACCGGAG